>WBZM01002206.1_pt1 | contig 17065 bp, 14 predicted proteins | sample 5204271 | NCBI WGS metagenome assembly WBZM01 (sample SAMN12344346, study PRJNA552823) | activated sludge metagenome | biome: Activated sludge suspended growth; feature: Nitrification reactor; material: Wastewater; isolation source: activated sludge from nitrification reactor of wastewater...
CCGCCTGATCCAGATGTTCGGCAAGACCGTGCTGGACCTCGACGGTGAGCTGTTCGCCGACGCCCTCGCCGAGGTCATGGTCGAGTCGGGCGTGAGCTCCGACGTGCAGATCCCCGCCGACGCGCTGAAGGGTCTCGTGAAGCGCTACGAGGACATCATCACCAGCCACGGCATGCACTTCCCGCAGGACCCGCGCGACCAGCTGCTCGGCGCCATCGAGGCCGTGTTCCGCTCCTGGAACACCCCGCGCGCGCAGCTGTACCGTCGCCAGGAGCGCATCCCCAACGACCTCGGCACGGCCGTCAATGTGCAGGCGATGGTGTTCGGCAACTCCGGCGAGCACTCCGGCACCGGCGTGGCATTCACGCGCGACCCGGCCACCGGCGCCCCAGGCGTGTACGGCGACTACCTGGAGTCCGCCCAGGGTGAGGACGTCGTCTCCGGCATCCGCAACACCCTGGCGCTGTCGGACCTTGCCGAACTCGAGCCCGGCCCGTACGCCGAGCTCATGGAGATCATGACGACGCTGGAGAACCACTACCGCGACCTGTGTGACATCGAGTTCACGATCGAGCGCGGCAAACTGTGGATGCTGCAGACCCGCGTGGGCAAGCGCACCGCGGCGGCGGCCTTCCGCATCGCAGTACAACTGGTAGACGAGGGCCTCATCGACATGGACGAGGCCGTGCGCCGCGTCTCAGGTCCGCAGCTCGGCATGCTGATGTTCCCGCAGTTCGACCACGCACACGCCCCGAAGGCGGCCACCAAGGGTACGGCCGCCTCACCGGGTGCCGCGGTGGGCAAGATCGTGTTCGACTCCGACGCCGCCGTGGCCGCCGCCGCGGAGGGCAAGCAGGTCATTCTGGTGCGCCGCGAGACCAACCCCGACGACCTGCCCGGCATGGTCGCCGCAGCGGGCATCCTCACGACCCGCGGCGGGAAGACCTCGCACGCGGCGGTGGTGGCCCGCGGGATGGGTAAGACGGCGGTCTGTGGCACCGAGTCGATCGAGATCGACAGCATCGCGCGCACGCTGACCTTCCCGGACGGCAAGCGCCTCGTGGAGGGTCAGGTCATCTCGATCGACGGCTCCACCGGCGAAGTGTTTGACGGCGAGGTCGAGGTACGGCCCTCGCCCGTGGTCGAGTACTTCGACGCCGGCATCGACGCTGCCCTCGACGATGCGGACGAGGCGACGACCGACCTGGTCAACGCTGTGGACCGCATCATGCGCCACGCCGACGAGACCCGACGGCTGTTGGTACGTGCCAACGCCGACACCCCGGAGGATGCCGCCCGCGGCCGCCGCATGGGCAGCCAGGGCATCGGACTGTGCCGCACCGAGCACATGTTCCTCGGGGACCGTAAGCAGTACGTGGAGAAGCTGATCCTGGCCGAGACCGATGAAGAGCGCGAGGAGGCACTCGGTGAACTGCTGCCCCTGCAGCGCAAGGACTTCATCCGCATCCTCGAGGTGATGGACGGTCTGCCGGTCACGATCCGCCTGCTCGACCCGCCTCTGCACGAGTTCCTCCCCGACCTCACCGAGTTGTCGGTGCGGGTGGCCGTGGCTGAGGAGCAGGGCAAGCCCAACGAGGCCGACCTGCGCCTGCTGCGCGCGGTGCGACGTCTGCACGAGTCCAACCCGATGCTGGGTCTGCGCGGTGTGCGCCTGGGCCTGGTGGTGCAGGGTCTGTTCGCGCTGCAGGTGCGCGCGATCGCGGAGGCCGCGTGCTTCCGCCAGCGTCTCGGCGGCGACCCGCAGGCCGAGATCATGATCCCGCTGGTGGGTTCGGTGCACGAGCTCGAGTTGATCATCGACGAGGCCTCGCAGGTACTCGCCGACGTCGCCAGCAAGCACGGGTGCACCCTGCGCTTCCCGATCGGGACGATGATCGAGTTGCCGCGTGCGGCCCTGACCGCCGGTGAGATCGCGAAGAGTGCCGAGTTCTTCTCCTTCGGCACCAACGACCTGACCCAGACCACCTGGGGATTCAGCCGCGACGACGTCGAGGCCGGGTTCTTCTCGCTGTACCTGGACAAGGGCGTCTTCGGGGTGTCCCCGTTCGAGAGCATCGACGAGGAGGGTGTGGGCAGGCTGGTCGACATCGCCTCGACCGAGGGTCGCGAGGTGCGTCCGGACCTCCACCTCGGGGTGTGCGGCGAGCACGGCGGCGATCCGCAGTCGGTGCACTTCTTCCACAACGTGGGCCTCGACTATGTGTCCTGCTCTCCCTTCCGGGTCCCGGTCGCACGACTTGAGGCCTCGCGCGCGGCACTGGGGATGACCAGTTCGGACATGCGTTAGTGCTCAACGGGCGTAGACCCGCACCGCGTCCCTACCCTCGGGTCCATGCCCGAGATCCAGTCCCTGTTCGACGCCGGTGACTACGACGCGCTGATCGCCGCGGTGCGCACCGGCGTGGCCGACGACCCGCGCACGCTGACCGACCCGACGGTGAAGAAGTGGCTCGGTCTGCGTTGGCGCGACCTGTTCCTCAAGGCCGCCATGACCGACGAGGCGGCACTTGCGGAACTGCGCAAGCTCCCCGGGCCCTTGCGTCACCTCCCGGTCAAGGGCAAGGCCGACCCCGATCTGCGCAAGGCCATGGCGAACCGTTTCCTCAAGGACCTCACGACGCTGGACTGGACGGTCGACCTGCCCGAGGCGCAGTACGACGAGATCCGCAACAGCGCCCTGTTGCTGGTCCCCGGAATGCTCACTGGACTGTTGCACCCGGGCGCGCACGCCTTCCCCACCGAAGCCGACGAACTGCAGGCGGAGCGGGGGTGGCGGTACTACCGCTGCGACGCGCACACCCTGCGCGGATGCGACGCCAACGGCGCCGACATCATCGAGACCCTTGACGACGGCCTGGTCTACGACATGGCCTCCCGGGAACGGATCACCGTCGATCCCCCCACCAAGGTGTGGATGCTGGGCTACAGCAAGGGCGGCCCGGACATCATCCACTTCCTCGTCAACCACCCCGAGTACGTGGACCGCGTCCAAGCGGTGTTCAGCTGGGCCGGCGCGATGGGCGGTTCATACACCGCCGACACCATCTACAGCCAGATCAAGGACATGGACGTGAAGTCCTCCACCGACAAGTTGTCGTCGGTGCTCTCGATGGTCAACCCGGGCGTGGTGTCGGCGGCCGGCCTGCGGCGCATGGACGAGTACGACGTCATCGGCGCCTTCCACGACCTGCAGACCACGACCAGCGAGCAGTACATCGCCGACCACGCGGCCTATCTCGACGAACTCGGCATCCCCTTCTTCTCCGTAGCCGGCGCGACCACCCCCATGGAGGTCCCCAACTTCCAGTTCGCCGACACGGTTCGGATGACGAAGTACGACGCGAACAACGACATGCAGCTGACGCAGAAGCAGGCGTCGCTCCCGATCGCGATGTCGACGCGCGTCGCGATGCTGCACGGTCACCATTGGGACATCGCCTACGCCCCGTTCCCCGCGCAGATGCGCGCGGCGAGCCCCAACCTCGACCATCCCTTCCCGAAGAAGGCGGCGCTTATCGCGAACTGGGAACTGCTGGCCGAACTCGGCGTGATCGACTGAGGAACCTCCCACCGCGAGTGCTGCACGGTTGCTGCCCACCGACCGCGAGTGCTGCACGGTTGCTGATTCCCGGCCCCGAAACCCGCAACAACGCAACACTCACAGCCGGCCGGTGTGACCGCCCCGGCGGGCGTCCGCCGCCGCCTCCCCGTCGCTGGACACCGCGTGCACTCCCCCGAAGTAGAAGTCCTTGTTCCGCCAGTGCGAGACCGGTTCCGGCAGGGCCGCCAACTCGGCGGCCGGGAAGCCCGGCTCGATCTGCACCACACGCGCGTTGTCGAGGTGGATGCGCGGGGCATCGATGGCCTCCTGCAACGGCACGCCCCTCAGCAGCCCGCCGATCGTGCGGGTCAAGGCGCTGCGGATGCGCTCGCTGCCACCGGTCCCGAGCGCCGTGACCACACCGTCGCGCACCACCAGGCTCGGCGCCATCATCGACCGGATCCGCGACCCCACCTGCGCGATGTGGCCGTCGGGATGCAGGTCGCTCTCACCCATCATGTTGTTCAACTGCACGCCCGTGTCCCCGAGCATCACCCCGGAACAACTGCCGTTGGACACCGTCATCGCCACGGTCTGCAGGCCATCGGTGACGCTGATGTGCGTGGTCCCGCGCACCGAGGTGGGCGCCAGGGTCTTGTTGTGATCGGTGGCATCGCGCAGGGCCTCGAGCAGGTCGAGGGCCGTCGGTTGCTCCGGGAGGTCGGCAAGTGCGTGTGCGATGATCGACCCTCCCAGCGACGGCGGCGGATTCGTGAACAACGTCCCGCCGGGCAGGTCCACGGCCAGCGGCTCGCGTTCGTAGACGGTGTACGCGGCGAGGTCGCCGGCATGCAGCGGCCCCTCGGCGGGCAGCGCGGACAGCCCCGCTGCGATCTCATCGAGGAAGTGGGCGTACGCAGGGTTACGCATCACGTCCCCCTCGCCGAGCAATCGCCCGCCGGGTGCGTAGATCGCCGCCGCCTCCGGCGTTGACGTGACGATGGGCCCGATCAACCGCAGCACCAAGGCTTGCTCCGCGGTCATTACGGCACCTGCGCGAACCAGTGCCTGCGCCGGCGCGAGCATGTCGGCGCGCTCCATCCGCCCATGTGCGGCGTGCGCATGCAACAACCCCGCGAGCACACCGGGCACCGCGACCGTGGACGGCCCGATGCTGAAGTCCTGGTGCGCCCCGGAGAACTCCACGGTGACCACCTCGTGTGAGGCGCTGTCGTGCGGAGTGGGTACGGCGGCGAAGAAGTCGATCAGGCGGGTCGTGGCATCCGGATCGCGCACCATCATGAACCCGCCCCCGGCAAGGCTGGCCAGCCCGGGTTCGGTGACCGGCATCGCGAAAGCTGCCGATACCGCGGCGTCGACGGCGTTCCCACCCGCGGCGAGCACGGCCATGGCCACCTCGACCGTTCCGGGTGCTCCGGCCGCCACCGCTGCGCGCATGCATCAAGGCTAGTCGAGGCACTACGTGTGAATACCTGTCGCCTTAAGGCACAGATCTTCACAAGCTGAGGGCGTCGGGCTGCCAGACTCGACGCGTGCTCAGCCTGCTGGTGTCGCTCGGCCTGCTCGGCCTGGCTGCGGTGGACCCGGTGGGCATCGCGGTTATGCCGTTGTTGCTGACGCAGGCCGACGGCATCCGCCGCAGTGTGTGGTTCCTGATCGGGTCAGCGATGGGCATCACCGCGCTCGGTGTGCTCTTCGCCATCGGAGCCGGTCACGTCATGCTGCGCGTGACGAAGGACTTCCCATGGTTGGAGCCGGCGATCGAGATCGCGTGCGGCGTGATCTTCGCGGGGTTCGGTGTGTACCTCTGGTGGCAGCGGCGACGCGGCCAGCAGGGTCCGGAGGTGTCCGACTCGCTGCGACGGCGACTGGATCTTCCGCTGGGCAGCCTCTTCGGCTTCGGCGTGATCCTGGTCATCCTGCAGAGCCTGCTGGACGTGGTGTTCATCGTGGCGATGGTGAACGTCGGCGCGAAGAACCTCCCCGTGTTCGAGGTGGTGGTGGCGGTGCTCGTGTACGCGACCGCCGCGCTGGCCCTGCAGATCGCCATCGTGACGGCCTACGTCTGGGCCGGACCGGAACGCCGCACCCGGGTCGCCGACACGGTGACCGCCTGGCTGGACCACTACGGTCAACTGGCCGCGATCGTCGCCGCGATCGGCGTGGGTGCAGTACTGGTCGCCAGCGGGGTGAGCGCCCTCAACGGGGGCCCGAGCCTGGGCTGACCTCCCTGACATCCAGGCCGTCGATACCCACAACATCACGCGGATTCGCCGTGAAGAGCGGCAGCCCATGGGCCAGCGCAGTTGCCGCGATAAGCGCATCGAGAGCCCGCGGTCTGACCTTGCGGTTCGACGCACGCAGCGACGCGGCGACCAGCCCGAACGCACGGGCACAGGAGGCATCGAACGGGAGCGGCTCGAAGTCGGCCTCCACCTGCTGCAGGACCAGCTGTCTCCTCGCGGCCTCAGCGGGGTCCGACGCGACCAGCGGGCCGAGGGATAACTCGGCCAGGGTGACCGCACCTATCAACGGCTCGTCGGGCAGTTGCTCTGCCGTGACCTGGCCCAGCGCCACCACGACCGAGGTGTCCAGCAGCCCCCTCACAAGTGCGTATCCAGAACGTCGTCGACATCCGACCGGAGCGCCTCGATGTCGACCACGGGCACCCTGCGCCACCGGTCGACGAGCTCACGGCTGTTCAGCGGAACGCGGCCGATGGGCTGCAACTTCGCCACCGGCGCACCGGAGCGGGTGATGGTGATCAATTCGCCCCGCAGGACCCGCTCGACGACGCTGCCGCCCTCATTGCGCAACTCCCGGATGGACACCTCAGCCATGTATCACATCGTATCACGCCGTGATACGTCAGTACAGGACGCGCAACCGCACGGTCTCCGGCAGCGCCCGCAGTTGCTGCAACACCTGGTCGGCGTAGTCCACGCCGATGTCGGTGAGCACATAGCCGGACTCCCCACGGGTACCGAGCAACTGGCCTTCGACGTTGACGCCGTGCTCGGCGAGCACCGAGTTGATCGCAGCCAGCACACCCGGCACGTTCTGGTGCAGGTGCGCGAGGCGATGGGTGCCCTCGTGTTCGGCGAGGCTCAACGGCGGCAGGTTCACGCTGAGAACCGTGGAGCCGTCGGCCACGAAGTCCACGAGTTTGCCGGCCACGAACCGGCCGATGTCCTGCTGCGCCTCCTGGGTCGAGCCTCCGATGTGAGGGGTGAGGATGACGTTGGGTAGCCCGCGCAGTTCGTTGCGGAACTCCTCGCCACGACCCGCAGGTTCCACCGGGAAGACGTCGACCGCAGCGCCGCCGAGATGGCCGCTGGCGAGGTGGTCACGCAGTGCCGCGGTGTCGATGACGAATCCACGGGACAGGTTCAGGAACAGCGCACCCTGCTTCATCGCGGCGAACTGCGGCTCGCCGAAAAGCCCGGCGTTGCCCTGCCGGCCGTCGACATGCAGGGTCACCACGTCGGAGACGGCGAGCAACTCCTCCAAGGAACCACAGCGGCGGGCGTTGCCCAGGGCGAGCTTGTCGACCGTGTCGTAGAAGTACACGACCATCCCGAGCGCCTCGGCGAGCACCGAGAGCTGCGCGCCGATGTTGCCGTAGCCCACGATGCCCAGCGCACGGCCGCGCACCTCGTGCGCGCCGGCCGCGGACTTGTCCCACACACCTTCGTGCATCATCGTGTTCTTCTGCACCAGCCCACGAGTCAGTGCGATGACCTCCGCGAGCGCGAGTTCGACGACGGATCGGGTGTTGGAGTAGGGCGCGTTGAACACGGCGATACCGGTGTCCGTGGCGGCCGCGAGGTCGATCTGATCGGTCCCGATGCAGAAGGCGCCGACCGCGAGCAGGCTGTCGGCCTCTCGCAGATGGGCCGCCGTCACCTGGGACTTCGAGCGGATTCCCAGGACATGCACACCCTCGAGGCGCGCAGCCAACTCCTCACCTTCGAGGGCCCTGTCCATCGTCTCGACGACGAAGCCGGCCTTCTCGAGGGCGGCAGCACCGTCGGGATGGATGTTCTCAAGTAGAAGGGCTCGCACCCCTCGATGGTACGAGGCGGGTCTCAGCCCGCGAGCCACTCCTGGTTGAAGCTGTACTCCTTGTCCAGGCTCGCCAGCGTCTCCTTCTCGACGACACCCTCGAGCTTGCCGCCGATCAGCGGCACGCTGGCCTTGATCTCCATGTTCACGACCCAGTCACTGGTGGCATCGCCGGTGGGCTTGACCTCGAGCTTGCCGGTCACCTTCAACGGCTTGCCGGGGAACTCGATGTGCAGATCGCAGACGTAGCCGCCGCCGGCGGCGCTCCAGTTCTCGTTCTGCACGATCTTGTTCGTGTCGCCCATGATCTTCTTCGCGAAATCGGGCAGCTCGGCGGGCACGACGCGCTCCACGGACAGTGCAATCGCGTCGCCGGTGTCGAACTGCACCACATCGGTGGAGATGTCTCCGAGCGCCTGGTACTTGGCGTCGACGTAGTCACGACTGTTGAGCATCGCCCAGATGTCGTCGGCGCTGGCGTTGTACTTGTCGACGCGGGAGATCTTCTTGGACATTCGGCACTCCTTCGGCTCTCGTGCCCTGTGAACCTAACGCGCCCGGCAGACACATTTCTTGTCGAGCACTCAGATGTCACCCCACAGCGCTATGCTCGAACGCATGTACGACCTGCTGGAAGGGCTCAACGAGGAGCAACGCGCCGTCGCCGCCTTCGACGGTGGACCACTTCGCGTGCTCGCGGGCGCCGGAACCGGCAAGACGACGGCCCTGAGTTCCCGGGTGGCACGCATCGTCGCCGACGGGATCCCGGCGGAGAGGGTGCTCCTGCTCACCTTCACCCGCCGAGCGGCGCGGCAGATGGTCGAGCGCAGCCACGCGCGACTGGCCCGCGCCGGCCACCGCTCCGGCCGGGTCTCCGGAGGCACCTTCCACTCCGTGGCCCATCGCACGCTGCGTCAGCATGCCGCACGGCTCGGCCTGCCCGAGGGCTTCTCGGTGCTCGACCCCGCCGACGCTGCCGATGTGATGGACGTGGTGCGTGACGAGGTCCTGAAGGATCTTCCCAACGGCCGGCGCATCCCGCGCAAGTCGACGCTGCTGGACATCTACTCACGTGCGGTCGACACCGGCACTCCGGTCGGGGAAGTGGTGATCGCGGTCGCGCCCTGGGCCAGCGACCTGGTCGAGCCGATCGGCGCGGTGTGCAAGGCCTACATCGCCCGTAAGCGACGCCTCGGCCTGCTCGACTTCGACGACCTCCTACTGCACTGGCGGCAGGCACTGCGCGACGACCTCGTGGGCCGCAGTCTCGCGAGCATGTACGACCACGTGCTGGTCGACGAGTACCAGGACGTCAACTCCCTGCAGGTGGAGTTGTTGCAGTTGCTGCGCAAACACGACCCGCGGATCACGGTGGTGGGCGACGACGCACAGGCGATCTACTCGTTCCGCGCCTCCGACCCCCGACACATCCTCGAGTTCGAGTCCGACTTCCCCGACGCCACGACGCTGCAACTCACAGTCAACTACCGCAGCACTCAGAACATCCTGAACACGGCCAACGCCATCGCGGACGACGCGCCATCGGGGTTCTCCACGCGTCTACGAGCGCCGAGCGTGGACCCTTCGACCACCCCGCAGCTGCTCCGCTGCGCCGACGAGGACCACCAGAGCACGGCGGTCTGCGAGCAGGTACTGGCGCACCGTGAGGCCGGCGTCCCCCTGCAGCAGCAGGCGGTCCTCGTACGCGCCGCCCACCACAGCGACCGTCTCGAGATCGAGCTCGGCCGCCGGGGCATCCCCTTCGTGAAGTACGGGGGGCTGCGCTACTTGGAGGCCGCCCACGTCAAGGATCTTCTCGCCTCGTTCCGGATCGCCGACAACCCCCGCGACGAGGTCGCCTGGTTCCGGGTGTTGCAGCTCCTGCCGGCGGTCGGGCCAGCCAAGGCGAAGCGCGCGATCGCAGCTCTCGGCCTGACCGCCGACGGTGAGGATGCCGAGGTGATGCTGCGCTGGCCGCTGGCGCTGGCGGAACTGCCGAACGTCGCGCAAGAACCCGCCGAGGCCGTCGCCCGCGCAGTGGGGACCAAGCAGGCCGAAGCGCTGCGCCAGGCGATGGCCCCGCTGATCCGCGCCGCGTACGACAACCCCGAGGAACGCCTTGCGGACCTCGACCCGTTGGTGGAAGCCGCAGCGGGTGTGCCGCGACTGTCCGACGTCGCCGCCGATCACGCACTTGAGCCGCCACGCTCCACCGGGGACCTCGCAGGGACGCCTGCCATCGACGAGGACTGGCTGGTGATCAGCACCCTGCACTCGGCCAAGGGCCTCGAGTGGGATGCCGTGCACATCATCCACGCCGCAGACGGCAACATCCCCTCCGACATGGCGCTGACAGATCGCAACGGCCTGGAAGAGGAGCGGCGCCTCTTCTACGTGGGCGTGACCCGGGCCCGTCACGACCTGCACGTCTACGTACCCCTGCGCTACCACCACCGCCCGAACGGGGACCAGCACTCCTGGGGGCAGCCCTCGCGGTTCCTGTCGGCCTCGGTGAAGGCCACGATGGACGAGGTGACGCTGCTTCGACCGGATGCGGAGAACCTCGCCGACATCGCGACCGTCGACACCACCTCCGCCGTCGATGCCGAACTCGGGGACCTGTTCGGCTGAGGCGGACTGCCTCCCCGGCTAGCCTGAGCGACATGGACAAGGCCGGACTGCGCGCGCAGATCCGGGATCGGCGCAGGCAAGGTCACACCCCTTCCCCCGGCTACGTCGATCGGGTCCTCGCCGCGGTTCCCCCCGGGGTCGTGTGCGCCTACGTGTCGCTGCCCGGTGAACCCCCCACCGTCGAGGTCATCGAGGCGCTGCTCGCCCGAGGCGACGACGTCTACCTGCCGATCGCCACCGACACCCTGCACTGGACGCCGGCCGCGACCTCTCGACCGTGGCACGCATGGGGCCTGCGCCCTGGCCAGGCACCCGAACCGGCTGAGTTGCCCACCCCCGACACCGTCATCGTGCCGGCCCTTGCGCTGGACCATGAAGGTCGCCGTCTGGGCCAAGGCGGCGGGTACTACGACCGCTTCCTCCCGACGGCCACTGCACCCACCGTCGCACTGATCTGGCACGACGAACTCCTCGCCGACGTGCCTACCGAGGCACACGACGTCAGGGTGGACGCCTGGGTGATCGCTGATGAGTGACCCCACCTCCGACCTCGAGGTCAGCGACGACCTCACCATCCCCGCCACGGAACTGCAGTGGCGCTTCAGCCGCTCGTCAGGCCCGGGCGGGCAGTCGGTCAACACCAGCGACTCCCGCGTCGAACTCATCTGGGACCCGCGGACCTCGCACGTGCTGACCCCGTACCAGCGCCACGCGCTGCGCACGCCCTTCGTCATCACCGCCTCCGAGCACCGCTCCCAGTTGCAGAACAGGCAGGCCGCTCGCCATCGGTTGGTCCGCAAGGTGCAATCAGCCCTCGAGCCCAAGCGCAAGCGCCGCCGTCGGACCCGGCCCTCGGCGGCCTCACAGACCCGTCGCCTCGACGCCAAACGCAAACGGTCATCGCTGAAGGCGACCCGGCGCCGGCCACCGATGGAATAGGTCGAAGAAGGTGCCGTGGACGGGGCTTGGCACTCCGGTTAGAGGTTGTGCACTCCGGTTAGAGGTTGGCAGCTGTTCTGGGACTAACGGATGAACCTGGGACTAACCGCTGCCCGGAGGCTGCACCTTCAGCCTCGGTCGCAGCCGCTGACTAGGCTGGCGCCATGACTCTGTACCCGCTGGCACTGCTCCCGCAGGTCACCATCACCGATGGCCTGGCCCAACTGCCTTTCGTCCCCGGCACCGAGGCCGAGTACGGCACCCCGGAGAAGGCGATCGCCGCGTGGGCCGAGCAGGGCGCATCGTGGGTGCATGTGGTCGACAACGACCCCGGCGAGACCAACTACACGTCCATCGCGCGAGCCACCGGCGCCCATGTCCAGCTGGCCTCCGGCATCGCCGATGAGAGCGCCCTGCGCACGGCCATGGCCGCGAAGCCCAGCCGCATCGTCATCGAACCCACCGACCTGCAGTGGACCCAGAACGCCCTGGGCGCACACGGCGACCTGCTGGCCGTCGGCCTGGACATCCGCCGGCCCGATGTCTTCGACATCCGCGCCACGCTTGACGAAGCGGGGTGCCGTCGTTACCTGATCACCGACGTCGCCACGCATCACCACTGGCGCCATGAAGACCGGCACCTGCTCAAGGAGTTCTGCGACCAGACCCACGCCAAGGTCGTGGCCAACGGTGGGATCAAACATCTCGACGACCTGCACGAACTGCACGAGTTGGTGCCCGACGGCCTCGACGGCATCATCCTGAACGAGCCGCTCTACGACGGGTCCTTCATGTACGCCGAGGCGGTCGCCGCCGGCGCCGACCGGTTCGACATGTTCTTCTGGGGCCCACCCCAGCCGTGACGCTACTGCTCGGGTGACTGCGCGGGCACCCGTTGGCCATAGGCGGACACACGGTTTCGACCCGACCGCTTGGCGGCGTACAGGGCGACATCGGCACACCTGCGCAGCTCACTGGCGCTGTGTGCGTCTTCGGGGAAGACCGCCATTCCGGCCGACAGCGTCACGTTGGTCAGCCGCTGTCCCGAGGCCGTGGCGACCAGTGGCGTGAACGCGTAGCGCAACTGCTCGGCCCGCTCCATCGCAACTTCCGCCGACGCGGTCGGCATCAACACGATGAACTCCTCACCGCCGTAGCGGCATGCGATGTCGCCTGGCCGCAACCGGGCCCGCAGCAGATCGCCGAACCACCTCAGGACCTGATCTCCGGCGGCGTGGCCGTGCTCATCGTTGAGCCGCTTGAAGTTGTCGAGGTCGATCATGACCAGGCTCAAGGGCGTGCGTTCGCGGGCCGCACGGGCCAGTTCGCGCCCGAACGTCTCCTCGAGGTAGCGCCGGTTGTACAAGCCGGTCAACGGATCGCGCAGCGCCTGCTCACGCAGACCGTCCTGCAGAGTGTGGATCGTGGCCAACTGCGCGGTGAGCTTCTCATTGGCATCACGCAGTTCCAGTTCGGTGAGCCGCAGGGCGTTGACATCCCGCAACACCAACACGCGCCCACGCAGCCGGTCGCGCTCATCGGTCACCATGGAGCGCCGCACATCCACGTACCGGGGCGTCGGGTGGTCGATGAACACGTCGGTGTCGTCGCGACTGCTGTACACCGTGTGCAGCAATCCGGGCCAAGGCGCGAGCAGCGACTCCACCGGCAGACCCACCAGGTCGGTCCGGGTCAGGCCCAGCCACCGCACGAGCGCGCCGTTGACCATCGCCACCCGGTTCGCCGCGTCGAGCACGAGCACGGCGTCATGGAGGTTCTGGAGCACGGACTCCTGTGCGATGGGCACCACGGTCAGCAGCCCCTGGCGCAGAAGGCCCCAGGTGAGCCCGATGGCAGTGATGGAGAAGGCGATCGGGGCAGGGTCCTGATCGGGGAACGGGCTGAAGCCGAAGACGTACGCGACCGATCCGAGGATCGGGAAGAAGGCGAGCACCAGGGCGAGGATGAATTGGTTGCGGTAACTGGCGTCGTGACGCCCGAACGCTGCGAGCAGGATGCCGATGCTCGCCAGGAGAAGCAGGTAGCTGTACCCGATCACCAGGAAGAACAATGGCCCGTGTTTGTACACCAGGATGTTGTTCGGTTCCATGACGAACTCGGTCCACAGTTGATGGTGGAAGGAGTTCGTCACCGCCGCCAGGACGCAGAAGGCCGGCACGATCCACACCAGCCAGCGCGGCCGCGGCGCCCACTTCTCACTCTGCGTGTACTCGACGACGAAGAGGAAGAAGAACACCGGGACCGCGAGCGCACCCGGATAGCCGATGGTGCCGAAGACGACCTTCGCGGTCACTGTCGTCGCCATCGCCTCGAACGCATAGCCGACGCTCCACAGGATCGCGGCGAGCAGCAGACCGGCCAGCGGGCGACCACCGATCGCGCGCCGTCGCGGCCACACGAACATCAGCGCCACGAGCATGATCCCGGCCGCCGCGAACAGCGCAAGGGCGTACACGCTCACCTGCCACTGCATGGCCCCCACGTTATGGGAGGTTGATCAATGGACGCCTGTCGGCGACTGCGTGTCCTCACGCTGATACTGCGCGACAAGGTCGAGCTCGTCCTGCTTGCGCGGGTAGGCGAACCACGTGATCGCCACTGCGATGAGGATGGCGATGATCCCCGCGGCATAGGCGGCGTTCGATCCCTCCAGGAAGGCCTTTCGTGCGGCCTCCTCGATCACAGACTGGTATTGCGGGTATTGCGCACCCACCGCCTCCGCGCCCGCGTAGGACTTCTGCAACTGGGTCTGGATCTCGTCATTGACGAGGTTGCTCTGCGGGGAGGACGCGACCGCTGAGGCAATCGCAGCACCGTAACCCACAGTGAGCAGAACGCCGAGGATGGACTGCATCACCGCACCGCCGAGGTCGCGCTGGAGGTCGGCGGTGCCCGACGCCATCCCCGCTCGATGGACCGGGACCGACGCTGTCAAGGAGTGGGATGCCGGCGTCCCGGCGAACCCCACGCCGAGCCCGACGAAGATGTAGGCCAGCGCGATCGCCCAGTACGGAGTGGACACATCCCACAACACGAGCATCACCGCGAAGCCGACCAGGAAGAACAGGTAGCCGAGCAGCAAGGTCGCACGAGACCCACGCGCCACCACCATCTTGGCGCTCAGTGCCGCGACCGCGACCATGGCGATCGACATCGGGATCACCGAGACCCCCGACTCCAGCGGGTCGTATCCCAGGACGTTCTGCAGGAACTGCTGGCCGATGTACATCGTTCCCATCAGCGTTCCGAAGACGATGATGCCGGCCACCGCCGCCACCCAGAAGATCCGGCGGCGGGCCACGGTGAGGTCGAACAAGGGGTTCTCGACCCGTTGCTGCCGACGCACGAAGAAGGCGCCGGCGATCAACGCCACCGCCGCACACGCCAGACCGATCCCCCAGCCCCCGGGTACGGCGGCGAAGTTGATGGCCAACACGAGACTGGCGATGAGAACCATGGACAGCAGCCCACCCTGATGGTCCACGGGCTCGGTGGTCTCGTTCACATGGGCAGGGATCAGCACCCACGCCAGCGCGAAGGCGATGGCCGCCAACGGCACGGTGACCAGGAATACCGACCCCCACCAGAAGTGCTCCAGCAGCCAGCCCGAGGTCAGCGGGCCGATCACCATGACGCCACTGCCGATGGCCGACCATCGTGCGATCGCCTTTGTGCGCGCGGGGCCGTCGGCCCACAAAGCGGTGATCAGCGCAAGGGTGGTGGGATACGCCATGCCGGCGCACACCCCGCCGAGGATCCGGGCGATCACCAGCACGAGTTCATCCCATGCGAAGGCGGCCAGCAGCGCAGCCGGGATCGACAGCGCCGTGCCGATCAGCAGCAGGAGTTTGCGCCCCGAATGGTCACCCACCGCACCGAGATAGAGCACCGAGGCCGCGAGCCCAAGGGAGAAGCCCACCGCGATGAGGTTGAGGGCGGACTGATCGGCATCGAAGTACCGTCCGATCGACGGAAGGGCGACATTGGCCACCGACAGGTTCAGGTTGGCGACCCCGGCGACCACGATCAAGGTCGCCAGGACGACTCCCGCACGTGCCGGTTGAGGGGGCGCTTGGCTCACCCCCTCACGATGTCAAATCAGCCGCCGGACTTCGCATCGGCGAGCACCTCGGCCAGCCACAGGTCGACGAGCCAGTCGGAGTCCAGCGCCGACCCCTTGCGGTCGGCACGGATCCCGGCGGGCCCACCCTCGATGGTCACCTTGTGCCACCGGGAATCGCTGGGGACCCGTGTGAGCGCCTGGTTCACCCACCCCGGCACCGGCCCGTCGGCACTGACCCGACCACCGGAACCGGTGAGCCGGAAGGGCTCCGTGGGCGCCTGCACGAGCACTGCCGTGCTGCCCGAGTACGCCTCCATCACCACGTGCCGCCCGTACCGCTCCCCCTCCATCACGGTCGGCCCGACCACATGGTGGCCGATCCCATCTGTGCCGATGCGCGGCAACAGGATGGACTTCGGTGTCGCGGAGATGCGTAGGCCCAGCCCCGAGTTGTAGTCATCGGTCGCCTCCCGCGCCCGGCGCATGTTGAACGGCAGCATCAGCGCCATCACCAACACCATGGCCAGGCCCGGCAGCGCCGCGATCGGGATCCCGATCCCGGTCTCCCCGAACGGCTGCCACACGCCGGTCACCGTTCCGGAGATGTACAGGTATCCACCCAACGGCAGCAGGATCGCGATCAGCGCGGTGGGGATGAACAGCCCGATCGACTGCTTGTGTGCGCGCTTCGCGCCGGAGCGCGCCCGCTCCCCATCCGCGCCCGGCAGCGTGAGGGCGGCCTGCATACCCTGCGGCGTCTGCGGCAATTCACCAGCAGGCGTGGCTTCGACCTCAGGCGTGGGGTTGGTCCGCAGGAGCGCGATGCCCTGCATGAGCAGGATGCCCATCAGGTAGATACCCACCGCGGCGCCGAACAGGAGGTACGGAGGATCGTCGCCGGGTTTGGTGCTGATGCCCACCCGCACGACCAGGAACACGATGGCGACCAGGCCGCCGACCACCCACAGGCGGTACAAAAGGGACTCTTTCCAGATCACTGACCAGAGTGTGCCAGCCCGACCGGGTTCCAGGCAAAGATCACTTCAGACCCGAGTAGAGCAGCAGCACCGCGAAGAAGAAGGCGATGCCCGCATTGATCTGGTGCTCGTAGGTGGTGGTCACACGGTTCATCCGCGCCAACACCGGGTCTGCGCGTTTACCCATCAACGTGGCGGCGAGCACCGGCAGCACGACCGGCAACATCGTGAACACGTAGACGATGGCGAGCAGGAAGAACTGCTGGTCGGGTGGAAGTCCTGCGGTGACCGTGATGTGGGTGGCCGCCAGCACCAGGACCAGTGATGAGGCGTTGCCCGCCATCGCACCCGCCCCCACGCCGAAGAACAGGCGCGGTTTGGCCTCCTGCACCCGCTCCGAGCGCGGTTTCGGCGGGTCGTGACGGTGGCGCAGCGAACGTAGACCCAACAGGATCAGCAACACCGCCGCCCCGATCTTCACTCCCCTCTCCACCACATCCTGGTGCGAACTGGCGATGTCGATCCCCTTCGCGACCGTCGCGAGGACGACCATGAAGCCCAGGAGGACCACAGCGCAGCCGGCAGCCATGGCCCAGGCCCGTCGCTTCTGGTCACGCACACCCGCGAGGATGAGCAGCTGCAAGGTCAGCAGCGTGGGACTCACCGCCGCGCCGAGCGCGAGCGGCAGGACGATCGCGAGCGTCTTCCCCACGAGCGTCAGGCTAGGGGGCCAGGTGGCCGGGTTACCAGCCTTCGGTACCGGGGGCGCCCTTGTACGGCCCGGCG
>WBZM01002208.1_pt1 | contig 17061 bp, 13 predicted proteins | sample 5204271 | NCBI WGS metagenome assembly WBZM01 (sample SAMN12344346, study PRJNA552823) | activated sludge metagenome | biome: Activated sludge suspended growth; feature: Nitrification reactor; material: Wastewater; isolation source: activated sludge from nitrification reactor of wastewater...
GGGGTGGCTGATGGGACTCGAACCCACGACAACCGGAATCACAATCCGGGACTCTACCAACTGAGCTACAGCCACCACCGTACTGCGAAATCGACTCTGGCCTGCCCGACAGGATTCGAACCTGTGACCCTCAGCTTAGAAGGCTGATGCTCTATCCAACTGAGCTACGGGCAGATTCCTGAACGGACAGGGGGCGGAACCTGCGCGGGTCAGGCCTGCCGGGGCTTTGGTCGGGGCGAGAGGATTCGAACCTCCGACATCTTGCTCCCAAAGCAAGCACTCTACCAGGCTGAGCTACGCCCCGAGAAGCCGAGGATTATAGCGCAAACGCGCGGCGGCATCAGGCGGCGATCGCATCCACCAGCCGCTTGGCCGCGAGATCGGCCAGCTCGGTGTCGCGGGCCTCGACCATCACACGCAGCAGCGGCTCGGTGCCCGAGGGCCGGATCAGGATGCGCCCGTTCGTGCCCAGCTGGCGCTCGACCTCGGCGCGCGCCTGCCGCAGCGCGCCATGGTTCTCCCAATCGAAGCCCTTGGAGATGCGCACGTTGATCAGCTTCTGCGGATAGAGGTTCAGGTTCTCGGTGAGCTCGGCCAGCGACTTCCCGCTGCGACGCATCGCGCACAGCACCTGCAGCGCGCTGATCGTGCCGTCGCCGGTGGTGTGGCAATCCAGGCACAGCAGGTGGCCGGAACTCTCCCCGCCGTACATCCAGCCCTTCTGGTGCAGCGTCTCCAGCACGTAGCGATCGCCGACCTTCGCGCGCGCGAAGCGCACGCCCAGCTTGGTGAGCGCGTGTTCCAGCGCGAGATTGGACATCAGCGTGCCCACGGCGCCCGCGACGATCCGATCGCGCAGGCGATCGGCGACGATCACGTACAGCAGCTCGTCGCCGTTGTAGATGCGGCCGTCGGCATCGACCAGCAGGATGCGGTCGGCGTCGCCATCGAGCGCCACGCCCAGGTCGGCCTTGTGCGAGCGCACCGCGCGCGCCAGCGTGTCGGGGTGCGTCGCGCCGACGTGCTCGTTGATGTTCATGCCATTGGGCTTGTCGCCGATCGTGGTGACGTCGGCGCCGAGCTCGTGGAAGACGTGCGGGGCGGTGTGGTAGGCCGCGCCGTGCGCGCAGTCGACCACGATCTTCATGCCACGCAGATCGAGCGAGAACGGGAACGAGCTCTTGCAGAACTCGATGTAGCGGCCCGCCGCATCCTCCATGCGCCGGGCGCGTCCGAGCATCTCGGAGCGCACGCAGCCCATCGGTTCCTCGAGCGCGGTCTCGATGCGCTCCTCGACCACGTCGGGCAGCTTGTTGCCGTCACCCGAGAAGAACTTGATGCCGTTGTCGTCGAACGGATTGTGCGAGGCGCTGATCACCACGCCCGCCGACAGGCGCAGCGCTCGGGTCAGGTAGGCCACCGCCGGCGTGGGGATCGGCCCGGACAACAGCACGTCCACGCCGGCCGCGGCGAAGCCCGCCTCCAGCGCGGCCTCGAGCATGTAGCCGGAGATGCGCGTGTCCTTACCGATCAGCACGGTGGGCTTGCCGCCACCGCCCTGGGTGAGCACGCGACCGGCCGCATAACCCAGCCGCATCACGAAGTCCGGCGTGATCGGCAGATCGCCGACCCGCCCGCGGATTCCGTCGGTTCCGAAGTACTTGCGTCCCATGACCGTCTTGCCCTCGTTCGTGGCTCGTTGCTGTCAGCTTGCCAGAGCCTGCCACACCGCCAGTGCGTCGCGGGTCTCGGCGACGTCGTGCACCCGCACGATCGTGGCGCCGTTCGCAGCGGCCCAGGCCGCCGCGACCACGCTGCCGACCAGTCGATCACCCGGCTCGCGCCCGGTGATCGCGCCGATCAGCGACTTGCGGGAGACCCCGACCAAGATCGGCAATGCCGTCACCGGTCGGGCTCCGTCGACCGCCGGTGCCGCTGGCGGTGATTGCAGGCTGCGCAATTCACGCAGCAGGCCGATGTTGTGATCCAGGGTCTTGCCGAACCCGATGCCGGGGTCGAGCACCATCCGTTCCCACGCCACGCCCGCCGCGTGCAGCGCACGGGCTCGACCGTAAAGAAACTCGCGCACCTCCGACACGACGTCCCGATAGACGGGCGCCCGCTGCATCGTGGACGGATCGCCCACCATGTGCATCACGCACAACGCGGCCTGCGTGCCGCTGACCGCCGCCACGCTGGCCGGGTCGGTGAACCCCGAGACATCGTTGATCATGTCGGCGCCCAGGGCCAGGGCGCGCCGCATGACGCCCGCGCGGCGGGTGTCCACCGACAGCGGCACCGGGATCCCGCGCAGCCCCTCGAGCACCGGTTCCAGTCGCGCCCATTCCTCGTCCTCGTCGACCGGCGCGGCCCCCGGGCGGGTGGACTCGCCCCCGACGTCCAGCAGGTCCGCCCCCTGCGCGACGAGGCGCCGCGCGTGCGCGATCGCGTCATCGGCCTGGACGTGGCGGGAGGCATCGAAGAAGGAATCGGGGGTGACGTTCACCACCCCCATCACCAGGGGTCGGTCCAGCGCAAGCTGGAACCGACCACACTGCCAGCGCGAGGCCATGCCGGACACGGACGGGCTCGCACCGGGCGCCGAGCCCGGCTGTCGCCTTACTGGGCGGCCGGCGCCGCCGGGGCGTTGGGCGCCACCGCGGTGGGGGTGCTGTTCGAGCCACCGGTGCCGCCACCGGAGCGCTCCTTGGGCGGGCGCGGCGGACGGCCGCTGCAGATGTCGTCGATCTGCTCGGCGTCGATGGTTTCCCACTCGAGCAGCGCGGCGGTCATCGCCTCGACCTTGTCGCGGTTGTCCTCGAGGATCTTGCGCGCGATGCCGTACTGCTCGTCGATGATCCGCCGGATCTCGCTGTCGACCTTGCGCATCGTCTCTTCGGAGACGTTGGTGGTCTTGGTGATGGAGCGGCCGAGGAAGATCTCGCCCTCGTTCTCGGCGTAGACCATCGGGCCCATCACGTCGCTCATGCCGTAGCGGGTGACCATGTCACGGGCGATCGAGGTGGCGCGCTCGAAATCGTTGGACGCGCCGGTGGTCATCTGCTTCATGAAGAGCTCTTCGGCGATGCGGCCACCGAACAGCACCGAGATGGTGTTGAGCATGCGATCGCGGTCCATGCTGTAGCGATCCTGCTCGGGCAGCTGCATCGTGACGCCCAGCGCCCGTCCCCGGGGGATGATGGTGACCTTGTGGACCGGGTCGGTCTTGGGCAGCATCTTCGCGACGATCGCGTGGCCGGACTCGTGGTACGCGGTGTTGCGGCGCTCCTCCTCGGGCATGACCATCGAGCGGCGCTCGGCGCCCATGATGATCTTGTCCTTGGCCCGCTCGAAGTCGACCATCTCGACCAGCCGGCCGGAGCGACGCGCGGCGAACAGCGCCGCCTCGTTCACCAGGTTGGCGAGGTCGGCGCCCGAGAAGCCGGGCGTGCCCCGCGCGATGACATCGGCGCGCACGTCTGGGCCGATGGGCACCTTGCGGATGTGCACGTTCAGGATCTGCTCGCGACCGCGGATGTCGGGCAGCGGCACCACGACCTGGCGGTCGAAGCGGCCCGGGCGAAGCAGCGCGGGGTCGAGCACGTCGGGACGGTTGGTGGCGGCGATCACGATGACGCCCTGGCCGGTCTCGAAGCCGTCCATCTCGACCAGCAACTGGTTCAGGGTCTGCTCGCGCTCGTCGTTGCCGCCGCCCAGGCCCGCGCCGCGCTGGCGGCCGACCGCGTCGATCTCGTCGATGAACAGGATGCAGGGCGCGTGCTTCTTCGCGTTCTCGAACATGTCGCGCACGCGGGCCGCGCCCACGCCGACGAACATCTCGACGAAGTCCGAACCCGAGATGCTGAAGAACGGCACCTTGGCCTCGCCGGCGATCGCCTTGGCCAGCAGCGTCTTGCCGGTGCCGGGCGACCCGACCATCAGCACGCCGCGCGGGATGCGCCCGCCGAGCTTCTGGAACTTGGACGGATCGCGCAGGAACTCGACCAGTTCGTGCACGTCTTCCTTCGCCTCGTCGCAACCCGCGACATCGGCGAAGGTGATGCTGTTGTTGGTCTCATCGAGCAGGCGCGCCCGGCTCTTGCCGAACGAGAACGCCCCGCCACGACCGCCGCCCTGCATCTGGCGCATGAAAAACACCCACACGCCGATCAGCAACAGCATCGGGAACCACGAGACGAAGATGTTCAGCAGCAGCGATTGCTCTTCCTCGGGCTTGGCGTTGATCTGAACGCCGTACTTCATCAGGTCGCCGACCATCCAGGGGTCGCTGGGGGAGAACACCGTGAGGGACTTGTTGTCCTTGGTGCGGGCACGCAGCGTCCGGCCGTCGATGGTGACGCTCTCGATGCGCCCTTCCTTCGCCTCGGTCATGAACTGCGAGTACGGCATGTCGTTGCCACGCGACTGCCGGGTGTCGAACTGCTTGAAGACGGTGAACAGCACCAGCGCGATGACCAGCCAGACTGCCGCCTTCGAGAACACGTTGTTCACTTAGGAATGCTCCTTTTCCACCACAGGCATTCTACGCAGATTGGGGCGGCCATGCCAGCCGCAAGCCCTTTCTAAGTCGTTGATCCGTATGGACCTTACAGCGCCCGCGAAGAATCTTCGCGAACCGTCGTCTTCAGGCCCCGGCCCAGCAGGTAGGTCTCGGCCGATTTGTCGCGCGATGCCTTGGGCTTGCGCGGCAGGACCTGCCGGAACGTGCGCTTGAACCGCTCCACCACCTGGCTGTACCCGCTGCCGTGGAAACACTTCACCAGCAAGGCGCCCTCCGGCTTGAGGTGATCAACGGCGAAATCGACAGCCAGTTCGATGAGGTCGGTCATGCGCGCCGCATCCGCGACACCGACCCCCGACAGATTGGGCGCCATGTCCGAAACGATCAAGTCCGCCCGTGCCCCGCCCAGCGCCCGTTCGAGCGCCTCGAGCACGCCCGGTTCGCGGAAATCGCCCTGCAGGAAGGTGACGTCGGCGATCGGGTCCATCGGCAGCATGTCCAGCGCGATCAGGCGCCCGTGGATGCCCCCGGCGCCCGTGGCGAGCCGCTCACGCAGCACCTGCGACCAGGCCCCCGGGCTGGAGCCCAGATCGACCACCAGCTGCCCGGGTCGGATCAGCTTGTCCTGCTGATCGATCTCGAGCAGCTTGAATGCCGCCCTCGACCGATAACCGCGCGCCTGCGCCTGCTTCACGTAGGGATCGTTGCGGTGCTGGTCGAGCCACGCCTTGCTGAACTTGTTCTTGGCCATCGGAATCCGGTGGGGCCGGGCGCCCCGCGAGCCCCGATTATCCCCGCATCGGGACGGGCGGCCACCGGCGCCCGACCAACGGACAGCGGGAAAGCCCGACACCCGCCGTGATTCACAGACGACGTGTGGAGACCACCCTACACTGACTGCTGGTACCTTGATCCCAAACCGTGCCCGCCCCCAAGCCGCCACCCAACGCCTCGACGCCCGCCCCGGCCACACCGGGAGCGCACGCAGTCGATTTGTCGCCGGACCGCGGGAGCGACACCGTGCACCGACGCCTGCTCGGCCGCATCTATGGCCTGGCGATCGGCCTGTGCCTGTTCGTGCTGCTGGTCCTGGTGCCCTTCGTGCTGGACAAACCGCGCGTGCCCGCGCTGATGGCCGGGCTGACGATGCTCGGGCTCTTCGTCGCGCGGGCACTGCTTCAGCGCCGACGCACCCGCGAATCCGCACTGGTCGCGGTGGGCGCCCTCGCGGTCGCCGTGGTGGTGATCACCGTCGGTGGCATGCCGCACCTCGTGGCGCCACTCGTCCTGGCCGCCAGCGTGCTGCTGGCGGTGGTCGTGGGACGCAACTGGGCGGCGGGCTTCGGCGCGGGCTTCCTGGCCACCTGGCTCTTCACGAACATCGCGACCAACGCCGGATGGTTCACGCCCTTGCTGCACGAACGCCCTTTCGTCACCTGGGCGATGAGCGCGGCCAGCTTCCTGCTGGTGACCTTTCCGGTGCTCACGCTGCTGGCCGAACAGCGCCGGGCCCTGCAGGCCGCCGAGCACGAGGCACGCGAGCGGGCGAAGGCCCAGGCCGCGCTGAGCGAGGCCCTGGTCGCCGCCGAGGCCGCCAATCGCGCCAAGAGCGAGTTCCTCGCGAACATGAGCCACGAGATCCGAACCCCGATGAACGGCGTGCTCGGGATGCTCGAGCTCGCCTCCTTCGGTGAACTGGACGGCGCACAACGCCGCCACCTCGCCCACGCGAGCGAGGCGGGCCGCTCGCTGCTGCGGATCATCGACGACATCCTCGATTTTTCGAAGATCGAGGCGGGACGCCTGGACGTGGAGTCCATCCCGTTCGATCTCCCGGCCACGCTGGCGCGGGTCGAATCGACGGTCGCGCCGCTGGCGCACGCCAAGCAGCTCGGGTTCGGTGTGTCGATCGATCCCTCGCTGGCGCCCCGCTGGCTGGGCGATCCGATCCGGCTGGGGCAGATCCTGTTGAACCTCGCCGGCAACGCGGTGAAGTTCACCGAACGCGGCAGCGTGGAAATCGTCGTCACCCCGGTGCGCGTCGAGCGCGACGCGGCGATGATCGCGTTCACCGTCACCGACACCGGGATCGGCATCGACGCCGGCACCCGGGAGCGCCTGTTCCGCTCCTTCGCGCAGGCGGACAGCTCGACCACGCGCCGCTATGGCGGCACCGGCCTGGGCCTGGCGATCAGCCGGCGACTGGCCGAACTGATGGGTGGCACGCTGGATGTCGTCAGCGAACCCGGTCAGGGCAGCCGCTTCACCTGCACGGTGCGCCTGGGTGTGGTGGCCGACCAGTCGGCACCCGGCACGGGGCGGACGACCGCTCGCAGTGCCGACCGTCTCGACGGGGTCCGGGTCCTGCTGGTCGAGGACAATCCGGTGAACCAGATCGTCGCGAAGGCGATGCTCGGTCGCGCCGGTGCCGAGGTGAGGCTGGCCGGCGACGGCGAACAGGCGATCGCGCAACTCGACCAGGCACCCGTCGACGTCGTGTTGATGGACGTTCAGATGCCGGTGCTCGATGGCTTCGAGGCCACCCGCCGCCTGCGCCAGGACCCGCGCTGGGCCGCGTTGCCGGTGATCGCGATGACCGCCAATGCGCTGCCCGACGACCGTCTCGCGTGTCTGAACGCCGGCATGGACGACTACCTCACCAAGCCGCTGGACATGGGAGACCTGTTGTCGATGATCGCCCGCCATGCGGTGAACCGCGCGGTCGACGGCCCCTCGCCCGGGCACCGTCACGACACCGGCACCGATAGAATCGCGGGATGAACGACGAAACCACCTCGCAGGCCCCCGCCCTGAGTCCCGCGCAGCGCAAGGCGCTCAAGGCACAGGCCCATCCCCTCAAGCCCGTCGTGATGATCGGCGACGCCGGGCTGAGCGAGCCGGTGATCGCGGAGATCGAACGCGCGCTGACGAGCCACGAACTCATCAAGATCCGCGTGCTCGGCGACGATCGCGACGCGCGAGTCGCGATGCTCGAGACGATCTGCGCGCGCACCGGCGCGGCACCCGTGCAGCACATCGGCAAGCTGCTGGTGGTCTGGCGCGAGCGCCCCGAGGAATCCGCGGCGTCCGGCCCCGGCGGGCGCGCCCGGCCCAACGAACCCTACCGACCGAAGAAGGCGCTGGGCGCCGGCGAATCACCGTCCGCGCGCCGACGTGCCGGGGCGTCTGGCGCCCGTGGCACGACGGCGGCGGGACGACGGACCTCCGCGTCCGGTGCGAAAGCGCCGACCGCGTCGCGCTCGGCCCCGTCGAGCACCGCGTCCCCGGGTGCCCGCGCCCGCCCGACGGCCGCCGGTGCGAAGTCCCGAGCCGGCGGCGCGAAGGCGGCGGGTCGTGCGACCCCGCTGGCGCGCGGCGCCGGTCTGGAGAAGGCGGGCCGGTCATCGGCCCCCGTCAATGTGGGACGCGCGCCCCGTCCGGGCCGGGCCCCCACCCTCGCTTCGCCCGCGAAGAAGCGCGCGGTGAAGCCGCGCGGCCGATAGCCGGCGCGACGCGCGCGGCCCACGACCGCGCGCCCCTCGGGCCACCGAGGCCCGACGCTACTCGTAGCGGACGTCCAGGATCTCGTACTCGCGAACGCCGCCCGGCGCCTGCACCTCGGCGACGTCACCGGCGTACTTGCCGATCAAGGCGCGGGCGATCGGGCTGGAGACCGAGATCTTGCCGGTCTTGATGTCGGCCTCGTCGTCGCCGACGATCTGGTAGACGACCTTGTCGCCGCTGTCGAGATCCTCGAGTTGCACCGTCGCACCGAACACCACCCGCCCCTCGGCATCGAGCAGCTTGGGGTCGATGATCTGCGCATTGCTCAGCTTGCCCTCGAGCTCGGCGATCCGTCCCTCGATGAACCCCTGCCGTTCGCGCGCCGCGTCGTACTCGGCGTTCTCGGACAGGTCGCCCTGCGCGCGAGCCTCCGCGATCGCGGTGATCACCGCCGGACGGTCGACCGTCTTCAGGCGGTGCAGCTCGTCCTTGAGCAGTTGGGCGCCGCGCAAGGTCAGCGGGATGGTGGGCATCGACGTATCTCCGTTCCTGGTTGTATCCCCGACCGCCTTTGCCGGCGGTTCGGGTCGCGGGGCCTGTCAGTGTTCCAGGCTCTCGTGCAGCTGCTGCAGACTATAGACGTCCAGCGCCTTCAGGTGCCGCATGCCTTCGACCGCGGCGCGGGCGCCCGCCAGCGTCGTGTAGTAGGTGACGCGCTGGGCCAGCGCGGTGGTGCGGATCGAGCGGGAATCGGCGATGGCGCCGCGCTTCTCCTCGACGGTGTTGATCACCAGCGAGACCTCGCCGTTCTTCAGCGCATCGACGACGTGCGGGCGTCCCTCCTGGACCTTGTTCACCGGCTGCACCGGAATGCCCTGCGCGGCGATCGCCGCGGCGGTGCCCTTGGTGGCCATCAGCTTGAAGCCGAGCTCGTGCAGCGAGCGCGAGATCGCGACCATGCCGGGCTTGTCGGCGTTCTTCACCGAGATGAACGCGGTGCCCGACGACGGCAGCTTCACGCCGGCGGCGAGCTGCGACTTCACGAAGGCCTCGCCGAATGTGTAGCCGACCCCCATCACCTCGCCGGTGGACTTCATCTCCGGGCCAAGGATGGTGTCGACCCCCGGGAACTTCACGAACGGGAACACGGCCTCCTTGACCGAGTAGTAGCGCGGCGTCACCTCGGCACCGACGCCCTGCTGGGCGAGCGTGCGCCCGGCCATGCAGCGCGCGGCGATCTTCGCGAGCTGCAGGCCGGTGGCCTTGGACACGTAGGGCACCGTGCGCGACGCGCGTGGGTTGACCTCGAGCACGTAGACCGTGCCCTCGTCGCCGTCGGTGCGCTGGATCGCGAACTGCACGTTCATCAGGCCCACCACCTTCAGCGCGCGGGCCATCTGCTCGGTCTGGCGCTTGAGCTCGGCGACCATCGCGGCCGACAGCGAGTACGGCGGCAGCGAACAGGCCGAATCACCCGAGTGCACGCCGGCCTGCTCGATGTGCTCCATCACGCCGCCGATGAACACCTGCTGTCCGTCGGACAGGCAGTCGACGTCGACCTCGATCGCGTCGTTCAGGAAGCGGTCGAGCAGCACCGGGCTGTCGTTGGACACCTTGACCGCCTCGCGCATGTAGCGCTCGAGGTCGCGCTGCTCGTGCACGATCTCCATCGCACGCCCGCCGAGCACGTAGCTGGGCCGAACGACCAGCGGATAGCCGATCTCCTGGGCCATCGCGATCGCCTCGGACTCGGTGCGCGCGGTGCGGTTCGGCGGCTGGCGCAGGTTCAGCTTCGTCAGCAGCTTCTGGAAGCGCTCGCGATCCTCGGCGATGTCGATGCTCTCGGGCGAGGTGCCGATGATCGGCACGTTGTTGGCCTCCAGCGCCTTGGCCAGCTTCAGCGGCGTCTGCCCGCCGTACTGGACGATGACGCCGACCGGCTTCTCGCGATCGACGATCTCGAGCACGTCCTCCAGCGTCAGCGGCTCGAAGTACAGGCGATCGCTGGTGTCGTAGTCGGTGGACACGGTCTCCGGGTTGCAGTTGACCATGATGGTCTCGTACCCGTCCTCGCGCAGCGCGAAGGCCGCGTGCACGCAGCAGTAGTCGAACTCGATGCCCTGGCCGATCCGGTTCGGGCCGCCGCCCAGCACCATGATCTTCCTGCGATCGGTGGGCGCGGCCTCGCACTCGTCCTCGTAGGTGGAGTACAGGTAGGCGGTGGTGGTGGCGAACTCGGCCGCGCAGGTGTCGACCCGCTTGAACACCGGACGCACGCCCCACTCGCGGCGCAGCTTGCGGATCTCGGCCTCGGTGCTGTCGAGCAGGTAGCCCAGCCGTCGGTCCGAGAAGCCCTTCTTCTTCAGCCACAGCAGCGTCGCGCGGTCGACGTCGGCCAACGTGCGCTTGTCCAGCGCGAGCTCGATATCGACGATCTCCTTGATCTGCGCCAGGAACCACGGGTCGATGCGCGTCAGCGCGTGCACCTCGTCGAGCGTGAAGCCGGCGGCGAACGCATCGCCGACGTACCAGATGCGCTCGGGGCCCGGCTCGCCGAGCTCCTCCTCGATGATCTCGCGCTCGGTGGTCTTCTGGTTCAGGCCGTCGACGCCCACCTCCAGCCCGCGCAGCGCCTTCTGGAAGCTCTCCTGGAAGGTGCGCCCGATCGCCATCACCTCGCCGACCGACTTCATCTGCGTGGTCAGGTGCGAGTCGGCCTGCGGAAATTTCTCGAACGCGAAGCGCGGAATCTTCGTGACGACGTAGTCGATGCTGGGCTCGAACGAGGCCGGCGTGGCGCCACCGGTGATGTCGTTGCGCAGTTCGTCGAGCGTGTAGCCGACCGCGAGCTTGGCCGCGACCTTCGCGATCGGAAAGCCGGTGGCCTTGGACGCCAGCGCCGACGAGCGGCTGACGCGCGGGTTCATCTCGATCACGATCATCCGGCCATCGGCCGGATTGATCGCGAACTGCACGTTGCTGCCGCCGGTGTCCACGCCGATCTCGCGCAGGATCGCGATCGAGGCGTCACGCATCAGCTGGTATTCCTTGTCGGTCAGCGTCTGCGCGGGCGCCACGGTGATCGAATCGCCGGTGTGGATGCCCATCGGGTCGAGGTTCTCGATCGAGCAGACGATGATGCAGTTGTCCGCGCGGTCGCGGACCACCTCCATCTCGAACTCCTTCCAGCCGATCAGGCTCTCCTCGATCAGCAGCTCGTTGGTCGGCGAGGCCTCGATGCCGCGCTTGCAGATCGTCTCGAACTCCTCGGCGTTGTACGCGATGCCCCCGCCGGTGCCGCCCAGCGTGAACGAAGGCCGGATGATCACCGGGAAGCCCGACGCGCCGGCCGCCTCGGCGATGCGCTTTTGCACCGCCCAGGCCTCGTCCAGCGTGTGCGCGATGCCCGAGCGCGCCGAGCCCAGGCCGATCTTGGTCATCGCGTCCTTGAACTTGCTGCGGTCCTCGGCCTTGTCGATCGCGGCCGGCGACGCGCCGATCAGCTCGACGTCGTACTTCGCCAGCACGCCGTGGCGGTGCAGGTCGAGCGCGCAGTTCAGCGCGGTCTGTCCGCCCATCGTGGGCAGGATCGCGTCGGGGCGCTCCTTCGCGATGATGCTCTCGACCACCTGCCAGGTGATCGGCTCGATGTAGGTGACATCGGCCGTCTCCGGGTCGGTCATGATCGTGGCCGGATTGCTGTTGACCAGGATGACCTTGAAGCCTTCCTCGCGCAGCGCCTTGCAGGCCTGCGCGCCGGAGTAGTCGAACTCGCAGGCCTGACCGATGACGATCGGGCCGGCGCCGATGATGAGGATGCTCTGGATGTCGGTGCGCTTCGGCATGGTGCGGCGGTTCGTGTGAGGTGGGCGGGCGACGGGACGGGGCGGCTCAGGCGCGAGCCTGCTGCATCAGGTCGACGAACCGGTCGAAGAGGTAGCCGATGTCGCGCGGTCCGGGGCTGGCCTCGGGGTGGCCCTGGAAGCAGAACGCCGGCCGGTCGGTGCGCGCCAGGCCCTGCACCGACTGGTCGAACAGCGACACGTGCGTGACCCGCAGGTTCGAGGGCAGCGTGGCGGGATCGACCGCGAAGCCGTGGTTCTGGCTGGTGATCAGCACCTGGCCGGTGTCGAGATCCTTCACCGGGTGGTTGGCGCCGTGGTGGCCGAACTTCATCTTCATCGTGCGCGCGCCGGAGGCCAGGCCCATGATCTGGTGGCCCAGGCAGATGCCGAACGTGGGCAAGCCACGCTCGATCAGCTCGCGCGCAGCGGCGATCGCGTAGTCGCAGGGCTCCGGGTCGCCGGGGCCGTTGGACAGGAAGATGCCATCGGGCGCCAGGGCGAGCGCCTGCGCGGCGCCCGCCTGCGCGGGCAGCACGGTGACCTCGCAGCCGCGATCGGCCAGCAGCCGCAGGATGTTGCGCTTGACGCCGAAGTCGAACGCGGCCACCCGGAAGCGCCGGCCCTGGGCGGCCACGCCGTCACGCTGGTAACCCTCGCCCAGGGCCCAGGTGCCGCCGGACCAGGTGTAGGCCTGCGGCGTGCTCACCACCTTGGCGAGGTCCATGCCCGACAGGCCCGGGAACGCCCGCGCCGCGGCGATCGCGCCGTCGATGTCCAGCGTGGCCCCGGGGGCATCGGCCGCCAGCAGGCAGCCGTTCTGCGCCCCCTTCTCACGCAGCAGGCGGGTGAGCTGCCGGGTGTCCAGGCCGGCGATGCCGGGAATGCCCTCGCCACGCAGGTAGTCGCCCAGAGAGCCGGTGGCCCGCCAGTTCGACAGGCGCGGCGGCGTGTCGCGAACGACGAGCCCGGCCGCGTGGATGCGCGCGGCCTCGACGTCTTCCGGGTTGACCCCGGTGTTGCCGATGTGAGGGTAGGTCAGCGTGACGATCTGCCGGCAATAGCTGGGATCGGTGAGGATCTCCTGGTAGCCGGTGATCGCCGTGTTGAACACGACCTCGCCGACCGCGCGCACCGGTGCGCCGATCGAGTGGCCGTGGAAGACGGTGCCGTCGGCGAGCGCCAGGACAGCGGGGGCGAGTTGGGGTAGCAAGGGCAGCTCCTGATCCGGGTCCGCCGATCCGGCTCGCCCCAGCCTGCGGAAGGCTCGCCTGTCCGTTCATCGCGCCACGCGGCCGAACCGGTGGCGGGTGAAGTCGCCCGAGGGGGTGAAGCGTCCGGGGGCGGGGACCAGGCGGGGAGTGCGAATGGGTCTGCGCTAGGCGAGCAGGAATCGTTGGCGGACAAACCGCAAGAGTATAGCACGCGGCATTGGTGCGACCGGCGCGCGAGGAAGGGTTCAGGCCTCGGCGGGCGCGGGCTCGGCCGGGTCGTAGTCGATCTCGACCTTCGCACCGGACGGATCGTGGAAGAAGAGCTGCCAGGTGCCGTCGCTGGGCAGGCGACGCAGGATGTAGGAGATCCCCTCGCCCTTGAGCTGCGCGACGGTGGCCGCCAGGCCCGTGCCGCTGAACGCCATGTGATCGAGCACCCCGGCGCGCTCGGCCGGCAGCGCGCGGCCCGCGACGATGTGCAGCACCGCCTGGCCGCCGGTGTACATCCACGCGCCGGGGAAGTTGAACGCGGGGCGCGGACCCACCGTCAGTCCGAGCAGCCGCTCGTAGAACGCCACCGTGCGGTCCAGGTCGTCGCTGAGCACGGTGAAGTGGTTCATCGCCTGTACGGGCATCGCTCGCTCCTTGCCGGCGCCGCGGCCGGTCTCGGCAGGGTTTGGGACATCGCCGTCCTCCGGAGACGGCGCTACAGCTTCTCGGTCTCTCCGGTGCGCGGCTGCCACTTCATCAGGCGGCGCTCGACGACACCCACCAGCGCATCGAGCACCAGCGCGAAGCCGGTCAGCACCAGAATACCCGCGAACACCGTGTTGATATCGAAGGTGCCTTCGGCCTGCAGGATCAGGTAGCCGACCCCGCGCGCCGATCCGAGGTACTCGCCGACCACCGCACCGACGAAGGCCAGTCCCACCGAGGTGTGCAGGCTCGAGAACACCCAGCTCATCGCACTCGGAAGGTAGACATACCGCAGCAGCTGTCGCGGCGAGGCGCCCAGCATCTTCGCGCTGGCCAGCACGTTCGGGCTGACCTCGCGCACCCCCTGGTAGACGTTGAAGAACACGATGAAGAAGACGAGCGTGAAGCCCAGCGCCACCTTCGACCACACGCCCAGACCGAACCACACCGAGAAGATCGGGGCGAGGATCACCCGGGGCATCGAGTTCAGCGCCTTGATGTAGGGATCGAACACCGCCGCGGCCATCGGCGAGAGCGCCAGCCACATCCCGATGCCCAGGCCCGCCACCGTGCCGACGACGAAGGCCATCAGCGTCTCGAACAGCGTCACCCCCAGGTGAACCAGGATCTCGCCGGAGGCGAACCACTCGACGATCCGCGCCCCCACCTTCAGCGGTTCGCCGAAGAAGAACGCGGCCTGGTTCGGGTTGCTGAAGTAGATCGGCGGCAGCAAGGTCGGGCTGGTCAGCACGTGCCAGCCGCCCAGCACGGCCGCGAGCACCAGCAACTGGTAGATCCGCAAGCGCATCAGGCCACCTTCATCTGCTGCTGATAGCCCTTCAGGACCTCCTCGCGCAGCACCGCCCAGATCTGGTGGTGCAGGGCGACGAATTCCGGCTGGGTGCGGATCTCGGCGACGTCGCGGGGACGCGGCAGCGTCACCGGGAAGTCGCCGATCGGGTGCGAGGCCGGACCCGCCGAGAGCACGACCACCCGGTCGGACATCGCGATCGCCTCGTCGAGGTCGTGCGTGATGAACAGCACCGCCTTGCGACGTGCGGACCAGAGCTCGAGCAGCTCGTTCTCCATCAGTTGCCGTGTCTGGATGTCGAGTGCCGAGAAGGGCTCGTCCATCAGGATGATGTCCGGGTCGAGGATCAGCGTCTGCGCCAGCGCCACGCGCTTGCGCATGCCCCCGGAGAGCTGGTGCGGGTAACGATCGCCGAAACCGCCCAGGCCCACGCGCCGCAGCCACTCCTCGCCCTGCTCGCGCGCGCGGGCCGGCGACTCGCCGCGAAACTGCAGCCCGGCGATCACGTTGTCGAGCGCGCTGCGCCAGGGCATCAGCGATTCGGTCTGGAACATGTACCCGGCGCGCCGGTTGATGCCCACCAGCGGCTCGCCGAACACCGAGACAGCGCCCGCCGAAGGCTGCAGCAGGCCGGCCGCGAGATTCAGCAGCGTCGACTTGCCACAGCCGGTGGGGCCGACGACCGAGACGAACTCGCCAGGCGCCACGGTGACCGTGACGTCACGCACCGCGGTGTAGCGCTGCGACGCGTCGTCACGCGAGACGAAGGTGCAGGTGACCCCGTCCAGCCGCAGCGCGTCGCTCATTTGATCCGGGCTTGCGCACGCTTGACGAAGTCGTTCGTGTAGGTGCGCGACAGGTCGATCTCGGCCGGCTTGATCTTCTCGTTGAAGCTGGCCAGCGCGGTCAGCGTGGTGCGGGCGCCCGCCTCGCTGATCAGGCCGTCCGGGGAGATCGCGTCACGGACCGCGTTGAACGAGGCGAGGTACAGCGCCCGGTCGCCCAGCAGATAGGCCTCGGGCACCGTCTTGATGATGTCCGACGGGCCGGCCGCCTGGATCCAGCGCAGCGCCTTGACCATCGCGGTGACCAGCGCCTGCGTGGTGTTCGGATTCTTCTGCACGAAGTCGTCGGGCGCGTACAGGCTGCCCGCCGGCATCGGCCCGCCGAACAGCTGCTCGGTGCCCTTGAGCGTGCGCGTGTCGGCAATGATCGTCACGTCGTTCTTCTGCGAGAGCATCGTCATCACGGGATCGACGTTGCAGATCGCGTCGATCTGGCCGGAGCGCAGCGCGGCGATCGCACCGTTGCCGGTGCCCACGCCGACGAACGAGACCTCCGAGGGTTTCAGCCCACCCTTGGCCAGCACGTAGTTGGCCACCATGTTCGTGGACGAGCCCGGCGCCGACACACCGATCTTCGCGCCGCGAAGATCGGCCACCGACTTGTACTTCGGCAGCTTCGCCCGCGACACGCCCATCGCGATCTGCGGCGCACGCCCCTGCAGCACGAACGCGCGAAAGTACTGCTTGTTCGCCTGCATGTTGATCGTGTGCTCGTAGGCGCCCGAGACCACGTCGGCCGACCCGCCGACCACCGCCCGCAAGGCCTGCGAGCCGCCGGCGAAATCGACGATCTCGACGTTCAGGCCCTCCTCCTTGAAATAACCGCGCTGTTCGGCGATCGTCAGCGGCAGGTAGTAGAAGGCGGCCTTGCCGCCGACGGCGATGGTCACCTTGGCCTTCTCGGGCGCCTGGGCCCGTGCCTCGCGCACCCAGGCGAAGCCCGCCGGCGCCACGGCCAGGCTGAGCAGGAACGTACGTCGCATCGATGTTCTCCTCGGGGTTCGTTGACTCGGACGTCGGTCTGCTGACGGACGCCGGCGCCGCCTTCGGTGGGCGGCCGGCCGAGATTACACGATTCGCGCGGGCTCAGCCGCCGACCGAGCGCCGATCACGCATCGCCTGGGCGATCGTGCTGGCGTCCACGTACTCGAGCTCGCTGCCGATCGGAACTCCACGGGCCAGCCGGCTCACCGAGAGCCCTCGCGCGCGCAGCAACTCCCCCAGGTAGTGAGCCGTCGCCTCGCCCTCCTGCGTGAAGTTGGTCGCCAGGATCACCTCGCGAACCTCTCCGTCGCAGGCGCGCTCGAGCAGACGCTGCATGCCGATCTCGCGCGGCCCGACCCCGTCGAGCGGCGAAAGCCGGCCCATCAGCACGTAGTACAGGCCCTGGAAGGCCAGTGTCTGCTCGACCATCATCTGGTCGGCCGGCGTCTCGACCACGCACAGCTGCGAGGCATCGCGGCGCGGCGAGGCGCAGGTCTCGCAGAGTTCGTCGTCGGAGAAGGTGTTGCAGCGTCGGCAGCGGTTCAGGCCCTCGAGCGCGGCGCTCAAGGCCCGGGACAACTGCTCGGCGCCCTCGCGGTCGTGCTGCAGCAGGTGATACGCATAGCGCTGCGGCAGCGCTATG
>WBZM01002209.1_pt1 | contig 17058 bp, 14 predicted proteins | sample 5204271 | NCBI WGS metagenome assembly WBZM01 (sample SAMN12344346, study PRJNA552823) | activated sludge metagenome | biome: Activated sludge suspended growth; feature: Nitrification reactor; material: Wastewater; isolation source: activated sludge from nitrification reactor of wastewater...
GGCCGTGACGCTGCTGTTGCCCGACGGGCTCGACAAGGACCGCGAGCCGGCGGTCGAGCGCTACCTCGCCGGGACGGGCGAGGCAGCGGTCGAGGTGGACCTCGCGACGGTGGCCGTCAACCCGGCGTTCGACCCAACGGCGGCCGGACGACCCGCTCGCGGGATCATCACCCGCGACCGTGAGCTGAAGGACAGCGGTCGCCGGTTCCTCGGCATCGAGGGGTGATCAGCTGCGTCCGCGGTAGGTCGCACCGGTCGTCGAGGCGTCCTTGTTGAGGCGCTTCGACAGGTGCAGGCCCTCGAGCACGAACTCGACCGCGGCGGCCACGGCGGCCGGGGACTCGTCACCTTTCGTCAATGCCTGCACTGCCGGCCGCAACCCGGGGACCTGCTCGACGATGCGCGCGACCTCGGCGGAGGCGACGTCCTCGCCGGTGTGGGCGACGTTGCCCTCCTCGAACGCACCGAGCACCTCGCGGACGAGGTCCGGCGTGATCCGCTCGCGGTAGACGGTGAGCACGGCGGACTTGACGAGGTGCTCGAGCACGTGGCCGTCGCGGCCCTCGTCCAGCGTCTCGATCTCGATCTTGCCGCCCGACGAGGCGGCGAGCGCGTCGAGGTCGCTGACCCGGGGGACGACGGTGTGCTCGCCGGCGCGCAGCCCCCGGCGGAGTGCGTTGGCGCCGAGCACCTCGAGGTTCGAGACCGACAGGCGGACGCTCACGCCACTGCGCTGGTTGACCTGGCTGCTCGCCCGCGCGAGCTGGCTGAACGTGGCGACCACGTGCTCCATGTACTCGGGGATGGTGACGGTGACCTCGCCGACCGACGCGGGACGCGCCTCCTGGCGCATGATCGACACCTCGGTGTCGACGTCGAGCGGGTAGTGCGTGCGGATCTGGCTGCCGAAGCGATCCTTCAGCGGGGTGATGATCCGCCCACGGTTGGTGTAGTCCTCGGGGTTCGCCGAGGCGACGAGCAGCACGTCGAGCGGGAGGCGGATCTTGTAGCCACGAACCTGGACGTCGCGCTCCTCGAGCACGTTGAGCAGACCGACCTGGATGCGCTCGGCGAGGTCGGGGATCTCGTTGATCGCGAAGATGCCGCGGTTGGTGCGCGGCACGAGGCCGTAGTGCAACGTCAGCTCGTCGCTCAGGTACCGGCCCTCGGCCACCTTGATCGGGTCGACCTCGCCGATCAGGTCGGCGATCGAGGTGTCGGGCGTGGCCAGCTTCTCGCCGAAGCGGTCGTCGCGGTGCACCCAGCTGACGAGCGTGTCGTCGCCGTGCTGTGCGACAAGGTCGCGGGCGTGGCGGCTCACCGGGTGGTACGGGTCGTCGTTGATCTCGCTGCCGGCGACGATCGGCATCCACTCGTCGAGCAGCCCGGTGAGCGAGCGGATCATGCGGGTCTTGGCCTGGCCGCGCTCGCCCAGGAAGATCACGTCGTGCCCCGCCAGCAAGGCGTTCTCGAGCTGCGGCATCACCGTGTGCTCGTAGCCGAGCACGCCCTCGAAGAGCGGCTCGCCCGCAGCGATGCGTGCGACGGCGTTGCGACGGATCTCCTCCTTGACCGGGACGGACTCCCAGCCGGAGGCCTTCAACTGACCGAGCGTGGCCGGAGCGGGGTGCGGCGTCGTCATGGGCCGACCCTACATCGGGTCGTCGCGGCGCGCTCCGGTCGTGCTCGACACCGACATGGGTACGCTCGCACCCATGGATCCGATCGGCCGCTGGCGAGCGACGGTCGCGGACGACGACGTCCGGCGCGACGGCGTGGGGTTCGACTACGACGACCACGACTGGCACGACGTGCAGGTGCCCGGCCACTGGCGCTTCGAGCCCGCGTTCGCCGACAGCGACGGTCCGGTGATGTACCGAGGCGACCTCCACCACGCCTCACCCGCCGACGACGAGCGGGTGTTCGTGGTGTTCGACGGCGTGCTGTACCAGGCCGACGTCTGGCTCGACGGCGCCTACCTCGGCGACCCCGAGGGGTACGTCGCACCCCACGCGTTCGACATCACCGATCTGGCCCGCCTCGGCGACGACCACGTCCTCGCGGTCGAGGTGTCGTGCCCTGCGCCGTCCGGTGACGGGCCTCGCCGCACGCTCACCGGGGCGCTGCAGGACGGATCGGTGTTCGCCCGACGGTGGAATCCCGGCGGGCTCTGGCGACCGGTGCGGCTCGAGGTGACGGGTCCGGTTCGCATCGACCGCTGTCGCGTGCTGTGCCGCGACGCGAACGACACCCGCGCCCACCTCCGCGCCGCCGCACGACTCGACAGCGACGCGGCCCGATCGGTCAGGGTGCGCACGCTCGTCGACGGCGCCGTGCTGGCCGAGCAGGACCACTCGCTCGCGAAGGGCGCCAACGAGATCGCGTGGAACCTCGATGTCGCCGCGCCGCGGCTGTGGTGGCCGTGGTCGATGGGCGAGCAGCCGCTCTCCGACGTGACCGTCGAGGTGCTCGTCGACGGCACCCCGAGCCATCGCACGGTTCGGCGCACCGGCTTCCGCGAGATCGCGATGGAGGACTGGACGATCTCGGTGAACGGCGAGCGGTTGTTCACCAAGGGCGTCAACGTCGGACCGTCGACGCTCGATCTCGCCGGGGCACCGGGAGACGTGTTCCGCCGCGACGTCGCGCTCGCACGCGAGGCCGGCCTCGACCTGGTGCGATGCCGTGCCCACGTGACGCGCCACGAGCTGTACGACGCGGCCGACGAGCTCGGGGTGCTCGTGTGGCAGGACCTGCCGATGCGGGGTTCGTACGCGCGCACGGTGCGCCGGCAGGCCGTGTCGCTCGCCCGTGCCACGGTCGACGAGCTCGGGCACCATCCGTCGATCGCCGTGTGGTGCGCCCACGACGAACCCGAACACGGGCGGTTGCGTCAGCAGGCGCCGACGTGGAACAAGACGATCCTCGACCGCTGGTCCAAGCGCGCCCTCGAGCAGGCCGACGAGTCGCGTCCTGCGCTCACGAACAGCGGCGTCCCGCCGCACGTGTCGCAGCTCGACGGTTCCGACACGCATCTGACCTTCGGCTGGGGACGAGGTGACGAGCGTGACCTGCCACGCTTCGCTGCCACGCTCCCCCGGCTCGTGCGCTTCGTCGGATCGTTCGGGTCGCAATCGGTGCCCGACGGTGCGAGCGGCTGGATCGACACGTCGGGCTGGCCGGACCTCGACTGGGACGTGCTCACCGAGTCGCTCGGTGCCGACGCCGACAAGATCCGTCGGCACCTGCTGCCGCTCGGGCACCCCACGTTCGAGCACTGGGTGCGCTACACCCAGCGCTACCAGGCGACGCTGCTCCGCCACCACATCGAGACGCTCCGCCGGCTGAAGTACCGGCCGACCGGCGGGTTCTGCCTGTCGTCGCTCGCCGACGCGACACCCCGCGTGTCGACGTCGCTGCTCGATCACGTGCGGCGCCCGAAGCCGGCGTACGCCACGGTCACCGACGCGTGCCGTCCGGTGATCGTGGTCGCCGAGCGGCTCGACGACCAGGTGCGCGTGGGCGACGCGATCGCGCTCGACGTGCACGCGATCAGCGACCTGCATCGTCCGCTCGACGAGGTCGAGTGCACCGCACTGCTGCGCTGGCCGGGCGGCAGCCACCGCTGGCGCTGGTCGGGCGACGTGCCCGCGGACTCGTGTGTCCGCATCGGCACCATCCAGTTCGTGGTGCCCGACGCGCCCGGCGGGCTGTGGCTCGATCTCGTGCTCGAGCACGGCGACGAGGTCGCCTCGAACCGTTACGAGGCGATCGTCAGCCGCTGACCCCCGGACGCGACGAGAGGTGAGCGGCCCGGGGCCACTCACCTCTCGTCTCGGTGGGTCGGTCGATCAGCTGCGAGCGAGGGACTTGCGGTTGGCGAACTTGGCCTTGCGGTAGTCCTGGTGCATGAGCGCGATCACGTCGATCGAGATCTCCTTCGGGCACGCCGCCTCGCACTCGCCGTGGTTGGTGCACGAGCCGAAGTACGAATCCATCGTCTCGACCATCGCCTCGACGCGCTTGTAGCGCTCGGGCTGGCCCTGCGGCAGCAGGTTGAGGTGCGCGACCTTGGCGGCCGTGAACAGGTTGGCCGCGCCGTTGGGGCACGCCGCCACGCAGGCGCCACAGCCGATGCAGGCGGCCGCGTCCATCGACGCGTCGGCCACCGGCTTCGGGATCGGGATCAGGTTCGCGTCGGGCGCACCGCCGGTCTCGGCGGTGATGAAGCCACCCGACTCGACGATCCGGTCGAACGCGGCGCGGTCGACCATCAGGTCCTTGATGATCGGGAACGCCGACGCACGCCACGGCTCGATCACGATCTCGGCGCCGCTCTGGAACTTGCGCATGTGCAGCTGACAGGTGGCCGTGCCGCGCTGCGGACCGTGGGCCTGACCGTCGATCATCAGCGAGCACGTGCCGCAGATGCCTTCACGGCAGTCGTGGTCGAACACGACGGGCTCGCGCCCTTCGGTGATCAGCTGCTCGTTCAGCACGTCGAGCATCTCGAGGAACGATGCCTCGTCGCTGATCGAGGGCACGAGATAGGTCTCGAACCGTCCCGAGGCGTCGGGACCGGCCTGACGCCAGATCTTGAGCTTGATGTCGGAGAGATGGCTCACTTGTAGCTCCGGGTGGCGAGGTGGACGGTGGTGAACTCGAGCGGCTCGATGAACCGGTTCGACTGCATCGGGTCGCCGGTCCACTCCCAGGCGCCGACGTGGGCGAAGTGCTCGTCGTCGCGCTTGGCCTCGCCCTCCTCGTCCTGGTACTCGGCACGGAAGTGACCGCCGCAGCTCTCCTTGCGCTCGAGGGCGTCGCGGCACATGAGCATCCCGAGCTGGAAGAAGTCGTCGACACGACCGGCCTTCTCGAGGGTCTGGTTGAGCGAGGCACCGTCGCCGGTGACACGCAGGTCCTTCTGGAACTCGTCGTACAGCGCGGGCAGCTCGCTCAGCGCCTTCTCGAGACCCTGCTCGGTGCGCTCCATGCCGCAGTAGTCCCAGATGATCTTGCCGAGCTCGCGGTGGAACCAGTCGGGCGAGCGGGTGCCCTTGATGTCGAGGTATCCCTGGAAGCGCTGACGGGCCTCGGCCTCGGCGGCCTGGAAGGCCGGGTGGTCGGTGCCGGGCATCGGCTTGTTGAGCATCGGGGCCAGGTAGTTGCCGATGGTGTACGGCAGCACGAAGTAGCCGTCGGACAGGCCTTGCATGAGCGCCGACGCACCGAGGCGGTTCGCGCCGTGGTCGCTGAAGTTGGCCTCGCCCGCCGCGTACAGGCCGGGGACCGTGGTCATCAGCTCGTAGTCGACCCAGAGGCCACCCATCGTGTAGTGGCTCGCCGGGTAGATGCGCATCGGCACCTTGGTGGGGTCCTCGCCGGTGATCCGCTCGTACATCTCGAACAGGTTCGAGTAGCGCTCCCACACCGTCTCGAAGCCGAGCCGGTCGATGGCCGCCGAGAAGTCGAGGTACACACCGTTCTTCAGCGGACCGACGCCGCGGCCGGAGTCGACGGCGCGCTTGGCCGCACGCGACGAGATGTCGCGCGGCGCCAGGTTGCCGAAGCTCGGGTACAGGCGCTCGAGGTAGTAGTCGCGCTCGTCCTCGGGGATCTGGTCGACCGGGCGCTCGTCGCCGACCGCCTTCGGCACCCACACGCGACCGTCGTTACGCAGCGACTCGCTCATCAGCGTGAGCTTCGACTGGGTGTCGTCGGCCTGCGGGATGCAGGTGGGGTGGATCTGCGTGTAGCACGGGTTGGCGAAGAACGCGCCCCGGCGGTGTGCGCGCCACGCCGCGGTGACGTTGCACGCCATCGCGTTGGTGGACAGGAAGAAGACGTTGCCGTAGCCACCCGTGCACAGCACCACCGCGTGGGCGGCGTGCGAGACGATCTCGCCCGTCTGCAGGTCGCGGGTGACGATGCCGGCGCAGCGGCCGTCGATCACGACGGTGTCGACGAGCTCGGTGCGGTTCCAGAGGCGGACGTTGCCGAGACCGATCTGGCGCGCCATCTGCTGGTAGGCGCCGATCAGCAGCTGCTGACCGGTCTGGCCGCGGGCGTAGAAGGTGCGGCTCACCTGCGCGCCACCGAAGCTGCGGTTGTCGAGCAGGCCGCCGTACTCGCGTGCGAACGGGACACCCTGCGCGACCATCTGATCGATGATGTCGACGCTCACCTCGGCGAGGCGGTGCACGTTGCTCTCGCGGGCGCGGAAGTCGCCGCCCTTGATGGTGTCGTAGAAGAGGCGGTGGATCGAGTCGCCGTCGCCCTTGTAGTTCTTGGCCGCGTTGATGCCGCCCTGCGCGGCGATCGAGTGCGCACGACGCGGCGAGTCGTGGAACGTGAAGGCGTCGACCTGGTAGCCGAGCTCGGCGAGCGTGGCGGCGGCCGAGGCACCGGCCAGACCGGTGCCGACGACGATGACCTTGAACTTGCGCTTGTTGTTGGGGTTGACCAACTTCATGTCGCTCTTGAAGGTCTGCCACATCTCGGGCACCGCCGCGTTCGGCGACTTCGACTGGAGCTTGTCGTGGGTGGGGAAGTCGTTCATGGTGATGGGTCCTGACGATCAGCCGACGACGCCGGCGAGCACCGCGACGGGGAACGAGACGTTGCCGACCACGATGAGGGCGGCGAATCCGGTGGCGAAGGCACGGCGCCACGTGTTGAAGCGAGGGCTGTTCCAGCCGAGGCTCTGGAAGATGCTCCAGGCACCGTGGTACAGGTGCACGCCGAGGGCGAGGTTGGCGAGGATGTAGAACGCCGACACGGGCACACGCTCGAAGCTGCGGACGACGTTGTCGTACACCTGGTGCTTGTCGAAGTCGCCGTCGCCGAGGGTGTTGGTGACGCCGAGCGTGAAGTCGAGGATGTGCCAGATCAGGAACAGCAGCACGACCAGGCCCGTGAGGCGCATCGTGCGGCTGGCGAAGTTGGCGATCTGGTAGTCGCGGGGGCCCTGGTACTTGACCGCACGTGCGTGACGGTTCATCTGCGTCAGCGAGTACGCGGCGTGCAGATGCAGCAGCAGGGCGGTGATCAGCCCGCCGCGCATGATCCACAGCACGACGTTCTCCGGTGCCAACGGGTACGCCAGACGGGTGAGGAACTCGGCGTAGTGGTTGAGGTCCTCCTCGCCCAGATACATCTTGAGGTTGCCGATCATGTGGGCGACGACGAACCCCATCATCGCGATGCCGGTGATCGCCATCACGTACTTCTTGCCGACCGCGGTCTGGTAGAGGTCGACCAGGAAGAACTTCTTGCGTCGCGATCCCGTCGCCGTACCGGTGACGGGTCCCCGGCGGTTCGCCGGCTGCAGTGTCTGGGCCATGAGCGCGAACGCTAATCCCGCCATAGCCGAGAGACGAACTCCGTGCACGTCGGTCCGGACGTTTCGTCGGTCACACGCGAAAGTCCCTACACTCTGCACGTTTCCACCAATGGCGTGTCCAGCGTGGGGCGCGCCCTGAGCACACAAGGGCCTGACGTGCCAGCATCCATCCTCGCCGCCGAAGGCGGCTACCAAGTATTCGAGCTCAAAGGCGGTGAATGGGCCGTCCTGTTCCTGTCCGCAGCAGCAGCGCTGCTCGCCATCGCCGTCGGCTTCTACCTCGTCCGGTCGGTCATGGCCGCCGACGAGGGCAGCCCGAAGATGCGGGAGATCGCCGCGGCGATCCAGGAAGGCGCGTGGGCCTATCTGAAGCGGCAGTTCAAGACGATCGCCGTGATCCTCGTCCCGCTCGCCGTCATCGTGTTCGTCACGTCGTCGGCGATCGACAAGCCGGACGGCTCCGAAGCGCTGTCGTTCGGTGCGGCCGGCGCCTTCCGCACGATCGCCTTCGTGCTCGGCTGCCTCGCCTCGGGTCTCACCGGCTACATCGGCATGACGCTCGCCACGCGTGGCAACGTCCGCACCGCAGCGGCCGCCCTCACCAACTCGATGCCGAACGCCCTCACGGTCGCCTTCCGCACCGGTGGTGTCGCCGGCATGTTCACGGTCGGCCTCGGTCTGCTCGGCGCGACGGTGATCATCATGATCTTCCAGAACACGAGCTCGGTGATCCTCGTCGGCTTCGGCTTCGGTGGCTCGCTGCTCGCGCTGTTCCTCCGCGTCGGCGGCGGCATCTTCACCAAGGCCGCCGACGTCGGCGCCGACCTCGTCGGCAAGGTCGAGGCCGGCATCCCCGAGGACGACCCGCGCAACCCGGCCACCATCGCCGACAACGTGGGCGACAACGTGGGCGACTGCGCCGGCATGGCCGCCGACCTGTTCGAGAGCTACGAGGTCACCCTCGTCGCCTCGATCATCCTCGGCGTCACCGCGTTCAACTCGATCGGCGCCAACCCGGCGCTCGGTCTGATCTTCCCGCTCGCAGCCCGAGCCATCGGCGTGATCGCCTCGATCGCCGGCGTGTTCGCCGTGAAGGCTCGCGAGAACGAGACCGACGCGCTGAAGCCGATCAACCGCGGCTTCCTCGTCGCCGGCGTGCTCACCGTCATCGGCATCTTCCTGCTCGCCATGTTCTACGTCGGCAACGACTACGCGAACGCCGGCTGGAAGTGCTTCGGCGCCGTCACCATCGGCCTCGTGCTGGCCCAGCTCGTGAGCCGTCTGACCGAGTACTACACCGGCACCCACTACACGCCGGTGAAGGAGATCGCGGAGAGCGCCGAGACCGGCCCCGCCACCGTCGTGCTCTCGGGCACGTCGAGCGGTCTCGAGAGCTCGGTGTACGCGGTCATCGCCATCGCCATCGCCATCGGTGTGGCCCTCGCCCTCGGCAACGGCAACCTCACCTTCTCGCTGTACCTCGTCGCGCTGTGCGGCATGGGCATGCTCGCCACCACCGGCGTCATCGTCTCGGAGGACACCTTCGGTCCGGTGTCCGACAACGCGGCCGGCATCGCCGAGATGTCGGGCGAGTTCCACGGCGAGCCCGAGCGGATCATGGTGAGCCTCGACGCGGTGGGCAACACCACCAAGGCCGTCACCAAGGGCTTCGCCATCGGCTCGGCCGTCATCGCGGCCGTCGCCCTGTTCGCCTCGTTCATCGAGACCGTCGGCTCCGAGCTCGGCATCGAGGCCGAGGACGTCAAGCGTGGCGTGTTCGACCAGCTGCCGATCAACGTCGCCGACCCGAAGGTGTTCATCGGTCTGCTCATCGGTGGCGCCGTGCCGTTCCTGTTCTCGGCGCTCGCCATCCGCGCGGTGGGTCGCACCGCCGGCGTGGTGGTGCAGGAGGTCCGCAAGCAGTTCGCCGACGGCAAGATCATGAAGGGCGAGAAGGAGCCCGACTACGGCCCGGTCATCGACATCTGCACCGCCGCCTCGCTGCGCGAGCTCGCCACCCCGGCGCTGCTCGCCGTGCTCACGCCGGTGATCGTCGGCTTCGGCATCGACTGGCGTGCGCTCGGCGCGTTCCTGGCCGCGGTCATCCTCGTCGGTCAGCTCATGGCCAACTACCTCAGCAATGCCGGTGGTGCGTGGGACAACGCCAAGAAGTACATCGAGGACGGCCACCACGGCGGCAAGGGCAGCGATGCCCACAAGGCCGCCGTCATCGGCGACACCGTCGGCGACCCGTTCAAGGACACCGCCGGTCCGGCCCTCAACCCGCTCATCAAGGTGATGAACCTCGTGAGCCTGCTCGTGCTCCCGGCCATCATCAGCCTCCAGGACAACGACGGCGCCCGCTTCGCGATCGCCGCCGCCGCCCTCGTGGTGCTGATCGGTGCGATCGTCTTCTCGAGCCGCAAGCAGAACACGCTGATCGCCGCCTGATCAGCACCCACGATCTGGGCCATCCGGCCCGAATCGACCGACGGCCCGGGCCTCGTGCCCGGGCCGTCGCCGTTCTCCCACCCGGTGCCAGTAGCGTCGTCGCTCGTGCTCGCCCTGCTCGACTTCGCCAACGACTGGATCAAGACCGGCGGCTGGATCGCCCTGGCGGCGATCGTCTTCGCCGAATCCGGTCTGCTCGTCGGCTTCTTCCTGCCCGGCGACTCGCTGTTGTTCTTCGCCGGCTTCCTCGCCTCCGACGCGGCGTTCGAGCAGTTCGGCGAGCGCTACATGCCGGCGCTGCCGGTGGTCGCCGTCGTGTGCGCCCTGGCGGCGATCGCCGGCGATCAGGTCGGCTACATCATCGGCAAGAAGTTCGGACCGTCGTTGTTCGACCGGCCGCAGAGCAAGCTGTTCGACCCGAAGAACGTGGCCAAGGCCGAGCGCTTCTTCGCGAAGCACGGCTCGAAGACGATCGTGCTCGCCCGATTCGTGCCGATCGTGCGCACCTTCGTGCCCACCGTGGCCGGTGTCAGCAACATGCACTACCGCACCTTCGTCACGTTCAACGTGATCGGCGGGGTGTTGTGGGGTGCGGGCGTCACCACGCTCGGGTTCTTCCTGGGCGAGATCGACGCGGTGAAGAACAACATCGAGATCGCCGCGATCGTGATCGTGATCGTGTCGTTCGGTCCGATCGCGTTCGAGTTCTGGAAGCATCGGCGCCAGGCGGCCGCCGGCCTGTCGCACGACTGAACGAACCGACGGTCAGAGGCCGACGGTCAGAGGCCGACGGTCAGAGGCTGATCGGTCGGCTCTCGTCGATGCTGCGGTGTGCGGCGGCACCGACCTGCACCGAGCGCAACCCGTCGAGCAGCGTCACCTCCGGCCCGGTGCCGTTGCGGATCGCCTCGCAGAAGCGGGCGTGCTCGACGTAGCTCGAGCCGTGGTGCAGCCCCTCGTGCGCGATCGCGTCGTCGTGCACCGTCTCGACGTCGACGCCGCCGATCCAGTGCCGCCCACGACGACCTCGACGCAGCTCGTTCTGCGGGATCAGTGCCTCGACCTTCCCGGCGTCGCCCACCACCGACAGCTCTTCCTGGTGGTGCGTCGCCTCGGCGAACATGCACAGGTCGAGCATCGCCCGGATGCCGTTGGCGTACTCGACCGTGACGAAGGCGTGGTCGAGGATGTCCGGGGTCTCGCCGTCGTAGCGCTCGTCGAGGTGGTTCACCGCCTGCCCGCCCGAGGCGAACACGCGCACGGGATCGCTGTCGGCGATCAGGTTCATGAGGTCGAAGAAGTGACAGCACTTCTCGACGAGCGTGCCGCCGGTGTTGCGGTTGAACCGGTTCCAGTCACCGACCTTCACGAGGAACGGGAAGCGGTGCTCGCGGATGGCGATCATGTGCGGACGACCGACGGCGCCGTCACGGACCGCCCGGACGAGCGCGGCGACGGGCGGCATGTACCGGTACTCGAGTCCGACCCACACCATGGCCTGCCGATCGGCGGCCATCGCGACCACGCGCTCGCAGTCGTCGACGGTGGTGCACAGCGGCTTCTCGACCAGCACGTGCACGTCGGTGGCGAGCACGTCCGCGAGCACGTCGACGTGCGTCATGTTGGGGCTGGCGATCACGACGGCATCGCACTCGCCGGCCGCGAGCAGCTCGCGGTGGTCGGCGTACACCGACACGGGATCGGCGGCCGCGGCCGCTCCCGCGTCACGCGAGGGCTCGTGCGGGTCGGCGATCGCCACCACCCGTGCGCCGGGCAGGGCGTTGACGTTGGCGATGTGCTCGACGCCCATCATCCCGGTGCCGATGACGCCGTAGCGGATCTCGTCCATCGGCGGCGAAGGTACCAGCGGCCGTCCGGTGACATGCTGGTCGGGTGCTGACGAGCGACCTCCCCGAGATCTCCTGGTTCGCCGCGTTGTGCGACGACGACCACGAGTACCTCGGCGTACCCGACCCCGCACTCGAGAGCTCGTGGGAGCACTGCCGCGACATCGTCCTCGCCGCCGACCGTCATGGTTTCGACGGCATCCTGCTGCCGTCGGGCTACCAACTCGGCATCGACCCGGTCGCGTTCGCCGGCGGCATCGCACCGCTCACCACCCGGATCCGGCTGCTGTTGGCGGTGCGGATGGGCGAGACGTGGGTGCCGCAGCTCGCACGCCAGATCGCCACGCTCGACCGGATGTGCGGCGGGCGGCTCGACGTGAACGTCATCTCGAGCGAGATGCCGGGCGAACGACTCGACAGCGGCCCGCGCTACCGGCGAACGATCGAGACGATGGTCGCGCTGCGCACGCTGCTCGACGGCGAACCGCTCTCGTCGCACGGCGAGTTCGTCGACCTCGAGCTCGAACCACCTCGCATCCGCACCACGTCCGGCCACGCCCCGAAGCTCTACTTCGGCGGCTTCTCGGACGACGCGAAGGACACCGCGGCCCGCGCCGCCGACGTGTTCCTCACGTGGCCCGACACCGTGGATGCCGTCGGCGCCACCATCGACGAGATGCGTGGGCGCGCTGCGGCGTACGGGCGTACGTTGCGCTACGGGCTGCGCACCCATGTGATCGTGCGCGACACAGAGGACGAGGCGCGGGCAGCAGCCGCTCGCCTCGTGTCCCGTCTCGACGCGGCCACGGGAGCGGCCATCCGCGACCGCTCGCTCGACGCCGCCTCGGTGGGCGTGCAGCGCCAGGCGGCCCTTCGCGAGTCGTCCGACGGCGACGGCTACGTCGAACGGCACCTGTGGACCGGCATCGGGCGCGCCCGCAGCGGCGCGGGTGCGGCGATCGTCGGCGACCCCGACCAGGTGGTCGCGATGCTGCAGGGGTACCGCGAGGTCGGGGTCGACGCGTTCATCCTGTCGGGCTACCCCTACCTCGACGAGTGTGAGCGCGTGGCCCGGCTGGTGCTCCCCCGCCTGCCCCACGCACCGCTCACCTGAACGCCCAGCCGAGAAGGGTTCCGGATCCCTGGGAACCGACGTGACCCCGGGCACGTCGAAGCCCCATGGCACACGTGAACAACCACCGCAGCAACCGCCGCGTGGGTGCCATGTCGGTGATCGGACTCGTCTCGCTGCTCGCGCTCGCTGCGTGCGCCGGGGACGACGAGGACAGCGCCAGCATGGCCACCACCTACGAGTCACCCGACGGCGGCGGGCCACCGACCGAGGCACCCGCGGAGACCATCGCCGGCGCCGCCGAGGGCACCGTCGCCGCCAGTGAGGCCGCGGCGAGCGACACCACCGAGGCCGCGGCCGGCGGCGACTTCAGCAGCGGCGTCACCTCCGGCGTGCAGATCGACGTCGCCCCCGACCGGCTGCTGGCCGTCGACGTGACCGCGGCGGTCGAGGTCGCCGACGTGTCGACGGCGCTCGCCCAGGTGGTCGAGATCGCCGGGCGCCACCAGGGTCAGGTGTACGGGTCGGACGTCTCGCTCGGAGATCCCGAGACGGCGAAGGGGAGCGTCGTCATCAAGCTGCCCCCCGAGGAGGTGGAGTCGGCGATCGTCGACATCGCGGCGCTCGGCCGCCTCGTCGGACGGTTCCAGGACACCGAGGACGTCACCGATCGCGTCACCGACGTCGAGACCCGCATCCTGTCGGCGCAGCAGAGCGTCGACCGGGTGCAGGCGATGCTCGCCGACGCGAAGGACCTCGGGGAGGTGGTGATGCTCGAAGGCGAGCTCACCACCCGTCAGCTCGCGCTGGAGGAGCTGCTCGCCCAGCAGCGCAACCTGCGGGGACGCACGGCCCTGGCCACGCTGACGGTGGCGTTGTCGACCGCGCCGGTGGAGGAGGCCGTCGCACCGACCACGACCACCACGACACCGCCCACGGGGGACGAGACCGTCGGTGACGCCTTCGCCACCGGTGGCCACGCCTTCGTGGTCGCCGGCAAGGCCGTGCTGATGTTCGTCGGCTACACCGCGCCGTTCCTGGTGATCGGGCTGATCGTGCTGCTGGTGCTGCGCGCCGTCACGAAGCGCCGACCACGGCCCTCGGCACGTCCCACCGAGCCGGCGAACACCACGGGCTGAACCGCGCGCACGGGTCCGGTGCGGTCGGGCGTCGCCTCACTCGCCTCAGGTGAGGAAGTCGATCAGACGCTCGACCGCACCGACCAGTTCGTGTTGCAGGTCGGCGTAGGTGCGCACACGGTTGCGCAGCTGCGGCCAGAACGTCTGAGGGTTGGCGCCGAGCGCCGCGCACACACCGTCCTTCCACGGGCGGTCGCGGGGCACGCGCGGCCATGCCTCGAGATCGATGACCTTCGGGCGCACGCCTTCCCACACGTCGACGAACGGATGTCCGGTGATCAGCACGTGCTGGTGCGCCCGCATCACCTGCGTGGCGAGCCGGTGCTCCTTCGACCCGTCGACCAGGTGATCGACGAGCACGCCGAGGCGTCGGTCGGGCGAGGGTCCGAACTCGGCCACCATCTCGACCAGGTGGTCGATGCCGTGCATCGGCTCGACCACGATGCCGAGCTCGCGCAGGTCGTCGCCCCAGACGTGCTCGAGCAGCTCGGCGTCGTGCTTGCCCTCGACCCAGATGCGGCTCGCCTTGGCGACCTGCGCCCGGATCGGCGCGGCCGACGCGATCGAACCGCTCGCCGTCACGCGGGTGGTGGCCGCCGTGGCCGCGGCGTTGGTGGCGGGACGGATCAGCGACACCGGCTTGCCGTCGACCAGGAAGCCGCCCGGCTTGTAGCGGAAGTGGCGGTGGTTGCCGCTGCGGTCGCGGATGGTGACCGCCTCGACCGTGATCTTCACCACGTCGCCGCAGAAGCCGGTGGCGCGATCTTCGACCACCATGCCGGTGCGCACCGGCACCTCGCGGTACTTCGGCTTGGTGCGCTGCTGTTCGAACTCGTCGAGGATGTCGCGCATCAGCGGCTCACCCACCAGCGGCTGCCCCGCGTGGGCGAGGTGGCGAGCACCTGATCGACCAGGATCCCGTCGTGACGTCGGTAGGGGGCGCGCAGGCCGCGGGTGTCGTGGGGCATGGCGAACGATGTTGGCAGGTACGGGGCGCCCCACACGTGCACCCGCTCCGCCGGTCCGTGGAACGACAGGATCCCCTCGGTGAGCTCGATCTGCACGTCGACGTCGCCGTCCTGGTGGTAGCCGTCGACCCCGGGCGACGGCGAACGGTCGAGTTCGGTGGCGGGGGCCGTCGCGTACCACTCGACGTCGAAGGTGACCGGGGCGAGCGCGCCATGAGCGCGATGCCACGCCTCGAGCGGATCGTCGAGCAGCACGCCGTGCACCTCGTTGCCGAGGCTCCACTGGCCGAACGGCACGTCGCACTCGTGTCCGGCCCACATCTCGGGCGGCTTGATCTCGAGGCCCTGTCGCAGCCCGGTGCCGTCGAGCTCCTCGACGTAGAGGTAGGGCTCGCCTTCGCGTACGAGACCGGCCCAGTAGTCGAAGCGGCGGCCGCGTACCTCGAACCCCACGTACATCCCGGCCAGTGCGCCCGTGTCCGGATCGGCGCCCGACCCCCACCACCACCAGGCTTCGACGGGCGCGTCGAGGTGACGTCGCTCGTCGGCGTCGGTCCACCGCCCGCGGGCGGACGGCTCGGGCTGCCCGGCCGGGTCGGAGCCTGGGACGATCGAGGCCATGATCGGGCAGACTAGGCACCGATGGTTCGCTATCTCAGTCTGGAATGGATCGACGCGCTCACCGCCGAGGTCGCGGCGAGTACCGAGCTCGCGGCGCTGGCGGTCGAGCACGAGATCGGGGTGACCCAGGTGGTCACCGGTGGCCCGGAGGGCGACGTGGTGTACCACCTGCAGGTGGGTGCCGGATCGGCCTCGTTCGGGCCGGGGGTCGCGTGGCCCGAACACGTGCGCATGCAGCAGACGTGGGACACCGCGGTGGCCGTCGCCACGGGCGCCCTCGACGCGCAGGACGCCTTCATCGGCGGCCGCATCCTGCTGACCGGCGACCAGCAGCAGCTGATGGCCTCACAGCCCGTCTTCAAGGCGCTCGACGCGGTGTTCTCCGTCGTCCGCGAGCGCACCGAGTACGTCTGACGTCGAGGCGGAGGAGCTGACGTGCCCGAGTTGCCCGAGGTGCAGGCCCACGCCGAGCGACTCACCGAGCAGTTCCGCGGCCGGCTCCTCTCGCGGTTCGTGCCGTTCAACTTCACCGCACTCAAGACCGCCGTGCCGCCGCCCGACGCCGCGTACGGCCTGCCGCTGATCGAGGTCGGCCGGCGCGGCAAGTACCTGTTGCTGCGGTTCGAGCCGGTCACCTTCGTGGTGCACCTGATGCAGGGCGGCCGGTTGCTCGTCGACGACAAGCTGGCGCTCAAGCCGCGCAACGGCCAGGCGAGGTTCGTGTTCGACGAGGGCCCGGCGTTGCTGCTCACCGAGGCGGGCAAGGAACGGCGCGCCGGTGTGTGGTGCGTGTCGAGCGACCGGCTCGACGGGCCCCCGCTCGACCGGCTCGGTCCGGAGGCGCTCGAGCTGTCGGACGAGCAGATGGCGCAGCGGTTCGCCGCGCACAACATGCGCCTGCACGGGTTCCTGCGCGACCAGCACATGATCGCCGGCCTCGGCCGCATGCTCGCCAACGAGGTGTGCCACCGGGCGAAGCTGTCGCCGTTCGCGATGACCGGCAAGCTCGGCGCCGAGGGTGCGCATCAGGTGCGTGCGGCGATCCACGCGTGCGTCGACGACGGGCTGGCGTACGAGCGCACGCGGAGCGACATGAGCTCGTCGGCCGACCGCCCCGGAGCGGTGCACGGTCGAGCGGGCGAGGCCTGCCCGGTGTGCGGCGACACCGTCCGCTCGGTCAGCTACAGCGGCTACACCGTCGCCTACTGCCCCACCTGCCAGACCGCCGGCAAGGTGCTCGCCGACAACACCACGAGCAAGTTCCTGAAGTAGCTCCGTGAGCCATCGGTCCCGCCCCGGGACCGCAGACGCACGCACCCGACGGTCCGTGAGCGAGCGGGCCCGCCGGAGGACCGCCGACTCACGGACCCCGTCCACCGTGAGCCGAACGACTGCCGGCGCACCCACCCAGGTATCCGTGAGCCACCAGGCCCGCCCGGGGACCTCCCGCTCACGGAACCCGTCCACCGTGAGCCACCGGGCCCGTCCGGGGACTGTTCTGTTGCAGTACATCCCTCACGGGTGTCGCGAGACATCCCTCTCGGTTGGAGAGCTGCCGATGAGCCTTGGGGTTCATGGCGAGAAGGGAAGTTCCGATGAGTCTTCGTCGAGCGATCGT
>WBZM01002212.1_pt1 | contig 17041 bp, 17 predicted proteins | sample 5204271 | NCBI WGS metagenome assembly WBZM01 (sample SAMN12344346, study PRJNA552823) | activated sludge metagenome | biome: Activated sludge suspended growth; feature: Nitrification reactor; material: Wastewater; isolation source: activated sludge from nitrification reactor of wastewater...
TCTCGAAGATCAACAGCTGCTGCAGGCGCAGGCGCCGCGCCAGCGACGCGGGCGAGTGCTGGGGCGGCTGGGGCGCGATCGCGGATGGGGCGCTAGGGTTCATGAACGGGAGTGAGATATTTGAAGGGAGAACGGCGCGATATTTCGGGATTTCGGGGGAATCGGCGGGACGGAATGGGAAGGGACTTGGAAAATGATTTGCACTTGTCGCAAAAGGGGTGAAGTGGGCTATTTGAATCCCAGTTCGGCGGCCCAGTCGCGGATGATGGCGGTGATTTCGCGGCGGTCGGTTGAGCTCAGGCCGAGGAACGGGCGAGCCGGAATGTTGGCCTCGTCGCGGCCGTACTGGTGGGTGGCGGCGTAGACCGAATCGGTGCCGACCTGCACCGTGGACTTGTCGAGCACCTGGTAGCGAATGCCGCGGCGCAGAAATCCGCGCTCGGTCAGCACCTTGCCGCGGTTGTGCTTCTTGCGTTTGAGGGTACGCGGCGCGAGCGCGTCCCAGGCGCTGCCGTCTGGTGCGGTCTGCGTCGCAAAGCGTTCCTGTGTGCTGGACTGCAGGTACTCTCCCAGGCGCGGCATCAGGGTGGTGGTGTCCATGCCGGCCAGGCCCTGGATGCGCGCCTGCAGCTGGTCCAGGCCGCGGGTGTCGATGGTGAGGTGGATGCCGGCCATCAGTAGTCCGTCTCGATGTAGTCGCTCATGATGTCCAGCCCCACCGCCGCGGCCGTCGCGTTATTGCTGCGCCAGGCTTGCAGATACGTCAACAGTGTGGTGGTTGATGGCAGCGCCACGCCACCGCTGTTGGCCAGCGTGCCAGCCGCCACATCGCCAGTGTTCAGGCGCTTGACCTGCCAGTGCACGTCTGCCGTATCGGGCGGCGCGAACAGGGCCAGCTCATACACATCGGTGTTGGTCGTGGTTGCCGGAAAGTCGGCCCCGAGATCGATCGGCGTCTGAGCCACGGAGCCGCCGTAGAACAGCCGCAGGTTGGCGTCCGCGGCGCCGCAGCCCACGCCGATGCAGTTGACGAGCGTCGCCGGCTCGACGTTCGTCGGTGCCGCGGTTGATGCCGACACGCCGACGAACATCCGCGCCGCCGTCACCACCGCCGCATCCGACACGCCGAAGCGAGTGACTTTGAAGAACCCCGTGCCCACGCTGCCGCCCACCGTCATCTGCGCCGCCGCCACGCGGGCACCGGCCAGTGACCCAGCCGTGGCGGCCGACACGTAGCCCAGCCTCCTCATGCGTGTGAAGAGGTTGGCGGTTGAGACGTTACGCGCCGTGGCCGTGCCAGTCGCCGTCGGTGCCGTGTAAGTGCCCATCGTCGTCGCCGTGGTGGCGTTGCCAGGCGGGCAGAACATGCCGATCTTGTTGCGCGCCAGAATCGGCTGCACGGCCGTGTCGAGCCCGGATGGGCCGATGAACCGCAACATGCTGCGGTTGGCGATGCGCTTGGCGTACACGCGAAGCTGACCGCCTGCCGGGGCCGGCATGTCCACGGTCTCGGACGTCACGCCCGCGTCGATGTACGCCACGCCAGACGGCTGCGCGGGGCCGCTCAGACTGTTCCACGGTGTCGAACCGTCGCCGATCTTGAACGCCTGAATGTCGGTCATCAGGCCCATCTCACCGGCCGCCAGCGTCGGGTTCGCGGCGGCCCACTGGGCGGCCGTGCCGCGCCGGAGTTGAATCGTCTGTGCCATTACGGCGTCCCTCCATCAATCACGAATACGGGCAGCGTGTCCGATGGCGAGCCGCCATCGATGTTCACAGAGTCGTCGCCCTTGTCGCCCTTGTCACCCTTTGGCCCCGTGGCGCCAGCGGCTCCTGGCGCGCCGGGCGCACCGTCGTTGCCTGGGTCGCCCTTGTCGCCCTTCGGCCCCGTGGCGCCAGCGGCTCCTGGCGCGCCGGGCGCACCGTCGTTGCCCGGATCACCCTTGGCGCCTGGCGCACCTGGCGCGCCGTCGTTGCCTGGATCGCCCTTGGCGCCGGGCGCACCGGGTGCGCCGTCGCCCCCGCGCACGAACGGCGTCAACGCCAGTTCCATCTCCGCGCTGGGCTCGACCACCACCGCGCCCAGCTGCATGCGGTGCCTAGGGCGCAGCTCACCCAGAATGACGCGCACGATGCTCATTGTGTGGTCTCGCTGTTCTGTATCGATAAGGCCACGGTCTCGGTGTGCATCACAAAGCCGCCGGGGTCGATGAACATCACGTCAAAGCGGGCGTCGCCGATCGGCCAGTTCCACGTCGCAGGCGGCCCTTCGATGGCCATCAGGCCGCCGCCCAGCGTCACCGTGGCGTCGGCGATCTTGCGGCCCGAAGCGCTGTTGATGGTGCAGCGCGCCTGCCAGCCGGTGAAGTCGGCCACCTCGGCGTCGTCCACAAACAGGCGCATCGGCGTGGCGTAGGCAAAGCCGCCGCCGCGCTTGTGGGTCAGTTTCTTGCTGGTTGCCGTCATGGGGGTGATCTCATAGAATCAATGCACTTCATCGGGAGAGACGGCCACGCCAGGCCCGCCGACCCTACTCTCGGAAGGACCCGGTGCGTGGCGTCGCATCGGGTCATCTCATGGGCTCGCGCTGATACAGGCGCACACCAACGCGCCAGTCATCGGGCTTTTGGGACGTTCCCTGAAACGCGGTCACCCCGCTCCAGCCGCCGTCACCCCGGTCGAAAACGACCAAGCCTGGCGCCTCTTGCCCCTCGAGCTCGAACCGCGCGATGTAGCGCCTGCGGACCACGGCGCGCTGCTGCGCATGGTTCCATTCAAGCCGAACCCACACCTCGTCCGGTTCGCGCAGCGCCTGTGCCAGCAGCGCCACGTATTGGCCGCGCCCCTGCTTGTCCGCCTTCCAGGCGCCGCCCGGTTTCTTGAACAGCTCGGCGCCGACCACCACGCGCTCGCCGATGGCGTCCTCGAAGATGGCGGGCTGATCGAGCGTGGCACCAAACACCTGCAGGAAGGCCAGGGCGTAATCCTGCGGCGCCAGCCCTTTGGGCAGCAGCGTATCGGCCGCCACCGGGCGCGGCGGCGGCAGGGCATCGGCCGGGCGCGCATTGGGCAGACCCGGCGCGCCCATGCTGCCGGGCAAATTGGCCCGCTCGGGCGGAATCGCGCTCCTGAGCCTTGATGCACCAGGTGCATATTCAAACCCCGGGTCGATCCCCTCGGGCACCCGCACCACGCGCGGCCCCTCCGGGCTGCGCTGGCCGACCTCGCGGTCCAGCCAGTTGACCTCGGGCGCCTCGTCTGGCTCGTCCTTGCCCAGCTTCTTCAAATCGCGCGCCCACAGCCCGCGCACGCTGCACTGGCAGCCCCAGCCGTTGGGCGGGTAGTGGGTCTGCCACCAGGGGTCATCGCGCGCCAGCACCAGGCCGTTCCAGGCCAGGTGGTCGTGGCGCGGGTTGGTCACCCAGTCGGCATGCACGTACTGCCAGTAGGGCGCGGCCTGCAGCTGCTCGTGGCGGCCGGCGGCGTAGCTGGTGTTCAGGTTGGTCTCGTAGATGACGCGGCTGCGCCAGTCGCGCCCGCCGTTGTAGTCCCAGCCGTGCTTGGCCACGATGGCGTCGAAGTCCTTGCGAAAGGTCTCCAGCGTCGTGCCCTCGGCAATGGCTTTCTCCACCGCCGCGCGAAAGTCCGCCACGATCGCATCGCGGTTGGCCCCCGCCACCACGAAGGCCCAGTCGTGCTCGGCCGTCCAGATGTCCGTCCACGCCTGCGTTGGCAGGTTAAGCTTGCGCCGCAAGAAGGCGATCTGCTCGGTAAACGGCAGGCTGCCGTAGGCGGGATCAGCCACCGATGCCCCCGGCCTCTTGCAGCACCTCGTAGCGGCCCGCCAGCTGGGCGGCGGCCAGCGCCTCGGCCATGGCCTGCGCGTACTGCTCCAGCGTCATGTCCGGCAGCAGCTGCTCCAGGCCGTCGCGGATGTCCTGCAGGCTGGCGGCGCCATCCACCAGCGCCCGGATTTGATCGACCCAGGCCGCGCCCGCCGGCGCGGCGCTGCGCGCCAGCTGGTCGGCCTGCAGCTGGGGCACGGTCTGCGTGCCCGGCGGCTGCGCGCTGAAGGCCGCGCGCGGCAGGCCGCCGCCCAGGCCAGGCAGCGCATCGCCAGGCGCCAGCCCCAGCACCGCCTCGCCGGCTTGCGGCTGCGGAATACCCAACTGCTCGTGCGCCCACTTGACTGTCGGGCGCAGGCCAATGGGCGTGGACGCGCTGCGCTTTGCCACGCCAGCCCAGCTGGATACCCTGATCGAGTCGCTCAAGGGCTGGGTCAAGCGCGGGGAGCGGCTGCCGCAATGACTGCCGACCGCCTGCTGACCGCCGCCGAAGCAGCCGAGCTGGAGCGCCTGATGCCGGCCGGCCTGACCGAGCCCATGCGCGAGCTGGCGCTGTGCCTATTCACCGTGCTGGCGCGGCGCGACGAGCGCTGCGGCCAGGGCGCGCCCGACGCCGACTGGCAGGCCGCGCTGCGCGGGCTGGCGCAGCTGGCGCTGGAGCAGCTGCAATACCTGTCGGGCCACATGGGCGGCGGCGGCTTTTACCTGGCCAAGGGCGTGGCCGCCATGCTGGCGGCGCGCGACGAGCTGATTTGGCGCGAGTTCAATGGCCGCAACTACGCCGAGCTGGCCCGTGCCCACGGCCTGACCGAAATGCGCGTGCGCCAGATCGTGGCCGAGCAGCGGGCGCGCGACATGGCGCAGCGCCAGGGCCGGCTGCCTGGGCTGGACGACCAAGGTTGAGCGTTCGGCGTTGAGCGTTGAGCGTTGAGCGCCGCCAGCGGAACAACACACGCGCAAAATCCAAAGCGCTTTATTTGTAGCGCGCCCCCGTGTCCGGCCACGATGCCGGCATGGCTTCCCACAAGCACTTGCCCCGCCGCCGCAGCGCCGTAGCGCTGGCGGTGTTTGCAGCCGCCGTGGCCGCAGGCGCCACCGACGCCGACGCGGGCGGCCTGCTGCTGCTGCAAGTGACCCCCGCGCAAGACTTTGTGCCCAGCGACGGCCGCGACATGGATGTGCCGGCCTGGCGCATCAACGCCGACATCGCGCAGCGCATCGTCGCCGCCTTCAACGCCACGCGCCAGCCGCTGGTGATTGACTACGAGCACCAGACGCTCAACGCCGAGTCCAACGGCCAGCCCGCGCCGGCGGCCGGATGGATGCACGCGCTCAAGTGGATCGATGGGCGCGGCCTGTTTGCCGAGGTCGAGCTGACCGCCCGCGCCCGCGACCTGGTGGCCGCCGGCGAGTACCGCTACTTCTCACCCGTGCTGGAGTACAGCCGCGCCAGTGGCGACATCACCCGCGTGCTGATGGGCGCGCTCACCAACAACCCGGCCATCCATTGCATGGAAGCCGTCAACCTGCTGGCTGCGGCCAGTGCCCGTTTTCCCACCGACCAGGAGGACCCTGTGAACTTTCTTGAGCAATTGCTGGCGGCCCTTGGCCTGCCGGCCACCGCCACCGAGGACGCGGCCCTGCAGGCCGTGGCCGCCATCAAGGCCGAGCTGCAGGCCGCCTACAAGGAGCTGGACATCGACGACCAGACCGAGGCCGGCGCCGAAGCCATTGCCGCCGCCTGCGCCAGGCTGCGCGCCGCGCCCGATGCGGCGCGCTTTGTGCCAGTCGGCGTGGTGGACCAGCTGAAGACCAGCCTGGCCGCGCTGAGTGCCAAGCTGCACGAGCGCGAGCGCGACGACGTGCTGGCCCCCGCGCTGGCTGACGGCCGCCTGCTGCCGGCCGAAGAAGCCGGGCGTGATGGTCGCGCTGGGCGTCATGTGGATGCACGCGGCCGCCTGGCTGCTGGCGTGCGTGTCGTACCTGTATGTCTAAAGGAGCAGACGTGAGCAAGGAAACCATTTTGGTCAAGCTGGCCAAGTCCCACGAGCACGAGGGCCGCGTGTACCCGGCCGGCGGGCAGATCGAGCTGGCCGCCGCCGATGCGCGCTGGCTGATCGGCATTGGCGTGGCCAGCGCCGCCGACACCAACGCGCCCCAGGCGCAACCCACGCAATCGCGTACCAACAAGGAGTGACCCATGGCAGGCGCGCAAACCAAGATCATCTGGAACGGCCAGGGGCCGATCGACTTCGGCATCTATGACCCAGTCAACGGCTCGGCCGCCAGCGGCTACATGACGGGCCTGTACCCGGTGGGCTGCGGCAACCGCACGCTCAGCGTGAGCCTGGACACCGAGACCAACCAGATCGCCGAGAGCTGCAGCGGCCAGCGCCTGACGCTGGCCGAGCTGCCCGGTGCCAAGAGCATGTCGGTCACGCTGACCATGGTGCAGTTCGACGCCCGCACCCTGGCGCGCGCGCTGATGGGCGACGCCGTGGAGACGGCGGCCGGCACCGTGACGGGCGAGCTGCTGCCGCAGCTGGTGGCGGGCGACATCTTCTACCTGAAGCACCCGCGCGTCAGCTCGGTGGTCATCGTCGACTCGACGGGCTCGCCCATCACCTACGTGGCGGGCACCCACTACGAGGTGCTGGACGCCGACCACGGCCGCTGCCGCCTGATCGCGCACCCGGCGTCGCACGTCGATCCGGTCAAGGCGTCGTACAGCCATGCGGCGTCGGTCAACATGGCGACGTTCAGCAAGGCGAACGTGGAGACGGCGATCGCCTTCAGCGGCGTGAACAGCTTCGGCCAGAAGGGCCGCCTGATCATCCCGCGCACCAGTCTGAAGCTGAGCGGCGACTTTGGCTGGATCACCGACGGCGGCGCCAGCGAGCTGACGCTGTCGGGCCAGGCGCTGTATGCGTCGGAGCTGCAGAACGACAGTGTTTACGGCGGCTTTGCGCGCGTGACGCTGATGCCGGACCTGTGACGCCCGAGCGGCATGCCGCGGGCGTGCCAGGCAAAAGCCGCGCCCGGCGCATGCCCGGCGCGGCTTTTGTTTGGGCGCCTCAGCGGCGCCGGGGCGGCGCCAGCAACACCCACGCCAGCCAGGCAAAGGGCGCGGCCACCAGCAGCGCCAGCGCCAGCAGCGCGGCCTGCACGAACCCATGGCCGGCCGCCACCACCGTGGCGGCCAGGCAGAACAGCATGAAGCGCAGCATGGCGCGATCTTAAGACCAACGAGGGCACCATGGACGACGATTTGAAAGCAAAGCTGACACTTGAGGCGCAGGCCACCGGCGGCGACGAGCTGCGCGCCATGGCCGAGCAGGTGCGCGCCATGGGGCAGGACGCAGGCGCCTCCGCGCCCAAGCTGAATGCGCTGGCCGCGGTGCTGGACCATGTGGCCGACCAGCAGCAGCTGATCGACAGCTTCAAGGCCGGCAAGCGCGCCGTGGCCGAGCTGGAGGCGCAGATGGGCGCCGCCGCCACGCAGGTGGAGCAGCTGGCCGCAGAGCAGGAGCGCGCCGCCCAGGCCGCCGCCGCCGCCGCTGCCGCGCAGGCCAACGGCGCGCGCCAGCTGGAGGCCGCGCGCGCCGCGCAGCAGGGCTACAAGGACGCCATTGCCGCCGCGCGCGCCGAGCTGGCGCAGCTGCGCGACGCCGGCAAGGCCGGCATGACGCCCGAGCTGGCCGCGCAGACCAAGGCCGCGGCCGAGCAGCTCAAGGTGCTGCAAGGCGAGGCGCGCAAGTCGGGCGAGCAGGTCAAGCTGCTGGCCGCCGAGCAAAAAACCAGCGCCCAGGCATCGCGCGAGGCGGCGGCGGCCCAGCAGCAGGCCGGCGCGGCGTATGACCGCGGTGTGAAGGCGGCGGGGCAGATCAGCGCCGCGCTGGGCGAGCAGCGCCGCGCGCTGGACGGCACGCGCGACGCGCTGCGCGGCGCGGGGGTGGACAGCGACAAATTGGCGCAGGCGCAGGCCGGCGTGAACGCGCGCGCGGCCGAGGCGCGCGAGAAATTTGGGGGGTTGCAGAAGCTGTACCAGGGCGTATCCGAGTCCGCGCGGCAGACGCGCGCATCGGTGGCTGGCATTGGCGACTCGGCGGGCGCGGCAGACAAGACCGCCGCGGCGGCCCAGCGCATGGGCGGCAGCATGATGGTGGCGGGCGACGCCGCCAAGCGCCTGGGTGGCATGCTGGCCACGGCCTTCACGGCGCGCGAGCTGGTGGCGGCCGCGGCCGACATGGAGAAGCTGCGCGCCGGCCTGCAGGCCGTGACGGGCGACGCACAGAGCGCGGCGCGCGAGATGGACTTCGTGCGCGGCATTGCCAGCCGCGCCGGCGTGGACGTGGCCGAAGCGGCCAAAGCCTACCTTGGCCTGGCGGCGGCGACCAAGGGCACGGCGGTCGAAGGTCAGGCCACGCGCGAGGTGTTCGAGGCCGTGAGCGTGTCGATGGCGCGCGCCGGAAAGTCGTCCGCCGAGACGTCGCAGGCGCTGGTGGCGCTGCAACAGATGGCCGGCAAGGGCGTCGTGAGCATGGAGGAGATGCGCCAGCAGTTGGGCGAGGCGCTGCCGGGCGCCTTCCAGGCGGCCGCCAATGGCATGGGCATCACGACCCAGGAGCTGAACAAGCTGATCGAATCCGGCCAAGTGACGGCGCAGGACCTGTTCCCGGCGCTCACCAAGGGCTTGCAGGAGCTATACGGCAGCGCGCCGCAGGCGCAGACGCTGGCGCAGGAATTTGCCAACATAAAAAACGCCTTTGTCGATATGGCCGACAACATCGGCCAGGCCGGCGGAAGCAATGCGCTGAAGGCGTTTGCCGAAGGTGCGCAGGCCGCGCTGGTGTTCCTGGACGCTTCGCTGGTGGCTACCGGCCAGAAGATCGGCGTGCTGATGGGGGCGGTCTCGACGCTCGATTTCTCGGGCGTCAAGGATGCGTTTGCACAGATCGAGTCGGAGGCGCAGACCAAGCTGGCCAAGGCCGCTCAGCACAACGAGCTGCTGCGCGCGTCGCTGCAGGCGGTCGGTGGCGAGGCCACGCAGGCCGCGCTGGCGGTGCAGCAGGCGGCGGGTCAAGCCGATGCGTCGGCTGTGAGCTATCAGGCGCTGGGTGCGGCCTACAAGAAGGTGCGCGACGAGCTGGCGCAGCAGATCGACCTGTCCGAGCGCGATGTGAAGGCCGCCAAGGCGCGCGGCGATGCGGCAGTGGCGCAGGCGCGGCTGCTGGGCGACGAGGCGGCATTGCGCGCGGCCATCGGCCAGGCCGCGCAGGGCGAGGCGCAGGCGCTGGCCACGCTGGCGCAGCAGCGGCAGACCGAGGTGGATGTGCTGCGCGCCGAGCTGGACAACAAGAAGGCGCTGCTGGCCACGGCAGGCACGCTGTCCGAGGAGCGCACGAAGGAGCTGCAGGCGCTGGAGGCGCTGGTGGCGCAAAAGCATATCGATGCCGATGCGACGGCCGCGCAAGCCGCCGCCGCCCAGGCCAGCGCCCGCGCCAAGGGGGCGGAGGCACAGGCCGCCGAACAAGCCCGCGTGGCGGCGCAGGCCAGCGCGGTGGCGCGCAAGTCAGACGCTGACGCGGCGATCAACCTGCTGCAGCACCAGCGCGGGCTGGCGCAGCAGAGCGAGCAGATGGCGCGCCTGATGGGCGACGAGACGTCGGTGCGGCGTGAGCGCATCCGACAGATGGAGATCGACGCCCAGATCACCCGCGCGAAGGCCGAGGCGCAGCGGGTGGAGGCCGAGGGAAGCATTGCGGTGGCCAAGGCCACGCTGGCGGAAATGGCTGCCAAGGGCGAGGCCAATGCGGTGAGCGAGGCCGAGTTGCAAGCGTCGATCAAGCTTGCCGAGGCCAAGCTCAAAGAGGTTGAGCTGCTCAAGCAGGCGGCATCGGCGGCGGAATTTGCCATCGCCAGGCAGCGCGATCTTGGCGAGGTATCCGCAAGTGCGGGGAAAAAGGCTGCCGATGGTGCCAAGCAGGCCGCGAACGCTGCCGAGGACGCCGGCCGCAAGCACGAGGAGATGGGCAAGACGATCCAGTTCTCGTGGGTGTCGGCGGCAGCGGCGGCCAGCCGGTACAAGGACGAGGCGATCGCCCATGCCAATCAGCTGGAGGGCAAATGGCAGTCGCTGGCGGCGCTGGGCAGCGGGCCGAAGTCCTGGAACATGTACTTTGACGCCTGGAACAACCACTTCGACACGCTGACGCGCTTGTCCGACGAGTACGTGGCGACCATGGAGGCGCTGGACCGCCAGCAGCAGCAGATCGAGCGGTCCAACAGCGGGGCGGCGCGGTCGGTGGATGCGCTCAAGCTGCGCCTGATCGAGCTGAACGGCACCGAGGAGCAGGTGGCCGCCGCGCGCCGCGAACGCGACGAGGCCGAGGTGCGCCGCCAGATCAAGCTGGCCGAGATCGAGGCCGCGCGAGCGGCGGCGCGCAACGATGACGCCGCAGCGGCAAAGTACCGCGAGGAGATCGCCCTGCTGAACGAGCAGCTCGCCCTGCTGGGCAAGGTCTTTGCCGCCGAGCAAAAGCAGCGCGCGGCCAAGGCGCGCGGCGACGAGGGCGGGCGCGGCGGCGGCGGTGGTGGCGGCGGCGTGAGCGCGGCGCCGGTGGCCATCACGCTGAATGCCAACGGGATCAACGATCCGGTGAGGCTGGCGCGCATGATCGAGCCCGAGCTGGCCAGGCTGGGCCGGCTGGCGCGCTAGGCCCGCGTGCGGCGGGCGTGTCATGTGCCTGTAAAGTAAAGCGCTTTGTTTGGCGCTGGCGGCGCTGGCGCGGCACAGTGGGCGCCTATGCCTTCGGTGCAGCGCTTTATCTCTGGCCGCAACAACCTTGCGCGCGACGCCGTGCTGGCGGCCAGCAGCGTGCGCGCCAGCACGGCGGTGGAGCGCACCGCGGTGGCGCGCGCCGGCGGCGGGCGGGTGCGGCTGGTGGGCAGCTACGTGGGGCACGAGGCCACCGACATCGATGTGCGCATCGACGCCGCCGGCGGCGTGCCGCGCGCCAGCGTGCCGCAGTTCGTGGGCGTGGGCAATGGCAAGCTCGATGTGCTGAGCGTGGATGCGGCCGCGCCGCTGCAGTCGCTGACCTTCACCCTGACCGACCTGGGCGTGCAGACCACGCACGCCGGGCTGGACGTGCGCGAGGCGCGGCTGGTGGCCAAGGTGGCGGGCAGCGCGGGCAACGCGATCCGCGTGACGGTGGAGCCGCTGCTCACGCGCACGCCCACCGCCTGGGCGCTGCTGGCCGAATGGGCCACCGGGCAGGATGTGCAGACCGGGCCGCAGTGGGACTTTGGCGGCCGCCCGCTGTCGCCCAAGGACGAGCTGGACGCGGGCACGCCGCGCATCGCCTTTGGCTTTGACCCCGAGGTTTATCGGCCGTGGCGCCGGTTTCGCAACGGCCAGTGGGAATTTGGCTTGAGCCCGGCGCTGCAGCGCGCCGTGCCCAAGGGCGCGCCGGTGCACACGGTGACGGGCGGCTACAAGATCACCATCACCGACGGGGTGACGACCGAGGTCTACGGCGACACGGCGGCGCTGCCGGTGCCGCAACCGGCCGTCGTGACCTATCACGACCTGCTGACGCAGCTGGCGTCCAGCGCGCTGGTGGAGGTGGCCGGCGTGGTGGCGGCTGACCGCACGGTGGGCGGGCAGGCAGCGGTGGATGTGCCGCTGCGCACCAGCGCCTGGCTGCTGGGGCTGGGCGGCGCGGTGACGCTGGCCGGCGTGGGCGTGCCGCCGGCGGCGCCAACGCAGACGGTGACGGTGCGCTGCATCAACGCCGACACGGTGGGCGCCGAGCGCTGGTCGGTCGAGGGCGACGTGAGCGGCGCGCTGGCGCCGGCCATCACGGGCGTGCCGTACACGCACGCGGCCATCGCCTTCACGGTGCCGGCACTGGACCCGGCGGCGGTGGGCAGTGGCGAGACGGGGTGGAAGTTTTCACCGACGTCGCGCAGCGACACCGAAGGCGTGCCCAGCGTGTGCCTGAAGCCCCTGCGGCTGGGCGTGAACGCGCGGCCCACCACCGTGACGTTCGAGTACCGCAAGCGACCGCCTGCGGATTGCAACTGCGCGCCGCTGGCGCCGCTGCGTATCCGGGACGCCTGTCTCGGGATTGGAGGTGAGGCCGATATGGCACTGGACCCTGCACATCAATCGCGCCTGGAAGACCTGTTCGAGTGGCGGCGGGACTTCTTTGGCGACAACACGGCGCCGGGCTGGCCCATGCGGTGGGCCAAGAATGATCTTGATCTGGCTGACGCCGTTGTAAAAATCTTTTCCGACGCGCTGGCCGAGGTGCACCCGTCAAGCGCGGCGCGCACCGAGTGGGATGCCGCGCTGACAGACTTGCAGGCAGAAATGGCGTCGCTGGTCGGCCTGGTGGGATCGCACGCTGTGCCTGCGTCGTGGCGCGTCAGGCTGGGGGAGCGCTGGCGCCATGTGGGCCGCCTGTTCGAGGTCACGCAGATCAAGCGCGACGGCACAACGGTGACGGGCATCGACTTTTTCGTCAGTCCGCTGATGGCCGATGTGACCCCGGTGCCGCTGGACGCGGCGTGGCAGGTCGCCGTTGGCGCCGACGTGACGCTGACGGTGGATTTGTCGACGCACACCGGATCGCCCGAATCTGGCGCCGAATGGACGGTAACGCTTACGCGACTGGCTGACCCTGTGGCCGCCGTGCCTGAGGGCGCCGACATCGATGGCGTGCCGGCCACCGTGCTGGCCGAGCTGATGCAGACGATGCCGCGCCGCTACAGCGCGCGGATGGACTACTGCCGCGCTCTGGCCGGCATCGTCCCAAAGTCTGACCCCAGCACCACCGACGCGGGCGGGTGCTGGGTTGACCATGGTGGCACCCATTGGTGGGTGGACCAGGACGGTCTTTATTTGCCCGCATTCACGAATCAGCCTTATGTCAGCGCGCGCCGAAATGCTGATACGGGCGAGATTAAATCGACGATGGAGTTTGGATTCGGCCTTGTCGTGGCCTGCCCGGAGCGCCTGAAAATCGGCGACTCGATTACCGTGCGCATTATCACGGTGGATGGCGAGCGCCCTTATAAAGTGGGCGACGAGGCGATTATCCAGACCATTGGCGCCGGCCCGGCCTGGCTGGCCGGTGGGGTGGATGGCACGGACGTGCAGACCTGGGCCGTGCAGGGCAGCGCCAGCGGCGTGCTGCCGAGCTACGTGCTGCCCACCGACGGCGCGCCGGCGCCGACCTGGAGCCATGCGGGCATCGACGTCAAGATGGCGATGGGCGGGATCGGCTTTGCGCTGGGCGACCGCTTTGGCCTGGCGGTGGAGGCCGGGCAGTATCAGTGGCGGCGCGACGGCGGCGCCTGGAGCGCAGCGGCCGACATTCCGGCCGGCGGGCCGGCGCTGCTGGCCGATGGGCTGGAGCTGCACTTTGACGCCGGCGCGGCGCCGTCGTTCGTGCCGGGCGACAGCTGCGGCTTTCACGTGCACCAGCCGCATGCGGCGAGCCACGTCAGGGATGCGCAGGCCACGGCCTGGGCCTGGGCCGGTGCGGGCGCGACCATGCTGCTGGACCTTGGCGGCGTGCAGCCGATTGCCGCGCTGGCGCTGGCGCGCTACAGCCTGCCGGCGGGCGCGACGGTGTCGGTGGAGCTGTCGGCCGATGGCGCCACCTGGGGCGCGCCGGTGGCGCTGGACGTGTCGCGCACGGTGGCGGTGGCCTTCACCGCCGGCAGCGCGCGCTACCTGCGCCTGACGGTGGCCGCGGCCACGGGCGGCCACATCGGCTGGGTGTGGGCGGGCGTGCCGTTTGCCACCGACCACCACGCCAGCAAGTGCGAGCGGCGCCGGCGCTGGGCGGTGCAGCGCGGTGGCGGCTACAACGCGGCCAGCCTGTACGCGGGCGCGGGCGACGGCTGGCGCCTGGCCTGGGCGCCGGGCGACTGGGCGGCCAGCCGCCTGCTGGAGGCCGATGTGGCCGGCCTGCTGCCGCTGCTGGACTGGGCGCAGCAGCAGGACGAGCCGCTGCTGTTTGTGCCGCACCACCTGCACCCGCAGGACGCGGCCCTGGTGCGCTTTGCCGCCGACGCGCTGGAGGTGGCCGACCTGCACGAGTGGCAGCCCGACCAGAGCGCCGCGCGCCTGCTGTCGGCAAGCCTGGAGCTGGAGCCTGTGTATGCGTGAGGATGAGCGTGGTTACATGAACCTGGACTTCACGGGCCTGTTCGCCGCCCTGCTGATCGTGGGCGTGGCGCTGGGCCTGGCGCTGGATTGGGTGGCGCCGTGGTTATGGGGGCTGCTCAAGCCCTTGCTGCACGCGGTGACGGCATGACGCCCTGGCTGCGCATCGAGGGCGGCGCCGATGGCGTGCCGCTCAACCTGGTCGGCGCCACGGGCGCCGCGCCTGTGTCCGCGTCCGATTGGTTGACGCTGGCGCTGCTGGCGGCCATCTCCACCGTGCAGCGCCCGCTGTCGGTGCCGGGCATCGCCAGCGCGCCGGCCAGCAACCTGGAGGCGCGGCTGGACAACGCCAGCGGCCAGATGACGCGCCTGTGGGGCCAGCGCCCGCCCATGCGCCGGCCCGCCACCGTGTACCTGGGCGCGGCGCCCATCTTCGCCGGCATCGTGACGGCGATCGAGGCCGGGCCTGAGCTGCGCCTGAGCCTGGAGGCGGGCATGGACCGGCCCCTGTCGGACAGTCTGCCCCTGCGAACCAATGCCGTATGGGGCGGCTGGCGCGAGGTGCGCGTGCTGCCCTGGGGCTGGGGGCGCATCACCGTGACGCCGATCCAGTACAGCGACGACCAGCGGGTGTTCGTCCTGCTGGATCACCCGATCGAGGGGGTGGATGAGGTCAAGCGCGACGGCGTGGCCACGCCGGCCTGGGCCTGGTACAACGGGGTGGACAGCACGGGGCGGGCGGTGAGCTTTGTCGAGCTGGCCGAGCCGCTGGCCGAGGGCGAGCGCCTGGCCGTGACGCTGCGCGGGCGCATGCACCCGGCCACGGGGCGGCGGCTGCAAACGCCGGCCGAGATTCTGCACGACGTGCTGGCCAACCTGGCGGGCGCGCCGGTGAGCTGGGGCGAGCTGGACGACTACCGCACCGAGACGGCCGAGCTGGTGCTGGGCGGCGTGCTGGACGACAACACCATCAGCGTGCGCGCGGCGGTGGACCAGATCATGCAGAGCGCGGGCGGCGCCTGGGCGGCGGCCATGCCGGGCGTGGCCATCACCTGGCCACCGCTGCCCGACGCGGCCGCGCCGACGCTGCGGGTGGATGCGCTGGCGGCGCCCGACTTGCAGGCGGCCACCAGCGCCACGGGCATCCACACCGCGCTGCGCGTGCTGTACGACTACGACCACGCGGCCGGCCGCTTTGCCCGCGCCATTCAGCTGGAGGCGCCGGACGCGATCAAGGATTACGGCCGGCTGGAGCTGGAGTGGCCCGCGCCGTGGCTGCGCACGCCGCGCCAGGCCGAGGCGCTGGGCCAGCGCATGCTGGCCTGGCTGGCGCGCCCGCGCTGGCGCGTGAGCTGGCGCCAGTCGCTGGCCGATGTGGCCACCGGCTCATGGGTGGAGATCGACCACCCGCGCAGCCCGGTGCAGGGCCGCCACCGGCTGGTCAATGCCGAGCTGAACCTGGAGGCCGCCGTGCTGGCCTGCGCCATCGAGGCGCCGGTGGGCGCGCCGCCGGCGATCGAGACCACGCGGCTGTCGGCGGCGTTCGATCCGCTGATCCAGCCGGGCATCACGGTGGAGGTGGCGGACGGAGAAATCATTTTCACGGCCCGCAACGAGCAGGGCCAGCCGCTGGCCGGCGCACGCATCACGCTGGATGGCGGCGCGCAGCGCATCGCGGACGCCAATGGGCGCGTGTCGTTCCCAGCGCAGCGCGGCCGCCATGTGTTGCTGATCGAGGCCGACGGCTACCCGCCCAGCGAGGCGGTGGTGGTGGTATGACCGAGCGGCGCCGCTTCTTCCCATCTCGCCCGGCGCAGCAGGTGCCGGGGCAGCGCGTGGAGCTGGAGGTGCAGCTGCGGGCGGACCGGACAGAGCCGGCGCCCGCGGTCGCGCCGCCGGCGCCAGGGCTTGTACGCGCGACCTGGATTCCGACGGTGCTGATCGGCAAATGGTTCGAGTATCCAGACGTTCGCGTGGCCGTGGAGGTGGCCGATGGGGTGTGGGAGCTGACTCATCCATATGACGGTCTCCATCTGCGGACACGCTGGGAGGGTGAGCCCTACTTGATCGACGGCATCCCGGCGCCAGTGCCGTCGCCTGCGTGGCGCTGTTCGTGGATGGAGGTGTTTGGGGGCCAGGGCCTGGTATTTGGATCCACGCTGTCGGCGGCGGCCGCCGATTGGTCCTTGTCCTGGGCCGACCCGGACCCAGCAGGCAGCCCGGACGCCACGGGCGCCTATCTCTCCGCAGCCGGCGACGCTGCCATCGGGGCCGGGTCAGGCCTGCTCGTATACACGGTCTTCGGCAGCGGCGGCGGTGGTTTCAATGACCTGACGGCCGCCGCATTCGTTGCCGGCGCCGATGCTGGACGGATCCAGCTCAAAGTCACTTACGGCGAGTGGTGAGGCTGTATCTTTGCCTCATGTGCAATTCCTTTGCCGCATCGGCAACCGTTTCCCGATGGTGAATATCTCATTTTCCGGCGCGAAATATCTCAGCGCGCTTCAGGCTGGGCAGGTGGCCTGGTGCTGCTGCTGGCCATCTTCGCGCCGGCGGCGCTGCTGGTGCTCGGCGCCCTGCCGTTCTGGGCCTCGCTGCGCCAGCACGGCGCGGTGCGACGCGCGCTGGCGGGAGTCAATGCCGCCGTGGTGGGCGTGCTGGGCGCGGCGCTGTACGACCCGGTCTGGACCAGCGCCATCCAGTCGCGCGGCGACGTTGCGCTGGCGCTGGGCGTGTTCGGCCTGCTGCTGCATGGGCGCTGCCCGCCGGTGTTGGCGGTGGGGCTGGCGGCGCTGGGCGGCTGGGGGCTGGCCGGGCCTTGAGCGCGCGTCAGGGCGCGGCGGGCCCGCGCCGCGCCGTCAGGTCGAAGCGCAGCAGCCGGCATTCGATCGGGCCGTTCCACAGCGGCACGCGGCGCGACTCCTTCAGGCGCAGGCGGCCGGGCAGCTTGCTGTCGGGGGTCAGCAGCCAGGCGCTCCAGCCGGCGTAGTGGCTTTTCCAGTGCGCGGCCAGGCGG
>WBZM01002213.1_pt1 | contig 17040 bp, 14 predicted proteins | sample 5204271 | NCBI WGS metagenome assembly WBZM01 (sample SAMN12344346, study PRJNA552823) | activated sludge metagenome | biome: Activated sludge suspended growth; feature: Nitrification reactor; material: Wastewater; isolation source: activated sludge from nitrification reactor of wastewater...
CACCGCCGGCGGCGGGCGCGGCGCGGCGCCGCTCAGGCCCGCACCACCAGCACGTCGCAGTGGGCCTCGCGCACGATGCGCTCGGCCACCGAGCCCAGCACCAGCCGCTTCACGCCGGTGCGGCCGTGGGTGCCCACCACCAGCAGCCCGATCCCGGCCTCCCGCGCCGCCTGCGTCACCTCCAGCGCGGGCTGGCCGGCCAGCAGGCGGGAGCGCACCGGGCCGCCCCGCACCTCCTCGGCCGCCTTCACCCACGGCTCCAGCTGCCGCCTCGCCTCCTCGGTGGCCGGGCCCTCCAGGTCCACCGCCGCCACCAGCAGCTCGCCGGCGGGCTGCGGCACCTCGTAGACGTGCAGCACCCACAGCTCGGCGCCGTCGCGCCGCGCCAGCACCGCCGCACGCTGCAGCGCGATCCGCGACGGCTCGGAGAAGTCCACTGCGCAGCCGATCTTCGTCCAGGCAGTCATGGCCAGCCTCCTCGACACCACGGTAGCGCCGGCGGCGCGCCGCGGCGCCGCCCGCGGGGGTGCGGTCGGCGGGCTCACCCCGGCGGCGGTGCGCGGTGCGGCGCCGGGCCCATCGGGCCCGGGCGGGCGGGAGGCGGGGGCCGCGGCGGAGGCGACGGGAGGATCAGCTCGGCAGCTGGTCGGCGGCGGGGCCGCCGAGGTCGAGCCCGAGGTAGCGCAGCATGCGGTGCTGGCGGGCGCGCAGGCCGCGCACCTGGATGTGCACGTCCGGGCCGCTGCGCTGGATGGTCTGGGCCAGCACCGCCAGCCCGGCGTCGTGGAAGTCGCGCACGCGGGTGAAGTCCACCTGCACCTCGCCGCCCGGCTTCACCCAGGCCAGCGCGTCGGCCATCTGCAGGGCCGCCGACAGGTCGAAGATGCCGTCCAGCTCCAGCGTGCACTTCTCGATCGCAGCCATCGCATCCCCCGATACGCCCCCCCGGGCGCAGCTTGCTCGGTCCCCCTCACCGCCGGCTTTTTCATCTTGGCCACCGCGGCGCCTCGCCGCAATCGACCCAAGAGCCTGACGCCACGGCGGGAATCTCGCCGGGGAAGGTGACCCGTACGTCACGTGAAGGGGCGACAACCTGCCACAGCGACCCTTCCAGGTCAAACCTTCGACCCGATCAGATCGAGACCGGGATTCTTCGGCGGCCGAAGTTTCCCGGACGGGGCTCGAAATGGCCGGGGATGACCTCGCCGCAGGCGCTGCAGCGCCCCTGGCGGTCGAGGCGCCAGGCCAGCAGCTCGTACCAGTCGCGCTCGATGACCCGGGTGCCGCAGCGGGGGCAGCAGGTCGCGTCGCCCTCGGGATCGTGGACGTTGCCGGTGTAGACGTAGCGCAGCCCGGCCGCCACGGCCTGGCGCCGCGCCCGCCGCAGCGTGGCCGGCGGCGTGGGGGGCACGTCGAGGAGCTTGAAGTCGGGGTGGAAGGCCGAGAAGTGGAGCGGCACGTCGGGTCCCAGGTGGCCGGCGATCCACTCGGAGAGGGCCGCCACCTCCGCCTCCGAGTCGTTCCGGCCCGGGATGAGCAGCGTGGTGATCTCGGTCCAGGTGCGGGAAGCCTTCACCAGCCACTCGAGCGTCTCCAGCACCGGCCCGAGCCGGGCGAAGCAGAGCTTCTCGTAGAACCCCTCGGTGAAGGCCTTGAGGTCCACGTTGGCGGCGTCCATGGCCCCGAAGAGCTCGGCCCGCGGCGCGGCGCGGACGTAGCCGGCGGTCACCGCCACCGTGGCCAGGCCGCGCGCGCGGCAGGCCGCCGCCACGTCGATGGCGTACTCCGCGAAGATCACCGGGTCGTTGTAGGTGAAGGCCACGCTGCGGCAGCCGAGGGCCGCCGCCCGCGCCGCGATGGCCTCCGGCGTGGCCTGGTCGGTGAGCCGGTCCTGCTCGGCCGCCTTCGAGATGTCCCAGTTCTGGCAGAAGCGGCAGCCCAGGTTGCAGCCGGCCGTGCCGAAGGAGAGCACCGCCGTGCCCGGGTAGAAGTGGTGCAGCGGCTTCTTCTCGATGGGGTCGACGCAGAACCCGCTGGAGCGCCCCCAGGTGTCGAGGGACATGGCGTCGCCCACCCGGCGGCGCACGAAGCAGAAGCCGCGCTGCCCCTCGCGGAGGCGGCAGTCGCGCGGGCAGAGATCGCACTGGAGGCGCCCGTCCGGGAGCGGGTGCCACCAGCGCGCCGGGTGCGGCGCCGCGGCGGCGGGCGCGGTCACGGCGCCGCCTCCCGGTACAGGTCGGCGGTGAAGCGCCAGAGCCTCGTGCCCGGCAGCCAGCGGTCCGGCAGGCCGGCCTTGCGGCGCAGGTGCGAGAGGAAGTCCCGCGGCTCGGGCAGCTCCTCCCACATGGCGGGGATGAAGGTGGCCCGCCGGCCGCCCGCCTCCAGCAGGAGGCCGTCCACGCCCGGGCGCAGGCGGGCCAGCGCCTCGGCCTCGTTCTCCGCCGGGAGCGGCTCGAGGGGCGTCAGCACCGAGACCTCCACCTCGAGCCCCGCCAGCTCCCCGGCGGCGAGCGGGTCGAAGCGGGGATCCTCGCTGGCGGCGGCGCGGGCGCACCGCACCAGCTCCTCGAAGAGGGGCCCCCGCGCCTCCAGCGCCCCGATGCACCCCCGCAGCGCGCCGCCCCGGTGCAGGCTGACGAAGCAGGGGCGCGCCTCCTCGAGCCAGGCCTCGCCCGCCGGCCTCCGCGGCGCCGGCCCGTCGAAGAGGCTGGCGATGGCCTCGCGGGCCAGCCCGGTGATGAGCCGCGCGCGGCGCCCATGCTCGTCCTCCGCGCCCGACTCCGAGCCCCAGCCCGAGCCCCAGTCCCAGTCCGACTCCGAGCCCGACTCCGATCTCGGATCCGACCCCTGACCCGCCTCCGATCCCGATCCCGATCCCGATCCCTGACCCGATCCCGATCCCAGCCCCGCCCCCGCCCCCGCCTCCCCGATCGCAAAGGCGGCATACCCCACCACCTCGTCCTTCCCGCCCGCCGTGTCCCCTGAGCTCCGCAGGTCGAGCAGCTCCACCGCCAGCCCACGCCTCCTCGCCTCCACCAGGAGCCCGCGCAGCGGCGCGCGCCCGCAGGCCTGCGCCTCCCCGATGCCCGCCGCGTCGAGGGCCACCACCCTTCCGGCGGTGAGCTGGTCGAGCGCCCGGGCCTCGTCGTAGGGCAGGTAGTGGGAGAGGTCGGTGGAGATCACCACCAGCGTCTCCGGGCCGCCCCAGAGCGCGCGCAGCACGCCGGCCACGTCGTCCGGCGAGGCGTGGCCCACCACCAGCGGCACCAGCGTGAACGGGCCGAGGGCCGCCTGCAGGAAGGGGAGCTGCACCTCCAGCGAGTGCTCCCGCCGGTGGGCCACCTCGCTCCGCGTCACCTGCGGCAGCGCCAGGGCGCGGGCCGCGCCCTCCCGATCCACCGGGACCTCGCCCAGCGGCGTGACGAAGGCGGCGGCCTCGGGCAGCGCCAGGCCGGCCACCGGGGCGTAGTGCGAGGGGCCGAGCAGCACCACCCGCTCGACGCGGGGCCCGGGACCGAGCAGCCGCGCGTACGCCGACGCGGCCACCGGCCCGGAGTAGACGTAGCCGGCGTGGGGCACCACCAGCGCCTTGGGCCGGGCTGCGCGCGCCGGGCCGGGCGGGGCCGCGGCGGCCAGGAGGCGGACCACCTCGTCGCGCAGCGCCCCGGCGTCGCGAGGGTAGAACGCGCCGGCCACCGCCGGTGGCCGCGCGCCGCCTGCCGGCTGGCCGCCTCCACGCATGAGCCCATGGTAGCGCCGTGCGGCGCTCCCGGGAGGGCCCCGCCCCGGTCAGGGCCGGCGGGTGCGACCGGTGCGCACCCGAGGGGACCCCGATCAGGCGCGGGCGACGCCGTGGAGCGCGCGGTGCTGGCCCGGGGCCGCCGCCCCGCCCCGCTCCAGCCGGAAGCCGGCCACCATGGCGGCCAGCTCCTCGGCCTGGCCGTTCAGCTCGCTGGCCGCCGAGGAGGACTCCTCCGCCGAGGCGGCGTTCTGCTGCGTGACCTTGTCCATCTCGGCCACCGCCTTGGTGACCTGGTCGATGCCGTTCGACTGCTCCCTGGCCGCCGCGGCGATCTCCGAGACGATGTCGGTGACCTTGCCGATGCCGGCCACGATCTCGCCGAGCCGCCCGGACACCTGGCGCGAGGCGCCCTCCCCTTCGCCGGCCTCCTTGACCGACTGCTTGATCAGCTCCTCGGTCTTCTGGGCCGCCTCCTTGGCGCGCAGCGCCAGCGAGCGGACCTCCTCGGCGACCACGGCGAACCCCCGGCCGGCCTCGCCCGCCCGGGCCGCCTCGACGGCGGCGTTGAGCGCCAGCAGGTTGGTCTGGAAGGCGATCTCGTTGATGTCCTTGATGATGGCGCCGGTGGCCTCGGCCGAGGCCTTGATCCGGCCCATGGCCCCCTGCAGCTGGTCCACCGCGGCGGCGCCGGCGGTGGCCGCCCCGCGGGCCGACTGGGCCAGGCCGTTGGCCTGCTGGGCCGCGTCGGTGGCGTGGCGGGTCACGCTGGCCACGGTCTCGATGGAGCTGGAGGTCTCCTCCAGGGAGGCGGCCTGCTCGGAGGCGCCGGAGGCCACCGCCTGGCTGGAGGCGGCGATCTGCTGCGAGGCGCTCGACACCTGCTCGACGGCCTCGGCCACCTGGGCCAGGGCGTCGTGGAGGGCGGTGGCGGTGGCGTTGACCGCCTCCTTGATGCGGGCGTGGTCGCCCTGGAAGGCCCCGCCCACGCGGGCGCGCAGGTCGCGCGCCGCCAGCCGCTCCAGCACCCCGGCCGCCTCGCCGATGGGCGCGGTCACCGCGTCGAGCGTCCGGTTGACCCCCTCCACCACCTTGCGGAAGTCGCCCTGGTGCTGCGCGGCGTCGGCGCGGGTGGAGAGCCGGCCGGCCACCCCGGCCTCGGCGAGCCGCTGGGCGTCGGCCACCAGCCGGTTGACCGCGTCGATGCAGCCGTTGAGGTTCTCCTTGATGGCGTTGAAGTCGCCGGCGTAGGCGTCGGTGATGCGGGGCGGGATCTGCCCCTTGGAGATCCCGTCCACGTAGCGGGCCGCCACGGTGAGCGGGCCGACCACCGCGTCGAGGGTCCGGTTGACGCCCTCCACGATCTCGCGGAAGTCGCCCTGGTGCCGGGTGGCGTCGGCGCGGGTGGCCAGCTTCCCGGCCACGCCCGCCTCGGCCAGCATGTGGGCGTCGGCCACCAGCCGGTCGATGGCCTCGATGCAGGTGTTGAGGTCGTCGCGCACCCGGGCGAAGTCGCCGCGGTACTCGCCGGTGATCTTCCCCGGCACCTCGCCGCGGGCGATCTGGTCGAGGCAGGCGGAGGCCACGCCGAGGGGGCCCACCACCGCGTCGAGCGTGTCGTTGAAGCCCTGCACGATCTTGCGGAAGTCGCCCTGGTGGCGGCCCGCGTCGGCGCGGGTGGCCAGCTTCCCCGCCACGCCCGCCTCGGCCAGCATGGCGGCGTCGGCCACCAGCGCGTTGACGCCGGCGATGGCGGCGTTGAGGCTCTCCTTGATGCGGTTGAAGTCGCCCCGGAAGGCCTCGGTGATGGGGGGCGGGATCTCGCCGCGCCCCAGCCGCGCCACGTTCTCCACCGTCATCTGCAGCGGGCGGGCGTAGGCGTCCAGGGTGGCGTTGAGGCCCGCCACGATGGGGCGGAACTCGGGGTCGACGCGGTCCACGTCGCCGCGCTCGCCGAGGCGCCCCTCGGCCACCGCGGCGGTGAGCCGCTCGGCCTCGCCGGCCACGAAGGCCAGCGGCCGGGTGAGGGAGCGGGCCAGCCAGGCGGCGGCCGCCGCCGCGGCGACCACCGAGAGGAGGACGCCCGCCGCGATGGCCAGGAAGGCCGCCTGCCGCTTGGCCGCCTCGTCCTCGCGCTCCTTGGCCACCATCCGGTCGATGTCGTCCACGTAGTTGCCGGTGCCGACGACCCAGCCGAAGGGCTCGAAGGCGGCCGTATAGGCGCGCTTGGGGAGGGCCTCCGTGCCGTCGCCCCGGGGGAAGAAGTAGTCGGTGTAGCCGCCGCCGGCGCGGCCGGCCGCGAGGAGCTGGCGGATGAAGGGGGTGCCGCGCTTGTCCTTCAGGTCCAGGCGGTCCTTGCCCTCGGCCGCCTTGCCGAGCAGCACCACGTTCACGCCCTCGTAGGTGTCGGCCCAGAAGTAGTTCTCGCCGTCGTAGCGCAGGCCGCGGAGCAGGTCGGCGGCGAGCTTCCTGGCCTCCTCCGGCGAGCGGCCGTCGCGGCGGGCCTGCTCGGTCACGCCCTTGAGGAGCGAGAGGGCGGTCTCCACCTCGCGCTTGGCGCTGCGATCGAAGTCCGCGCGCAGGGTCGCCTCGAAGTCGGCGAGCCGGTGCTCGGAGGCCTGGGCGCTCAGGCGGGCGGTGTAGAGGCCGGAGAGCAGGCCCACGGAGAGGGCGCTGCCGGCGCCGAGGAGGATGATCTTGGTGCGGATGTTCATTGTGGTGGTTCCCCGCCCCCCGGCGGCTGGAATCGCCTGGCTCATTGCGAAGGGCGTTCCACCGACGAATCGCCGCCTCGACGCCGCGATCGGGCCGGACTTGCTCGGGTCCACTCCCGGTACAGGAGAAGGACTGCCGGGGTTCCCCCGACCCCGGCAGGTGCCGCCGGCATCAGGCCTCGGGGTCAGGCGAGGGAGTCGGCGGCAGGCCAGCCGCCGCGCCCGACCACCGCCGCCAGGGCCTCGGGCGGCGCCACCTCGGCGCCGGGCCAGCGGCGCAGGGCCGCCTCGGGCATGGAGGCGACCACCGCGCTCTGCGGCGCCTGGCAGACGGCGCGCCCGCCGGCGCGGCCCACCTCGGCGAGCCCCTCGGCGCCGTCGGCGCCCATGCCCGAGAGCACCAGCGCCACCGCGCGGGCGCGGTGGGCGCGCGCCACCGAGGCGAGGAGCCGGTCGGCGCAGGGCACGTAGCGGCTGGCGGGCGGCAGCGCCAGCGCGCGCCCGCCCTCGGCCACCAGGTCGCGGCCGCCGGCGGCGAGGTAGAGCCGGCCGGCCTGCAGCGGCGCGGCGTCCTCCACCAGCACCGCCGGCCAGGGCGTCACCGACTCGAGCCAGGCGGCGAAGGACGGGACGAACTCCGCCTCCATGTGCTGGGCCAGGAGGACCGCGATCCGCTCGCGCGACCGCAGCGCCTGGAGGAGGGAGGCGAGGACCCAGACGCCGCCGGTGGAGCTGGCGATGGCGAGGACGTGGTCGGGGGGGGGTGGGGGCGGGACGGGGATTGCGGTCGCGGTTGCGGTCGCGGTCGCGGTTGAGGTCGAGGTCGGGGTCGAGGTCGAGGTCGAGGTCGAGGTCGAGGTCGGGGTCGAGGTCGGGGTCGAGGTCGGGCTCGGGCTCGGGCCGGGGCTCGGGCTCGGGCCGGGGCTCGGGCCGGGGCTCGGGCTCGGGCTCGGGCTCGGGCTCGGGATGGTGCGCCGCCTGGCGCCCCCCGTCACGATCGGCACCCGCGCCATCAGCGCCACCCGCTCCGCCGCGTGAGGCGTCCCGGCGGGGAGCAGGTCCACCACCCCAGGGCCGCGGAGCTCCGGCAGCGGCGCCAGGCCCGGCGGGAGCGCGGCGATGACCGGCGCGCCGAGCGTCGCGGTGGCGGTCTCCAGCCGGTCGCGCAGCGACGCCAGGTCGGGCCCGCCCAGCACCGCCACGCCCTGGCACTCGGGCCAGCGGCGCAGCGCGGCCGGGGCCGGCAGGCGCTGGTAGGAGCGGGCCACCACCGCGCCGGCCCGCGCCAGCTCCACGTCGAGCCCGGGCAGCGCGGCCAGGGCCCAGTCGTCCACCAGCACCGCCAGGCGCCTCACCGGGCGGCCCCCAGGCCGATGCGCGCCAGCGTGGCCGCCAGCACCTCGGCGTTGAAGCGGGCCTTGACCAGGTAGGCGTCGGCGCCGGCCGTGGCGCCGGCGGCCCGGGTGGCCTCGTCGTCCTGGGAGGTGAGCAGCACCACCGGCAGGCGCGCCAGCGCCGCGTCGGCCCGCACCGCGCGGGTCAGCGAGAGGCCGTCGCGGCGCGGCATGTTGACGTCGCTCACCAGCACGTCCGGCGCCCGCTCGCGGAGCCGGGCCAGCGCCTCCTCGCCGTCGGCGGCCAGCCGGACGCGGAAGCCCTGCTCCTCGAGGAGCACGCGGAGCACCTCGCGGGTGGAGAGGGAGTCCTCCGCCAGCACCACCTCGGGGCGCGCGGGCAGGGCCGGCGCGCCGGGCGCCGGGGCCGGCGGCGCTGCGCGGGCGGCGGGCCGCGGCCGCGCCGGGCGCTGCGCCGCGACCCGGGCCGCCTCGGCGAGGGCCGTGGCGTCCAGCACCTGGAGCGGCGTCCCGTCGGCCAGGCGCGCCAGGCCGGCCACCAGCGCCCCGCGCCCGGCCAGCCCGGGCACGGCGGCCGGCACCACCGCCAGCACCGCGCCGATCTCCTCCACGCCCACGGCCACCGCGCCGCCGGCGCCCCGGATCACCAGGGCGAAGCGCTCGGCCCCGCCCGCCTCGCCGGCGCCCAGCGCCTCGGCGAGGGGCACCAGCGGGACGATCCCCTCCCCCGCCGCCAGGGTCCGCCCGGCCGGGCCGTGGTGCACCGCCTCGCCCGCCGCGGCCAGCAGCACCGTCCGCTCCAGGCCGGCCACCGGCAGCCCCACCGCCTGGCCCGCCGCCGTGGCCACCAGCACCTCCACCGCGTAGACCTCCAGCGGCAGCGTGAAGGCCACCGCGCTCCCCTGCCCTCGGGTCGAGCGGACCTCCAGCGCGCCGCCGGCGTCGCGCACCGCCGCCGCCACCGCCGAGAGGCCGAGGCCGCGCCCCGAGACCTCGGTGACCTCGCCGCGCGTGGAGCCGCCCTCGTGGGCCAGCAGCGCCAGCACCTCGGCGTCCGGCCGGTCGGCCAGGCGCGCGGCGTCGTGGCCGCGCCGGGCCAGGGTCGCCCGGGCCGCGGCGACGTCGAAGCCGGCGCCGTCGTCCTCCACCACCACCCGCAGCGCCCCCGCCTCGGAGGCGAAGCGGACGGCGAGGTGCCCGGCCTCGGGCTTGCCGGCGGCCCGGCGGGCCTCCGGGCGCTCCAGGCCGTGGTCCAGGGCGTTGCGCACCAGGTGGCGCAGCAGGCCGCGGGCCGCCTGGAGGGTGCGGCGGTCGGCCCGCACGTCGAGCCCCTCCACCGCGAGCACCACCTCGCGGCCGAGGCGGCGGGCCAGGGTCGCGACCTCGTCGTCGAGGGCGGTGAGCGCCGCCCCGGCCGGCTGGAGGCGGAGGGCGGCGATGGCGGCCTCGAGCCGCTCGGCCTGCAGCGCCAGGCCGGCCGCCGCGGCGTCGCCGGCGTGGCGTTCCTGGAGGTGGAGGGCGGCGCGGGCCAGGGAGGCGGCGAGGCGGAGGGCCTCGTCGACGTCGGCGGAGGGGACGTTGAGGCGATCCTCGGCGGTGATGGGGGGTGAGGTCGGGGTCGAGGTCGAGGTCGGGGTCGAGGTCGGGGTCGGGGTCGGGGACGGGGTCGAGGTCGAGGTCGAGGTCGAGGTCGGGGTCGGGGTCGGGGTCGAGGTCGAGGTCGGGGTCGGGGTCGGGGTCGGGGTCGGGGCCTGGGCCTGCGCCCCCGCCTCCACCGCCCCCAGCGCCACCTCCATCACCCGCACCGCCCCCTCCGGGAACGCCCCCAGCGCCACCTCCATCACCCGCACCGCCCCCTCCGGGAACGCCCCCAGCCCCGCCGCCGCCATGTGGGCCACGCCCTGCTCCAGCGCCTCGAGCGCCCGCAGCAGGCCCGCGTGCCGCGCGGCCCGCGGCGCGCCGGCCTCCTCCGCCAGCCCCAGCGACACCGCCTCCAGCCGGTGGAGCGCCGCCGCGAGGCGGGTGAAGCCGAGGGCGGCCGAGGCGCCCTTGAGCCCGTGGGCGGTGCGACCGAAGTCCTGGAGGTCCGCCGGCGCGGTGGCGCCGGCGAGCCGCGCGTGGGCGGCGGCCATGGCGGCCAGCGCCTCGCCGGCCTCCTCCACGAAGAGCCCGGCCAGGCGGCCGCGGGTGGCCGGGTCCAGGCTCACGCCCCCTCCGCGGCGCGGGCCACCAGCCAGGCGGGGTCGAGGAGCGCCGCGCCCGAGGCCAGGCGGCCGCGGAGGCCGAGCCCGGCGGCACCGGCCAGCGCCTCGCCGGCCCGCTCCACCAGGCGATCCTCCGCGAGGGCCAGCGGGCCCTCCACCGCCAGCACCACCGGGCCCGTCGGCGCGTCGAGGAGCAGGGCCGGCGCGTGCTCCAGGGCCCCCGCTCCCCGGGCCGGGAGGCCCGCCAGCGCGGCGAGATCGGCCACCACCACCGGCTGCTCCGCCACCCAGGCCACCCGCCGCGGCGCGCCGCCGGCGCGGGCCACCGCCGCGGTCCGGCCCAGCCGGACCACCGCGCGGGCCACCGCCCCCGCCTCCAGCGCCAGGGCGTGGCCGGCCAGCGTGAAGGTGACCAGCGTCCGCGCGCCGCCGGCCCCGGCCCCGCCCGAAGCCTCGGCGCCGGCCTCGGCACCGGCTTCAGCACCCGCTGGGCCCTCCCGCCGCGCCAGGGCCTCGGCCTGCCGCGCCAGGCGGTCGGCCCCCTCGGGCGCCACCGTGACGCGGGGCGGCCGAAGGCTCACGGCCCCTCCTCGCGCTGCATGAGGAGCCGCACCGCCGCGGTGAGCTGGCCCACCGAGAGGCCGGGCGCGTGGGGCACCTCGGCCTCGGCCGGGAGGGTGATGGCCTGCTCCAGCAGGTCGGCCAGGACGGCGCGCCCGCGGCCCCGATCCACCGCCAGCAGCTCGCGGCCGAGGACCAGCCGCGAGAAGAGCCCGCGCGGATCGTGGAAGCAGGCGGCCCGCGCCTCGCGGAGGGCCTCGGCGGGCCGGCCGGCCGCGGCGTGGACCAGCGCCGACCGCGCCAGGTGCGAGGCGGCCTCGCCGGGCGTGGGGGGCCAGCCCGGCGCGGCGCGGCGGGCGATGCGGAGGCGCGCCAGCGGGGCGGGGCGGGGCGCGTCGTCGAGGAGGGGCCTGGCCCTGGATCCCGGATGTCCCGCGGACGGACGCTCCGCGGCCGGCCGTGTGCCGTCCGGCCGTGCGGCGGTCGGACGCGCCGCGGTCGGACGCGCGGCGGACGGCTGCGCCGCGGCCGGCTCCCGCCGGAAGGCGCCCACCTGCCCCAGCGGCGCGAGGCCCGGCAGGCCCGCCGCCAGGTGCGCCTCGGCCGGCGAGAGCACCAGCACCGCCCCCGGGTCGAGGGCCGCGACCAGGCCGGCCACCACCGCCGCCGCCTCGGCGTGGCGGAAGTAGATGAGCACGTGGCGGCAGAGCACCAGCGCCTCGCCCTGGAGCACCGGGCTGCCCGGGGCGGCCGCCTCGAGGAGGTTGCCCGCCTCGAAGCGGCACATGGCCCGCACCGTGGCGTCCACCTCCCAGCGCCCCGCCGCCGCGTCCACCTCCCGCAGCCGCGACCCCAGCCGCGCCGCCGGGGCGCGGCGCACCGACCAGGCACTGGCGGCGCCGGCCGCCGCCTGGGCCACCCGCGCCGGCGAGGCGTCCAGCCCGCGGAGCTGGACGCAGCGCTGCGCCAGCGAGGGCGGGATGCCCGCCCGGGCGAAGAGGGACTGCAGCAGGATGGCCAGGCTGAAGAGCTCCTGGCCCCCGGCGCAGCCCAGGGAGAGGGCGCGCACCGGCCCGACCCCGGCCACCGCCCGCTCCACCAGCGGCGGCAGGAGGTCGGCCTCCAGCCAGGCCCAGAGCGGCTCGTCGCGGAAGAGCCAGCTCTCGTCGATGGGGAGCCGGTCCACCACCCGGGCCAGCGCCCCGGGCGGCGCCAGCGCCGGGTGGCAGCCGGCCAGCGGGCCGGCCCCGGCGGCCAGCACCTGCTCGTCGGAGAGCCCCTCCAGCGCCAGGCCGAAGGCCGCCTCCAGCGCCCGGCGCAGCGCGGCGGCGGCGTGGCGCCCGGCGGTCATGCGCGGGCCTGCGGCTGCGGCGCCGCCTCGGGCCGCGGCAGCGCGTAGGCGCCGGCGGTCCGCTGCAGCGCCTCGGAGAGGCCGTGGGCGCGCCCCGAGAGGTCGCCCAGCAGCCGCGCGCCGTCCCGGATCGACTCGGAGGCCTTCTGCATGCTGCCGAGCGCCTGCGACACCTGCGTCACGCCGGCCTGGTGCTGGCGGGCCGAGCCCTCCACCTGGCGCATCAGCCCCACCGCCTCGTGGAGCGTGGCGCCGAGCCGCTCCACCGCCTGGCCGAGCGCCTCCACCAGCCGCTGGCCGTCGCCCACGGTGCGGCCGCCGGTGCCCACGGCCGCGTCCATCTGGCCGGTGCGCTCGCCGATCTCGCCGAGGAGGTCCCGGATCTGCTTGCCGGCCTGGCGCGAGTCGGCCGCCAGGGCCCGGATCTCCCGGGCCACCACCGCGAAGCCCTTGCCCGCCTCGCCGGCCTTGCTGGCCTCGATGGCGGCGTTGATGGCCAGCGTCGAGGACTGGTCGGCCAGGAAGCCCACCGTCTCCACGATGCCGTCGATGCGCTTGACCCGCTCGGCCAGCGCCGACGAGGCCGCGGCGACCCGGGAGAGCGACTCGGCGATGGCGGCCATGGCCTGGGCCGCCTGCCCGGCCGTGTCGCTCCCCTCCTCCACCACCGCGGCGGCCGCCTCGCCGCGCTTGATGAGCTCGCCGGCCCGGTCGGCCGAGGCGGCCGAGGTCTGGGCCATCTCGGTCATGGTGTTGGCGGTCTCGGTGACCGCCGCCACCTGCTCGGTGGTGGCGGTGGAGAGCTGGCTGGCGGCCGACTGCAGGCTCACCACGATGTCCCCCAGGTTGGAGGAGGTGGCCTGGGTCTGGCCCACCATCGACCGCAGGTTGCCGGTCATGCGCTGGATGGCGTCGCCCAGCGCCCCGGGCACCTGCACGTCGCGGCGCAGGTCGCCGGAGGCGATGGTGGTGGCCTGCTCCACGATGGCGCCGAAGGCCCGCTGCAGCTCGGCGAAGCGCTCGCCCAGGTCGCCGGCGATGCGGGCCTGGTCGCCCACCTCGCCGCGGGAGAGGGCCGCCATGCGCCCGCCCAGCGCCACCATGGCCGCCTGCGACTCGCGGAAGGCCTGGATCAGGCCGCTCTCGCCCACCAGGCTGCGCCCCAGGTCGCCGGCCGCCATGGCCCGCAGCTGGGCGAAGACGTGCTGCATCTCCACCGCGATGCCCGCCGCGGCGCGGGCCAGGTCGCCGGTCTCGTCGGTGGCGATCCAGGCGGGCGCCTCGGGGGCGCCGGCGGCCAGGGCGCGCAGCGCCCGCTCCACCGCCGCGGCGGCGCGGGCCTGGCGGGCCGCCAGCATGGCGCCGGTCACCAGGAAGGCGGCCAGCAGGATGAGGGCGATGACGGTGACCGGCACGCCGGCCGAGCGGAGCAGGCCGTCGAGCTCGGCCTTCACCAGCGGCAGGGCGTCGGCGTGGCCGCCGGCCTCCACCGCGGCCAGGAGCTGGGCCGAGGCGGCGCGCCAGCGGGTCACCACCACGATGCCGCTGAAGACCAGCAGCGAGACCAGCGCCACGGCGAAGGCGTAGGGCAGGTACCAGCGCTGGCGCGGCCAGAAGAAGCCCCGGCCCGAGAGCGGCGCGGTGGGGTGGCGCGCCAGCTCGGCCAGCGCCACCGGCCGCAGGTCCTCCTCCACCAGCATGGTGAGGATCAGGCCGGGGAAGAGCGAGGAGAAGAGCCCCACCACCGTGCCCACCAGCACCATGGAGGCGCCCTGGCCGAAGAGCAGCGCCGAGCCGGCGGCGAAGATCACGCCGCCCACCAGCCAGGCGGCCACGTTGGAGAAGATCTCCACCCGGCGCGGCAGCTCCAGGATGCGGCGCAGCCGCTCGCCCGGCGCCTCGCCGGGCCGCTCCGCCAGGGCCCGGCGCACCAGCCAGCCGGTCACGGCCCACTGCTGCACCGCGGTGCCCAGGATGACCGGGGTGAGGATGAAGGCCAGGGCCCGCACCAGCGCCTCGCCGGTGAGCCCCATGATGAGACCGAAGACGTAGGCGCCCACCACCGCGCTCGGCACGGCGGTGGCGAGGATGCGGCGGAAGATGCGGCGGCGCAGGCCGGCCAGGTCGGCCTGGCCCGCGTGATCGGTCTGCTCGGTGGTGGTCATGTGGTCCCGGTGGGCCTGGAGGGGAGCCCCACGGCGATGCCGGCGTGGCGCACCACCGCGTCGTGGAGGAGGTGGGGGCCGATGGGCTTGAAGAGGACGTCGCGGGCGCCGGCCTCGCGGCAGCGCGCCACCGAGGCCTCGTCGCGGTTGCTGGTGAGGATGATGACCGGGATGGCCGCCAGCGCCGGTTCGGCGCGGAGCGCCAGGCACAGGCCCGGCCCGTCGAGGTGGGGCATGCGCAGGTCGCAGAGCACGAGGTCGGGCCGCTCGCGGCGCACCACCTCCAGCGCCGCCAGGCCGTCGGGCGCGTCGAGGAGCCGCACGTCGCGGGCGATCAGGTAGACCTTGATCAGCTCCCGGGTGACCTTGCTGTCGTCCACCAGCAGGATGGTCTTCACGCCAGCTCCCGCCTCTCCCCGGACCCGCGACACGCCAGCGCCACCGCCGCCGCGGCGTCGAGCACCGCCAGCGGCGCCCCGTCCCCCGACCAGCCGGCCACCAGCGCCCCGCGCGCGCCGGGGGGCGGCGGCAGTGGGCGCAGTGGCTCGACGTCCTCGACGGCGTCCACCCAGAGCAGGGCGCGCCGGCCGCCAGCGGCCAGCAGCAGGAGCTGGTGCTCCGGGCGGAGGCGCACCTCGCGCTCGCCGAGGAGCGCCGCGCCGAAGAGCACCGGGTGGAGCGCGCCGCCCAGCGAGAGCACCGGGTGGGCGGCCTCCCCGGCGAAGGGCTGGCGGGCCGGCAGGGCGGCCGGCAGCACCCGCTCGATGGCCGCCAGCGGCACCAGCAGGCCGAAGGCGCCGCAGCGGACCCGCACCAGCTCCCCCCCCGCGCCGGCGCCCGGGGCCGGGGCCGGCTCAGCGGTGATCGCGGTGCTGGTGATCGCGGTCGTCATGATCGTCGTCCCCGGCGGGGGCCGGGCGGTCGTCGTAGAGGCGCAGCGTCCAGATGGAGCCGGTGTCGAAGCCGGGCAGGTTGGCCAGGTTGAAGACCGAGGCGCTGACGAGGCTGCCGCCCGTCACGCCCGGCGGCGCCGAGACCACCTTGAGGGCGCAGCCGAGGAGCAGCAGGCCGGGCTGCGGCACGTCGCCGGAGGTGATGGTGCAGGTGCCGTCGGCCACGTAGGTGCCGTCCGCCAGGTCGAAGCGGATGCGGAAGGGCTGCGGCACGAAGGGGGCCGCGGTGGTGAGCCGGCCGCAGCCGGTGGCGGTGCCGGCGAAGCGCAGCTCGCCGTCGCGCAGCTCGCCGGACCGGGCGCCGGTGCGGATGGTCCAGGCGCTGGCGCCCAGCACCACGTTGACCGGCGAGAATGGGGCGGCGGCGCAGGTGGCCAGGTCGGCGGGCGAGCGCGGGTCCTCCTGGGTGCGGAGCACCAGCACGCGCTCCCCGGCCGAGGCCAGGAGCGGCAGGAGGGCGAGCGCGAGGGCGGCGAGCGGGCGGGGGCGGAGGGTCATGGCGCGGCTCCTGTGGGTGCGGGGCTAGAGGCGGACCAGCTGGCCGCCGTAGTGGACGCCGGCCCCGACGGCGGCGAAGAGCACCAGCTCGCCCGAGCCCAGCCGCACCCGGCCCTGCTCCAGGTCCTCGGCGAAGAGCAGCAGCGTGCTGGCGGCGGAGGTGTTGGCGTAGCGGTCGACGTTGCGGGGGACGCGCTCGGGCGGCAGGCCGGACTGGGCCACGAACTTCTCCAGCACGTGGAGGTTGGCCTGGTGCAGGTAGAAGCGCTGCACCTCGGCGAAGCGGTCCGGGGCCTGGTCGCGCACCTCGCTGACCGCCTTCTGCATGAAGAACGGGTAGGCCTCGGCGACCACCGGCCCGTTGACGAAGTAGGCGTGGTCGGCCAGCTGGGCCCGCGGGTGGGCCCGCGCCGCACCGCCGCCGCGGTGGACCACCAGCTCCTGGTGGTCGGTGCCGGCGGTGGAGGCCAGGATCCCCTCCCCCTCCCGCCCGTCGCCGCGCAGCACCAGCGCGCCGGCGCCGTCGCCGAAGAGGTACATGCTGAGGAAGGCGTTGATGCGCTGGTCCTCCGGCATGGGGCAGGTGAAGACGTCGCGGTCGAGGTAGGCCGAGGCGAAGGTGGAGGCCACCACCGCCACGGTGCGGGCGGTGCCGGAGAGGATCAGGCGGCGCACCAGGTCCACCACGTAGAGGGCGCCTCCGCAGCCGGAGTCCACCACCAGCGCGTGGGCGTCGCGGCGGCAGCCGAGCCGGCGGTGGAGCTGGACGGCGTCGTGGCAGAAGTTGAGCTCGTCGGGCGTGGTGGTGACGAGGTAGATGGCGTCGAGCTCCGCGGCGTCCACCCCGGCCCGCTCCAGCGCCCGGCGCAGCGCCGCCTCGGCCATGTCCACGTTGGAGCGGGGCACCTGGGTGGCGTCCTCCGGCGGCGGCAGGGCCCGGCCGCGCTCGGCGTCGAAGTCCCACAGGAAGCGCCGCTCGCGGATGCCGGTGCGGCGGGCGATCCGCTCGGCCGACCAGCCGGGGATGGCGCGGGCGATCCGCTCGTTGGTCACCACCCGCTTCGGCACGAACGATCCCGCCCCGGCCACGCGCACGCTGGTCATCGCTTCCTCCACCGAGGGCGACGCAGCCGCTCCGCCGACGTGACGCGGCTTTCTCACGCGGAGCGAAAAGGGAATTCCGGATCGGACGCGCGGTCGGGTGCGATTGACGCCTATCACCCGCAGTGCGACCCAGGGTTGCACGTCCGGGCCGGCGGCACCCGTGGTGAAGTCGGCCGCGAGGTGGGCGGCGGGCCCACGGCGGCGGGCGAGGTGGCGTGCCCCGGTGGCGGCGGGTGGTGGGCGCCGCGGACGGCGGGTGCCGGGGCGCGAGGGGGGGGTGAGCCGCTCGTGAAGCGCTCATGGGGGAGGGAGGCGGCGAAGGCGGGCGCTATCCCGAGCCCGAGCCCGAGCCCGACCTCGACCTCGACCTCGATCCCGACCTCGATCCCGACCCCG
>WBZM01002214.1_pt1 | contig 17032 bp, 15 predicted proteins | sample 5204271 | NCBI WGS metagenome assembly WBZM01 (sample SAMN12344346, study PRJNA552823) | activated sludge metagenome | biome: Activated sludge suspended growth; feature: Nitrification reactor; material: Wastewater; isolation source: activated sludge from nitrification reactor of wastewater...
ACCCCACACCACCCGCGCATCCAGCCCTCACTTGCCGCCAGCACCCCGCGATCTGACCACTCCAGCGGCGAAAGCCGGGGGTTCCGGCAAACGGCCCCGATTCGGCTGGGTCATGCGTCAGGGCTGTTCGCACAGCACGGTGATTGACGAGCACCGGCTCCTCGACCGATACTTTCACACTCGCACGAATGGCGTTGAATCTTTGATATTTCCGTTATTTATGGACAAGAGCATGGTCAAGCGCGGTCTGGCGGCCGAGACGGAAGCGTGGCTGGAAAGCAAGGGTTGGGGCCACGGCTTGGTGGTGGCGCCCGCGTTCGCTTCGCCTCGTCTTGTTGCTATGGCCGCCGGCCGGACGAAGCCTGTGCTGTCCCCGACGGCGTCGGCATGAGCCAGCTCGCCCAGCTCTCCGAAGCCGAGATCGAAGAGCGCTATTACGTCACCGGGGGAACGGCAATTGCGTTCACCCTCGCCGGTTTTGCGGAACATAAGGAATCGTTCTCCGTCCAGTTTGCCGGTGGCAGCGAACACTTCCTGACCATTCTGCTCGGCGTCCAGCCGGAAGCGGGCTGCCTGATCATCGACTGCAGCGGCAGTGTCGAGATCAACCGGCGCTTTCCGGAAAGCCTGCGCAGTGTTTTCGTTGCCCGACCCGGAGGAATACATGTGCAGTTCACGACCGGACAGGCGCGCGAAATCACCTTTCGGGGAGCTAAGGCGTTCGCCGTGCCGTTGCCGAAGTTCATCGTTCGTCTGCAGCGGCGCGAGGTTTTCCGGATCGAGACACCGCTTGCTCGCCCGCTGCAGTTTCACGCGCGCCTTGCCGGCGGCCACTGGTTGACCCTGCCGGCGCATGACATCTCGGTCGCCGGTGTCGGTCTGAGTGCCGGCAACGACGCCAATCTGGAGGCGGGAATTGCCCTTGCCAATTGTCGCTTTGCGCTACCGGCCGAGCGGCACGAGATCCTGGTTCAGGCGGTCGTGCGGCACGTGACGGCGCTGGAACTCCGCGCCGGCGTGACGCAGTGGCGAGTCGGGCTGCAGTTCGTCGATCTGCGTCGCGCCGACGACAAGCAGCTTCAGCGCTACATCGTCCAGGTCGAACACCAGCGTCACGAGCTGAGCTGAGGCTCGGGTCAGGTCGCCTCGGCGCACTGCCTGGCTGCACCCGTTGCAACGAGACTGGTGACGGAAGCCGGTCGTCCGTGCGGCCGGCGTCGCCACCGCTACCTGAACGGAACGATCAGCTTGTCCCATCCTGAGCCGTCACCCTCAATGAGGCCACCACTCTGACGAATCGCTGCGGCCACGCGCATTTCGAGCTCGGCCAGCAACAGGTCGGCGTCCCGTGCATCCCGGCGGTCGCCGCTGCGGCGCCGGTCAGTACCACGGCGCCGGTCAGCTTCCGCGCGCCGGTCGGGCCTGGATCGGCGATCAGCCACCTCGGGCGATGACGCCGCCGTATGCTGGCGTGGGTCGGCTACCCCCTCATCGCGCATTGCACATCTCCTGGAATCTGGTTTGCTTCGCTTGCTCAGTCCCGTTCATCGGCTCCGCAGGGCAAGGCTACACACTACATGCCGGCGCCTTTGGACGACCACAGGGGGCGAGCACGGGGTGAGGCCGAGCGCTGGGGGAAAAGTTCCGGATTTCCGCCAATAGAACCACGACCTCGGCTCGCTTGGATTCGTTCGGTGCCGTATAAAGAGGCTGTGCCCCGAACCCGAAGAGCGTATTCCACGATGAGCGGTTGTCCGCCGCCGGCGACCGCGCTGCGGCCACTCCATAGTGTGCCATGGAACCCCGACTGTTGACCAGACGGGAAAGCCAGTATGTCACCAAGCGCGGTTCTGCTGCGCGTCGCAGTGCAAAAAAAGGGGTCGCCAAGGACCGTTCTGGGTCTGTCGAACGGTTCTTGGCGACCAGGGGAGCACTGTTGCGGAGGAGGAGAACACGCCGTCATGCGAGGCGCACCAATGCCCGCTGGCTGGCGATCGACTTCCTTCGTCGCCGGGCGTCGCGGTTCAGCAAGCGCGTGCCGGTCTTGCAGGCGATGCAGCGTCGTTGAATCAGGCGATGTCATGGCAGACGACGGAAAGGGTCACAAACAAGCGTTTATTATCATAGGCAGCGGCCAACTCGCCAGGCAACAAGGGTGAATCAGGTTTTACAGTCCGCCGGGTCTGTCGCCGGTCAGTTCGTCACCGGCAAGCGCTGTGTGTTCCGGCTTTCGAGTCGCGATCGCCCTGTCGACTTGCGTCGTCATTGCGCGTGAGCCTGCTCGATCAGCACCGCGAACAATCCGAGCGTGCGACAATGGCTGCTGCGCTCGACAGCGCTCGTCCGGCGGCTGAACGGCGCGTGCCGCGCAGTGGGCCTCGCGAAAAGTGGCCAACGATCGGTTGGGGACGACCCAGAAACCACCTCCAGAGATGCAAGACGTCGGACAAGTCGTCCTCAGAGACATCGTCCTCGTCGGCGGCGGCCACAGTCACGTCGGCGTCATCAAGCGCTTCGGCATGCGTCCGCTGCCCGGCGTACGCCTGACGGTGATCTGCACCGATACCGACACGCCGTATTCCGGGATGTTGCCCGGCTACGTTGCTGGCCATTACACCTACGACGAGGTGCATATCGACCTGCGGCGTCTGGCCGAGTTCGCTGGCGCACGCTTCTATCGCGACGAGGTGATCGGCCTCGATCGAGACCAGCGCCAGGTGCTATGCCGCGATCGCCCGCCGGTGCCCTACGACCGTCTGTCGATCAATATCGGCTCGATGCCAGCGGTCGGCCTGGTCGAAGGGGCCTCCGAGTACGCCGTTCCGGTCAAGCCGATCCGGCGTTTCAACGAGCGCTGGCTGGCCCTCCTCGAACGCGTTTGCCGGCACGCCGGGCGGACGACGATCGCTGTCGTGGGGGCCGGGGCAGGCGGCGTCGAGCTGACGCTGGCGATGCAGTATCGCTTGCGTGGCGAACTGCAGAGGCGCGGGCGCGACCCTGACGAACTCGCTTTCCATCTCTTTGCCGCCGAGCGCGATATCCTCGCCACGCACAATGCTCGCGTTAGGCGTAGCTTCGAGCGCGTGCTTACGGAGCGGGGGGTCGTCGTGCATCGTGCCGCCGAAGTGAGCCGCGTATATGCTGGGCGACTGTGTACCCGTGACGGTGAGACGCTGGCCGCCGACGAAATCGTCTGGGTGACGCAAGCGGGCGCCGCCACCTGGCTGCGCCAGACCGGTCTGGCACTCGACGCCGCCGGTTTCATCGAGGTTCGTGCGACCTTGCAGACGGTCAGTGATCCGCTGATCTTTGCGGCCGGCGATTGTGCCGCGATGCTCGGCAGACCACTCGAGAAGGCAGGCGTCTTCGCTGTTCGTCAGGGCCCGGTGCTCGCCGAGAACCTGCGTCGCTCGCTGCTCGAACGGCCCTTGCGTGTTTGGCGTCCACAACGACGCTGGCTGGCGCTGATCAGCACCGGTGGTCGCTACGCCGTCGCCTCGCGTGCCGAGATGCATGCCGAAGGCGCCTGGGTCTGGCGCTGGAAGGACTGGCTTGACCGCCGCTTCATGGCCCGCTTTGGGGATCTGTTGCCGATGGCCGATCAAGCGCGTCGCCAGCGGGCGCCGGTGCCGCTTGACGAGAACGAAGCGCGGCAGGCGACATCGGCACTTGCCATGCGTTGTGGTGGGTGCGGCGCCAAGCTTGGCGCCAAGCTTGGCGGCACGCTGCTGTCGCGGGTGCTCGCGGCGCTTCACCCGATTGAGCGAGCGGACGTGCTGATCGGCCTGCGGGCTCCCGACGACGCGGCGATCGTACGCGTGCCACCTGGCAAGGCGTTGGTCCATACGGTCGATTTCTTTCGTTCTTTCATCGACGATCCCTGGTTGTTCGGGCGGATCGCCGCCAACCATGCGCTTGGCGACATCTTCGCGATGGGCGCGGAAGCGCAAACGGCGACGGCCATCGTCACCGCGCCGCCTGGCCTGGAGCGGAAGATCGAGGATACGCTGTTGCAGATGCTGTCCGGCGCCATTGCCGTGCTCGACGACGTGGGCTGCGCGCTGGTCGGCGGTCATAGCGGCGAGGGTAGCGACCTGGCGCTCGGCTTCGCGATCAACGGCCTCATCGACGAAAACATGGCCGGCGTGTTGCGCAAGGGAGGCATGCGTCCGGGCGACGTGCTGATCCTCACCAAGGCGATCGGTGTCGGCACGCTGTTGGCCGCGCACGCCCGTCTGCGCGCCAGAGGCCGCTGGATCGATCAGGCCCTGGCCGTGATGGCGCAATCGAACGCGCCGGGCGCGCGCTGTCTGCGCGAGCATAAGGCGACGGCCTGTACCGACGTTACCGGCTTCGGCCTGCTCGGGCATCTGCTCGAAATGGTTGGCCCGTCGCGAGTGGGCGTGGAGATCGCTCTGGACGACTTGCCGGTTCTCGATGGTGCTGTCGAAACCAGCGAGGCGGGTATCGTCAGCTCGCTGCACGCCGCAAACCTGCGCTCACGCCGTTACCTGCGCAATCCGGAGCAGGGAAACGGGCACCCGCATTACCCGTTACTGTTCGATCCGCAAACGGCCGGCGGATTGCTGGCGAGCATTCCGCTGGAGAGCGCCGATGCCTGTCTGCGGGCGCTGCGCGCTCTTGGCTACGACAAGGCCGCTTGCATCGGTCGGGTTCTGCCGGCTGACCAGCACGCCGAGCCGATCTGTCTGCAGGCGCAAGCGCGGGCGCGGCCGTCGGGATGATCTGGCGTCGACCAGCGCCTGCGGCGGCCAGTAGGGCGGATTGTCATCCGTTGACGGGGCTCAGTCGTTGTTGAAAGAGGGTCCCCGGGTGGCTGCCCGAGTCACGCGACAGTGAATCGCCGCGTTCTGCTTGCTCAATAGAAAGGTACGTGCATGAGAGTTACGATGATGGCGGCTTTGCTGACGCTCGCCGCGGCGTCCGCGATGGCGCAGGTTTCCGTTTCGGTCGGCGGTGCCGGCGGTGTCAACGTGAATACCGGCGGAGCAGGCGGGGTGAACGTCAACACCGGCAGTGGCACCAACGTTACCACCGGCAAGACGACGACCAGCAGCAAGGGCAATGCCGTATACACCAACCCTGGACAGAGTTCGTCGTCGATCACCCACTCTCCGGGCACGACGGTCACCACTGGCAAGGGCGGCGATGATGACGCGAGCGGAATCAGCGTGGTGAATGGCAATGTGACGATCGACGGGGTGAAGGTTCCGCCTTCGGCCACTCGCTGGACCAGCAAGGACGGTACCAAGTACCGGATCAAGCGCTCCGGGAAAGGCAACGTCAGCGTCGAGGAAATCGACGACTGAGCGCGCCGGGCCGAGCGGATTCAGGCCGGTAGCGGTGCCGGCATGAAAGGAACACGGCCGGTGGCGACATAAGCCTCGCAGCGCGCAATGTACTCGGAGGTGCTCCTGGGCATCGGCGTGCGTGCGCGGGCAATGTAGAACACCAGATCCCGGCCGCTGCGCAGCAGCAGGAGCCCGTCGGAAACCCGATGCGCCAGACGGGCGGTGAGTCCCCCCTTCATGTTGGCCGCTTCTTGCGGAGTGAAATTGGCGAGCCGTTCGCAGGCCGTGACCAGTTCTGCCCAGACATCGAAGATGTCCGGGTCGGTGCGCAGGGTTTCGGCCTTGACCCGGGCGGCACGGGCAAAATCGCGAACCAGTGGCTCGATCGCCGCAAAGGCAGGGATGCCGCTGAAGTTGGCGATCATCGCATCGGCAATGCGGTCGATGTCGCGCATGCTTTGGCCGATCTTGATGTAACGACTTTCGTAGAACTCCTCGATCGGGATCGAAAAGGCGCGGAAGGGTTCGCCCCAGAGTTCGTCGATTCCCTCTTCGCCGCTGCGATGGAGGACCAGATGGCCGAGGTCCATCGCATCGAGAAGACACTGGCCGCATTCGCGCATCAGGGCATCGTCGCTGCGGATTTCGATGCCGTCTGCCTGCAGTTCCACGAGTTTTCGGAAGATATCGGTAGCCCTGTTGAATAGCGCACCAGCAAGCATCGCGGCCTTCACCCGGCGCCTGCTCGGGTCGGCTTCCGCCTGATAGGCTTGGCGTGCTTCGCCGAGTCGGCAACCGGGGATGTTGAGGCCGTGTTCCGTGTGGTTGAACAAGCGGCGGGTGAGCGCTTCGATCAGCAGCTTCTTGGCTTGCAAGGAGTCGATCGGGACCGGGTAGGTCTTGATCCAGTAGCCGTCATAAAGGACGCGCTCTTCGCCATCGACGATCCTCCGCGTTCCCTCGGGAGGGATCGGATCACTGTTCGAGGCACGTTCGAGTCGGTGGACATTGCTCATCGCTGCAACCTTTGCAAGGAAACCTCTTTCAGAAAGCAATAATGGTGCCCGGGGTTGTCGGCTTTTCAAGTCTTTGAATTGAAGCGATCTGCACTCTAGCGTAGGTTCTCGTGGCTGTCTGTGCGGTCCACCACGGTGCTCGGGACGGCCGGGGAGAGCACCTTTCCGAGGCGCTGCCTGGCTTGTCATCCAGCATGTGCGACGAGGGAGAACATGATTCCGATACGCTGGTCGGCGAAACGCCTCTAGCGACGGCCTCCTCTTGCCGGTGTCGTCCGCGAACGGCGCGACCCTCGCCGATAGGCCGCGCCGGTCAGGAAGTGGGCAAACACACGACAACCTCCAGTCCGCCGTCGGGCGCCTCGCCCAGGAGGACTTCCCCACCACAACCGGCGGCGATTCGCCGGACGATCGCCAGGCCCAGCCCGCAGCTGCCATTGGTCGCCCGCGCGGGCTCGAGCTGGGCGAAGGCCTCGAGCGCGCGCTGGCGATCCGCCTCTGCGATTCCGGGCCCGTGATCACGCACGAGCAGCCTGGCGAGCGACTCGCCAGCCATACTGAACTCGACGTGCACAGGTGGCGCACCGTGCTGGAGGGCATTGTCGATCAGGTTGTCGAGGAGACGCTGCAGATTACCCGCGGCGATCGCGACCTTGCGCGGCTCGGCGGTGGCGCTGATGGTCAGCTCGATGGCCCGGCCGAGTTCGCGCTGGCGGGCGACCCCGTCGCGCAACAAGGCGGCGATGGCCAGCGGCACGGGTGCTCGATCGGCCTCCTCGCTGCGCAGGAACTGCAGACACTGGCCGACGATCCGCTCCATGTCGTCCAGGTCATGCGCGATGCCGGCGCGCTCGGTATCGCTGTCGAGCAGCGCCAGGCGCAGGCGCAGGCGGGCCAGCGGCGCCCGCAGGTCGTGCGTCAGACCGGCAAGCATCTCGCGACGCTCGGCGGCGGCTGTCGCCAACTGGTCGAGCATCGTGTTGTGGCGGGCGGCAAGCCGTCGGACTTCGCGTGGTCCCTCAGGCGTCACCCGCTGTGCCGCGCCGTCACCCGTTGCCGCGACGGCGTCGCCGAGACGTGCCAGCGGGCGGACGATACCTCTCACGAACAAGCCGGCGATCAGCAGCACGGCAGCCAGCGTCCCGGCTAGGCCCAGCCACAGATCAGCCGGGAGTTCCTGCGGCTCGAAACGCGGTGGCGGCAAAATCAGCCACCAGCGCTCGCCACCGGCGAGGAAACCGATCCACAGGCCCGTACGCTGCCCCGGCCCGCCATGCCTGAGCAGCACCGGTTCGCCGAGACGTTCGCCGAGTTCGAGCGCGAGGTGGCGGGCAAAGCGGAATCTCGGCTGATGGCGCGGTACGTGACTGTCGTCGGGACCCAACTGCAGGCCCCTCTCGCCGGCATCGGCACCACTCAGCTGGCGGCGTCCCGCGGCGTCGAGGCTGGGCAGGACGATCTGCAGCAGGCGTACCTGACTGGCGATCAACTGAACCGTCTGATTGAGGTGCGATGTACGTCGAAAATGCCCGATCAGCGACAGCGTAGCGAACTCGGCCACGGCGATGACCGCAACCACCAGGAGCACGGTGCGTCCGGCAAGCGAATTCGGGAAAAGTCTCATGGGTCGGCGCTGCCGGCGCTTGCTGCATCGGGAACAAAGACATAGCCGACCCCCCAGACGGTCTGCAGATAGCGCGGGTGTGCCTGATCGACTTCGATCAGGCGACGCAAGCGGTGAATCTGGACATCGATCGCACGGTCGAATGATTCCGTGCTTTCACCGCGCGTCAATTCGAGCAGGCGTTCGCGCTTCATCGGGCGGTTGGCATTGGCGACGAGTGCGTTCAGCAGCGCGAATTCGCCACTGGTCAGCGCCACCACCTGGCCGTTCCTCGACAACTGACGGGCGCCTCGGTCGAAAAGCCATTCGCCGAAGCACACCAGGCCACCTTCGGGATCAGGCGCCGCCGCCGGGCGCGTGCCGCGACGCAGGACGGCCTCGATGCGGGCGACGAGCTCGCGGGGATCGAAAGGCTTGCCGAGGTAATCGTCGGCGCCCATCTCCAGGCCGATTACCCGGTCGACTGGCTCGTCGCGCGCAGTCAGCATGATCACCGGCAGCGTCTCGCCGCGGGCGCGCAGACGGCGGCAGGCGGCCAGACCGTCCTCACCGGGAAGCATCAGGTCGAGCACCAGAAGGTGTGGTTGATAGCGTTGGAGAAACGCATCGAGCTGGCGTGTGTCGGGCAGCAGCAGCGTGTCGAAACCATGCCGTCCGAGATAGGTGGCGAGCAGGGGACGCAGTTCGGAATCGTCGTCAATCAGCAGGATCTTCTTCATGGTCGTGATGCCTGTGGGTACCCTTGTCATTCTATGCCTCCCTGCCGGATGGTTCCGAACAGGGGAAACAATTTGCAAAGACCTGTCACCGCTCGGAAATCGTTTGCAACGGCAGGCGAAGCAGAATGACGACATCGCGGGAGGTGGCAAACAGCATCTCACGGCGCGATCAATCAATCTGATATAAGGAGTCCTTGCATGAAATCGAAATTCTCCCCGCGTATTCTCGTTGCTGCAGTGCTTCTCGCCCTCGGCGTCGGCGGCACGGCTTTCGCCATGAATCCGGAGCGCTGCGGTGCCGGCGGTGGCCGGATGGAACAGCGGATGGCTTACGGCATGAAGGAGATGTCCCGGCTGCACGACGAACTCAAGCTCGACGCGAAACAGGAGGCGATCTGGCAGGAGGCCGACAAGGCCGGCAAGGCCAGCATGAGCGAAATGCGCGACCAGCGGCGCAAGCAACACGAGGAAGTACTGGCCGCCGTCAGCCAGCCGGGCGCCGACCTGCGCGCCATCGCCAGGCAGATGGACGCGCTCAAGGATGCCGGGCGCAAGCAGCACGAAGCCAATCGCGACCGCTGGCTGGCGGTTTACGACAGCCTTGACGCGACGCAGAAGGAGAAGGCGCGCCTGTTCTTCAAGAGCAAGATCGAACACATGGGGCAGTGGGGCAGATTCGGCCCCGGCGGCCCGCCTCGCAACTGAGTGCCTCGAGTGGTGTCGATTGGTCTATTGCCGACATCGCCGGCCCCGCCGTCCAGCGCTGACTGCTGCCTGGCGGTGGCGGGGGGCCTCCGCCCATCCGTTGGGTGATCGACGGTGAAAGCGGCGTGGGCGTCCGTGACGAGCGTACACTAGCCGTGGAATGAACTTGAGGCACGTTGCGTTGGTTCCGGGTCTCCAGTCGACGGATCCTCGACGCCGAGAGAAGGAGTGAAAGCATGCCGCTTGCGCCGCGCTTGCTGGAAAAGGTCAGCAACCGACACCCCGCGCTCTTCAGCATCGCTGTCGCGGTAATCGTCTTGTGGGTCGACGTCAGGGCGGGCGAAGAAATCGGGTTTCCGCTGCTCTACGCTCTTCCGGTCGGCTTTGCTGCATGGCGGCACCAGCGGTACCTGGCGTATGCGCTCGCCGCGATGCTGCCGCTACTGCGGCTCGCGTACGAGTTTCCCTGGGGCACGGACGCCTCGGCCGCCATTGCCGTGATCAACGCACTGATCGAGATCGCCGCCATGGCGCTCTATGCGTATCTGATCGGCAGGACGGCGGCGCAGACAAGACGACTGAAGAGCACGGTAACGAAAAGAGAGTTTCAGGTGAGCCAGTTGCGTGCCTTCAGCAGAATGGCGAGTGCCACCCTGCAAGGTCGAGGGCTTTCCCCGGGGATGGTGGAGGGCGTGGCCTGGATCCACCTGCCGGCGGAAAGCGAACTGCCGGTCGAGCACCAACCCGTCGCAGCCGATGACATCGACGAAGAGATCAGACGTCTCGACGAGGCGCTGGCGGCGGCGGTGCGCGAACTGGACCACAAGGACAGACATCTCGCCGACGACATGGCGGCCGCGGAAAGCGCCTTGCTCGATGTACAACTGGCCATGCTCAATGACGCCGAGTTCTGGAACACTTGCAAGCGGCGCGTGCGTGCGGAACTGATCAAGGTCGACCAGGTTGTCGCCGAGGAAGTCCGGGGAATGGCCGAGATGCTGGAGGCCTTGACACACGAAGTCATGCGCGAGCGGGGTGCCGACATTCGTGACGTCGGCCGCCGCGTCTTGCGCAATATCGGGGGCTGCGGCGAGTCGCCAGCCAGTCGCCTCGCCTCCCTGCCGCCGCACACGATTCTCGTCGCCAGGGAACTCCTGCCGTCCGACATGTTTCAGGTGGACCGCGTCAATCTGGTCGCTCTGGTCACCGAGCGCAACGGTCCCGCCTCGCATGTCGCCATTCTCGCGCGCACCCGCAACATCCCGGCAGTCAGCGACATCAAGGATGTTGCGGATCTGTTGGCAACCGGCGACCGTTTGCTGGTCGATGCGGAGGCGGGTACTGTGATCGTGGCGCCGACCCGGATGCAATCCGAGCTTTTCGCCGAACGGCGAAGCAGACATGTCGCCAACGAGAGTTTTGCCGTGCCGGATGCGGCGGAGGAACCCACCACCAAGGATGGCGTGCGTATCGGACTGTACGCGAACATCAGCCGGCCGGATGAGGCACAGCTGGTCTCGGAGTATCGGCTGGACGGTGTCGGCCTCTTCCGGTCGGAGTTCCTGTTTCTCGACGTCGCGCAGGCCCCGACCCTGGACGAGCAGGTGGCGGCCTATTCCGCGGTGGCGAGAACGCTCAATCCGTCCGCCGTCGTCATCCGGACCATGGACTTCGGTGGCGACAAGGTCCCGCGATTTGATGGCAGCGACAGTGAGCTTGCCTTCCGCATGGGCAAGCGCGGCCTGGCCTTCTCCCTGGCCGAGAAGAGCATGTTCCGCCGTCAGGTGCAGGCCATCCTGAAGTCCGCGGCGATGGGTGACGTGCGCATCATGTTTCCCATGGTCACGGGCGTTGCCGATCTGCGGGAGGCTCGCCATCTGGTCGCCGAGGTGATCGAAGCCGAGCAACTCGCCAGGCGCGTGGCGATCGGCGCCATGATCGAAACCCCGGCGGCGGTGATCAAAATCCATGACGTCGTCAAAATGGTCGACTTCGTATCGATCGGGACCAACGATCTCGCCCACTTCATCCTGGCGACGGACCGCCAGGCACTGGAGTCCCAAGGCGTGCAGGCCTTCCTGCATCCGAGCGTTCTGCGGGCAACGCAGCATGTGGTGCGCACAGCACTGGATCAAGGGATCGGTGTGTCGGTGTGTGGCGAGGCTGCGGGGAACCCGGCTCCCGTCTGCCTGTTGCTGGGAATGGGCGTCAGGAACTTGAGCATGAACCCGTTTCACGCGGCGGCTATCCGCCGCTTCTTGCGACAGATGACGCTCGGAGAGATGGAAGCGGTTACCCAGGAAGCGTTGGCCGCGACAACGCTGGAGGAAGTCCAGGAGATTACGGAAGCGGCCCTTCGCAAGGCGGATCCTTGAGTCAGCGGGTGCGTAACGAGTTCGCGCTGGCACGCTCCGCGGGCTCAGGCAGCGGGAGTTGACGCCGCTTCAGGAACCCGGCGGGAACGGCCAATCCTCGGAGGCATGATGAGGCTTCGTCAGTGAAAAACATGAGTGGGCTGGAGGGCGCGTTTCTGCACCTGGAAACGCCGGCGACGCCGATGCATGTGGCCGCCTTGTTTCTGCTGGAAGCGCCGGCGGAGCGCAGCGGCGACTTCGCCGGCGAGATCCGGCGACAATTGCTGCCGCGGTTGGCGCTCTCGCCGCCAATGCGCGCGCGGCTGGCGCCGATGCCGCTGGAGTTTGCCAATCCGGTCTGGATCGATGGTGGCGCCCCTGACTTCTCGCATCATCTTCGGTACGTCGTCCTGCCGGAAGCTGCCGGTTTCTCCGAACTTGAAGCCTGTGTCGCTGGGCTCCATGCCACCCTGCTCGATCGACGCTACCCGCTGTGGGAGCTGACGATCATCGACGGGCTGGCTACTGGTGAGGTCGCCTTGTACCTGAAAATCCATCACGCTGCGCTCGATGGGGTGTCCGGCATGGCCCTGGCGGCGGCACTGTTCGACGAGACCCGCGAGCCGGCGCAGGTGCCGGCCGACTGGCGCGAGCGGATCGGCGAGGCAGAGAATCTGGGTGTCGGGCGGCGGCTGGGTGCTGCTTTGCGTCAGACGGCGTCCCAGTGCGTCAATGCCGCCAGGGCACTACCCGCGGGACTGCAGCTGCTGGCCGGCCTGGTCAAGGCGGACGCCAAGGACAAGTCCGCGGGCATGCGGCAGAACCTCGTCTTCGGCCCGAAGACACCGCTCAACGTTCCGATTACCGGCGAGCGTGGGTTCTCCGCAGTCTCGCTATCGCTTGCCGGCGTCAAGGAGATTGCCCGGCGGCAGGATGCGACGCTCAACGATATCGTCCTGACCATCTGCAGTGGTGCGCTGCGTCACTATCTTCAGGAACACGGCGGCGTCCCGCGCAAGTCGCTGATCGCCACCATGGCGGTTTCGCTGCGCGCGGCGGGGGACACCGACACGAGCATCCAGGCGACCTTGACGCTGGTCAAGCTGGCGACCAATCTGGCCGATCCGTTGCGCCGGCTGCACGCGGTTCGTGCCGCCGCCGGTGCCGCCAAGTCCTTGACGAAGCATGCACGGTCGGTGATCCCGACCGACTTTCCGTCGCTAGGCGCGCCCTGGATCCTCAGCGCGCTGGCTTCGCTCTATGGTCGCTCGGGCTTGACCAAGGTCATCCCGCCGCTGGCCAATCTGGCGATTTCAAATGTGCCGGGTCCGCGGCGGCCCCTGTTTCTGGCCGGTGCCCGGGTGCGTGCCTGCTGGCCCCTGAGTATCGTCACGCATGGTCTGGGCCTCAACATCACGGTGTTCAGTTATGGCGATTCCCTGGACTTTGGCTTGACGGTTGCCCGCGCTGCCCTGCCGGACGTGCACTCGCTCGCGCGGGCTTTGACCATCGCCTATGGGCAACTGCAGCAACTGTCACAGGCCGGGCCGGTGCTACCGAACACGGCTCCAAGGCCGCGGCACCGAGTAAGCAAAGCGCGCAAACGAGAACCCGAATCGCCGTCGACGGCGGTAAGCGCGGCAACAGGCAACAAGGCCTCAGGCTGAGCGGCTGCCACCGGCATTCTGAACAGGTCGTCAGCGCAGGGCCAACTTCGCGCGTTGTTCTCAGGGATAGTACGTAACGCGATGCGCGGTCCAGCGCGATCCTCGAGTGCATGGGCATGGCATCGATCTGGGGAAGACGGAATGAAGGGTTTTGCATCAACGATGCTGGCGCTGTGCCTGACTCTGGCTCTCCCCTGGGCGGAAGCGGCTTCTGCGCCCGCTCCTGAGGTCATCACTCTGGCGTTGAACTGTCCAGATGGCAATACCGATCCCAAATGCCCGAACAATCTGGCGGCCGGTGGGAGGAGGCCTTCGCCACCATCGCGGGAGCAGGAGCAGCAGGCGCAGCAGCAGGAACAGCAACGCGCCAGGCAGCAGGCGCAACAGCAGGAGCAGCAGCGTGCGCAACAGCAGGCACAGCAACAGGAGCAGCAACGCGCCAGGCAGCAAGCGCAACAGCTGGAGCAGCAGCGTGCGCAACAGCAGGCGCAGCAGCAGGAACAGCAGCGCGCCAGGCAACAGGCGCAACAGCAAGATCAGCAGCGTGCGCAACAGCAAGCACAGCAACAGGAACAGCAGCGCATCAAACAGCAGGCTCAGCAACAGGAGCAGCAGCGCGCCAGGCAGCAGCCTCTGCAGCAAGAGCCACCGCGGGCACTTCAAGCGGTCCCGCAAGCTCCGTTGGGGCAATCCCCCGGCGTGATTCGTCAGTCTGGTCCGCAGCCTCAAGCTGCCGGTGTCGGGCTAGGTCTGCCGCCGCCTGATGGTCGTCGACCCGGGCAGCCCGGCCCGGTTGGCCAGGCGCCCACGACCATGCCCAGCCAAGGTCAGGCACCGACCGCGATCCGGGCACCGGCCTTGCCCGCACAAGCTTCTGCGGCGGCGCAAGTGCAACCGTCGCCGCGGGATGGAGCCCGTTCCGGCCAGTCAGGCCCGGTGGTGCAGACGCCAGCGTCCGCGACGGCGCCGGGCCAAGCGCAAGCCCCCACTGTGATTCGCCCAGCGGCGCAGCCAGTGCAGCCTCCCGTGACCGCGCAGGTGCAGCCGCCAACGCCGGATGGACGCCGGCCCGGCCAGTCAGGCGTGGTGGTGCAGACGCCAGCACCCGCGACCGCACCGGGACAGCCGCCAGCGTCCGCAGTAGTCCGGCCATTTGCCCAGCCGGCCCCGGCGCCGGCTGCGGCGCAGGTTCAATTGCCGCCGCCGGATGGACGCCGGCCGCGGGAGCCAGTCGCGCTCGGTCAAGCGCCCGCGACCGCGCCGGGCCCAGCCCAAGCACCTGTTGTCACTCGGCCAGCGGGCCAGCCAGGGCAGGCTTCGCTACCCGCGCAAGCTCAGCAGCCGTCTGATGTCCGTCGGCCCGCCCCGGATGGACGCCGGTCGACACCAGCGCAAGCGGTCGCTGTCGATGCGGCGACCAGCGTGGTGCCGCACGGCAATCGCAACAGCTTCGACATTCGTCAGAAGAACCCCGACGGTTCGCAGATCGTGGTCTCGCAGCAGCAGTTGCCCGACGGGACGAAGCGCGTGACCGGTTTCAAGCAGACCGACGATACGCGCGACGGGACAACGACCCGTGTCTATGCGGATGGCCGTTTGGTGACCCAGGGGCGTGATTTCGAACGTCGTTCCGTGGGGAGTGGGACGAGCTTCGTCACCCACCGTAATGGCCTGCGAGCGGCAGTACTGCCCAATGGCAGACCGGTTTTTCAGGATCGCTTCACTTCCTTCCGTGATCAGGATGGCCGTGAGCGCCGAATGATCGAGCGGACGCGTTACGCACGCTGGTGGAACGGCCGGCCGGAGTATGAACCGAGGCCCGTGGTTCGTCGGTACGACGTGGTCTACATCCACGGTGCGCCGGTGGCCCAGTACCGCCCGTCGCGCTTCGTGCCGGATGACTACCGCGGTCATTACGCGCGCTTCGCGGTGCCGGTGGTGGTGGCAGCGGCGACCTGGGTGGCCTTTGCTTCGCCGGTCACGAGCTACAACGATCCGCTGGCCTTGATGGGGGATATGCAGATCTCGTCGGCGTTTGACGAGGGTTACGCTTATTCGACCCCTTACGGGGCGTCCCCGGTCTATGATGCGCCTGAAGCGGCGACGCTGCGCAGCCAGATGACGACGGTGCGGCAGCACGTGAAGACCAGCGTTCAGGGCAACGCGGCGCTCAAGGATCAATTGGCAGGGGTGGATGTGCAAGCGGCATCGTCACGGGTCCAGGAGGCGGTGGGCAGTGCGGTGCCCATACAGATTCCCGAAGAAGTCCGCCAGCAAGTGCGCAAACAGGTGCGCCTAAGTGTCGCCATGCATCAGAATGGTCGTCCCCTGGTGCTCGCCGACGTGCTGGCGTCCGGTTATGCGCGAATCTACCTGTTCCAGACTGCGCAACCGCTCAACGTGGCGCAGGCGTCCGCGGGCGTAGAGTGCTTCCTGAACACCGGTGATCTGATCGGTTTCTCGAAGCTGCCTGCCGGGGAAGGCGCCTTCGCGGAAATGAAGGTGGTCGCCAGTGGCTCGAGCAGTTGCCTGCCGGGCGAGGTCGTTCTGGTTCGCCTGACCGACCTGCAGGAGATGCTCAACGGCTTCAGCGAGCGGGTGGAGGAAAATATGCAGCGAGTCAGCGCCTGTGCTGCCTCGGGTAAATGCTAGGCGCGGTTCGCGAAACGCGACGGCACGGCCTGGACATCGGGGATTCAACATGTTTTGCACGAATTGTGGCAAGGCCATCGAGCCGGAGAGCAGGTTTTGCCCGGATTGCGGCGCACGTCAGACGGCTGAACCGCCACTGTCCCCGTCGATGCCGGTCGGCGCGCCGGCGCCCGCGGCACCGGCGATGACCGTGCCTGCAGCGGCGTCGTCAGCCTCGTCGCTTGCTGGCAGGCCAGCGCTGTGGGCCGGCGCGGCGGCGCTGCTTGTCGCCCTGGTGGGTAGTGTCGGCTATTGGGGCTGGAGCAGGACCGATGACCATGTCGTGCGCCAGCTGGCCGATGAAGAGCAGCGTCGGGTTGCCGCCGAAAAAGTGGCTGAAGCGGCCGAGATCACGGCCGCGCAGGCGCTGCTCGACAAGCACATCGCTGTGGAAGAGGCCGAGGCGCAGGCACGTTCCCGGAGCAGCGTTCAGGATCAGAAAAAACGCACAACGGTCGATCGCTGACGCGCGTGCCGACAGGCAACCGGCGGGCTTGTCGCGGCGGATGCGAGGAGGAAACGGATGTACGAACCCCATCAGTGGTATGAACTCGGCCTCTTGCGGTCGCCGGGCTGGGTCAGGCTGGCGCTGGAGATGCGCGCCGGCTGGGAGTACGGCGCGAGCCTTGCGGCGACACCGCTGCTCAGTCTCGCGCCGCGCGGCGATGGTCACCCGGTGCTGGTCTTCCCCGGTCTGATCACTGGCGACTTGTCGACGCTGCCGCTCCGCAATTATCTGAGCAGTCGAGGCTACGTCACCTACCCCTGGGGCTTGGGAATCAATCGCGGGCCACGCGCGGGCGTGATCGATGCCTGTCTCGATCGCCTGGACACGTTGTCGCAAGAGCATGGTCGATCGCTCAGCCTGATTGGCTGGAGCCTCGGCGGCCTCTACGCGCGCGAGTTGGCCAAGGCGCGACCGGATGTCGTGCGCCAGGTGATCA
>WBZM01002215.1_pt1 | contig 17024 bp, 14 predicted proteins | sample 5204271 | NCBI WGS metagenome assembly WBZM01 (sample SAMN12344346, study PRJNA552823) | activated sludge metagenome | biome: Activated sludge suspended growth; feature: Nitrification reactor; material: Wastewater; isolation source: activated sludge from nitrification reactor of wastewater...
GAGAAAAGTCAGAAAGGCCCCCAGCTCGTACTGCCGCAGTTCGACGGTATCCACCACCGCCGGCTCGGCCGCATCGGGAAGTAGCTGCCAGCGTTGCGTCGCGTCCATATCTCAGCCGATCATCGCCGGTACAGTGTTGAGCGGCCGCAGCCGCTCCAGGAGCTTCCGTTCGGCTTCGGCCAGCCGCGCCTGGTCGCCGGCCACAGTCACCGGGTACAGGGCCATCATGACAAAGATCGTATCTTCCACGTCCCTGGCCGCCGCAGTTGCTTCGTCCCCGGCGGCCGGCTCGCCGTCGGCGTACTCGTACAGCGTCGCCAGCCTGTCCAGCGTCCGTTGTGGCAGTATCCGTCGTCCGTTCATGCCGGTTGCACCTCAGTGACACTCACCACCCACTCGACCAGGTTCCCGCTGTGGCACATGGCCCAGTCGGTGTAGTCGTCGGCATCGGTAAAGCTCAGGTACAGTGCGTCGTGGTCGTTGCGCCTCGTCGCCTTGGCGTAGCCGGTGAGCCGGCCGCATTCGGGCAGTTCCCCGTACAGCACCCCGCGGCCATTCCGGTGGTTAAATTCGGGCAGCCCAACGAGCACGCCCCAATCCACGGCCACGCAATCGACGTCGAAAGTGCCCCATTCCAGGTAGTCATTAGGGAAGAGCCTGGTGAACTTAACCGCGTGCCGGCTGGCCTGATCGCTCTTCCACACCAGCTGCCGCAGGGCGTTGGGTCGGAAGCAGAGCGTGGGGCACTCGTCTTTGGAGTCATACGTGTCCTCGCCCTGGTCCAGCATGATGCAGAGCCAGATGGGGGACTGGTTAGTGCTTTGGTTCATGAAGCAATCTCCTCAATGGGCATCGGCCCGTTCGTCTTGGCCATGACATCGCGGCAGATGGTCGCGCAGGCATCACACAGAAAGCGCGGGTTCTGGGGCAGGAAGATGTAGTAGGACGCCGCCTGGCCGCAGTAGTAGCACTCCTGGCACTGCCCGGCCGCCGCCGCCCACGTCTGGTTCAGCACATCCATCATCTCGGTCAGCGGTGGGCCAGCGGTGAGCATATCCATCTCAACGGTGAGCCGGCCGTCGGACGTGAAACTGGCATCGGCCCAGTGCACGTCGAGTTGGGCGATCAGCGCCTCGCGGAAGCCGGCCGGGCAGGCACTTGGCTTAACAGGGATGTTGAAGCTGGCCCGGCTCATCTGGATCGGGCCTGTCAGTTGTGGAGTTGTGTGAATGGTCATTGCGAACTTGCACTCCGGGCCGCCTCCACGCGGCCAATCAGTTCAACGACGATGTGCCACTCCGGCACGCGCGGGTGCGGGTACACTTCAATGGCCCGCCCCTCGGCCAGCGTATGCCGGGTCGTCTCCCCGTGCCGCTTGGCCGGTGCCCACACGCTCTGGATGGCCTGCCCGCGCTGGCCGTAGACCGTCTCGGCCTGGGCAATCGCCCTCTCAAGGGGTTCATCGGGCACCCATTCAAAATGATGTTGCCCCCTTTCAGGCAAGGGGCGGGGGTCGTTGCTCTCGCTCATGGCTCTACAGCTCCCACTCCGCGTCGTCCTCTTCGTACCCGCCTTCCTCCGGCGGCGGCTCGGGTGCGTCCTCGTTGTGCTCGTCCTCCGGCCGGGGCCGTTCGCGGCTCTCGGCGATGGCGTACTCCTGCGCCGCCTGGAGTTCCAGAAACGACGTGTTCACAGCCGCGGCCACCAGGATCGGGTACAGCGCCGGCTCGCCCAGCGCGTGCTCAAACAGCCCGGCGTGCGACCGGATGATGTCGTTCAGCAGCCCCCGCCGGATGTATACGATGTCGTTACCGCACAGCGCCGCTCTCAAGTCCCCGCCAGGCTCGCCGTAGGCCTTCGCCCCGGGGTAGAGCTGGTCCAGAATGCTCTGCAACGTCTGGATGTTGATGTAGGTCAAGTCCACGGCGTGGCCTCCTGGGGCAGCCTCGTGGTCGTCGGATGACACCTGCGCGTGACACCGGTGTGGGCGCAGGCGTGTTGAAAGGTGATCAGCTTGTGTCCTTGCATGTCTGTCTTAGGCTAGAAGGAATGGAGCCGGTTCTCGGCTCGCCGGAGCGCATCGACGTCGCGGTGGCTGTAAAATGACCACCGGCGCGGACACGTCCCGTTCAGGTGCAGGGCCAGGAGCAGGGCACAGGTCACGGCCGCGCCCCGCGGCTGGGCGTACTGGTCCAGGACGTAAACGCCGCTGCCGCGCTCCGGTTGATGGAGCAGGGCGGTGCAGTCCAGGTCCAGGGCCAGTATGTGGTGGTTCAGGGCGGTTTGGCGTTGGGCTTCGGTCAGTGGTAGTTGCTGGATCGGCGTGAGCATGGCGAGTATTGGCATTCATCGGCGTAGGTCACGCGGCCGTGGCCGCGCCCCCAGCGCCGGCGTGAGCAACGAGGGTTGGCGACGACTCAGTAGTGGTTTACCGGCTTCCTCTCATAGATACTCCGGGTTCCCATCCGGCACTTCCTCCGGCCGGATGCGCTCGAGCAGTCCTCGGATGGCGGCGATCAGGTTGCGTAGCAGGGTCATAACGATGGCTCCTTGAGCAAACAGGGCAGTACAAGACCGGCCGTTCATCCCACATGGGTCACTGAAGCCGGCTACTACTGGCAATGATAGCCGCCCGCTTGATGACCTTTTCCCGTCGCTCGTCGAGCCGGTATTGCAAGTCCTCTACAAACCAGTCAGGGCGCGCTGTATCATAACTGTCCATCAGCACGGTCTGCGACAGGTGCAGGGCCGCGGCCGCGTAGGCGACGATGATGACGCATGTTGCCAGGAAGATGAGGTGCTCGGTGACCGGCCGCACCCGGATCGCCGCTTCATGCTTGAAGGCCAATCCCCGGTCAACCAGGTGCAGCTCTTCCGCTTCGGCGCACGCCTGAGCGGCAAAGTAGGTCAGGCGGGTGGTAATTAGATAGCGCAGTTGATGTTCCTGAATACGTGGCTCATCAAGCAGCTGCCGGAAGGTAGCCGCCTCGCGGATGCTTTCGGGCAGGGGATTTGCTTGGAAGGCGGTGCTCAGGGCGAAACTGATCTGCCCCGATGTAGGTTGCCGCTCCCCAACGATGGAGGCGGCCATGAAGGCCACGTCAAGCAGCTCGTCGTATAGGCGCGCCCGCTTCGGATTGCCGTTCGCCCGCGTGTAGGCCGTCCGGCTATAACGACGAATGAGCGCGTCAACAGCCTCGCCGACCTCCGTCTGCATGAACAGCGTCGCCTCGTACGGGTTCGGCTTAGGAAACGGCAACCGCTCGGCAACGATGGCCTTCCGCCACTGCTCTACCGTCTGGATGATGGCGCGGATTTGGCTATGGGTGGGTTTGCGAATCATATGGACCGTCACGCTTTTCATGCTTCTTTCACACCGATCGGCCGTCAAGCCCCCGGCCACCCCACCAATTCCAGCTCCTCAAACAGGAACGGAAAGCGGTTGCCGAGCTGGTCAACCGGCGTGTTCCCAATCGCCGCCCCGGCGTCGTAGAAGCGCCCATCTCTGGGATGCACGCTCCAGGTCACGCTCGCCGGCGGCCGCCCATGCCGCCTCTCGTCGCTGACGGCGAGAATCTCCAGCACACAGTCGCTCCGGCCTCTGGCCAGCTCGTGATCAGCCGGTACGGGGTAGCCAATCCCGCTATCTCGATATCGTTTGAGTTCCTGGATGAGCCTGTCTCGGCTCAAGTGAGTGACGGTCTGAGCCATGGTCTGCTGCTCCTTCCCACAAAAAACCGGAAATTCGGCCACGCGGATGAAGCGCTTTGGCCGACTCCTTGCAGACTACTGGCTCGGCCGGTTGGGGCTCTCCCCTCCTTCAGCCTCGGTTGCCTCTGTGGCTATGGGGTATGTTGGGGGCAACCAGCGTCCATCGCCGCGCCATGACGGACGCCGGTCGCCCATTGGCCTCTTATGGTGCCGCATATCGTGCTTGGGGTTATCCGCTCGGCAGCAACTGCCACGGCCGGGCGCGCGGCCGTGAATTCACCCCACTGTTAAGTGGCCACGGCTACGTGGGCGAACTTCTGCTTAACGATGGGGTAGGAATTCCGTTACATAGGGGGCACCTCCATAGTGTTGCATCTGAATGTGTGTGCGCGTCTATGATAATCGGTTTTTGAGTTTAGCACAAGTGTTCTATCTTGTTGGGGCCATATATGGGGGTGGCACATATAGGGCATGCTGTGCGCTCTTGCGATACGCTGTTGCCACAGCTACCCCGTCACAAGCGGCACATCGTAGGGCAGGTGAGCCGACTCGTGCCTCACTTTAGCAGCCTTATGCCTGCCGTATTTTTGGCAAGGTGTACCGTACCAGAATCTTCCTTCCGCAAATGGGAGGGCTGGTCAAACATCGTGCAGATCTGCTCCGTGTGCGTGGGCCTTAGACTGGAAGATTGTTGCAGGCGAGTATGAACTCGACTGCTTTTTCCACCTGTTCGCGCAGATCCAGGACATCTAGGTTAGCGGGAACATCCGTTATACCGCGGGCAAGCTTGATTTTGTCAGCAGTTCTCCGCTCATTGGAGCCATGTCGCTGGTAGTGCCAACGATGCTCGTACTGGTCGTGCGAGACAAGCCTGTCGGCATGTGGGTCTATGGTCTTTAGAACATCTAGCGTTTGTTCCGGGGTGATGTAGTTCTCGATTTCACGGCCAGCAGTGATCCATGCGAAGCCGTCCCCCTTATCGAACTCCCTACTCACACGAATCTTGGTCGCATTCATCTTAGCGCCCTTTTTGGGCCGGTCGCTGTCTATGAGGATCGCGAGGTTCCGGTTAATCTGGCGAAGGCTGATGAAGTCGGATACCTCTTCGTCGTCGGCGGACAGGTGGTTGAGAAGACGACCCCCATAGAACATGATGGAGTAGTGGACGCCTTCGATCAGATGGGGGGCATAAGCCTGAAGCCAGTGGCGGAGGTAGAGACGGTCGGATGGGCCCTCAACCCACAAGATGCAATTGGTCTGGAGCAGGTCGGAAGCCAGGTAACCCAGATCGGTAACCACCTTGAAGCGTGCGGAAGGGGTGGTAACGTGAGTAATGGTAGAGTGTTGACCGTTGTGCTGCACATGAAAGGCGGCCACATCGGAAGCGTCGATGAGGGCAGCCGAATGAGTGGCAATGAAGTATTGGTTGCTGGTCTTTTGAAGGTAGCGAATTAGTTTACGTTGAAGGATAGGGTGTAGATGGATCTCTGGTTCCTCAATGCAGACGACCTGGTTTTGCAGGAGAGTCGCAGCGATAGCAAGGATGACAACCTCGTGGATGCCAGTACCGAGGTACTCAAGCGGAAGAGCCATTTGTCCCTGTCGTACTTGAATCGTTTTGGCGGATGCGGGGACTTCGAGGCGAATGTCGTCCTGACCTGTTACATCGGCTACAAACTGGTTGATCTGCTCGAACCGTTGTCTTGACTCGTCATATATCGGGCCGGCATCAGGCCGTTCGAGGCTGGCCAACCTGCGGACGATGTTAAGGCCGCTGTAATCTTGACCCTCACTGGATTCATCCAGCTTAACCTCTCTGATAGCTTTGATGAGGGTAATCTCTGGCAAGGGGCTTGTGACCGGACTGAATGCGTTAAGCACAGCTGGCAATTGATTACTCAAAGTAGCTGCATCCATGCCACGGTAGTGTCTATTGGCGATAGCCACAATTAGCTCCTGCCATTCAGTTGCCATCAGACTATTATCGTTCGGCCTGTGTGTGTTTAGGCGTTGAGTCGCTAACTTCTCGATCCAGTCGCGAGAAAAGTAAAACATGTCGGTGTTGACCGATTCATAGACAAACCACAGCAGGCCATTGACCCAGGTCATTTCCTCAAAATGCAGCAAGCGCTGAACGTAGCTCAGGGTACGCTTCTTATCGTCAGACAGCAACCCCAACTGCTCTAACCTACTCTGAAATATCGGGCCATCCAAGTCCCGGCCGAAGGCTACCTTGACTGTATTTGTGGTCGTTCCGATATGTCTGTCCAGCTCGGCTCGAGTGGGTTTTCCACGCTCGGTTACCATCGAGGCCACGTTCCGGTAGTGATCATTCAGGAAGCGAAGGATATTGGACTTGCCGGAGTTATTCTGACCTATGAGGATGTTGATTTGCTTGCAGGGGCCGATGAACTGAAGGCCTTCGCCGAAACTACGATAGGAGGAGATACCAATGCCGTCGATGAACATATCTATCTCTATTCAGTTTGCCCACGTCTGTTGAGCCTCTATACTCCCTGCCCCCACTCATCCAAAAAGGCGAGCACGGCTGCATAGCTATCCTGCGGGATCAGCTTATAGCTAGAGACTCTGAAGCGCCTATACAGCTCCCCAAAGATGCTCTGATAGTAGTTCTTTCCGGGAGTTTGCTCCTGGAGCCTGCCGGCCAGGGCTTTGACACGCTGTGAGACTTCGGTTGCCTGCTCCTCGGTGATAAAGGAGCCGGGGGTGAGCCTGCTCTCCAGCCGCCCCAGCCGCTTACTCAGATCGCCTACCACAACAGCCGCCTTATCCAGCCGTGCCTCGGTGGTTGTGACTCGCCCTTCCAGGAGCATCTGCTGTTCAGCCATGTTCACAATGGCTAGAGCCATGTCTCGTATCTGGGCCAAGGCACTTGAAGGAGGTGAGACAGCCCCGCCCTGGAAGGCCTGAGCGAGCACCCGATAGCAATCCCGCTGATAGCGGATGAGCCGTTCGCGGAGTTCTTCTCTCACTCGACTGGCATTGATGCCGAAGAGCCAGCCGTTCAGGTACTCCAGGGGAAGGCACAGAAGTTCAGGCCGGCCGCCTGCTGTGTTCGTACGTGTTACACGTACAAACCTAACCACCTCAGAGAGCACGGCATCTCGCTTAATCCGCTCGCTTTGGCCACTCCAGGATACTCCCAGAAAATCACAGATGGGCCTGAGAGGAACATAAGGTTCCCCATCGAGGACATACACCCTAAGCTCATCACCGTAAAAGTCCACGGCCCGTTCATCAGTTGGTACTAAGGCCCGACCTTGGCTCATATTGCGCCTCCTTGTTAGGCTCTAGCTAGGACAACCACCCTCACTCTTTCCCCTTCTTACTATCCTCCCTTGTCAGCTTGGGAAACGCGTTGTTATCAAACGCGTCATCGAGTATGGCGTCGAGGCCGCTGCCCGGATCGGTGTCGAACTGGGCCGTGATGGTCAACTGCATCGTCAGCGAGGCGGGCTTCTGGCTGCTCAGAGGCTGGACAATCTTCTGGAACAGGCGCGTCAGTTCCCCCTTGGCCAGGTCAATGGAGCCGTGGATGACGATGCTGCGGCCGCTTTCCGTCACGGGCGGTTTCACAGTCGTGTCCTTGAAGAATTCGCCCACCAGGCTCGCCGGATCGCCGGCGGCTATTTCCGCCACCGTCTCGCCGTTCTCGCGGTAGCCCAGCCCATGCTCACGCACGACTTGCTGCACCGCCTGGACGAACGACGCTTCCTCGATGCCATGGCGGTGTTTGCCCTTCACCTGCTGGTAGATCTCCTGCACGCTGACTGCCGTCCGGTCGGGCTGGAGCATCTGGACGGCGACGATCTGAACGATCTCCTCGGCCGTCACCCGCCCCGGCCGCTCGGCGATCTCCCGGTAGGCTGCCGGGCGCATCACCAGCCAGCGCTCGCCGATGACCGGCGCGTTCTGCGGCAGCGGCTCGTGGAAGTAGAGGTCGACGTAGCTGTCGCGCTGGTCGCGCGGGCTTTGCGCCTCCACCAGTTGGCCGACGGCCAGCAGCCCGGCCGTGGCCCCGGCGCGCAGCGTCTCCAGCAGCACGCGCTCGCTCGTCAGCATCGGCAGCCCCACCTGCGTCGTGAAGCGGTTCCACAGCGTAGCCGTCGTCACCCACTTTTCCGACTCCGGCCAGGCGGCCGCGCCGTGGCGTTCCAGGAACGTCTGCGGCGTCAACTCCTCCAGCAGCCACGGGTTGTGGGACGTGCGCCCGGCCAGCGTCTCCCAGACCATTGGCGCGACCATCTTGCCCGGGCCATAGCTGCCCAGCGCCACGAGTTGCAGCGCCAGGCGCGAGGTGGTCTTGTCCTCCATCGGCAACAGGGCGTAGCGATAGGCCTGGATGAGCGCCTGCAAGACGGCCGATTCTGTCTCGACCATCTGCTCCTTGACGAGTTGCTGCTGCGACCCGCCGATGCGGTCCCAGTCCTCCGGGTTGAGCTGAATCTTGCGCCAGCTCAGGTAGTCGGCGGCCAGACCGCGCGCGTGCTCGACCATCGTTCGCTCGGCCACGCCGAAGACCAGCGTGTTGCGGTGCTGGCGCAACGTCTGCCCGTGCCGCTCCAGAACTTCCATCACCGCTTGCCGCGTCTCCTCCGGCAGTTTGCCGTTGTCGCTCGGCCGGTCGAGGCCCAGCGCCACCAGCTTCAGCTCCGGGTTGTCGCGGTCGACCGGTTGCTTGGGCAGGTAGTAGACGGCGCTGAACTTTTGCAGGCTGCTCTGGCTACCCAGGGCTTTGGTCATGATCACGTTGTCAATGTGGGCCTCCACCTCGCCCCCCTCGCTCAGGTTCAACCGATAGGTGTGGTGCAGGCTGGTGACGTTCGGCTCCATGCGGAAGCGGTACTTGGCCTCATCGAAATAGAGGTAGAAGAGGCGGCTGCCGAGCTTGCGCAGCAGGTCCTCCCACGTGGCCTCGTCGACGCCCGGCCGGGCGCAGGCCAGGCTCAACTCCTGGCGCGTTGCCTCCGGGTTCTCGCCGCCGCCGAAGGAGAAGAGCAGGATGGTCGTGGCCAGCGCCTGGGCCAGCCCGGCGCCGTCGCCGCGCTCCTGGTCGATGATCTCCGCCTTGGCCGGCGCGGCCGTCGCGCTGACCGCCGGCGCGGCGATGTCGGAGCCGATGACTGAGTCCCAGCGCGCGTCGCCGCCGATGTCGCGGATCATGGCCCGGATGGCGCTGTCGCCGGCCGGCACGTGGCCCATCAGGATCAGGTCGGGGGCCACTTCGGCGCGCCGCTGCCACAGTTCCTGCAACACCAGGGCCAGGAAGCGCAGCGTGCCGCGGGTCAGCTGGAAGCCGGGCTTGGCCCCCCAGCGCTCATAGATGACGGTGATCAGCTCGGGGTGGAACGGGTAGCTGCGGCGGATGAGGTCGCGGTAGGCCGCGTCCACGTAGAGGCCGGGCAGGTTGCCCAGGCTGGTGTAGAGCTTGTGGTAGCGCGCCGCTGCGGCCGTCGCCGCCGCCTCGTCCACATGGTCGAACAGCCGCCGGCGCACGACCTCGTGGATCTCCGTGCCCTCGATGGGCGTGCAGGCGCGGGCCAGGCGGTTGACGTTGTGTTCCATGCGCCCCAGCCACACCTGGGCGTCATCGCTGAGCTGGTCGAGCTTGCTGGCCGTCAGCGAGACGATGAGCATGCTATGGCCCAGGCTGTCGATGACGCTGCTCAGTTCGCGCAGAAAGGCCACCGTCTGCTTGGCCAGGTCGTCGGCCGCATCGCCGCCGCTCTGGCCCCCCTCGATCTGCGCCGCCTTGTCCACGTAGTGGAGCGTCTCGTCGAGCAGGACGAGCGACGGCCCGACCGTCTCCAGCACGGCGCGCAGCCGGTCTTCGCCGGGGGAGACGCGCTGCGCGTCCTCTTCGGCCAGCAGGGCGAATGCCTCCGGCCCGCCCAGCCGGTAGGCCATCTCGCCCCACAGGGTGCGGATGGTCAATCCGTCGTCGGTCGTGCGACCGGTGGGGCTGAGGTTGGTTCCCGGCAGCACGGCCACGCGGCAGGGTGGGGGGGCATCCAGCCCGGCGGCGGCCACCAGTTCGCGCACCCGCGCCACGCGCATCGACGCCTCGGGGTGGGCGAAGAGGTGGTAGACGGCCAGCTCGGTGTGGGTCTTGCCGCCGCCGAAGCTGGTCTTCAGGTTGACCACGGCGTTGCGCGGCCGCCGGCCGCTGAGCGTCAGCAGGATGTCGTGCAGCAGTTCGCGCAGCCCGGCGGTGAAGAACGTCTTGGCGAAGAACTTCTCGGCCAGGCGGTACTCGTCCGGCCCGCGATCCTGAATGGCCTCGCCCAGCTTGGCCTCGAACAGGGCTTCGTCCACGCGGCCGTCGCGGATGTTCTGATGCGGGGTGGCCCCTTGCCACCAGGGTTTTTCGTCCATGTTTCTCCTGCTGTAGCGCGATTCTCCAGAATCGCGCTACATGACGCGTTACGATTCGTCCAGACCCAACCTGAGCTGGGTGGCATCATAGCCCGCTTTGTCGTCGTTCACGCGGCCGCGGCGGGCGTTGGGCCAGGCCCCCAGAAAGCCCAGCGTCAGCCGCCGCTCCGGGTGGCCGTTCTTCTGAATCTCGGCCAGCGCCTGGGCCACGCGCCGCGTGGCGTCGTCCTGCCCGGCCAGCAGCTCGGCCAGCTCCTCGCGTCGCTGGTCGCGCCACAGCAGCCCGGCGGCGTGGATGACGTCGATGATCGGTGCGTCGCCGCCGCGCAGCCGGTTCAGCGTCGCCTCGACCACGCCCGGCCGCTCCTCCGGGCCGAAGAGCACCATGTGGCGGTTTTCGTCCACCCGGCCGATCAGCCCGCGCCGCTCCAGCTCGCCCAGCTCCACGCCGGTGGCCTTGTCCAGCAACAGCGCCGCGCCCGTCTCCACCTGCTTGTGGCCGTAGGTCCAGCGCCACAGCAGGGCGAACTGCGTCTCGCGGTCGACCTCGCCCACGTCCACCCCCTGCAGCGCCTGGCGCAGCGAGTGGTCGACGACCGCCTGGCGCACCAGCGTCAGGAAGTTGGCCACCGAGACGCGCTGGCCGGAGGCGTAGCGCACCTCGTCGTACTGCGAATAGACCGACAGCGCCGGGCCGATGGCGCTGATGAAGAAGTCGGCCCCGCCGATGCCCGCGGCCCAGAAGCGGTTCAGCGCCCGGCCCACCTCCTGGCGCATGTCGGGCAAGATCACGTCCAGGTAGCCGGTGCGGCCGGCGGGGCGCTTGCGGCAGACGAGAAAGATCGTCGCCTGGAGCACCGCCGCGCCCAGCCACTCCTGGCGGCTGCGCGTCTCGGTGTTGACCGGCCACGAAGTCGTCACCTGGAAGCCGGCGCCGATGAGCGCGCCGACCAGCGTCTCCCAGGCCGCCGTCTCGGTGTGGGCGTACATGATCAGGGCCACGCCGTCGGGGCGCAACACGCGGCGCATCTCGGCCAGGGCCGCGCCCAGCCGCTCCTCGAAGAAGGCTCGCGCCGCCGCGCCGCTGGCGTGGCGGCTGTTCTCCTGGATGATCTCCGCCCGCTTGGGCGTCAGCGGCCCGGGGAAGTGCTCCGGCAGGATGTCGCCCAAAGCGCGGTGGAGCCAGACGTACTGCATGTCGGCCAGGTCGCTGTAGGAGACGCTGTCGTAGTAGGGCGGGTCGGTCAGCACGGCGTCGAAGTGGTCGTCGGGGTAGGGCATTTGGGTGGCGTCGCCCCACTGGACGAGGGTTGGACAGTCGGCCGCACCCAACAGTCGGCGGATTGAATCTAGCGCCCAGTCAGCCGTGTTGATCCAGCTGCCAGTCCCGCCGCTTAGCGGATTGACTTCGATATAATCCCAGAGCATTGGCAGTTTGTGACCGCCGGTCGCCGCTTGAATATTCTCCCGAGTGTTGTCCCATCGCGACGCTTCCGACAACCGCAATGACATTCGACTGAGCGCCAGCGCGAGGTAGACGCTGACGGCTGCTGCTTGCTCTCGGTCTGCGCCGCGGGCAAGGAGAGCGTCGTGGGCCGCGCGGATGGCACGACTGAACGCGGCCAGGGCCAGCAACTGGCGGGCGTTGAACACCTGCCCCCAGGTAGCGATGCCGTAGCGGCCGAGATTATTACCGCGTGACTTTTCGGGCAACGGTTCGTCCGGCACCAGCGGCAGAAACGGGTTGTCATGGTTGGCTTCGGCCACGGCCAGCGCGGCGGCCGCTTCCGCGAATCGCTCCCGGTCGTCGGCCGTCGCCGGACGAAAGGCAACACCATCCCCCTTCGGCTGCCTGGTGGCCACGGCCAGTAGCAGCCGGCCGTCGCGCCCGGCCACAAACTGCTCCTTCACCTGGTCGGGCGGCACGGTGGCCGGGCAGAAGGGGCACTGCACCGAGCCGCGGGCCATCGTGCCCTGGCTGGGGTCGTCGGCCGTGGCCGCCGCGCCGCGCAGGATTTCAACCACCAGCGTGCGGTCGGGCTGCGGCCGCAACTTGAAGGCGATGCGCCGCTCGCTGCCGCGCTTGCTCAGCCAGCGGTGGGCGACCAGCGGAATCTCCCCGCCGCAACTGGGGTTGGTGCAGCGCACCGTCTTGGCCCAGAAGTAGCCGATGATGGTATGGCCCTCGGCGTCGGCGTAGTACTCGGCCAGTTGCGGCCGGACCTCGTCCAGCACCCAGCGCCCCCACGCCTCCACCGCCTGCACCAGGTCGCCCGTCCGCGGCGGCGTTTTGACCAGCGCAAACGCCTCCTCCGGCCGCGGCGGCAGCGGGAACTGGGTCGTGGCAAAGCGCATGGGGTAGTCGACCGTGGCCAGCAGCGTCAGCACCGCGTTGGGGTTCAGGTCCAGGGCGTGGGCCTCGGCCCCCAGCCGCGCCGCCTCCAGCGGCAGCGAGCCGCCGCCGGCGAACGGATCCAGCACCCGCGGCGCGCGGTCGCCGGCCGCCGCCCGCACCCGGTCGCGCATGGCGGCGATGACCGCCGGCTTCTGCTGCGGCGCCTTGTTGGGCAGGCTCTCGCGGATGAGCCGCAGCAGCTCCTCGCGCTCGGCCTCGGTCAGCGGCGCGTCAACCAGCGCGGCGAAGGTCGCCGCGCGACAGGCGGCCAGCGGGCGGCGGGCGAACCAGGTGTGGATGGCGTGGATGTCGCCCTTGGCGATGGACTTGGAGCTTTCCACGCCGATGTCGGCCAGCGGCAGCAGCTCCTCGATCAGCCGCTGGGGCGGCCGTTTGCTGGTCATAGGCGAATCTCCTGCTCGGCGGCCGCGGCCCAGGTGCGGGCGTTGTAGACGTAGCGCGCGCCGCTGTAGAGGGTGTCGTCATGGGTCATCCTGGCCCACGGGTCGCGGACGATGGCCAGCGCCGGCCGCTGGCCCAGCGGGTCGCGGACGATGTAGAGGTAGTACTGCTCGCGGAAGCGCTGGGCGGCGTGGCGCTCCGTCTCGCTCAGGATGACGCGGCCGGTGGTGGTGCCCTTGACCTCGATGCGGCGCGGGCCGCCGGGGCCGGTGCTGTGCAGGTCGTAGGGGAAGCCGCTGTGGTAGCCGCCAGTCTGGTCGCTGAGGGCACGGCCGGCGGCCGTCTCGTAGGCGCGTACGAAGGCCATCGCCGCGGCGGCCACGTCCGGCCGCTCGTCCACGTGCTCGGCCGGCGGCGGCTCGGCGGGGGCGAAGACGGCGGCCACGGCGATCACCGCCGTGGGGCCGAGCGAGCAGGCCGCCTCGCGCGCGAACTGGTCGTCCAGCGCCCTGACGCGCGCCCGGGCGCGGTTCAGCGCCCGCTCCGTATCCACCGCAGGGCTGCCGTCGGCGGTCGGCGGTCGGCGGTCAGCGTCGAAAACGGCGTCGTCGTGGGCGCGCTGCGCCACCCGTTCGGCCTCGCGGGCGTCGCCCAGCAGCGGCTCGCGCCGCAGGGCGGTGATGAGACCGCGCTGGCCGCGCACTTCGTCCAGAAAGGGCAACTGCTGCGCCGCCAGGCTCCAGTCAATGACCCGCTGTGGATCGCCGGCCAGATCCGGCAGCGGATCGGGCAGGACGAACGGGTTGTCGGTGGGCATCAGGTCGGCCAGCGCCGCCGGGGGGAAGGGCTCGAACCCGGACGCTGACTGGCGCACGGCGAAGAGGCGTTCGGCTACGATGCCGTCCTGCCCGTCGCGCACCGCGGCCGTCAGGAACCACAGCAGGGTGGCGTCGCCCGGCGACCGGTCGGGGTCGATGAACTTCGCGCCCTGGCGCAGGGTCATGCCCCAGCGGCGGCGGGCGGCCTCCAGCAGCCGGTCGAAGATGGGCGTACCCAGAGCCACATAGGCAACGTCCTCGCGGTTGGCGGCCGCGTCGGGCCGCGCCGCGGCCTGGCGGAAGGTGAAGAGCAGAGGGCGGCGCGCCGGCAGGCCCAACTCGTCGGCGACGGCCGTCCGCTGCAGCGTCAGGCCGAGCACGGCCGCGTCGCCCGGCTCCCGCGCCGGTTCGTCAGCCTGGGTCGTGACCGAGGCCACGGCCGGCGCTTCGCGCAGCGCCTGCAACGCGTCGACAAAGAAGTGCTGGGCGTACTCCGGCGTCAGCCGCGACTGGCGCGAGGCGGCCTGCATCCGGCGGAAGCGCTCGCGGTCGATGGGGGAGGGGTCGTCGGGCTTTTCCTGGCGGCGCGCGCCCTCGTTCATGGCCTCCAACAGGGCGCGCAGGGCGCGATCCTGGGCGTCGTCGGTCGGCGCGGCCGTGGCCACCTCGGCCATCCGTCGCGCCACCGCCGCATCGCCGACCAGGTCGCTGACGACGTCGTAGACGCCGTCGCCCAGATGGACGCGCATCTCCTCCAGCCGGTCGAGCAGGCCGACGAGGACATTGCCTTCGCGCGTGTCGGCCGCGGCCAGGTTGTAGATGCGGGCCACGCGCTGCTGGCCGTAGCGGTGGATGCGGCCCATGCGCTGCTCCAGCCGCGTCGGCACCCAGGGCAGGTCGTAGTTGATCATCCGGGCGCAGAACTGGAGGTTGATGCCCTCGCCGGCGGCCTCGGTGGCCACCATGATCTGGCAGCGGTGGCGAAAGTCGTCCTCCGCCCGCAGCCGGGCGGGCATGTCCATGCTGCCGTCGATCTGGGTGACGGCGTAGCCCCAGCCCTCAAAGAGCCGCCGCAGGAAGCGCAGCGTGTCCATCGCCTCGGTGAAGACCAGCAGCTTCTCGTCGTTGCCCGGCGCGACCCCGGCCTCGGCCATGACTGTTTGCAACTTCTCGACCTTGGTCTCGCGCCCCGTCTGGCGCACGGCGTCGAGCAGGGCCAGCAGCCTGTCGATCTCGGCCGCCTCCCGCTCGCGCTCGGCCCGCGTCCGCGCCGGCGACGCCAGTTCGGCCGCGGCCTCCTGCTGCCAGCGCTGGCGCTCGGCGGCCTCTTCGGCGTCCATCCAACGCAGCTCGCCGGCGGTCTCCGCCGCGCCCAGCAGCAAACTGTCGCGCCGGCGGATGAGCGACTGCTCCAGCGCGGCCAGGCTGGAGGCCATGCGCCGCTGCAGGATGACCATGGCGAACTGGGTGTTGACGCGCGTTGCTCCGCCGATGCGCTCGGCCGCCTGGTAGACATCGCTGATGTAGTGGGTCAGGGCGCTATAGAGGGCTAATTCCGGCGGGTTGTCCTCGATGGCGTGCAGCCGGGTAATGACGACGCGCTCCTTGAACAGGCGGTTGCCGTCGAAGTCGACCATCTCCTCCTTCAGGCGGCGGAGCATGATCGGGTTGCCGCGCTGGCCGGGGAGGCGCTGGTTGACGATGGCCGGGTCGTGGATGTCGCCGTCGAGCAGTTGGAGCAGCTTCAGGAAGTTGGCCCGGTCGCCCTTGTGGGGCGTGGCCGTGGCCAGCACCAGGTGGCGGGCGTTGCGGGCCAGGATGCGGCCGAGGCTGTAGGCCAACGTTTGCCGGTCTTCGTAGCCGGCCATGTGGTGGGCCTCGTCAACGATGACCAGGTCCCAGGGGACGTTGGCCAGCGTGGCCTGCACGTCGGGCTGGCGGGCGAAGGGGGTGGAGGTGATGAGGCGCGGCGCGCCGGCCCAGAACTGGAGGTCGCCGCGCAGGCTGTCGCGGTCGGCGATCTCGAACTCGACCAGGAACTTGTCGCGCAGTTCGCGCTGCCACTGGCGAGTCAGCGCCGCCGGGGCGACGATGAGTGTGCGCAACTCCGGCTGCCGGCCGGCCAGCTCTTTATATAGAAGGCCGCCCATGATCGTCTTGCCGGCTCCCGCGTCGTGGGCCAGCAGGTGGCGGATGCGCGGCTGGGGCAGCATGACGCCGTAGACGGCCTCCATCTGGTGGGGCAACAGGTCGACGCGGGCGTTGTTGGCCGCCAGCAGCGGGTCGGCGGTGTAGGCCAGCCGTAGCCGCTCCGCCTCCAGCGCCAGGCGGAAGGGCTGGGCGGGGGCGTCGAAGGTGGTGGCGTGCTCGTCGGGCCGTAGGGCCTGCCAGTCGGCCGCGGGCAGGCTGGTCGTGTAGTGGACGCGCGTGCGCAGCCCGACCGCCTCGACGGTGACCACAGGCGCGCCCTCGTCACACCGGACGGCCAGAATGGCGACGGGTTCGGGCCAGAAGGGGCAGGTCAGGGTCGGCGGCATGGGGGGTATGGTACTGCGAAGGGGGGAAGTTGGCGAAATAGGCACTGACTGTCGTGGGAATGCCAGGCGAAGGTGCATGGAATAATTCCACTGTTGCCCCGTGTTGCCTGGATCACAACTACTGGCTCATAATATGATCTAGTCACGTAGCTAGGGTCATGGGGAATATGAACAGACAGCGGCCTGCACGATTCTGGTTTCTGGCGACATTCCTGGCCGGTTTGCTGGTCATGCTTGCCGGCAGCGTAACCCGCGCAGCCGACGTCACCCGCCTGCAAACGGAGTCTGTCGTAGGCGATCCGATTGAACCCGACGGTCAAATCGGTGGGATCACCAATGGATTGGCGGCGCGGGGCGATTTCGTCTACCTCGGCGTTGGGCCACGGCTCGTGGTGCTCGACCTGTCCGATTTGGAGATGCTCGACAACTACGACGACTATCGGGTAGGCCAGACGCCGCCTTTGCCCGACATCGTGCGCGACGTTGTCGTCGATGGCAGCTATGCCTACGTGGCTGCGGGGACGGCTGGGCTGCGCGTCATCGACATCAGCGACCCCACCGCCCCGCGCGAAGTGGCGGCGCTGGCTGCCGGCGAGAACGCGCGGGCCATCGACCACGAGGGCACGACCGTCTATCTAGGCGACAATGGGCCGAGCGGCCTGCACGTGATCGACGTGAGTGACCCAACCGCGCCGCGCGAGCTGGGCGCGGCCGAATGGCGGGCCGGAATCTGGGAGATTTCGGCCGTGGGGGATTACGCTTATG
>WBZM01002217.1_pt1 | contig 17013 bp, 15 predicted proteins | sample 5204271 | NCBI WGS metagenome assembly WBZM01 (sample SAMN12344346, study PRJNA552823) | activated sludge metagenome | biome: Activated sludge suspended growth; feature: Nitrification reactor; material: Wastewater; isolation source: activated sludge from nitrification reactor of wastewater...
GCGCGCACGCTGGCGACGCGCGCCCGAAGGGTCGTCTGAGCGAAATCAGCGCGAGAACGTATTGCAGGCGTCGACCTGCCCGGTCTGCATCCCGCGCTGCAGCCATTGCACGCGCTGCGCGGACGAGCCGTGCGTGAAGCTGTCCGGCACGACGCGGCCCTGCGAGGCCTTCTGCAGGCGGTCGTCGCCGATCGCCTGCGCGGTCGCGACCGCCTTCTGGATGTCGTCGGGGTCGATGTTGCGCCATTTGGCGTTGGCGTTGGCGGCCCATACGCCGGCCAGGCAGTCGGCCATCAGCTCGACGCGCACCGAGAGGCCATTGGCCTCGGCGCGGCTGTCGGCCTGCTGCTGCGCACGCTGCACCTTCGGCAGGATGCCGAGCAGGTTTTCGATATGATGGCCCATTTCGTGGGAGATCACATAGGCATAGGCGAAGTCGCCGCCGCCGCCGAAGCGGCGCTGCATGTCCTGGAAGAAGGACGTGTCGAGATAGATCTTCTTGTCGAGCGGGCAGTAGAACGGCCCCATCGCCGATTCGGCCGAGCCGCAGGCCGACCGCGTCGCGCCGCTGAACATGACGAGCGGCGCCGGCGTGAACTTGATGTTCTTCTGCTTCGGCAGGACCTCCGCCCACACGTCCTCGTTCATGCCGACGATGGCGGCGACGAACTGGCCGATCTGGTCGGACGGCGCGCCGGTCTGGCGCGTGGTCTGCTGGCGCGGTTCCTGTTGCTCCACGGTCTGGCTGCCGCCGCGGAAATTGTTCAGCATTTCCGCGCCGCCGATCAGGATGCGCGGATCGATGCCGAGCGCGTAGGCGATCACGCCGAGGATAACCATCGTGCCGAGGCCGAGATGCCCGGCGCCGCCCATCATCGGGCCGCCGCCGCCGCCGGCGTCTGCGTAATCGTCGCCGCGACGGTCTTCGATATTGTCGGAGCGACGAGCGTCTTCCCAGCGCATGGCGGGCCTCCCTCAAGACCGCATCGGGCGGCCGGACTTCGGCTTCGATGCCAGTTCTTCACCTATGTTTCAAGAAGCGCGGCTTCAAGCAGGGCAGGCGTCAAACAGCATTGCCGAAATCAGGCGCTTCGCCGTCGAGCGCGCGGCGCAGCGCGCGCAGATCCCGCCAGGCGAGCCGCTTCTGCAGCGGCTGGCGCAGCAAGTAGGCCGGGTGCAGCATGGCCATGGCCGGAACGCTGCGCCCGCCCGCGGCATAGGCCATCCAGCGCCCGCGCGTCTTCAATATGCCGTCCTTGATTTCCAGCAGCGCCTGCATCGACGGCGCGCCGAGGCAGATCACGAAATCGGCGCCCACGAGTTCGATCTGGCGCCGCGTGAACGGCAGGCAGGCCGCGACCTCGAGCGGCGTCGGCGTGCGGTTGCCGGGCGGCCGCCACGGCACGACGTTGGAAATGTAGACCTGGCCGCGGTCGAGCCCGATCGACGCCAGCATTTTGTCGAGCAATTGCCCGGCGCGGCCGACGAAGGGCCGGCCCTCGCGGTCCTCGTCCGCGCCCGGCGCTTCGCCGACGAAATGCACGCGCGCATTGCGCGCGCCGTCCTCGAACACGAGTTGCGTCGCGGTGGTTTTCAGCGCGCATCCCTCGAACGCCTCGAGCGCTGCGCGCAGTTCGTCGAGGTTGCGCGCGGCGGCGGCGCTTTGCGAAGCCGAGGATGCGACGGCGGCGGCGTCCACCGCCAGCGCCGGATTCAGCGGCCGGGAGGCCTCCGGCAGCGGCGGCGGGGCGGGACGGGGCCGCGACTGCGCGTCGCCCTGGAACGATCGCGGCGCTTCCCGCGCCCGCAGCGGCGCCGGGTCGTGGAGCGCAGGGGGGGCGCCGCGCACAGGAGGCGGAGGCTCGGAGCGCGGCGCGGCTGGAGCTTGTTGCGCCGCCTGCGATTCCGCAAAAAAGTCGCGCGGCGTCTCGCCGACCGCAATGTCGACGCCGACATGCCGGTAGAAGTCGAGCGCGGCGGCAAGGGCGTCTTGCGATTGCGCGTCGCGCGAAGGGGCGTCGGGGGCGGGCATGTCGGGACACTATCGCCGCCCGCCGGCGATTGCGAGCGAAAGGCGGACGGCCGCTTTCGCGTCCCGGCGGACCTCTCCATAATCCACGATCCATTCTCGCGGCCGATTTTCCATGACCGACACGTCAGCTCAATCCTCCTGGCTTTCCCACCTCATGTCCGACCGCCGCTACGCCGCGATGACGGCGCTCGGCTTCTCCATGGGCATTCCCTATCTGCTCGTCTATTCCACGCAATCGGCCTGGCTGTCGGAGGCCGGCGTCCCGCTGCACACCATCGGGCTGCTCGCCGAGCTCACCATCGCCTACAAGTTCAAGTTCATCTGGGCGCCCTTTCTCGACAAGTACGATCCGCCGTTTCTCGCCGCGGCTCTCGGCCGCCGGCGCGGCTGGATCGTGCTGTCGCAAATCGCCATCATCCTTTCGCTGATCGGCGTCGCCTTCGGCGATCCCGCGCATTTCATCTGGTGGACGATCTGCTTCTCGCTGGCGCTCGGCTTTGCCGGCGCCACGCAGGACGTCACCATCGACGGCTGGCGCATCGTCTCCGCGCCCGCGCACAAGCAATCAATGATGACCGCCTTCATGGAGGCGGGCTATCGCGTCGGCACGCTGGCGGCGGGCGCCGCCGCGCTCATCATCGCGGACAAATACGGCTGGCGCGTCTCGTACCTCTGCATGGCGGCGCTCATCTCCATCGGCGCTCTCGCCGCCTTCGTCGCGCCCGAGCCCGAATCCGACCTGCATGTTACGCATGAGCATCCCGGCCTCGTTGCGACCGTGATCGCGCCGATCAAGGAGCTGGTCACGCGGCTGGGGCCTTGGGCCGTTCCGGTGCTGCTGCTGATCGCGGGCTTCCGCATGCCCGGCTATCTCACCAGCGCCATGGCCATGCCGTTGTTCAAGCACCTCAATATTTCAGGCACGGACATTGCGACCGTCACGAAGCTCTTCGGCTTCTGGATCGCGATCGCCGGCACCTTTTTCGCGACCTACGTCGTGCGCAAGCTCGGCCTCATGAGCACGTTGCTCATCGGCACGATTGCAGGGTCTGCTTCGCATCTGTCGCTCGCCTGGCTCGCGGCCGAAGGGCGCAGCGACTATATCGCCTTCGCGACCGCCGTGAGCATAGAAGGCTTCGCCTACGCCTTCGCGCAGGTCGTGCTCATCACCTACATGTCGGAACTGGCGTCCACCGAACTCGCCGCCAGCCAATATGCGCTGCTGACCTCGCTCTGCGCGCTGCCGGGCAGTTTTCTTGCCGGCGCCTCGGGCTTCATCGTGGAGCGCGTCGGCTTCGAGCATTTCTTCATCGGCACGTCGCTGATCGGCATTCCCGTCGCGCTGCTCGCCTGGTTCGTCTGGCGCAATCATCCGCCGGCGGCGACCGCGGCGGAGCCTGCGACGGTCGAATGAAAATAGCGGCGTTGAAAAAAGACGAGCCGCCCCGAAGGGCGGCTCAAGTCGAGGGAGGAAACGCCCGAGGGCGATGCGACCGAAGTCGCACCCGTTGTGTAGGCGATCCCCGGAGGGGGCGACTTGATCTACCTCAAGGTGGGTCAGGCGTCGCCGGCGTCGCGCAACGCGGCCAGCAACCGCCGCGCAATTTCGCGCTCGCGACCGAAAGGCCCGCCGGAAACCTCTAGTTTCCCGGCCGTCTTGAGCCCTTCCGCGCCGAAGCGCGCGCGAATGCTTTCCGCGACCCACGTCTTTTCCTGCGCGCGCCGGCGCGCAGCGAGGCGCGTGGCGCCCAGATGTTCGCGATGCGCCGCGAGCGCCTTGTGCAGGTCGTCGAGCCCTGCGCCCGTCGGCGCCGAGACGAGCACGACCGGCACGCTCCACTCGTCCTCGCGATTGAACAGCGTCAGCGCGCCTTCGACTTCCGAGCGCGCGCGCTTCGCGGCATGGCCCATGTCGGCCTTGGTGACGACGACGATGTCGGGCAGTTCCATCACGCCCGCCTTCATGAACTGCAGCGAGTCGCCCGAACCGGGTTGCACGCACAGAATGACCGTGTCGGCGGCAAACGAAATGTCGGCCTCCGATTGTCCGATGCCGACGCTCTCGACCAGCACGCGATCGAAGATCGCGCGCATCAGCGCGACCGCCGCGACCGTGTCGTCGGAAAGTCCGCCGAGGCGGTCGCGCGCCGCCATCGAGCGCACATAGACGCCCTTGTCGCCCGGATCGGTCTGCATGCGCGCGCGGTCGCCGAGCAGCGCGCCGCCGGTGGCGCGCGAAGACGGATCGACCGCGACGACGCCGACCGTTTCGCTCTTGCCGCGCCAGTCGCGGATAAGGGCGTTGGTCAGCGTCGACTTGCCGACGCCGGGCGGCCCGGTCAGGCCCGCGACATGCGCCTTCGGATCGGCGGCGGCGGTATCGAGCAGGGCGGCGAGTTCCTCCGAGCCGCGCGCCGTCTCGATCAGCGCGAGCGCGTGGGCCAGCGCGCGCTTGCCGCCGGCGCGGAGGGAGGGGAGGGTTGGGAATGACGTCGGGCGCGCGCTCATCGGGAAGGCCTACCAGGCGTGAATGCACGAGGCCAAGGAACGCGCCAGCGCGTCGGGCTCGTCCGTGCCCAGCCTCACGCGTCGCCCGTCACGCAGAACGATCTGCACGGCGTCGAGCCCGCCGACATTGTAGAGCCAGCCATAGGGCGTCAGATGGATGCCGAAGCCGTACCACCAGGGATTGCGCACGCGCGAGGCCAGTACGATATCGGCGAGAGCGACGCTCTTGCGCCAGACGCCCAGGCCGAAACGCCAGCGCAGGTCCTTGTCGTCGATCTCGATCGTCAGCGTGGAAAACAGGAACCCCAAGACGGCCAGGAACGCGACAAGCGGCAGCAATATGGACATCGCGGCATGGTCGCGCAGCGCGGGCCCGACCAGCAGCAGGACCAGCGCCGGCGCAATCACGAAGATGCGCAGAATCCACCCTGTCTGCGTATGCCTGTAGCGCGTCACGTCGTCGCCGCGCCCGGCCCGAAGCCGTGCAGGATCAGCATGTACAGAACCACCCCCGAGATGAATCCGACCACGCGCGAATTCATCGACAGCGGCACGATGGCGATACGTGAGGCGAGCGCCATGGTCGCGAGATCGAAGATGAGCGACACGCCGAGCAGCCAGACGTAGGGCGGCACGGCGCCCTGCGCGAAAGCCGGATTGGCGCGCGCATAGCCGCCGACCACCACGCCGGCAAAGCACATGATCGGGACATAGAAATTGCGCGCGATCATCGCTTACGCCTGGCTCGCCGCCTGCTGCCCGAGCGCCGCCTGCGCCGCGGCGAGCCGCGCGATCGGCACGCGATAGGGCGAGCAGGAGACGTAGTCGAGCCCCGCCTTCTCGCAGAAGACGATGGACGCCGGATCGCCGCCATGCTCGCCGCAGATGCCGAGCTTCATGCCGGGCCGCGTCTTGCGGCCGCGCTCCGCCGCGATCTTCACCAGTTCGCCGACGCCTTCCTGGTCGATCGTCACGAAAGGATCGGTCGGCAGGATGCCCTTGGCCGTGTAGGGGCCGAGGAACGAGGCGGCGTCGTCGCGCGAAATGCCGAGCGTCGTCTGCGTCAGATCGTTGGTGCCGAAAGAGAAGAATTCGGCGGCTTCCGCAATCTCTCCCGCGCGAAGAGCGGCGCGCGGCAGCTCGATCATCGTGCCGACCGTGTAGGGAATGGTCACGCCGGTTTCCCTTGCGACGGCTTCCGCCATGGCGACGATGCGGCCCTTGATGAGATCGAGCTCCGGCTTGGTCATCACCAGCGGCACCATCACTTCGGCGTGCACCGTGGCGCCTGTCTGCTTCGACGCCTCGACCGCGCCTTCGAAAATCGCGCGCGCCTGCATTTCCGCGATTTCCGGATAGGCGATGGCGATGCGTACGCCGCGGAAGCCGAGCATCGGGTTGAACTCGTGCAATTCCTGCGCGCGCGCCTTCAGTTTCGCCGCGTCCGCGCCCATGCTCTGCGCCACTTCCGCGATTTCTTCGTCCGTGTGCGGCAGGAATTCGTGCAGCGGCGGATCGAGCAGGCGGATCGTCACGGGCAGGCCGTGCATGATCTCGAACAGCGCCGCGAAATCGCCGCGCTGCATCGGCAGCAGCTTGGCGAGCGCCGCGCGCCGGCCCTTCTCGTCGTCGGCGAGGATCATCTCGCGCACGGCGATGATGCGGTCGTCCTCGAAGAACATGTGCTCGGTACGGCACAGCCCGATGCCCTCGGCGCCGAACTGGCGGGCGGTGCGGGCGTCGGCCGGCGTGTCGGCGTTGGTGCGCACCTTCAGGCGGCGCGCTTCGTCGGCCCATTGCATCAGCGTGCCGAAATCGCCTGACAGTTCAGGCTCCAGCATCTTCACCGCGCCCTCGATCACCTGGCCGGCCGAGCCGTCGATGGTGATGATGTCGCCTTTCCTGAAGACCTTCGGCCCGACCTTCATCGAGCCGCCGGCATAATCCACCCGGATCGTGCCGGCGCCCGACACGCAGGGCTTGCCCATGCCGCGCGCCACGACGGCCGCATGCGACGTCATGCCGCCGCGCGTCGTCAGAATGCCTTCGGCCGCGTGCATCCCGTGAATGTCTTCCGGGCTCGTCTCGACGCGCACCAGAATGACCTTGCGGCCGGCGCTCTTGAGCTGTTCGGCCTCGTCGGAATTGAACACGATCTCGCCCGATGCGGCGCCCGGCGAGGCGGGCAGGCCCGTCGCCACGATCTTGCGCTCCGCCTTGGGGTCGATGGTCGGGTGCAGCAACTGGTCGAGCGAGGCGGGCTCGACGCGCAGCACCGCTTCGGGCCGCGTAATCAGACCCTCGTTCGCCATGTCGATAGCGATCTTCAGCGCCGCCTTGGTGGTGCGCTTGCCGTTGCGCGTCTGCAGCATCCACAGCTTGCCGCGCTCGACGGTGAACTCCAGGTCCTGCATGTCGCGGTAGTGCGTCTCGAGCAGGTTGGTGATGCGCGAGAATTCCGTGAACACCTCCGGCAGCGCCGTCTCCATCGACGGCTTCTCGGACTTGGCGGCGATGCGCGCGGCCTCGGTGATGTTCTGCGGCGTGCGGATGCCCGCCACCACGTCTTCGCCCTGCGCGTTGATGAGGAACTCGCCGTACAATTCCTTCACGCCGGTCGAGGGATTGCGGGTGAAGGCGACGCCGGTCGCGGAACTGTCGCCCATGTTGCCGAACACCATCGCCTGCACGTTGACGGCGGTGCCCCAGCTCTCGGGGATGTCGTGCAGCCGGCGATAGGTGATCGCGCGCTGGTTCATCCACGAGGAGAAGACCGCGCCGATCGCGCCCCAGAGCTGCTCGCGCGCGTCCTGCGGGAAGGGCTTGCCGGTTTCGCGCTCGATGATCTTCTTGTACTCGCCGATCACGTGGCGCCAGTCGTCCGCCGAGAGATCGGTGTCGAGGGAAAGGTTCTTGCTTTCCTTGTAGAACTCCAGCGCGTCCTCGAAATTGTGGTGGTCGAGGTCGAGCACCACGTTCGAATACATCTGGATGAAGCGCCGGTAGGAATCGAAGGCGAAGCGCTCGTCGCCGGCGCCTTTGGCCAGCGCGCCGACCGTGGCGTCGTTGAGGCCGAGGTTCAGCACCGTATCCATCATGCCGGGCATGGAGGCGCGCGCGCCCGAGCGGACGGAGACCAGCAGCGGATTGCCCTGGCTGCCGAACTCGCGGCCGGTCAGCTTGCCGATATGGGCGAGCGCGGCGTCCACCTGCGCGGCCAGCTCCGCCGGGTAGGAATGCTCGTGCGCGTAAAAATACGTGCAGACTTCGGTCGTGATGGTGAGGCCGGGGGGAACGGGCAGACCGAGATTGGCCATTTCGGCGAGGTTGGCGCCCTTGCCGCCGAGCAGGTTTTTCATGCCGCTCTCGCCTTCGGCCTTGCCGTCGCCGAAGGTGTAGACCCATTTCGCCATGTCAGATCGCCTTCAGGTGTGAGATCGCCTTCAGATATGAGGGGCGGCCAGCAGTGCGAGCGCCGGAATCGGCGCTGAAACCCGATGTTCTATTGGAGCAAAGCGCGCCTGCGATCAATCACAGGCGCACGAGCCCGTTTACAGGCTCTTGAGGCGCATGCCGAACGTAATCCAGCTTAGACCGTAAAAAAGCAGATCAATTCCGAGGAACGTGCCGAGCGTGAACAGGCCCGACACCGGCCAGGCCGCCAGAATCATGACGCCGAGCGCGACCGTCACCACGCCCGCGAGCCCGATCATGGCCTTGTTGCCGGACGGAAGGCGGAAGGCCGCGACAATTCGCGCAATCCCGGTGACCACCAGCGCCGCGCCGATCATCAGCGTGTAGGCGGCCGCCGCCACAAGCGGCTGGGCGAACGCGAAGGCGCCGGCCACGACGTAGAGCAGCCCGACCAGCACCCAGATCGCCAGCCATCCCCAGGTCCGGGCCTTGAGGCCCATGCTGATTTCCGCGCCGCCGGCCAGGATCATGGCGATGCCGATCATATAGACCGACGCGACCGTGCCGATGACGACGAGGTAGAGCAGGGTGGCCACGCCCATCGCGGTCGTGAGCGCGCCGAAGCCCACGAACCAGCCCCATTTAGGCTTGAGCTTTGCTATTGCCTCTCCCAGACTGTGCGGTCGGACACCGGTTGAAGTGGCAGGGTCTGTCATGCTCGCCTCCTGGATTTTGCGCCGCGTTGAAACACTGAGGAGAATGAAAATGCTCCTGTTTCGGCCCGGAACTTGCAATTTCAGCCGGGCGGTCGGGGTTTCCGCAGCGCATTGCGGCGCCATATTGATCTGGTGTAGACGGAAAATTCTGCCATTTCCGGCTTGGCGGCCGCAACGGAAATCGTGAAGGCAAGGGACGCTAGTGAACCATTCCAAGACGCCATTGCTGGATCAGATCCGCACTCCAGAGGACCTCCGCAAACTGCCGGAGAGCGACATGCGCCAGGTTGCGGACGAATTGCGCGCCGAAACCATCGACGCGGTTTCCGTCACCGGAGGCCATCTCGGCGCCGGTCTGGGGGTGGTCGAACTGACCGTCGCCATCCACCGCATTTTCGACACGCCGCGCGACCGTCTCGTGTGGGACGTCGGCCATCAGGCCTATCCGCACAAGATATTGACCGGCCGGCGCGATCGCATCCGCACCCTGCGCAAGGGCGGGGGCCTCTCCGGCTTCACCAAGCGGGCCGAGAGCGAATACGACCCGTTCGGCGCGGCCCATTCCTCGACGTCCATATCGGCCGCCCTCGGCATGGCCGTCGCCCGCGACCTTTCCAACGGCCGCAACAACGTCATCGCCGTCATCGGCGACGGCTCCATGTCCGCCGGCATGGCCTACGAGGCCATGAACAACGCCGGCGCGCGCAAGGAGCGCCTCGTCGTCATCCTCAACGACAACGACATGTCGATCGCTCCGCCCGTCGGCGCCATGTCAGCCTATCTCGCGCGCCTGGCCTCCGGCCGGTATGTCTCGATCCGCGAGACGGTCAAGCAGATCGCCAGCCATCTGCCGCGCGGCATCTATGAGCGCGCGAAGAAGGCGGAAGAATACGGCCGCGGCTTCGTCACCGGCGGCGGCACGCTGTTCGAGGAAATGGGCTTCTATTATGTCGGCCCGATCGACGGCCACAACATGGATCACCTGCTGCCGGTCCTAAAGAACGTGCGCGACATGCAGACGGGTCCGGTGCTCGTCCATGTCGTGACCAAGAAGGGCAAGGGCTATGGGCCCGCCGAGGCCTCGGCCGACAAGTATCACGGCGTCAACAAGTTCGACGTGGTGACCGGCGCGCAGGTCAAGCCCAAGGCCAATGCGCCCGCCTACACCAAGGTCTTCGCCGAGGCCCTGATCAGCGAAGCCGGCCGCGACGACAAGATCGTGGCGGTGACGGCCGCCATGCCGTCCGGCACCGGCCTCGATTTCTTCGGCAAGGCCTTTCCCGACCGCACCTTCGACGTCGGCATCGCCGAGCAGCACGCCGTCACTTTCGCGGCGGGGCTGGCGACGGAAGGCTACAAGCCGTTCTGCGCCATCTACTCCACCTTCCTGCAGCGCGGCTACGATCAGGTCTGCCACGACGTCGATCTGCAGAAGCTGCCCGTGCGCTTCGCCATGGACCGCGCCGGCCTGGTCGGCGCCGATGGCCCCACGCACGCCGGCGCCTTCGATCTCGCCTATCTCGGCTGCCTGCCGAACATGGCGATCATGGCCGCGGCCGACGAGGCCGAACTGGTTCACATGGTGGCGACCGCCGCCGCCTACGACGAAGGCCCGATCGCCTTCCGCTACCCGCGTGGCGAAGGCGTCGGCGTCGAAATGCCGGAGCGCGGCGAGATTCTCGAGATCGGCAAGGGCCGCATCATGCGCGAGGGCTCGAAGGTCGCCATTCTTTCGCTCGGCACCCGCCTCGCCGATGCTCTTGTCGCCGCCGAGGATCTGACGGCGCGCGGCTTCTCGACAACGGTCGCGGACGCGCGTTTCGCCAAGCCGATCGACCGCAACCTGCTGCGCCGTCTGGCCGCCAACCACGAAGTGCTGATTACCGTGGAAGAGGGCTCGATGGGCGGCTTCGGCGGCCATGTGCTGCATCTGCTTGCCGAGGACGGCCTGCTCGACCGCGGCCTGAAGGTGCGCACGCTGACGCTGCCCGACGCCTATATCGACCACGATTCGCCGGAAAAGATGTATGCGGCGGCCGGCCTCGACGCGAAGGGCATCGTCTCCAAGGTCCTGTCGGCGCTCGGCGACGAAAAGGGCGCGGCGCGCGTGATGATCGCGTGATAAGCCTTTCTCCTCGTCCGTGAGGAGACCCATGCAGGACTGCCTGTTTTGCGCGATCGCGCGCGGCGACGTGCCGTCGCATCGCGTATGCGAGACCGACGATCTCGTCGCCTTTCTCGACATTCACCCGATACGGCCGGCCCATACGCTGATCGTGCCGCGCGCCCATTACGCCTATTTCGACGACATGCCGGAAGAGCTTGCCGCCGACATCGTCATGCTCGGCCAGAAGCTCGCGCGTGCGATGAAGTCGGTCTATGGCGTCGAGCGCGCCGGCTTCGCCTTCATGGGGTTCGACATTCCTCACGCACACGCCCATGTTCTGCCGGTGTTCGAGCGCGACGACATCACCTCGCGTCGCGCCATAGCGGAAGAGAAGGTCACCTTCCGGCCGCCGCCGCGGGCGGAGGACGGCGATCTGGCCACGGCCGCCGCGCAATTGCGCGCCATCCTCGGCTGATGACCCGCATCGACATCGCCCTTGTCGAACGCGGCCTGTTCGCGAGCCGCGCCAAGGCGCGCGAGGCGATCGAGGCGGGGCTCGTTTCCATCGACGGGCGCAAGGTCGCCAAGCCTTCGGAGCCCGTTGCGGCCGAGGCGAAAATCGAGGCCAGCGCGCCCTATGAATGGGTGTCGCGCGGCGGCGTGAAACTGGCGGCCGCGCTCGACGCCTTCGCCATCGATCCGCGGGGTCTCGCCTGCCTCGACATCGGCGCCTCGACTGGCGGCTTCGCCCACGTGCTGCTTGCGCGCGGCGCGAAGAGCGTCACGTGCGTCGATGTCGGGACCGGGCAATTGCATCCGATGATCGCAAGCGATGCGCGGGTGTCCGCGATGGAGCAGACGGACGCGCGAAAACTCGTCGCCTCCGATCTCCTTGAGGCGCCGGCGCTGATCGTCATCGACGTCAGCTTCATCTCGCTCGAGCGCATCCTGCCGCATGTTCTGACGCTCGCGGCGCCCCGCGCGAAACTCGTCGCGCTGATCAAGCCGCAGTTCGAAGCGGGGCCGGAGCATGTGAAGAAAGGCGTCGTGCGCGACGCCAGAATTCACGCAGCCGTCTGCGCCAGGATCGAGAGGCTCGTCGCCGAGAGCGGATGGCCGCGCATCGGCCTGATCGACTCGCCGATTGCGGGCGGCGACGGCAATCGCGAGTTCCTGATCGCGGCGGAGCGCCCATGACTCTCGACCTCAACGCGCGCTTGACGATCGAACGCCTCGGCGCGCGCGGCGAGGGCGTTGCGCGCGCCGGGCGCGGCCTGGTCTTCGTGCCCTACGCGCTGCCGGGCGAGACGGTGCTCGCCGAAGTCGACGGCGAGCGCGGCAAGCTGGTCGAGGTGCTGGAAGCCTCGCCCGATCGCGTTGCGCCGATCTGCCCGCTCTACGGCGAGTGCGGCGGCTGCGCCGCGCAGACGCTGCGCCACGAAAAATATCTCGCGTGGAAGCGCGAGCTTCTCGTCGACGCCTTGCGCGCCGCGCGTCTCGACACGGAGGTGCGCGCATGCATCGACGCGCATGGCGCCGGCCGCCGCCGCGCCGTCTTTCACGCGCGCGTCGATGCGCGGGGACGGGCGACGGTCGGCTTCATGCGGGCGCGCGCGCATGAACTGATCGCCATCGCGTCCTGCCCGCTGTTTGCGCCGGGGCTGTCGCGCGCGCCGGCGGCGGCGCAGGCGATCGCGCAGGCGCTGGCCGTTCTCGGCAAGCCCCTCGATATCGCGGCCACCGCGACCGACGCCGGGCTCGATTTCGATATTCGCGGCGCGGGCAAGATCGAATTCGATCTGACGCAGGAACTGATTGCGCTTGCGGAGACGCACGATCTGGCGCGGCTCTCCAATCATGGCGTGACCCTGATCGAGCGACGACCGCCCGCTCTGCGCGTCGGGCGCGCCAGCGTCACGCCGCCGGCCGGCGGATTCCTGCAGGCGACCGTGACGGGCGAACAGGCGCTGGCGGATCTCGCCCTTGCCGAAATCGCATCGGAAAAAAGCATCGCGGATCTCTTCGCAGGCGTCGGCACATTTGCGTTGCGCCTTGCCGAACGCGCCGAGGTTCATGCGGTGGAACAGGATCAGGCGGCGCTGACCGCGCTGTCGAAAGCCGCGCGCGCCGCCTCCGGCCTCAGACGCGTGACGACGGAAGCGCGCGATCTCTTCAGGCGCCCGCTCTTGCGTGCGGAACTCGGGCGTTACGACGCCGTCGTCTTCGATCCGCCCCGCGCCGGCGCGGAGGCGCAGGCGCGCGAACTGGCGGCAAGCGATGCGCCGCTCGCGATCGGGATCTCCTGCAACCCGCAGAGCTTCGCGCGCGACGCGCGCATTCTCGTCGACGGCGGCTACGCGCTGGAGCAGGCGACGCCCGTCGACCAGTTCCGCTATTCCGCCCATGTCGAGATCGTCGGCGTGTTCAGGCGCGCGACGAGGATGAAGCCGAAACGCGGGCTGCTGTCGCGATAGCGGCGAGGTCTGCCGTCGTCCGTCGACCGCCTTCCCGGTCATGGCCGGGCTTGCCCCGACCATCCAATTCGATCGAAATCAGATCAAGAGCGCCTGTCCGACCGGCGTCTGCAGGTCCGGCCCCTCGTTCCTGTGGTTGTTGACCTTCGGGGAAACCTCGAAGAACTCGATCTGGCCGTCTGGCGCGGGCTTCAACATTTCCGTGCGAGAAACGCGGTCGTCGGCGCAATCGAGCCATCGATCGAAATCGGCGGGCGCGATGATCGCCGGCATGCGCTCGTGGATGGCGCAGGTCGCGCCGTTCGCCGATGTGGTGATGATGCAGCCGGTGTCGACCTCGCCGCCCTGCGGGTCCGACCAGGTTTCCCACAGGCCCGCAAAGCCCAGCGGGCCTCGATCGCGAGCGCGAAGAAGAAAGGGTTGCTTAACCATTTTGCCGCGCGCATCGGTCAGGCGCCGCCACTCATACCAGCCGTCGGCGATGAACAGGCAGCGCCGCCTTCGAATGCCGGCGCGAAAGCTGGGCTTCGTCTCGATGTCTTCCGCGCGCGCGTTGATGATGAGCGGGAACGTCTTCGGATCCTTCACGAAGCCCGGCAGAAAGCCCCAGCGCACGAGGCCGAAATGGCGACCGCCGCCTGCCGCCCGCACGATGGGAACGGGCTGCGTCGGCGCAACATTGTAGCGCGGCGGAAAGTTCGGCTGCTCGGCATAGCCGAACAGACGTCGCATCGCTTCGGGCGGCAGGGTGATGGCGTAGCGGCCGCACATGGCAGTTCCCCGACAGCGCGTCCTCTAAGGAAGCGCGAAAGAAGTTGTTATGGAATCCGTGACTAGTGTGACGCGACGAGGGCAGCGTCGAAAAGCATGTCTTTGAGCGAGGACCATAACGCCGACTATGACTGCGCGGGCGCGGGCTCGCTGGAGTCGCGCGCCATGGCGCTGGTCAACCCGGCTTCGGGTCTCGCCAACGATTTCCTCAATGTTTACAACGAAATACTGATGCTGATCGAGCTCCTGCCGGCGATGCCGGAGCTCGCCGACGACATAGCCGCCTGGCGTCCCGCCAGCTACCGCGCCTATTTCATGCAATCGCCTCTGCCTGGAAGCCATGCCGCGCTCGCCGTCTATGCGCGGCTCGAGCCGTCCTTCCGCGCCCTGTTCGAGGCGAATGTCGAAAGACTCGCCGAATGCGGCGTCGCCGCCGTCGACGCCATCTCGCGCGCCGTCGCCGCCGGCGCGAGCGACTGTGGGGAGCAGATCGAGGAAGTCTGCGCGCAGGCGGCCGCGCACATGCGCGGCGTCCTGCATGCGACGGAACTGCTCATCAATCACGGCCATCTTGTCGAGGGCCGCGATCCGCAGATGATCGCCAACGAATTGTTCTCGGCGGCCTGAAGCCCTGGCGCGTCGCCGATAACTCGACCTTCGCCCCGAGGGCGAAGCGTGTCGAATTTCGAGTCAGGCGCTCAAGCCTTCCCCTTGCTGAGAAAAGCCGTGAAGGCCGCCTTCGCGTCGTCCGAACGCAGGGCCTCGCCAAACGCGACCATCTCCCGCTCGATCGCCGCCTCGATCTCCCTGCGGTCGCCGCGCATCAGGCGCCGCGCGGCGCGTAGCGCGGCGGGCGGCTTGGCGGCGAGTTTGCGCGCCGCCTGCATGGCCGTCTCGCCCAGCAGGCCCGCGGGAACGATCCCGTTGATCAAGCCGAGCTTCTCCGCCTCCTGCGGGCCGAAGGCTTCCGCGAGCAAAATGTATTCGCTCGCCTTGGCCATGCCGAAGCGCGCCGGCGCGAGAATGGAGGAGGCCGCCTCCGGCACGAGCCCGAGATCGAGGAAGGGCATGCGGAATTTCGCGGCCTCGGTCGCATAGACGAGATCGCAATGGAACAGCAGCGTCGTGCCGACGCCGACCGCGACGCCGTCGACCGCCGCCACGATCGGCGTCTCGAGCATCGCGATCTTCTTGATGAAATAGGTTGCGCGCGGTTCGTCGCCGCGCGTGGCGGTGGCGAGAAAGTCCGCGAGATCGTTGCCGGCGGTGAACGAGCCGCCGGAACCTTCCAGCATCACGGCGCGAATGTCGTCGGAAGCGTCGGCCCGCTCCAGCGCGGCGGTCATGGCGTCGTACATCGGGCCGGTGAGCGCGTTCTTCTTCGCCGGCCGGTTCATGGTGATGCGCATCACGCCGTCGGCGACAGCGACTTGAACGTCCTCGGTCATTTCTTCCTCTTTCTTGGTATCGTCGTTCCTAGATTGCGAGCAGGGCGGCGGCGTCGCGCACCGTGGCCGCGCCTTGCGTCACCGCCTGCTCGAGCCCGCCCGCGCCCGGCGCGAGATTGCGCGCAAAGAAGCGCGCGCTGGCGATGCGCGCGGCGTTCGGCGCCTCGGTTGCGCCGTCGCGATGGGCGGCGAGCGCAATCGCGCCGAGCAGGGTGCCCCCGCGCGCGAGGCCGAACAGGCGCAGGTAAGGCGAGGCGCCGGCAAGCGCGTCGGCCTGCGCGGAGCCGAGAACGCCGAGCATGTAGTCGGTCGCGCGCGCCAGCGCTTCCACCGCTTCGCCGAGCGGCGCGGCCATCTCGGTGAGTTCCGGCGCGTTCGAGCCGCGCAGCTTCTCGATCGTTGCGCGCATGTCGGCGATTTCCGCGCGCACGGTCTCGCCGCCCGACAGCGGCAGCTTGCGCGTCGCCAGGTCGATCGCCTGGATGCCGTTCGTGCCCTCGTAGATCGCGGCGATACGCACGTCGCGCATGAACTGCGCGGCGCCCGTCTCCTCCACGAAGCCCATGCCGCCGTGCACCTGCACGCCGATGGAGGCGACCTCGTTGCCGATGTCGGTGGCAAAGGCCTTGGCGACCGGCGTGAGCAGCGCGTTGCGCTCGCTCGCCGCCTTCTTTGCGGCGGGATCGTTCAGGCGATGCGAACGGTCGAGCGCGCCGGCCGTGGCGAAACAGATGGCGCGCACCGCGTCGGTGGAGGCGCGCATCGTCATCAACATGCGCGCGACATCGGGGTGATGCACGATCGCGTCCATGCCCGATGTCGTCGAGTTCGGCGCGCGGCCCTGCCTGCGGTCGCGCGCATAGGCGAGCGCATGCTGCGTCGCGCGTTCGGAAATCGCGACGCCCTGCATCCCGACCGAAAGACGCGCCGAGTTCATCATCGTGAACATGCAGGCGAGGCCCTTGTTTTCCTGGCCGATCAGCCAGCCGGTCGCGCCGCCCTTGTCGCCATAGGCCATCACGCAGGTCGGCGAGCCGTGGATGCCGAGCTTGTGCTCGAGGCTGGCGCAATGCACGTCGTTGCGCGCGCCGAGCGAGCCGTCCGCGTTCACGAGGAATTTCGGCACGAGAAACAGCGAAATGCCGCGCGTGCCGGCCGGCGCGTCGGGCAGGCGCGCGAGCACGAGATGCACGACATTGTCGGTCATGTCGTGATCGCCGTAGGTGATGAAGATCTTGCTGCCCGTGATCTTGTAGGACCCGTCCGCCTGGCGCTCGGCGCGCGTGCGCATGGCGCTGAGATCGGAGCCCGCCGAAGGCTCTGTCAGGTTCATGGTCGAGGTCCATTCGCCCGAGACCATTTTGGCGAGATAGATCGACTTCAGCTCCTCGCTCGCATGCGTCTCGACCGCGTCGATCGCGCCGAAGCCGAGCAGCGGGCAGAGCGCGAAGGCCATGTTGGCCGAATTCCACATTTCCGTGCAGGCGACGTTGAGAAGATGCGGCAGGCCCATGCCGCCGTGATCGGGCGAGGCTGTCACCGC
>WBZM01002130.1_pt1 | contig 17008 bp, 12 predicted proteins | sample 5204271 | NCBI WGS metagenome assembly WBZM01 (sample SAMN12344346, study PRJNA552823) | activated sludge metagenome | biome: Activated sludge suspended growth; feature: Nitrification reactor; material: Wastewater; isolation source: activated sludge from nitrification reactor of wastewater...
CAGGAGATGGAGGCGACCGAGATCGTCGAGACGGACGATCGCCGCGTGGCCATCGTTGGGGTCCGACGTCCACGCCGGATGGTCGAGCCGCCCGAGCCACGCCCGGCGGCGGATCTCGGGGTCGGCGAGGTAGTGGTCGATCGACGACAACTTCTCGGCATCGGGGGTGCGGGTCCAGAGGCCGTTCGGGCCCCGGAAGTCGGGGATCCCGGAGTCCGTCGAGATGCCGGCACCGGTGAGCACCACGATCCGCGATGAGGCGCCGACGAGCCGTCGGGCGGCATCGATCGCCGCGTCGATCGCAACGTCGACGGTGTCGTCCGGCTCGGCCATGGGGCGGACCCTACCCACGCAGCGCCGGGATCACGGTCCGCAATGCCGCCGCCACGTCGCGGTCGCGCGCCTTCATCGCTGTGGTCAGCGCAGTCCTCAGTCGTGTCCGGACGTCGTCGGTCGCCATGGTTGGAGGATACGGAGCGAGGTGTGGTCGCGCCGCGGGGTTTCTTTCGTCGGTGGACTACACGTTCACGGCCGGATCCGTGTTGCGGTCCTCGCGGCCGACGCGAGCGGGTCGTCGACGAAGACTGCCAGGATGCTCACGATGAGCGCGACGGGAGCGGACGGGAGCGGAGTCGGACCGGCACGGTTCCGTCGACTCGCCGGCATCGTCGCAGTGGTGGTTGCCGCATCCGGATGTGCCCTCGACGATTCGGGCTCGGTGGCCGTGCGACGGCCCGTCGACGCGCCCGCCGGCCTCGAGATCGTCTTCGGCCACTGCGCTGCCGGAAGCGATGTCCGCATCGGCACGGACCGGCTGACCGACATCGACGTCCGGGTGGAATCGGTGCCCGGCGAATCGACGACCACGACGACCGCCCCGCTCGATCCCGCCGACGAACCGGCAAGCCCGAGCTTCGGCCGGACACAATTCGACCGCATCATCTGGTCGGTGCACGCGGACGAGCCGCGACGGATCGACGCCGTGCGGGTCGGATCGACGCCGCGGGGATTCGCCACCGTGATCCCGCTCGAGGTGCCCCTGCCCGAGCGGTTGTTGATCGTGGCGAGGTCGGACGGCGACTCGTCCTCCGACGGCGTCGCGGAACTGAGTGTGATCCTGGGCAACGTGCCGGCCGACGGCACGTTCGTGCTCGACGAGAACGGCACGACCACCTTGGACGAGTTTCTCGACCGGGTGCGCACTGATGAATGCGGCCTCGCCTCGACCGATGCCGGTCGTTCGAGTCTCGGATCCACCCTGACGTCGTTGCTGGTTCGACTCGCGATCCTGTCGGGCAGCTTGCTCGCGGTGATCGCCGCCGTGCTCGTCTCGCGTCGCCGTGGGCAGGCAGATTTCGACGAGCCTGAGGATGGTCTGGATGCAGATTCGGATGCCGCCGCTGACGAGGGGGCGGTGCCGCCGTTGTCGATGGGGGATGTCCCACCTCCCATCGACAATGGTCCCGTCGTACGGTCCGACGACTTCCCCTGAGCGTCATCGCACCGTCAGGACTGCCCCATGCCCATTACGACCCCCACCGCTCCCGCCGCGCCCACGCGGATCCCCGAACCCCGTTCCGCCGTCGCTGATCGGGCGCCGACGGACCGTTCGCCTGCGCTCGACCCACCGGTCACCGCGTCCACCGCGCTGCCCCCGGTCCTCGAGATCGTCGCGTGGACCGATCCGTCCTTCGAACTCAACGGCCACGACCCGCGCAGCGCGTACGTCGAGCGATATTGGTTGGGTCTCCTCGGTCCGAGCACCACGTGGATGTTGAGGCGGTTCGCCCGGGGCCTCGAGGAGTGCCCGGGTGGGTTTCGGATCGACCTGGTCGAGACCGGTCGTGCACTGGGCCTGGGGGAGAGCATGGCGCGCAGCTCGACGACCCACCGGAGCGTGTTGCGGGCCTGTCAGTTCGGCGCCGCGTACCGGGTGTCGCAGCAGCGGTTGGCGGTGCGGACCCACCTGCCGACGTTGACGCGCCGCCAGGTGGCGCGGCTTCCCGAGGCGTTGCAGCGGTCCCACGAGTCGTGGGCTCGGGGAGCGGTCGACCCTGAAGAGCTCCGTCGCGCGTCGGCGGCCGCGTCGGGCCTGCGGTCGGTCGGGGAGGCCCTCGGTCAGGTCGAGGACCAGTTGCGCCGGTGGGGGTACGCCCCGGCGGTCGCGCGGGAGGCGGCGAAGCTCGCGTACGGCTGGTGATTCCCGGGGGGTGACCCACCCGGACGGGTGAACGTGGGCCGGATCGACTCATGGAATTCGGCGACCCTGCCGATGGGAGGGGTAGGGCTGAACGAGAGCCCCTCGCCTGCCGATCCCCTGGAGCCCTCCCTCATGTCGTTTCGAGACGCGCTGCCGTACTCCGTCGAACGTTCACGGACCCGTCGTCGCGTCGGTGTCAGCGCCGTCGTGTTCTTGGCGGCGGCGCTCGTCGCCGACCTGACCGGCTCGGTGCCCGCCGCCGCTGCGGCCCCCTCGTCGGTGACCCCGTCGGCCGCCACCATCACCGCGCCGTCGGACTACTTCACCAACCAGTGGAACGATCCGATGGACTTCAACAACCCGGAGGACATCAGCCTCACGCGGCTGAACTTCAACGAGGGATCGCAGTCGATGAACGGTGGAAGGCTGCGGGTCGAGGGTGCCGCGCAGATCATCCTGACCCGCGGCGATCCCGGCGCGTACCCGACGTCGGCGGTGCGTGACCCGCGCGCCCGTACCCTCGACGGCAACGTGTACACCCGGGTGTCGTTCCGGATGCACTCCGATCGCACCACGGTCGGCGCCGTCGGCTTCCGAACCTGTGACGGGTGCGCGGACGGCTACCGCTACTTCGACATCGTCCCCGGCTGGCACACCTACGACTTCGACATGGTCGGCACCAACGACCTCGAGGGTTGGCCGGGCGGGACGGCCCGGTTCGCCGGCACATCGTGGGGCGGATCGATCGGCCTCGTGTACCTGGCGATCGCCTTCAACACCCCGAACAAGCCGACCGTGACCATGGACGACGCCTGGATCTACGCGCCGGCCAACCCGATCAGCGTGACGCTCGCCGGTGGCAGCGGCAACGTCGAGCTCTGGCAGGACACCAACAACAACCCGGGGGATGACGGAACGTTGTCTTCCGCGGTCAACGAGTCGGCCAACCGCATCGGTTCCTTCCCCGCGGGGAGCACGTTGTCGCTCTCCTCGGGCCTGTTCCGACCGAACCAGCCGGTCCGCTTCTACACGTCCCAGGGTGGTTCGAAGTCGGCCGTGTCGGGGACGGTGACGATGCCGGCCGACTCGTCTCCGAGTCCGGTGGTCTCGAGCCCGAGCGAGTTGGGAGGCACCGACTTCGCCGCGGCCGTCCGGGGTGATGCGTGGGACTTCGACCAGGCGACCGATGTGCTCAAGACCTTCAACACGAACGCGAGCGTTCACGACAGCGCCCTGTTCGGCTTCGCTGCCGGAGCCAAGAACGACCCGGTCGTCCTGTTCAACCTCGGCCCGAAGCAGATCGACGCGACGCTCTACCACAAGGTCGTCGTCAAGATGAACTACGACGGGCCCTGGGGCCTCGAGGATGCGCCCGGCGGCGGTCTCGTCGGCCGGTTCGTGTGGAGCAGCGCCGACGGCAAGCACGAGCAGGTGAGCCTTCCCATCGTCGTGAAGCCTGGGCCTGCGACCTATGTGATGTCGTTCCGGGCCAACCCTGCGGCCTCGATCCTCGACCCCACCGGCAACTCCGAGTGGATCGGATGGGGGACGAACGAGACGACGTTCGTCAGCATGCTGCGCTTCGACCCTCACGAGGACCCGGGTGAGCGCAGCTGGCAGATCGACGACGTGAAGCTCCTGAAGGACGAGGCCGTCGCCCCGACCTTCGGCATCCAGTTCCGTGATGACACGTGGGCTCCCGGCACGGTCGCTCAGCTGTACGCCGACGGGAACCGCAGCACGGCGGACGGCCTGGGCACGCTGATCGCCGGCAACGTCAACGTCGCCGCCGGAACCAACACGTTCACGTGGGACGGCAGCGGCGTCGGGGCGGGGCCGTACTTCATCCACGCCGTGATGACCCGGAACGGCCGGACCATCACCGCCAGCTCGACCGGTCAGGTCGACGTCGGCATGAACGGCGCCGGCGAACCGCCGAACTCGATCGAGCTGGGTGGAGCCCCGTCAGCCGGGCCGACGCAGGCGCAGCTGATCGCGTTCTTCAACTACATCGTGACGATCAAGTTCTTCTGCGGTGTCGCCCGGGCTCGCAACATCATCGCCGCCGGCGCGGCGCCGGTGTGCGACCAGCTGCTCGGCCCGTGGGTTCGCCCCAAGGCCAAGGCGAAGGCGAAGCGGCGTCGTTAGGCGGGATCGGGGGTCAGCGGGGCGTCGATGCCCGGTGATCCCCGATCGCTTCAGTCGGCGTCCGGCTCGTCGGCCGCGTCGGACTCCTCGTCGAGCTCGGCCTCGGCGGCGCGGGCCTCGAGCCAGGCGAGCAGGGTTCGCACAGCGAAACCGGTGCCGCCGCGGGGGATCTCGCCGTCGGCCGCTTCGGTGAACGCCGGGCCGGCGATGTCGAGGTGGGCCCACGAGATGTCGTCGCTGACGAACTCCTGGAGGAACAGTCCGGCAGTGAGCGCCCCGCCGTAGCGGCTGCCGATGTTCTTCATGTCGGCGATTGGGGAGTCGAGCATCTTGCGGTACTCGGGAGGCAGCGGCAGGTGCCAGAACTTCTCGCCCGATGTCTCCGCAGCCGCCTCGATCTCGCCGATCAGCTCGTCGTCGTTGCCCATGAGCCCGGCGATCTGGTCACCCAGCGCAACCATGCAGGCGCCGGTCAGCGTGGCGAGGTCGACGATGGCCGAGTGGCCGTCCTCCGACGCCAGTGACAGCGCGTCGGCGAGCACCAGGCGGCCCTCGGCGTCGGTGTTGAGGATCTCGACGGTCTTGCCGTTGCGCGCCGTCATGACGTCGCCGGGGCGTGTGGCGTCGCCGCCGGTCATGTTGTCGGTCATCGGCGTGTAGCTGGTGACGGGCACGCCGACGCGCAGGGCCGGCAGGGCACACATCGTGGCGATCACCGCGGCAGCGCCGCCCATGTCGCACTTCATGGTCATCATGCCGTCGGCGGGTTTGATGCTGAGTCCGCCGGAGTCGAAGGTGATGCCCTTGCCCACGAGGGCGACCGAGTCGCGAGCGGCGGCCGCCTCGTCGGACGGGGTGTAGGTCAGCTTCACGAAGCGGGCTTCCTGCTCCGAGCCGCGGTTGACCGAGAGCAGCCCGCCGAGCGCCCCCTCCTCGATCTCGTCGGGTCCGAGCACCTCGACGGTGAGGCCGGCGTCGCCGGCGCGTTCGGCGGCGAGGTCGGCGAAGCGGGTGGGCGTGAGCGTGCCGCCGGGCTCGTTGACGAGGTCCCGGGCGAAGTTCACGGCGTCGACGATCGCGAGCCCGCGGGCGAAGCCGTCCTTGCCGCCGCCGGCGACCACGAGCGTCGCCGTCTCGAGGCGGGGGTCGTCGTTCTCGGCCTTGTACCGGTCGAAGCGGTAGGCGGCGAGCCCGGCACCCTCGGCTGCTGCCTGGGCGAGATCGTCGGCGGTGAGGTCGGCGTCGCTCAGCGAGAGGTCGATGAGGGACAGGTCGATGACCACCGTCTTGTCGGAGGACAACGCCCGGACGGCGGCTGCGACGGCCTTGCGGACGCCGGTCGTGTCGACCTCGAGCGAGGGGCCGACGCCGACCAGCAGGTGCACGGCGGGCGACTCGCCGGTGACCGTCGCCGTCTGGCCGGGCTTGCCCTCGAACCGGAGGCGGGTGAGGAGGCGCTTGTCGACGCCCGAGGATCGGAGCTGGTCGGACGGCACGAGAGTGGCGACGACCGCGGCGCGGGCGCTGGCAGTACGGGCGAGCTTGAGGGTGGTCATGGGGACCCCTGGGGGACGTTCTCGTTGGTGGTGACGGAGCGGACGGTGAGCGAGGTGCCCTCGACCCAGCGGGCGAGCGTCCACAGCAGGTCGGAGAGGCGGTTGAGGTAAGTCGTCGCGAGCGAACCGGTATCACCGATGGCGACGGCGCTCCGTTCGGAGCGACGGGCGACGGTGCGGGCGACGTCGATCGTGGCCGCGACCACGTTGCCGCCGGGCACCACGAACTCGGTCGGGGGCGTGAACCAGGTGCTGACCTCGTCGATGAGCGTTTCGAGCCGCTCGACCATGGTGGTCGTGACCTTGGTGCTGCCGTCGGTCAGCTTGTGCCGGTTGTCCGCGCCGGTGGCGAGATCCGCCATCACGACCCACAGGTCGCGCTGCAGGGAGATGACGATCTCGTCGAGGCGCTGGTCGTCGTGGGGGTGGGAGCGGGCCACGCCCATGATCGATTGGAGCTCGTCGACGTCGCCGTAGGCGGCGGGACGCACGGAGTCCTTCGACACCCGTCCACCGAAGTACAGGCCGGTCGTGCCGTCGTCGCCCTTCCGCGTGTAGATGGGTTGGTGCTTTCGCTCACTCACGTCAGTGGCTCCGATGGGCCGTCGGCCTCGCCGACAACGATCCGTCCTGATTGGAGCGCCTACGGCGCCCGTTCGACCCTATCGGTGACGTCGACAGCCCGTGCGGAATGCATCCACTTTCCAGAATGTTGACCAATTCAGTAGGGTTTTCATCAGGTCCAGAGATAGCGAGAGTTCGTCATGCCGTCATTCCGTGAGTTGCTCACCGCCACCAAGTCCGAGATCGCCGAGGTCACCACGGCCGAGGCCGAGGAGCTGCGTGCCGACGGCGCGATCGTGCTCGACGTGCGAGAGGCCGACGAGTTCGAGCAGGGCGCCATCCCCGGGGCGGTCTTCATCCCCCGAGGCCACCTCGAGGGCCAGATCGAGAACCGCATCGGCGACAAGGACGCCAAGATCGTCGTCCACTGCGCCGGCGGGGTCCGTTCCGCCTTCGCTGCGAAAACGCTGAACGAGCTCGGCTACACCGACGTCGTGTCGATGGCCGGCGGCTTCAACAAGTGGAAGGACGAGGGCCGCGACTGGCGGACGCCGCAGGTGCTCACGCCCGAGCAGCGCAACCGCTACCAGCGCCATCTCCTCGTTCCCGAGGTGGGCGAGGAAGGCCAGCAGAAGCTCCTCGACGCCAAGGTCCTGCTGCTCGGGGCCGGCGGGCTCGGTTCGCCCGCAGCGCTCTACCTCGCCGCGGCCGGTGTCGGCACGATCGGCATCATCGACATGGACGTGGTCGACGCCTCCAACCTGCAGCGCCAGATCCTCCACAACCTCGACCGCATCGGCGACCGCAAGGTCGACTCGGCCAAGAAGACGCTCACGCTGCTCAACCCCGACGTCGACGTCGTCACCTACGACCGTCGCCTCGATGCCAGCAACATCGAGGAGATCATCACCGGCTACGACCTCATCGTCGACGGCGCCGACAACTTCCCGGTCCGCTACATGCTCAACGATGCGTCGGTGAAGCTCGGCATCCCCGTGGTGCACGGGTCGATCTTCCGCTTCGAGGGCCAGGTCACGGTGTTCGATCCGAAGAACGGTCCCACCTATCGCGACATGCTTCCGGAGCCGCCGCCCGCCGAGATGGCGCCGAGCTGCGCCGAGGCCGGCGTGCTGGGTGCGCTGCCGGGCATCATCGGCACCATCCAGGCCGTCGAGGCGATCAAGCTGATCCTCGGCGCCGGCTCGCCGCTCATCGGGCGCTACCTGACGTTCGACGCGCTCGACATGGAGTTCCGCGAGTACAAGATCCGAAAGGATCCGAACAACCAGGTCACCTGGGAGAACCGGGACCAGATCCAGGTCGTGGAGCTCGAGGGCCTCTGCCAGCCGGCGCCACTGCAGGCGCCCGCGAACGCGTAACAAGTTCCGAATGCGTCGCGAGGTGCACGCCTGAGCGTGCACCTCGCGACGCATTTCGGTCGCGACTGAGCGCGACTGACAGAATCGCTGCCGATGAATTCGGCGATGCGGCAGGTCCGTCCCCGGCACCTGGTGGTGTGTGTCCTCCTGGCGCTGCCGTTGGCGGTGTTCTTCGCTCCCACGTTGATCGCCGGCAATGCGCCCGGGGCGTTCGACCTCAGCTACCAGAGCTCGCCGTGGCGTGACGAGGTGACCCGACCGCTCGATGCGCAGTCGCCCGTCCAGATCGACCAGGCCGAGCAGCTGCCCTGGGTCGACGGCATGTGGGAGTCGCTCCGGGAGGGGCGGATCCCGATGTGGACCCCGGCGGTCGGTGGCGGAACCTCGCTCGGCACGAACCCGGTGTTCACCACCTACTCGGTGTTCACGATCGTCGGTCAGCTCGTCGGCAGCGTCACGAGCCTCGCCGTCGGCCTCGCCGTGCGCATCGTGCTGGCCACGGCCGTCGCCGAGCTGTTCGGCTACCTGTTCCTGCGCCGCATGAAGTTGAGCGTGGGTGCGAGCGTCTTCGGCACGGTCGCGTACGTGTTCAGTGGCGCGGCGGTCGCGTTCGAGACGCGCAACGCCATCCCGTTGCTCCTCCCCGTGGTCCTGTGGTGCACCGATCGTCTCGCCGAGCGGGTCACGCCCGGCCGGATCGTGGCGCTGGCCGGTGCAGTGCTGGCGCTGTGGTTGGAGGGCTTCCCGGCCATGCTCGTGCACGCGCTCGTGGTGGCGGCGCTGTGGTGGGCGGTCCGGGTGGCGATCGACAACGGGCTCGTGTTCTGGCGCCGGCCGGCGCTCGGGCAATGGGTTCGTCAGGCTGCGGCGTTCGGCGCATCGGTCGGGCTCGGGTTTCTCTTGAGCGCCGTCAGCGCGGTGCCCTTCGCCCTCCAGCTCGGGTACAACGACGTGTTCGCGGCTCGTTCCGACGAGGCGACCCCGCTGGGTCGCATCAGTGCCTGGTGGCTCCTCGACGAGCGGGCGCTCGGTGTGCCCGACCGGGGTCCGTGGTACATCGGGCTCAATCCGTTCGAAGGGGTGTCGGCCGTCGGCACGCTGGTGATGGTCCTGGCCCTCGCCGGGGTGCTCGTGAGCGCATTCGGACGTCGGGGCGCCGATCGTCGACAACGCGACGCGGTGCGGAACACGTGGGCGGTCCTGGTCGCCGTTCTCGCGATCGCCGTGTTCATGGGTGGGCCGCTGCTCGACGCGCTGTACGCCCTGCCGGGGTTCTCCGGCAACCCGTTCTCGCGCATCCGGTACGTGATCGCGTTCGGCCTCGCGGTGCTCGCTGCCATCGGGATCGACGAGATCGAGGGATGGCGGAGCGAACGAAACGTCGAGGCGGCGACGCGCCGGTGGCCGCAGGTCGTCGTCGCCGTCGGCTTCGTTGCGTGTCTCGGACTCCCGTTCGTGGCGTCGCTCGGCGACTACCTCGATGTGCTGCGAGGGGTCCGCGAGCTGGCCGTCACCACATGGCGGAGCGAGCTGATCGTGCTCGGCGTCGGCGTCGCGGTGCTCGGGGTGCTCGTCGTCACGACGCGGCGACTGCCGGAGCGCTGGGCCGTCGGCCGCAGCCTGGCGTTGGGCGGTGTGGCGGCGGCGATCGCGTTCACCCAGGTCGGACTCCAGATCACCCGCCTCACTCCGCAGGTCGACCGCGAGTTCTACTACCCCGAGACCAACGGTTACGACGCGTTGCGTGCCGTCGCCGGTCACGACCTCCGGTTCATCGGCAGCGGCATGGGCACGTTCGCTCCGAACACTGCCATGACGAACGACGTCGTCGATGCGCGCAGCCACTCGTTCCGCGATCCGCAGTGGAAGACGCTGATCCTGTCGGTGTTCCCCGACGCGCTCGGTCCCGATCCGCTCAAGATCAACGTCGACTTCCACGGCAACGTCGACTGGGATTCGCCCGTCTTCGACGACCTCGCCATCGGTGTCGTCGCGATGTCGTCGAGCGAGGTGCCGCTGGGCGATCGCCATGACGTCCCCGCAGCGCAGAGCTGGATTCCGGTCCGGGGTGTCTCGGCCGTCGATGCCGACGCGCCGGACGGTGGGTACGTCGGCCTCGAATTCCGGCTGCGCACGGCGGGCAACTGCGGGCAGGGCGACGTCGTGGTGACCGCAACTCCCGATGGCGGTCCGGCGGCGGTGTCCCGCCGTCCGTTGGGCGACGCCCGTGCCGCCGGTGTCGCCAATGCACCGTTGCCGTTCGCCCTGCCGATGGACGACGCAGTTCGTTCCGAGATGTCGGTCCGTCTCGACGGCGCTCCGGCGGACTGCGTGCTCGAGGTCGGGGCCACCGACGCCTCGGAGACGGTGCCGGCTGTGGCGCCGATCACCCGTCCCGTCGACGCCCCCTGGGAAATGGCCTCGGCCGATGGCGGATGGCTCTACACCCGCGCCTCCGCACACCCGCTCGTCCGCACGGTCGCCGACTGGACCCCGCTCGCCGATCGGTCCGACGCTCTCGAGGCCGCCGTCGATCCGTCACGCACGTCTGCGTCGCCGATGCCGGTCGCGACCGCGACCGACGTTCCCGACGAAGCGACCGCCGGCACCGTCGAATCCTGGTCCGCCGACGACCACGGCATCTCCGCCGAGGTGTCCTCGGACGGTCCGACGCTCTTGGCAACGTCCTTCAACCAGGCGCCGGGCTGGAACGTGACCGTCGACGGCGAAGCGGCGAAGATTGTCGAACCAGACGGTGCGTTCCTCGGTGTGCAACTCCCGGCGGGGCGCCACGAGGTCCGCTTCGAGTACTCGCCGCCTGGCCTGAAGGCCGGCGCCGCGCTGACGCTGTTCGGCCTGGCCGTCTGCGCCGTGGTGCTGTTGTGGCCCCGTTGGTGGCCGGTCGTGTCGCCGCGGCTCAGGCGGCGGGATCGGACCCGACGTCGGGGAGGCGCTGAGCCCGGGGACGAGGCCGGGGGATCGACAGGAATGCCAGCTGCCGCTGCTCCCGACTGACCTGTTCGACGGCGTTGATCACGAGCCCGGCCGTGGCGAGCACGAGGGCGATCACCTGAAGACTGGCCGCGAGGAACGCCGTCGGAAAGCGGTCGACGCGGTTGGTCTCGATGTACTCGGAGATGATCGGGATGCCGAGCACCCAGGCGGCGACCGTGGTGAGGAAGGCGAAGGCGCCGAAGAAGCGGACCGGCGCCGTGCTCTTGTAGAGCCGGATCGCCGACACGAAGATGCGCCAGCCGTCCTTGTAGGTGGACAGCTTGCTGGTCGAGCCCTCGGGCCGGGCCTTGTAGACGGTCGGTACCTCGTCGGTCTCGACGCGGAGCTCCGCGGCGTGGACGATGAGCTCGGTCTCGATGTCGAACCCCGATGTCGTCGCCGGGAACGACTTCACGAACCGGCGGGTCATGACGCGGTAGCCGCTGAACACGTCCTCGAACGTGGTCTGGAACAGCACGTTGTAGAGCTTGGTGAAGGCCACGTTGCCGAGGACGTGGCCCGAGCGGTACTCCTCGCCGGCCTCCTGCTCGGTGACGCGCTGGCCGACGATCATGTCGCGATTGCCGTCGATGAGACGGTCGACCAGCTCGGAGGCGATGTCCGCCTGGTACGTCGCGTCGCCGTCGACCATGACGTACACGTCGGCGTCGACGTCGGCGAACATCCGCCGCACCACGTTGCCCTTGCCCCGGGGTGTCACGAAGTGGACGGTCGCGCCGTGGGCCCGGGCGATGCCCGACGTGTCGTCGGTCGAGTTGTTGTCGAAGACGTGGATCTCGGCGTCGGGGAGCGATGCGGCGAACCCTTCGATCACGTCGGCGATCGCTGCGGCCTCGTTGTAACAGGGGATGACGACGGCAACGAGGGGGCCGCCGGCGCGACGATCGGCGTCGCCACGGCGCCGGGCCGGCGCGGTCGGAAGTGTGGGCTCGGGGTCGGGTGACGAATCGATCACGATCGGCGGGCGGTCCTCGGAAGTGGCGGCGGCGGCCGGTTGGGTGGAAGTGGCGTCGGGTCGATTCATGGCGTAGCGCTGGGCGAGCGAGCCCCCGTTGGAGCGACGATCACCGGATCATCGAAGTTAGCAGCCGCGCTCTGGCGCTCTGATGTTGAGGACGTTGTGGCGGGGTTGTCAGCGGGTGCCGTCGCGGCGGTGGCGGGCGGTGTGGCAGCGGGAGCAGCGGAGTTCGGTTTCCTCGACGAGCGTGCGTTTGGAGTGGTTGAAGTCGGGAACGTGGTCGTGTTCGAGGAAGTCGGTGCTGCCGCAGTCGACGCAGCGTTGGTCGCGTTCTTTGACCACGAGTTTCTGTCGTTTGGTGTGGTGGCGGTGCCGTCCGGAAACGTTGATGGGGTGGCTCTCGGCGTCGTGGATCATCGCCCGGAGTGTCGAGGTGTCGGCGATGCGCTCGACGATCGAGCCGCCGATGGGGGTGCCGTCGTTGAGGGTGCAGCCGTCGGCTCGGACGTGGAGGATGACCTCGGTGACCACGTTGGTGCCGCCGGCGCTGATGATGTCGATGAGGGCGTCGACCCGCTGCTGGGCCAGTGACGCCCACCGTGGGTGGGATTCGCGCGACGCGGTTGCGTCGTCGCCACGCTCGGTGGGATCTGCTGGTTCTCGGCCGTCGCTGCGCATGACGTGTTCGTCGACGGCGGCGGTGAGGACGGCGGCTCGAGCAGGCGTCAGCCGCATTGTGAACGAGAGTCCGCCGTTGGTGAAGGCATTGGTGGTCATGGGGAGGTGGGCGAGTGCTCGGCCGATGCGGAGCCATTCGCGGGCGCTGCCGATCTCGATGTCGAGGGTTGCGGCGAGCCAGTGGGCGCAGGTGGGGGAGCCGTCGAGCGCCCATTCGCCGGAGTCGTCGAGTTCGACGCTGAGCGCGATGAGTTGTGTGATCGACGATGACCAGCACCGACCGTATCGGGTGAACTCGCCGCGGACGCTCGGGCGGGTTCCAGTTGGGATCGTGGTGGCCTCGTTGACGCGTGCCATGTCGCTCACTCCGTTTCCCGGGCGGTGTGCCGGGGCTTGTGCTTGTGGCAGGAGGGAGGTTCACGGTGCTGGTCGAGCTCCGCTCGACTGAGTCTAGGAACGACCCCTGACAGTGAACGAGAGCGCCGGACCACCGCACAGCGTGGGATTCACACGACCGCGTCGCGTGAATCCCACCCAGCGTGAGACGCTGCGGCGCGCCGTCGTGGCGGACCTGTTCTCCAGGTTGTGCACGCTGTCCAGGCCGGCCATTCGGAGATTCGACTGGAGCGCCGCTCGCGAGCGAGTCGCTGCGCAGTAGTCCGTTCGGCCTGCCTCGGGCGAGGGTTGCCGAGGACGGCGAAGGAGCGGCCCCTACAGTGTCGCGGCCTCGTCACAAGGATCGTTACCATGCCTCGCCTTCTCCCGTCCCGCCGCGCCGGCACCCTGTTCCGTGCAGGACTCGGTGCGGCTCTCGTCGCCGTCGGGTTGTCCGTCGTCCCGCTGCCGACGGTCACCTCGGTCGCCGACTACCGCGTCGACCGCGAACCGCTCCGCTTCGAGCCCATGGCCGCGGTCCAGGAAGCGCCGTCCACCGACGGCGAGGTCGTCTCCCGGGTGGCCGAGGTGGAGCCGTTCGTGACGATCGGCGTCGCGTTGCCAGAGGCGCCGACGTCGCCGGTCTCGGTCCGCTGGCGCGACGACGCGGGCTGGTCCGACTGGCACGAGCTCGAGGTCGAGGTCGACAAGGGCCCCGACCGGTCGACCGAGGAAGGGGCGAAGGCCGCTGAGCACCGCAAGGGTGTCGTCACCGAGCCGCTGTGGATTGGCAACGCCGACGCCTACCAGGTGCGCCTTCCCGAGGAGGCGGTGGATCCGGCAGCCGACACGTCGACGACCACAACGAGCGCTCCCATCGACGGAGCGGGCCCCGAGGTCGTCGTCGTGCGGCCCGACGGCCAGCGGCTGGAGGTGGAGTCCGACAGCGTGCCCGCCGGGGCTCAGAGCGTCGGTCAACCCGCCATTCGCACTCGCGGCGAGTGGGGCGCCCGGGCACCGTCCAACTCGGTCGGCACCGCGTCGTCCCTCAAGCTCGCCGTAGTGCACCACTCGGCGACCGGCAACGACTACTCGCCGGCCGACGTGCCCGGCATCATCCGCTCGATCCAGGCATTCCACATCGACGGCAACGGCTGGTCCGACATCGGGTACAACTTCATCGTCGACAAGTTCGGTGGCATGTGGGAAGGCCGCGACGGCAGCCTGCTTCGCAACAGCATCGGCGCCCACGCCGAGGGCTTCAACACGGGCTCGGTCGGTGTGATGGCCCTCGGCAACTACACCGCCGGTGCCCCGGGCGCGGCCCAGGTCACCAATATCGCCGACGTCATCGCCTGGAAGTTCGCGAACGCCGGCATCGACCCCGACACCCGCGTCGACTTCACATCGGGCGGCAGCTCGACCGTCCCCGCCGGCCAGGTCGTGAACCTTCCCCGCGTCGTCGGCCACCGTGACGTCGGCTCGACCGACTGTCCCGGCTCGAACCTCTACGCACAGCTGTCGTCGCGCATCCGTCCGATCCTCCCGGCGCTGGTCGCCGGCAAGGCGTCGCCCGTCGGCATCGTCGACGTGCTGGCCGGTGGACCGCGCTCGGTGGTCCTGTCGGGTTGGACGTTCGATCCACTCGAGACCGATCCCATCGAGGTGCACGTGTACGTCGACGGCGTCGGCCGCAACCTCGGCCCGACCCCATACGAGCGGCCGGACCTTGCGACGGCCTACCCCGGGGTCGGCACCAGGCATGGCTTTGCGACGACCATCGGCGATCTCTCGCCGGGAAGCCACAGCGTGTGCGTGTTCGGCATCAATACCGGACCGGGCTCCAACACGTTGCTGTCGTGCCGCGATGTCGTGGTGCAGACGGGTGATCCCGTGGGCAACCTCGACAGTGTCTGGGCCGGCCCCGACGGCACGGTTGCAGTGAGTGGTTGGGCGCTCGATCCTGACCAGGGCGCCGGGATCGAGATCCACGCCTACGTCGACGGACGGGGAACGAACCTCGGCCCGGCAGCGAACTACCGACCTGACATCGCCGGCGCGTTCCCCGGCTACGGCGGGTCGCACGGGTTCTCGTGGGTCACATCAGGTCTCGGTGCCGGACGCCATGAAGTGTGCGTGTTCGCCATCAACGTCGGAGCCGGGTCCAACAACCTCCTGGGATGCCGCACGGTCGTGGCGCCCGGCGGTGCCCCGGTCGGTGTGCTCGACGCCGCGGTCGGTGGTCCCGACGGGGCACTGGCGCTGTGGGGTTGGACGCTCGATCCCGACACCGTGGGTCCGACGGAGGTCCATGTCTACGTCGACGGCGTCGGCATCAACCTCGGGCGGGCGAACGGCGAGCGGGCCGACATCGCTGCGGCCTTCCCCGGCTACGCATCGCGCCACGGCTACTCGTGGTCGACGACGGGACTGGCGCCGGGACGCCATCAGGTCTGCGCGTTCGCCATCGACACCGGCGGCGGTCCCAACACCTTGCTCCGCTGCACCGACGCGACCGTCCCCGGCGGTTCGCCGGTCGGGTCGATCGACGCGATCTCCGGGTCCGGCGGCCGGGTCGGTGTGGTCGGCTGGACGATCGACCCGGACACGTCCGCATCGATCGAAGCGCACGTCTACATCGATGGTGTTGGCTACAACACCGGACCTGCGGCGCACTACCGCCCCGATGTCGCAGCTGTGGCTCCGGGCTACGGCGCCGCTCACGGCATCTCGTGGATGTCGCCGGCGCTCGCACCGGGCAACCACTCGGTTTGTGTGCTCGGCATCAACCGCGGTGCCGGTGGCAACACGCTCCTGACCTGCCGGACGGTCGCCGTCTGACCGTTCCCGAGCGCTGGTCGGAGCCCGGCCCCGCCGCTGTCCGGGCTGCGTCCCGACATCGGATCGCTGCTAGACAGACACCACTGTGAAGGGCCTCATTCTCTCCGGCGGAGCGGGCACCCGCCTGCGACCGATCACCCACACCAGCGCCAAGCAGCTGGTGCCGGTGGCCAACAAACCGATCCTGTTCTACGGCATCGAGGACATGGTTGCCGCCGGCATCACCGAGATCGGCATCATCACCGGTGAGACCGGGCCCGAGGTGCGGGCGGCGGTGGGTGACGGCTCGGCGTTCGGAGCGCACGTCACGTACATTCCCCAGGACGAGCCGCTCGGGCTGGCGCACTGCGTCCTCATCGCCCGGGATTTCCTGGGCGACGACGACTTCGTCATGTACCTCGGCGACAACATGCTGCAGCAAGGCCTCGTCGACTTCCTCGCCCGCTTCCACGCCGACCGTCAGACGGCCAACGAACTGACGTTGGGCGATGTCGGTTCGGAGCCTCCGGCCGCGCAGATCCTGCTCTGTCCGGTGCCGGATCCCCATCGTTTCGGGATCGCCGAGGTGGACGCCGACGGTCACGTCGTGCGATTGGTCGAGAAGCCCGAGGACCCGCCATCGGATCTGGCGCTCGTCGGGGTGTACCTCTTCACCAAGCTCATCCACGAAGCGGTCGCAGCGATCGAGCCGTCGCCCCGTGGCGAGCTCGAGATCACCGACGCCATCCAGTGGTTGATCGAGAACGGGCATCGGGTCCGCCACGACCTGCTCGACGGCTGGTGGCTCGACACCGGCAAGAAGGACCCGCTGCTCGAATCGAACCGGCGGGTGCTCGAAGAGCTCGAGCAGCGCATCGACGGCGAGCTCGACGAGTCGAGCGAGATCGACGGACGAGTGGTGATCGAGGCCGGAGCGAAGCTCGTGAACAGCCACGTGCGCGGTCCCGCCATCATCGGCGCCGGCACCACCCTGACCAACAGCTACGTGGGGCCGTTCACCTCGGTCGCCGCCGGCTGCGCCATCAGCGATTCCGAGGTCGAGAACTCCGTGATCCTCGAACGTGCCCGCATCTCGGGCGTTCCCCGCCTCGTCGACTCGTTGATCGGTCGCGACACCCACGTGCACCGGACCGAGCAGCGCCCCAAGGCCACCCGCCTGATGATCGGCGACGACTGCTCCATCGACCTCGAATAGCGAGACAGGTAGATCTTCCATGGCCACCATCACCGAATCCGACGTCATCGCCGGCGTGCAGATCGTCGAGCCGAAGAAGTTCGGCGACGAGCGCGGGTA
>WBZM01002218.1_pt1 | contig 17006 bp, 15 predicted proteins | sample 5204271 | NCBI WGS metagenome assembly WBZM01 (sample SAMN12344346, study PRJNA552823) | activated sludge metagenome | biome: Activated sludge suspended growth; feature: Nitrification reactor; material: Wastewater; isolation source: activated sludge from nitrification reactor of wastewater...
TCGACCAGCTCAGGGCCGAACTGGACCTCGCGGCGAGCGGGGAACTGAGGATTGCCCTGCTGGCCGGCGAGGGCGGAGTCGGAAAGACCAGGCTGGCGGCGGAGCTGGCCTCCAGCCGGGATGACATCACCGTCCTCTACGGTCGCTCGGAACCGGATGAGGTGCGTCCCTTCCGGATCTGGTCGGGGCTGCTGCAGTCGGCTGTGCGTCAGCTCGGTGACATCGATCCGGCCGAAATCGTCGGCGGCGACGGCCCGACCCTTTCGCGGCTCCTGCCGGAGTTGACCCGCCGCATGGGCCTGCCGGCTCCGGGACCGACCTCGGACCTCGAATCCGAGCGCCAGGCCCTGTTCGGAGCGGTGATGAGAATGATCGGCCGGTTCTCGGCGAGGCGACCGATGCTGATCATCCTCGACGACCTGCACTGGGCCGACCGTTCGACACTGCGCCTGCTGGCCAGCATGGCCGGGGAGAATCCGCTGCGGAGCATTCTCGCGGTCGGCATCTACCGCGATACCGAACTGCCGCCCGAGAGCCATCTGCCGGAGACCCTGAGCCAGCTGCAGCGACGGTTGCCGACCACGCGCCTCCAGGTCCAGGCCCTCGACGAAGCCGAAGTCAGGGACCTGATTTCGGGTCGCCTCGACGAGAAGCTGGCGCCGCTGATCCGCGACCAGACCGGCGGCAACCCGTTCTTCATCGAGCAGATGATCCGGAACCTCGAGGAATCGGGCGAACAGTCGCCTTCACTGGTCCCGCCGGAAATCAGGGAGATCATCTCCCAGCGGGTTTCCCGGCTGCCCGAAGGCGGGCCCGAGCTGCTCGGCCGGGCGGCCCTGATTGGCCGCGATTTTGACCTCGGCATTCTCGGCCGCACGACCAGCGACGATGACGACCGGATCATCGAACTGCTCGATACCGCGGTCAGCGCCGGGCTGCTGGACGAGTCGTCCGCGGTGCCCGGCCGCTACTCCTTCGTCCACGCGCTGGTTCGCAGCTCGTTGAGCGACAGCTTCAGCTTGACCCGGCGGGCCGCAATTCACCGCCGGATCGGCGAAGCGATCGAACAGCGCAACCAGAACCGTTTCGGAGGCCAGCGGAACGACGATCTGCCGGTGCTTGCCTGGCATTTCTCGCAATCCGGTCCGGCCGAAGCCGACCGCGCGATCAATTACGCGAACCAGGCGGCAAGACAGGCCGAGGAGCGGCTCGCCTACGACGAAGCGGTGGATTTCTATGACGCGGCGATCAACGCCTGCCGCGCCGACGAACCGGTCGATCAGGGCCTGCTGGCCGAGCTGCTCTTGAGCCGGGCCGAGGCGGAGTGGCGGATGGCCCTCCTGCCGCAATCGGGCCGGACCTTCAGCGAGGCGGCGGCAGCAGCAAGGGAATCCGGCATTCCGGAGCTGCTTGCCCGGGCCGCGATGGGCACCACCTGGGGCAGCTGGGACACCTTCGAAAGCGACCGGGAGGAACAGGGCCGGCTGCTGCGGGAGGCGCTGGAGGCGATCGGCCCCGGGGACAGCCCGTACCGGGCCCAGCTGCTGTCATCGCTCGCCCAGATTCTCTACTTCAGCGACGGTCGTTCCGCCGAAGCCCGGGAGATGGCCCTGGAAGGCACCGGGATGGCCGACCGGCTGGATGACCCGTACACGTTCTTCGTCTCCAACATTGCCGCCACCTTTCTCCGCTGGGAACCCGACGGGACCGAATCCAGGCTGCCGATGGCGGACCGGCTGGTCGAGGTGGCCGAATCTTCCGAGGATCCGGAAGACCTGGCAGAAGCGCTGAGCTGGCGGTCGGTCGTTCAGGTCTGTCTCGGTCACCGGGCCGAGGCCGATGCCGACCTGGCCCGCTTCGATGTTCTGGCCAAGACCCTGCCCCAGATCCGGGTCAATCAGGCCGCCCTCCACACGGCCCGGAAGGTCCGCGAGGGACGCTGGGCCGAGGCCGAGCAGCTGATCGCGAAGACCATCGCGCAGGAGATCCCGAACACCGCCCGGATCGCCCTGACCGACCCGCTGCTCTTCATGATCCGGGCCGAGCAGAACCGGCTCGGCGAGCATTTCGACCAGGTCAAGGCGATGGCTGCCCAGTCAACGAGCTGGGAGCACTGGCCGACCTGGCGGATGGGCTACTACCTGGCGATGACCCAGTGCGGCCGCGGGGACGAGGTCCTCGAAAGGGTCGACCGGTTCAACCAGGCGGACGTGGAAGCGATCGAAACCCGCAACATCACCTTCCTCTCATTCTGCGCGCTCGGCTCGATGGTCGCCTGTGAGATCGAGTTCAGGCGAGGGGCGGAAACCCTGGTCAATCTGATGGAGCCTTACGTCGGTGAATGGGTGATCACCGGACCGGCAGGGTCGGCGCTCGGCCCGGTGGAAATGCACCTGGGCGAGATCTGCCTGCTGCTGGGCCGGGACCGTGAGGCCGCCACCTGGCTGGAACGCTCGGTCGACAACTGCGAGGGGATGGGCGCCCGGCCCTACCTCGCCCACTCGAAGATGCACCTCGCTCTTGCCCTCCGGCGCCTCGGCAACCCCGAACCGGAAAGAGCCGAAGAACTAATGAGCTCCGGCCAACAAATAGCCGAAGAACTAGACATGCAGATGCTCCTGAACCGCATCAACCGCTGGTCCTGAAGAACCTCCGGCAGAGCCGGAGCAAAGCTCGCCGACTCCCTAATGCTGGGCCCGGTGTCGGGGGTGCCTGAAAAGTGACTCCTTAATCAGAGCGCGAAGCGCTCGTTACTTTTCAGGCACCCCCGACACCGGGCCCTCAATGCAAGCCTGGACCCGAACGCTGCCACTCGACCTGGCCCCGACCTTCGGCTTCCGACCGCCCCTCGATGTCATCCCACTCGTGGAGCATCCGCTTCAGTCGGGCGACCCCTTCGGGGTCATGGGCGGCGATCCGGCCGGCCAGCTCGAGCGCGGTGTTCTCGGTTGCGGCACCGGGTGCGGCCTGGTTGATCAGGCCCATCCTCAGGGCTTCGTCAACCTTGACCGTGTTCGAGGAGAGCAGCAGGTACTTGGCGTGGCTGAGCCCGCAAAGGGTGACCAGCCGGGCCGGGCCGACCGGCACTCCAAGCGCCGCCCCGGGGAAGCGCATCTGCAGGTTCGAGCCGCCGATCCGGATATCGCAAGCGGCCGCGATCTCCGCTCCGCCCCCGACCACGTAACCGTGGCAGGCGGCGATGGTCGGTTTGGGAAACTGGACGACCGCGTCGTAGAGGTCGGCGAAGAGCTGCATCTTGTTGACCTTGGCATCGTCATCGATGTCTTCCTTGATGTCGGCGCCGGCCGAGAAGGCCATGTAATCGGTCGAGGAGAAGACCAGCACCTTTACGCCTTCGTCACCGCGGGCCACCGCGATGTGCTCGATCAGTTCGACCAGCATTTCCGTGTTGATCGCGTTCATCGCCTTGGGCCGGTCGAGCTGGATCAGGGCAACTCCGCGGTCGTCTACTTCATAGGTGGTCAGGCTCATGGCAGCTTCACTTTCCTCGGTTCAGTCGCCGTCAACGGTTTCCCCGGCGGCGATTCGCTCGACAAGTCTTTCGGTTTCCCTGGCCGCATCATCGATCAGTTCCTCGACCTGCTCCCGGCTCTCGGAGAACTTCCCGAGCACGTAGGCTGCGACGCGTTCGGGATCGGTCGAATCGGGTCGATCGACCCCGATCCGGACCCGCCAGAAACCGGCCGATCCGAAACCCTGTTTCAGGCTCTTGACCCCGTTGTGGCCGGCGGCACCGCCGCCGAGGCGGGTGCGGATCTCACCGAAGGGAAGGTCGATCTCGTCGTAGACGGCGATAACCCGGTCGAGCGGGATCTTCTTTGACCCGCGGGCCGGGCCGGCCGACTTCCCGGACTCGTTCATGTAGGTGAGCGGGGTCATCAGCACCACTCGCGGGCCGCCGGGCCGGATCCGGCCCTCGGTGATCCTGGCGCCGAACTTGTCTTTGGCCCGCGGCATTTCCCAGCGCTCGGCCAGCCGGGCCGCGACCATGAAACCGGCGTTGTGGCGGCTGCGCTCGTACTCCCTGCCCGGGTTGCCGAGCCCGACCACGAGGATCGGGGCATCGGACCCTTCTTCCGGGTCGGAGCGGCGCAGGAAAGACAGGGCCTACTCCTCGCCGGAGGAGCCTTCGTCGCCGCCCTCTTCGCCTTCGGCAGCTTCCTCGCCACCCTCTTCGCCTTCGCCGACCACTTCCGGCTCGGCTTCCAGATCCACTTCCGGCTCCTCTTCGACGCGCGGCGGCGAGAGGGTCACCAGGGTGACCTCGGCGGGATCATCGGCGATCAGCGTGACGCCTTCGGGCGCAACGAGCTGCTCGAGGGTGAGCGTGTCGTTGATCTCCATCTCGGAGACGTCGAGGGTGATCGAGTCCGGGATGTCGGTCGGCAGCGCCTCGACGGTCACTTCACGGGTGACATGCTCGAGCACGCCGCCCTGCTTGACGCCGGGGCTGACATCGTCACCGGTCAGCTCGACCGCGACCTCGGCCTGAATCGCCTGGTTGAGGTCGACCTGCTGGAGGTCGAGGTGCTGGAGATCGCCGCGCACCGGGTGGTGCTGCTGCTCCTTGACCACGACCGGAACCGCATCGCTGCCTTCGATGTGAAGATCGAACAGCGCGTGGCCTTCACCCAGGATCACCCGGGCGTCGCGACTTTCGACCTGAAAGGTGGTCGCTTCCTTGCCGTCCGAGTAGACGACCCCGGGGACCTTGCCGTCACGGCGGAGGCGCTTGGAGATTCGGGAGCCGAAATCGGTGCGGGTTGTGGCGTTGAGTGTTGCTCGATCTGAAGACATTGGACAGAACAGGATAGGGAAAGTTCTACGCTTGAGGCATGGCGGACGATTCAAAGATCCCCAAGGGCAGGCTCCGTCGCTCGGCAAAGCTGGGCACGGCGATCGGCTCGCAAGGCGCCAAGTACGCCGGGACAAAGGCCTCGGGCCTGTTTCGGGGTGAAGATTCGAGCCAGGAGAAGCTGGACGAACGGCATGCCGAAACGGCCGCGAAGATGGTCGCCACGCTCGGCCAGATGAAGGGCGCGGCGATGAAGATCGGCCAGTTCGCCTCCTTCATCGACATCGACTTCATCCCAGAGGAGTACCGCGAGATCTACCAGGAGCAGCTGGCGAAACTGCGTTCCGAAGCGCCTTCGATGCCCTGGGAAGAGGTCGTCAAGGTGCTGAAGGAGGAATACGACGGCGAGCCGATCGAGCAGCTCTTCGACTCGATCGAGCACGAAGCTTTCGCCGCCGCCTCGATCGGCCAGGTCCACCGCGGCCGCCTGATCGACGGACGCGAGGTCGCCGTCAAGATCCAGTACCCGGGGATCGCCGAGGCGCTGGAGTCGGATCTCAAGAATGCCGGGATGCTGGTGCGGATGGCCCGGGCGCTCGCCCCGGGGCTGGACGCCCGGGAAGTCACCCGCGAACTCCGCGAAAGGGTGCTGGAAGAGCTCGACTACGAATACGAAGCCCAGAACCAGCGTTCCTTCGCCCGCGCCTACCGTGGCCATCCCTTCATTTACGTCCCCGATGTGATCACTCGCCTTTCCCGGCGCCGGGTGCTGGTCACCGAGTTCGTCGAGGGGATTGGGTTCGAGGAGATCCTCGAACTCGATGACGAGGAGCGCAGCCGTTTCGGCGAGATCCTCTTCCGCGGCAGCTTCGGCTCGATCTACCACCTGCAGCACTTCAACGCCGACCCCCACCCCGGCAATTACCTGTTGATGAAGGACGGCCGGGTTGCCTTCCTCGATTTCGGCATGACCAAGAAGCTTGACGCGGAGCAGATCGAGCTCGAACAGCTGGCGGTCGACGCGGCGGTTCGAAACGATCCGGAAGGCCTTCGCGACGCGCTCCACAACCTGGGCTTCGTCAAGAAGCCGTCGAAGCTGGATGCCGAGCACCTGATGAACCACGTGATGTCGATCGGTGGCTGGTACATGGAAGACCGCGAGATCGAGATCGACGGCGACCGGGTGATGAAGGTGATCGAGTCAACCCACGATCCCCGCTCCGAGTACTTCGACCTGATGCGACGGGAATCGATCCCGGCCGACGAGTTGATGGGCCGCCGGATGGAGATCGGTGTGCTGGCCGTGCTCGGCCGGCTGCGGGCGAAGCGCAACTGGCACCGGATCATGCGCGAGTGGGTGTACGCCGACCCGCCGGCGACCGAGCTGGGCAGGGAGGAATGGGAGTACTTCGAAGAGAGAGGGATTTTTCAGGTCCCCGGGATCAAGAAGGGTAAATTGGAGTCATGAAGCGCATCAAAGCTGGTTGGCAGTTGACCAAGAAAAGCTGGCGCGTTCTTTCGGACTCGCCCGGCCTGGTGCGGTTCCCGCTGATCGGCGGCCTGATCGCACTCCTGATCACGATCGTGCTGATCGGCCCCGGGCTCTACCTGCTCGAGGACGGAAACAGCGCTCCCGGGGCGATTCTCGCGGCGGTTGGCATCTACCTTGCGGCCTTTGCCACCTTCTACTTCGCGGTCGGGCTCGCCCACAACGCCGACCGGCAGATGCACGGGGAAACCGCCACTTTTGGCGACGGCATGGCTTTGGCCTCGAGCCGGATGGGAGCGATCGCCGGCTGGGCCTTCGTGGCGACCGTCGTGATGACGATCATCCGGGCGATTCAGGAGCGCTTCGGAATCGCCGGCGCAATCGTCGGTGGTCTGGCCGGCGCCGCCTGGGGCATCCTCACTTTCCTCGCCGTCCCGGTCATCGCTCTCGAAGGCACCGGGCCGATCGAGACGATCAAGCGTTGCGCCAGTCTGGTCAAGAGCCGCTGGGGCGAGCAGATCGCCGGCACCATCGCGATCGGCGGCATTGTCTTTCTGGTCGGCTTCCTGCCGGCCACGCTGCTGATCGTCGCCGGGGTAGCGCTCTGGACCGTGTCGGGTATCGGCGGCGCGATCCTGATCGCCGTCGGGGTGCTCGTCCTGGTTGTGGCCGCCCTGGTCCAGCAGTCGCTCGCGACGATCTTCGGGGTCGCGCTCTACCGCTACGTGGCCGGGCAGGAAGCGGTCGGCGGATTCACCGAGCAGGAGCTCGAGAGCGCGGTCCGGCTCAAGCGCGGCGCCGGGCCAGCCACGATCTGACCCGGGGGATCCGCCTCAACAAGGTTCGCCGGTCTGCCTGATCGCGGTGATCACGCAGCCGGCCTCGTCCGGATCCCTCGGCTCGAACCCTTCGAGCCGGAATCCGGGTTCGAGAGTTTCCAGCAGGCCGCCGGTCAGTCCGCGGTGGAGTCCGCAGACGACGAGCTGATTCTCGTGAACGGCCTCGCGGTAGGGGCAGTTTCCGAGGCAGCAGGTGAAACCCTCGTCGCTTTCCCCGGTGACCCGCGGCTGGAAGCCGAAGGCGGTGAGGGTTACGGCGAGGGCCTCGGCCGGTGAGGAGGAGCCACCTGGCGCGGCCTTCCGGCCCGCGTCCCGCCCCGCTTCACGGCCGACCGCCTCGATCCTGCGCAGGCTTTCGGTCCCGGCCGGGTAGGCCCGGGCGAGCCACCTGACCAGGTCCGAGTAGGCGGTCGGGGGAGAACCGCCCGGCCGGGCATCCGGCGAGAGCGTCCATTCGTCCCTCGGGCGTCCCCTCCCCGCCGCATCCCGGCGCCGTTCGACCAGACCCGCCTGAAGCATCCGGTCGAGGTGGGCCCGGACGCCATTCGGGTGGAGGCCCAGCTGGTCGGCAAGCCAGGTTGTCGGCACCGGCCGGGCGGACTCCGCAAGCAGCTCGAAGATCCGGGCCCGGGTCGGCTGGCTCAGCACGGCATCGCTCTTTTCCGGCAGGTCCACGGACTCAGCCTCTCACCCGAAGCGGTCTCCGGGCCCGAGCCGGATCGCGCTGACCAGGCTTCGCAGCAGGCTCGAGAGAATCATCAGCCCGGCGGCAAAGATCAGCAGCAGGGCCGGTCCGGTCAGCTGGTCCAGGTCCGCGATCCGGGCAACCGAAAGCAGCGCCACCCCGGCCACGGCCAGCCAGCTGACCGCTCGATCCCGCCACGAATCCTTTTTCGGCCCGCCCCGCCCGAGGTCTCTCACATGCACGACCACCGAGATCAGGTGAAGCATTGAACCGGCAACGGTGAGACCGATCCACCCGACCACGAGCAGCACCGCGAGGACGCCCTGATCCTTGCCCGCCAGCGGGGCCAGGGGATGCTCGAGTGCGGCCAGCAGGGCGAAGGCGACGCCGAGCGGCAGGAAGACCTGGGCGGAGGCGACCAGCCGGCCCGGCAGGGTCAGCCCGGCCGGGGCGGCGACCGCCGAGGCGACGAGATTCACGGAAAGCGAGCCCGAAGCCAGTAACAGCAGCGCCCAGCCGGCAAGGACCAGTGGTTCTTCTCCGGCGCCGTAACCGATCGCCAGCGATCCGACGCCGGCGCTCCAGAGCAGGAAGGTCAGGGGCTGAAGGCGGCCGAAACGAAGCCCGGTCCGGGTCAGGGACGGGAAGAAGGTGTGGAGGGTGCCGACGATCGCACCACCCAGCCAGCCGCCCAGGTTGAAAGCGAGATGGGCGCCGAGCAAGGAGCCGTAGGGCCAGGCGACGCCGGTCGCGAGCAGGACGCCAGCCACGATGCCGGGAACCAGCCAGGCGGCGCTCGCGGCGTACCACCGGCTGGCCCAGGCGGCCCGCTGGAGGGAGCGGCGATGCAGCCCGGAAAGGGCCGCCGCGTAGAGCCCGAGGGTCGTCAGGAGGAGTGCTGACCCGGCGAGCACCGCCGGGTCGACGTCCCCGGCAACCCCGGTCACGACCGCGACGGTACCGACGCTCCAGCAACCGGTCTGGGCCGCGACCAGCTTCGGTGGAGGCGGTGTGGTGGCGAGGAAGGCGGTCACGAAGAACTGGCTGACCCCGATCACGAGCTGGGACACCCCGCCGAGCAGGGCCAGGTGAAGTGCCATCCAGCCGGCGGTTCCCCAGCCGGCAAACTCACCGGCCAGCGCGAGGGCTCCCGCAGCGGCCAGAAACGCGGTTCCGGTGAGGACGGAAGCAAGCAGCAGATCGGTGGGCCGCATGGTTCCGGAGGACATGACGCGATTTTACACACAATGACTGTGTAAAATGGTCGCCCCGAATCCGAATCGAACGAGCGTGAGATGGCCTACGTAATCAACGAACCCTGCATCGCCGTGAAGGACAACTCCTGCGTCGAGGTCTGTCCGGTCGACTGCATTCATCCGACTCCCGACGAGCCCGACTACGAAAACGTGGACCAGCTCTTCATCGACCCGGAGGAGTGCATCGACTGCGACGCCTGTGTCGAGGCCTGCCCGGTCGACGCGATCACCCCGGAGGACATGGTCCCGCCGGAGTGGCAGCGCTTCATCGAGATCAACGCGAACTACTACAAGGACAAGTAGTCCGGCGAACCTCGCCTCGCCGCCGGGCCGGACCGGCCCGGTCACGACCTCGGTTCAATTCACTTGGACATAACCCGGGCGAATTGAACCTAGGTGGCCTGATTGAGGAGGCGGGGGTCGTTCGAGCAGATCCCGTCAACCCCCAGCACGGTCAAGGAGTCGATCCGCTTCGGATCGTCCACGGTCCAGACATACAGCTTCTTGCCGGCGTCGTGGATCGTTTCCACGAGGCGCGGAGTGACCACTCCGAAGAAGGCCCAGATCGAATCGACCTCCAGCTCGGGCAGGCCGCGGCGGACCTGGCCGGGCATCCGCACCCGGACCGAAGCCAGACCCATGGCCAGGGCCGGCCGGATGAACTTCGGCATGCCGAGCCAGTCCTTCGTCACCTTGGGCACCGTCCAGCCGAGACTGAGACCCGACTCGACTTCGTCTTCGCGCTTGAGCTGCCCGAGCTTCCTCACGGTTGAGATCTCCATCGTCGATACCGAGGTGCGCTCGATCAGCCGGTGCCGGCGGACCGCATCAAAGACCTCGTAGTCACGGCCCGGTAGCTTGATGTCGAGGTTGATCCGGACCCGGTCCAGGGGTGGCCGGGTGAAGGCCTCCAGAGCTGCTTCCAGGGTCAGCCTCTTCCCCCTTTCCCCGGCGGCCGCGGCGGCGTGCCAGTCATGGGCGACGACCAGCTCGCTTCGCTTGCCCGCGGGGATCGAAGGGTGGCCGTCCTCGGTCCAGAGCACGTCAAACTCGATCAGGTCGACCCCGACCTCGACCGCCTTCTCGAAGGAAGCGACCGTGTTCCCTGGCACCAGCGCATCGGCCCCCTTGTGACCGATACGAAGCACCGCAGCTACACCTGCTCGGAGTCGAGCAGGCGGGCGGCGTTGACCAGTCGCTCCACCCCGTCGACGTCGCGGACCGCGCCGGTGTCGGCCGAGGTCGCCATCATCGCGTAGGCCCGCAGGGCCGGTGAAACTTCGCGATCACGGTCGACCGGCTGGTAGCCGCCGGAGCTCTCGATCGCTTCGCGTCGGGCGGCCAGGGTTTCCTCCTCGACCTCGAGCGAGATGGTCCGGTTGGGGATGTCGATCGCGATCTCGTCACCGGTCTCGACCAGGGCGATCGCGCCGCCGGCCGCCGCCTCGGGGGAGACGTGGCCGATCGAAAGGCCGGAGGTGCCACCGGAGAAACGCCCGTCGGTGAGCAGGGCACATTCCTTTCCGAGCCCCAGACCCTTCAGGTAGGAGGTCGGGTAGAGCATCTCCTGCATGCCGGGACCGCCACGCGGGCCTTCGTAACGGATCACGACCACGTCGCCGGACTTGACCCGGCCGCTGAGGATCGCGTCGACCGCGTCGTCCTGGGATTCGACCACGAAGGCCGGCCCGTTGAACTTGAGGATCGATTCGTCGACCCCGGCCGTCTTGACCACGCAGCCGCGCTCGGCGATGTTGCCGTAAAGGATCGCCAGGCCGCCGTCCTTCGAGTAGGCGTGCTCGACGTCATGGATGCAGCCCTCGGCCGCGTCGGTGTCAAGGGACTCCCAGCGCTCCGATTGCGAGAAGGCCGACGAAGAGCGCTTGCAGCCGGGCGCCGCGTGGAAGAGGTCGAGCGCGATCTCGGAGGGCTTCGGCCCGCGGATGTCCCAGCTGCCGAGCCAGGTGTCGATGTCCGGCGAATGGACGGTGTGGACTTCCTCGTTCAGCAGTCCGCCGCGGCGCAGTTCGCCGAGGATGGCGGGAATGCCGCCGGCCCGGTGGACGTCCTCCATCAGGAAGTGCCCGTTCGGCGCGACCTTGCAGATGCAGGGCACCCGCTTCGAAAGCTCGTCGATGTCGGACATCTCGAAGTCCACCCCCGCCTCGCGGGCCGCCGCCAGCAGGTGCAGGACGGTGTTGGTCGAGCCGCCCATGGCGATGTCCAGGGTCATCGCGTTCTCGAATGCATCGCGGGTCGCGACCGATCGGGGCAGCACCGACTCGTCGTCTTCGCCGTAGTACTTGCCGGCGATCTCGACCGCGGTGCGGCCGGCCGATTCGTAGAGCGCCTTGCGGGCGGTGTGGGTCGCCAGGGTCGAACCGTTGCCGGGCAGCGAGAGACCGAGCGCCTCGGTCAGGCAGTTCATCGAGTTGGCGGTGAACATGCCGGAGCAGGAACCGCAGGTCGGGCAGGCGTTCTCCTCGATGATCGCGATGTCCTCGTCGGAGACCTCGTCGGCGACCGCGTCGGCGATCGCCGAGATCAGGTTGACCCGCTTGCGGACGGTGCCGTCGACCAGGGTCGCCTCGCCGCCTTCCATCGGGCCGCCGGAGACGAAGACGGTCGGGATGTTGAGCCGCAAGGCCGCGTTCAGCATGCCCGGCGTGATCTTGTCGCAGTTCGAGATGCAGACCATCGCGTCGGCACAGTGGGCGTTGACCATGTACTCGACGCTGTCGGCGATCAGGTCGCGGGATGGCAGCGAGTAGAGCATGCCGCCGTGGCCCATCGCGATTCCGTCATCGACCGCAATCGAGTTGAACTCGAGCGGCACACCGCCAGCCTCCTTGATCGCCGCGGAGACGACCTCGCCGACCGGCTTCAGGTGGGTGTGACCGGGAACGAACTGGGTGTACGAGTTGGCGACCGCCACGATCGGCTTGCCGAAGTCCTCACGGGCCACTCCGGAAGCGCGCAGAAGCGCCCGGGCCCCGGCCATGTTGCGTCCATGAGTAACGGTCTTCGATCTCAGATCTGGCATGTGGCTAAGATAGCGGAATGACCATTCCGGCACAAGAGTGGACGGAACTTTCCCAGCAGGAGAAGCGGGCCCGGGCGCTGGATGCGGCCGACCGCCTCTTTGCCCGGGAGGGTCTCGACGCCCCGATGCCCGCCCTTGCCGAGGCACTCGGGATCGGGGTCGGCAGCATCTACCGGCAGGTCGGCACCAAAAACGAGCTGATCGGCGCCCTGGTCATCGAGCGGTCAAAGACCCTCTGCCGGAGATTCGATGCCACTCTCGCCGAACCCGATCCCTGGCAGGCGATGACGGCAGCGGTTCACGAAACGGTCGACGACTGCCTGAACGACGCGCTCACCCAGTCAGCCTGGGACCAGGCCGCAATCGTCAGCGACGAAGTCCGCGCCGCCCGCCAGCAGGCAACCGACTCCCTGGCCGCGATGTTCGAAAGGGCCCGTCGATCCGGAGCGATCACCGCGGAAGCCTCACCCGAAGACCTCCGCCTCCTCTTCTTCGCCCTCCGAGAATTCAGCTCGGTCGGATCAGCCCAAGCCCACCGCTTCACCGACCTCGTCCTGCGCGGAATCAAGAGCTAGTTCCAGCCTTCTCATGAACAACGGCCGATGACCTGTCAGAAAGGGCAAGTGAAAACGACTAAATGAGTCCAGCTACCAAGAGAGAATCCTCATGAAGCGAAACTACTTCCTCAAGACCATCGGAGCGAGCGACCACTTGCTCAGTGATGACTGGACCCAGACCGACCCTCACCTGCTCTCCTCGGTCCGCTTCCCGAAACGCCCGTCCAGCATCAAGAGGGGTGATTTTCTCGTCTACTACGCAACTGGCGAACAACGCATCTTTGCAATTGGAAGGGCGGTCGGCGATGGTGCGGATGCCGCTCACGAGATCGCACCGGGCGAAGCCAGATGGCCATATCTGCTGAAGATTCAAGTCTTTCTGTTGATTCCGAAGCTGGCGCTCGCACCCAAATGGGACTCAATGGGGATTGAGTCGACCAGCATCATGCAGAAGTCACACATCGAGATCAATCAGCGTCAATACGAAAAGGCTTGGGAGGCGATCGTCAAGCGAACTCGCCTCAACGATTCTTAGTCAAGAAGGCGGAATCCGACCTCGGTGCGCCTGCGGCCGAACTTCGTTCACGGCGGTGCAAGTCAAACTCAAGTTCCGCGGAAAGCCTTGGCCGCGAAGTTGGGGGCGACGAAGAATTGTCGGAGCCTGCACCTGAATCGACGCCTAGTTCGAGATGGCGAAAGTGAGCGCTATATGGCCACTTTTGCCTTCTCGATTCCTGCGCGACTGCTGCTAAGCCCTAAAACAACTGGTTTTCGCCGGCGAAGATCTCGCTTACCGAGTCGTCGGTGAAGATGCGGCGGATCGAGTCGGCGAGGGTTCCGGCGGTGCTGAGGACGTGGATGTTGTCCGGGGCGCCCGGGCGGAGCGGGATCGTGTCGGTGACGACGATCTTCTCGAGGCCGGATTTCTCGTAGGGAAGGCGTTCAAAGGCGGGGCCGGAGAAGACGCCGTGGGTGGCGCAGGCGATCACCGACTTGGCGCCCTCGTCGAGGACGGTGCGGGCGGCGGCGCAGAGCGTGCCGGCGGTGTCGATCATGTCGTCGGAGATGATCGCGATCTTGTCCTTCACGTCCCCGACCACGTAGCCGATTTCGGCGACCTGCTGCTTGGGCCGCTCCTTCTCCATGATCGCCCACTCGGTCCCGACCTTGCGGGCGAAGTTGCGGGCGGCCTTGGCGCGACCGGCGTCCGGGGAGACGATCACCAGCTCCGAAGGGTCGTACTGGTCGGCGAACCACTGGGTCAGCATCGGCTGGGCGGTCATGTGGTCGACCGGGACAGTGAAGAAGCCCTGGATCTGGCCGGCGTGAAGGTCCATGGTCAGGACCCGGTCGATACCGACGGCTTCGAGCGAGCGGGCAACCACGCGGGAAGTGATCGGCTCGCGGGGGGCCGACTTCTTGTCCTGGCGGGCGTACCCGAACCAGGGCATGACGGCGATGATCCGGTGGGCGGAGGCGCCCTGGGCGGCGTCGGCCATGATCATCAGTTCCATCAGGGCGTCGTTCGGCGTCATGTCCGTCTCGACGTTGGCGCAGGTCGACTGGACCAGGAAGACGTCGGCGCCGCGAATGGATTCCTCGTAGCGGCCGTAGATCTCGCCGTCGGAAAAGGTCTTCAGGGTGACGTCACCGACCGCAAGCGAAAGCTTGCCGGCGATCTTCGCGGCCAGGTCCTGGGAGCTCCGTCCACCAAACACCATCGCCCGCTTCGAATAGTCGTGCGGGATGGTCGTCTGGGCTGAACTCTCGGTAATGGTCACTGACTGCTTTCCCCTTCTGCCTTGCGGTCGGCGAGCCGCTCGGCGTAATCATCAACGTTTCTCTGATCGTTCTCGCTCACCGAGAGGGCCCCGGGAGGAATGTTGTCGCGGATCACCGCGCCGGCGCCAGTGTACGCGCCATCGCCGACTTCCACCGGTGCCACCAGCATCGTGTCGACGCCGATCTTCACGTCGGAGCCGATCTTCGTGCGGTGCTTCTCGGCGCCGTCGTAGTTGGCCGTGATCGTGCCGGCCCCGAGATTCGAGTTTTCGCCGATCTCGGTGTCACCGATGTAGGACAGATGCGGGACCTTCGAGTTCTCGCCGATCGTCGAGTTCTTGATCTCGACGAAGGTGCCTGCCTTGGCTCCGTCCTCGAGCTTCGCCCCGGGGCGCAGGTAGGCGAAGGGACCGACCGAGCAGCCCTCCGCCAGTTCGCAGAGGTTCAGATAGGACTGAATCACCTGGCAGCCCTTGCCGATCCCCGAATCGATGATCGTCGAATGCGGGCCGATCACTGCCTCTTCTGCGATCTCGGTCGCGCCTCGCAGGGAGGTGCCGGGCTCGATCCGTGAGTCCTGCCCGATCGTCACCCCGGCGTCGATCCAGGTCGTGGCGGGGTCGACGATCGTTACGCCGTCAAGCATGTGCCGGCGGAGGATCCGCTGACGGGCCTCGGCCTCGACCACGGCCAGGTCGGCCCGGTTGTTGACCCCGAGGTTGATCGCCGGATCCTTCGAGACATGGGCCGTAACCAGTTCTCCGCGGGAGCGCATCACCGCGATCACGTCGGTCAGGTAGTACTCGCCCTGGGCGTTGTCGCTGGAGAGCTCACCGAGGGCCGAAGCAAGCGATTCGCCATCGAAGACATAGGTCCCGGAGTTGATCTCGCGGATCGCCAGTTCCTCGCGGGTGGCGTCCCCCTCGGCCTTCGCTTCGACGATCTTGCGGATCGTGCCGTCGCCACCGCGGACGATCCGGCCGTAGGAGCCGGGGTCGTCGAGGATCGCGGTCATCACCGTGGCGGAGGCGCCGCTTTCATCCTGGGAAGCGAGCAGCCCGGTAATCACCTCGGCCGAAATCAGGGGTACGTCGCCGGAAAGCACCAGCACCCGCGGGGACTCGCGAACGATCTCGAGGGCGGACCTGACCGCGCCGCCGGTTCCGTTCGATTCAACCTGCTCGACCGTTTCAACCCCGTCCGGCAGGGCCCGGGAAAGGTCCCGCTCCGGGGAAACGATCACCGCCACCCGGTCGGCCCCGGCTTCGCGCGCGGCGAGCACCGGCCAGGCGATCATCGGCCGGCCACAGACGGGATGAAGCACCTTGGGCAGGGCAGACCGCATGCGGGTGCCCTGACCGGCCGCCATGATCAGCGCTGTTACGGGGGCCCCGGTCACGAGGGACATTCTAAGTCGGCGAGCTTCGGCATGCCGACTCAAGTCGGCATGCCTCGCCCCGCCTCCAAGTTAAACCCGCCGGCCCATCAAACGAATTGATGGTTGGGCCGGCTCAGCTAGAGGTTCTTCCCGCCCGATTATCTGGGGGTGATCTGGGTTGAAGTTATTCGTTCCATGTGCGAATAACTTCAATGCAGATGGAAGCGTTAGCTGCCGAGGGCCTGGGACTTGGCTTCCTGGGAGAGGAGGATCAGGGTCCAGCCGGAGAAGATCAGGTCGATGCCGATCAGGAGGCCGATCGCCCACTCGGCCGAATTCGGCCAGGAGGCGACGAAGATCAGGCCGATCAGGAGCGAAAGTGCTCCGTTCAAGCCAAGCCAGCCCGCCCCGGGCACGCCCCGCTGGGCGAAAGCGGCTCCGAGCCGGACGACGCCGGCCGCGAGGAAGTAGGCGATCAGGATCACGGTGAAGGCCTTTGCGCTCAGGTCCGTATGGGTGACGATTATCAACCCGACTATCAATGCGACCAGGGCCCAGGCGATCCTCGCGATCACGGTTCCGGCTCCCTCGGCCGAGAAAGCCAAGACGAAGATGAACACCGACGCAATGACGAAAGAGATCCCGACCAGCAGCGCAAATGCCTGACCGACGATGTGGGGCGCGACGATCGCGAAACAACCGACCAGGATCATCAGGATCCCGGCCCCGGTGAAAATCCCGGATGCGCGTTTGACTTCCTTCTCCGGTGTTGCGTTGTATTCCATGGCCAAAGCCTATCCTCGCCAGCGGAGGTAGAGTCCGGCGCGATTCCGGGATGGTGTAATCGGTAGCACACCGGTTTTTGGTACCGGCAGTGGAGGTTCAAGTCCTCCTCCCGGAGTTTGGAGTACCTCTATGTTTGGGAATCGCGGGACGCGGTTATGGGTGCAGGGTCAGTCTCGTTTTCAGGCAATAGGGACATCACCCGGAGGAATCGATGCGAAAGCTCGCAGTCGCAGTTGCGGTAGCCGTCACCACCTTCTTCGCCCAGGGCATTCAGGCCCAGGCCGCGGTCACCGACGCCTTCGACGGCGCGATCACCTGCACGACCCAGCCGGCGATCCCCTCTCCGCTGCCCGGCAGCGAGTACGCCGGACAGCG
>WBZM01002219.1_pt1 | contig 17002 bp, 14 predicted proteins | sample 5204271 | NCBI WGS metagenome assembly WBZM01 (sample SAMN12344346, study PRJNA552823) | activated sludge metagenome | biome: Activated sludge suspended growth; feature: Nitrification reactor; material: Wastewater; isolation source: activated sludge from nitrification reactor of wastewater...
GCCCATCCGGCGCGCGGTGGCAAGCAGCGATTCACCGCTTTTTGCCGTCCCCCTTCTGCCGGAGGGCATGAAAATAACTTGATATTCACGATTGGCCGCAGACATCACACCACTACCCGATTTGGCGTTTGTGCCCGTTCTGGGCCCGCTGCCATTTAATTGAGGATGAGGGATTCTAGCATGACTCAAGCGAGGAACAACTTACCTGCTTTCGATTGGGTTGCCGCGGGTCTTTTTCCTCGGTCGTTAGCCATCAGCATGCGACTGATGGATGGTTTCCACGGTTTTACGCCAGTCGATCGAGAGATAAGTGGATTGCAATTCTTGAGCGACGGCCGTTGCAACTTCAGCTGGTGTGCCATCGCGTTCGATCGGTCCACCCCATTCAAATGCTGAAAGATAGGCATCGGTTCCGGTCAGACCGGCGGCCATCGCCGCGTTATCGACTGCTATTTGAAAGCGTTGAGGAAGTTCAACACTGAACCGATCGCGCCGGCCGCCGGCGCGCACTTGAAGTGGAATGTCATGCCAATAAAGAATCTGATAGGTGGTCATAGGCGAATTGGAATCCCTTCAAGGGTGAAGATAACTTCTAACAACAAAGACGCAAAGGTTTGCTTTGCGTCTTTGTATCGGTTTCGCTTGGTGCCAGCGCTTAGCGCCGAAGAAGCCGGCGGCTGTCAGTTAACATAATCTTTAAGAGATATATGCTAGGAAAGCCCGACTACCTTGCCATCTTCATCGATATCGATGTTCATATATACCGGCCGAGTGCCTAATCCCGGCATCGTTCGCATCTCTCCCAGCAGTGGGTAGATAAAGCCCGCGCCGACGGAAGCCCGCACCTCGCGGACTGTTAGTGTGTAACCGGATGGCGCGTTTTTCAGAGTGGGATCGTGGCTGATGCTCAGATGCGTTTTGGCCATGCAGATCGGTAAATCGCCGAACCCGTTTTCTTCGTAGGTCTTGATTTGCTTCTCGGCCTGGGGCTCATAGATAACCGAGCCAGCGCTGTAAATTTCCTTGGCAATCTTCTCGATCTTGTCCTTGATAGGAATATTAAGCGGGTAAAGGAACTCGAAATTTGAGGGCTTCTCACAGGCGGCAACAACTGCCTCGGCTAACTGGATGGCTCCGTCACCGCCCTCAGTCCAGTGGTTGCTCATGACGGCTGTCTCCGCGCCCGCGGCGATAGCCCCCTTCATGACCGCCTCTACCTCTGCGTCGGTGTCGGTCGGGAACTTGTTGACCGCCACGACAACCGGGATACCGAAACGTTTGGCGTTGCGGATATGGGCGGCGAGGTTGGCCAAGCCCGCTTCCAGGAGCGGAATGTTTTCTTCGATGTACGCTTTGTCAAGCGGTCGGCCGGCCACGACGCGCGGCCCACCGCCGTGCATTTTCAGCGCGCGAATGGTGGCAACCAGCACGACGCAATCCGGAATCAAACCGGAGTAACGGCACTTAATATTGAAAAACTTCTCCATGCCGATATCGGCCCCGAAGCCGGACTCGGTGACGACGTAGTCGCCTAGTTTGAGAGCCAGCCGGTCAGCGAGAATTGAGGAGTTGCCATGAGCGATGTTGGCAAATGGCCCGGCGTGGACGAACGCGGGTTGCCCTTCGAGGGTTTGCAAGAGGTTAGGATGCAGGGCATCCTTCATCATCACGGTCACCGCGCCGGCGACTCCCAAATCGTCCAGTGTAATCGGCTTGCCATCCTTGTTGTAGCCGATAACCGTGCGACCGGCGCGACTGCGAAAGTCGTGCAAGGCGCTCTTGTAATCGTCGCCGTTCACCAGAGCCAGGATAGCCATGATCTCGCTGGCAACGGTGATGTCGAAGCCGGTCTGCCGCGGCCGGCCGTCATCTTCCGGTCCCAACCCGACGAGCACGTTTCGTAGAGCGCGATCGTTGGTGTCAGTGACCCGGTTCCAGGTGGTGCGGTATGGGTCTATATTCAGGCGGTTCAGGCCGACCTTGGCCAAACGCTCGTCACTCATCCGGTCTTCGTGGTACCACCGAGCGTCGATAGCGGCGGCAACAAGGTTGTGGGCGGCGGTGATGGCGTGGATATCGCCGGTCAGGTGCAGGTTGAAATCCTCCATAGGGATCACCTGGCTGTACCCTCCGCCGGCTGCGCCGCCTTTTATTCCGAACGTCGGCCCCATGCTGGGTTGGCGGATGCAGGCGATCGACTTGTAGCCCAGCGCGCCAAGTCCTTGCACCAATCCGATGGAAGTGGTCGTCTTGCCTTCTCCAAGAGGGGTGGGGGTTATGGCTGTGACGTCAACGTACTTGCCGGTGGGCCGATTCGCCAGCTTAGGCAAGGTATCGAGATGAACCTTGGCCTTAAATTTGCCGTAGTGGATCAAGTCATCATCCGTCAGGCCTAATTCGGCTGCAATATCGGATATTGGCTTGGGAGTGGCGGCTTGGGCGATATCGAGATCGGAAGGGACAGGGAATAAGCGCTTGATAGCGTGTTTCATATTACTCCTCAGAAAAGTGCCACCAACCTTGGGATAAGTGGTGGGAAGGGATAGGGATAAATATTTTACCGGATTCGACATGCCTCCGCCACTAAACAGCGGGCATGGAAATTGCCCCTCTATCCGGCCAGAGGGGCAATTTCTGTTCCAATAGTTAGGTACTTGTGGCTAGCTTTTATGCGGCGTTGCTATCTGTGAGCCATGAATAAGGACCTTCACGTTGGCTTCAACAAGGTGCTGCTTCCCGGCCGGCAGGTGATCAGCCAATGCTTTTTGAACAATATCAAGCGGCAGGACCGGTCTGGCCCCCAGCAAAGCACCCAGGGCCGCCATGTTCATCATCTTGGCCGTGCCCCATTCCTCGGCAATGGCGTTGGCCGGAACCTGAACGATGTCAATATCGGTGCGCGTAGGCTCCACTTCTACCAGAGAGCTGTTTACCACCAAAAGCCCGCCAGGCTTGACCAGCTTCTCGTACTTTTCGTAGGAAGGCTGGTTCAGCGCGACGGCGATTTCGGGCCGGGATACGACTGGTGCCCCGATGGGATCGTCGCTGATGATGACGACGCAATGGGCAGTGCCGCCGCGCATCTCCGGCCCATAGGATGGGATCCAGGTAACATGCTTGCCCGCATCCATTCCGGCATAGGCCAACAACTGTCCGGCGAACAAAACACCTTGCCCGCCAAATCCTGAAAAAATGATTGAAGTCTCCATAAACTGGTTTCCTGAATGACTATAAGGCAGCATGCAGGACAGGCGTCGCATCCTCGACGCTCCTTCCCTCATACCGTTCGATAGCGTTGCCGAAAACATCACCCAGCCGTTTAATTCCCTCGTTAATGAGTTCGGGCTTGCAGAAGGAAAAGTTGAGGCGGAGCGTATTTTTCCCATCTCCTGCAGGGTGGAAGGATGAGCCGGGAACATAGGCAACTTTTTCCTGGATGGCCTCCTTGAGGAGTTCCGATGCGTCGAGATAACTCGGCAGCGTGACCCACAAGAAAAGCCCGCCAGCGGGATGCGTCCAGCTAACGCCGTCGGGGAAGTGCCTCTCCATCGCGGTCAGCATCACGTCTCGCCGTTCACGATAGACATCGCGAATGAGGCGAACGTGCCCCTTCAGGAAATCATCACCTTCTGTACCACCCGTTAATATTTCATGGGCGATCAGCTGATTCAGGGTGGCGGTGTGCAAATCCATTCCTTGCTTGGCCACGGTGCAGCGTTGGATAACCTCGACAGGGGCCACCACCCAGGCCAGCCGCAAGCCGGGAGCCAGAGTCTTGGAGAATGTGCTCAGGTAGATGACGTTGCCGCGCATATAGGCTCGGCCGTTGCCGTTGACAGGCTTGGCGTCATTGTAATAGCCATTGTTCTCAATATTGCGGCCAGGCCGGTTTTTACAAATCTCAGAATCGAGCACGACCAGCGATGGTAGATGATCTCCCTCGTAGCGAAGTTCACCATATGGATCGTCCTCTATGATGGGCACGCCGTAGCGATCGGAAAATTCGATTAACTTGCGCCTTCTCTCAAGCGATAGGGTCACACCTCCGGGATTGTGGAAATTCGGCAGGATATACATGAACTTCGGCCCGGCGGTGAGCGCTTCTTCCAGATAGTCTACTTGCAAGCCATCCTCATCCATAGGGACAGTCGTGAACTCGGCCTGGTAGGCGCGCCAGGCTTGGAGCGCGCCGAGGTAAGTCGGTTTCTCCGTAAGGATAAGATCGCCCGGATTGATGAGCACCATTCCGAGCAGGTCAAGGGCTTGTTGAGAACCGCTGGTGATTAGAACGTTATCGGGAGCTGCCTCGATGCCATACGTAGCCATCTTCCTGGCTATCCACTCCCGCAAGGGGCGGTAGCCTTCAGTGGCGCTGTATTGAAGGGCCTGCTTGCCATGTTTGGACAGTACGCGCTCCGATGCGGCGCGGAAGGCGTCGATCGGAAATACCTCAGGCGCGGGCATTCCGCCGCCGAAGGAGATAATATCCGGGCTTTCGGTTAACTTGAGAAGCTCGCGGATGGCCGAGCCTTTCATCGATTGCATGCGCTGAGCGCAGCGATGGTTCCAGGGAGTTGTCATAGGTTTGCTCCAGCTGTGCGGTGTGTTTCAAGTAGGTTGAAACACGTTTATTTGCGCGTTTGCGCCAGTTCCGATGCGACTTTGTAATCGCCAAGGGGATAGGTGGGAATCATACTGTCACGAATCCAGTCGAGCGATTGCGATGGGGTCATTCCCCAGTTCGTTGGGCACGACGACAACAATTCGACGATGCTGAAACCCAGGCCATTCATCTGGGCCTCGAACGCCGTGCGGATGGCCTTTTTAGCCTGGATGATGTGTCGCGCGTCGTGGAGACTCCGTCTGACCGCATAGACGGTTCCGTCGAGGTTGGCAAGCAATTCGGCGACACGAATAGGCGCGCCATTCAAGCGAAGGTCACGACCGAAAGGCGAGGAAGTTGTTACCTGTCCGGGCAACGATGTCGGGGCCATCTGCCCGCCGGTCATGCCATAGACAGCATTGTTAATAAAAATCGTTGTGATTTTTTCGCCGCGGGCGGCGGCATGGATGATCTCGCCCATCCCGATCGAGGCCAGATCGCCATCACCCTGATAGGTGAAAACGATCTTGTCCGGGTGGACTCGCTTGACCCCGGTGGCCATTGCTGGCGCGCGGCCGTGGGCGGCCTCGCAGGCATCAACATCAAAATAGTTATAGGCGAATACTGAGCATCCCACAGAGGCAACAAGGATTGTGTCTTCGCGAATCCCCAACTCATCGATTACTTCGGCAACGAGACGATGGGCCACCCCGTGCGTACATCCCGGGCAGTAATGGGTATATACGTCGGTCAGAGCGTTGGGCCGCTCATAAACGACCTGCTCGTTGACGTTGGGAAGAACGTTTAAATCGATGGCATGGTCATTGAGGGGTAACACGGCCATTGTGAGCCTCCTTTCGCGTGGTTGAGTAACCGGTCGACATGAGCGTCATACGGATTGCCTCTTCGACCTCCTCGGGAATGGGGACGATCCCTCCCATCCGGCCGCTGAACCGGACGGGGATCTGTCCGGCAACAGCTTCGCGCACATCGTGGACCATTTGACCGGCGTTCATTTCGACGACGAGCAGCGAGCGAAGCAGCGGGGCCTGCCGCGACAAGGCCGCCAGTTCCTTTTCAGGGAACGGCCAAAGGGCGATTGGGCGGAATAACCCCACCGGGACGCCGGCATCTCGCAGCCGTTTGACGGCTGTTTGGGCGACCCGCGCGGCGGTTCCAAACGCAACCACCACCACTTCGGCGTCTTCAATATAAGCCTGCTCGTACCGCACCTCACTAGCCTGTTGAATTTGGAGCAATTTGGCCTGCAGGTCCAGATTGAGTTTTTCAAGTTCTTCCGCGCCCATATAGAGGGAAGAGACAACGTTGTGAGGTCGGCCCTTCGCCCCAGTCACCGCCCACGATGGCCGTTCAGTTGAAATCTCCCGCATCTCGGGTAATTCCGCGGGTTCCATCATTTGACCGATCGTGCCATCGGCAATGACAAATACGAGCGTACGATATTTTTCAGCAAGATCGAAGGCCAGCATCGTTAAGTCAATGGCTTCCTGCACGGTTGAAGGGGCAAGTACAATGGGGTGAAAGTCACCATGCCCAGCCGTCTTTGTGATCTGATTGTAATCAGACTGACTGGGTTGGATGTTGCCCAAGCCCGGACCACCGCGCATGACGTCGATTACAACGGCCGGTACGTTTGAGGCCGCCATATAGCTGAAGCCTTCCTGCATCAGGCTGATACCGGGACTACTGGAGGAAGTCATGACCCGAGCGCCCGCAGCCGCCGCGCCATACACCATATTGACGGCCGCGACTTCACTCTCCGCTTGCAGAAATACTCGGCCCAACTCCGGCATGCGCCTGGACATATGCTCCAGCAATTCGGTCTGGGGAGTAATTGGATAGCCGAAGTAAACTTCGCATCCGGCGCGAATTGCGGCTTCGGCAAAGGCAATGTTGCCTTTCAGGAGCTGTTTAGCCATGGTTTAGCACCTCCGGTAGGTTGCGTTGTGCCGAAAACGAAGCGTTGGCGGGGATTTTTTCCACGGAACGATTGACTGGCGCCCGCCCCTTCTCAACATTCACGTCGCGGTATACGGTGATGCAGCCGTCGGGGCAAACCGTGGCGCATAAAGCGCAGCCGGTGCAATCATGGTGGGGGTCTAAAAGTATAACGGGCCTGTATCCTTTGTTATTCAAATCTTCCGCTAGAGCCAGAACATCTTTGGGACAGGCTTCGCGACACAATTCGCACCCCTTGCACCGTTCTACATCAATTACAACTCTTCCAGTTGCCATCTAAAGTACCTCCGGTGAAATGGGAAATAGTGCCTGAGGTTCCATCAGTCAGTATTTTTTCGAAGTGGTCGGAATTCCAAATAGTGGGCCTGCGGAATCCGCAAACCACTTCATTGATTCACTTGTTGATGCTGATTGTCAAGGAACGGGAACACCAGGCAAGAGTATTGATCTAGTTTCAGTATGACATAGATAGGGCTAATTCTGTAGTGACAAATGGCAGTTCTATTAATGAAGAAAGTCACCTGTTTGTCACCCATTGCATGATATTCTTAAACAGGTTTACAACCGGCAGTGGTTCGACAGCATGAGCTTTGTCAGTTAATTCGATTACTTTAGACACTCTCTCAGCGCCCCCTTATCCAGATACAATGACTGGAAATGTCCATCTTTGCGCTGAGCAGGAGGTAATATCATGGAATTCGGCATACCGAAGGAGGTGCGCGACCTGGAGTCGCGCGTGGGTTTGACGCCCGCCGGGGTCGCGTCCCTGGTGCGCCACGGACACCCCGTTTACGTCGAAAAGAATGCCGGGGTCGGGGCTGGATTTAGTGACGAGACCTACCGCCACAGCGGCGCAAGCGTCGTTTATTCGGCCGAGGAAGTGTATGGTCGCTCGGATGTAGTCGTCAAGGTGACGCGTCCCACGGCGGCCGAACATTTGCTTTTCCGCCCCGGCCAGACGCTCGTTGCATTCCTGCATCTGGCTGTTGCTTCCCCCGACTTTCTGGAGGCGTTGCGCGAAAAAGAGATCACGGCCATCGCGTGCGAGATGATCGAGCGGCCGAACGGGGAGCGACCGATCTTGGTGCCCATGAGCGAAGTAGCTGGGCGTTTGGCGCCGGTGGTGGCCGGCCAATTGTTGATGACCAATAGCGGCGGGCGCGGGACCTTATTGAGCGGTATCCCCGGTGTGCCCCGCGGCGCGGTTGTCATCATCGGCGGCGGGGTGCTCGGCGCCAACGCCGCGCGCGCCTTCCTGAATACCGGAGCGCAGGTCGTGGTTCTCGACAGTGATATCAACCGCTTGCAACATCTTGACGAAACGCTCAACGGTCGGGTGACGACGATGCTGTCCACTAGCTATAACCTCGACCGCGTCACGGAGTTTGCCGATGTGACTGTGGGGGCTGTACTCAGCCCTGGCCGGCGCGCGCCTGTGGTCATCACCCGCAAAATGATTCAACATATGAGACCCGGCGCGGTCTTTCTCGATTTTTCCATTGACCAGGGTGGATGTTCGGAAACAAGCCGGCCGACGACCCTGAGAGACCAGACGTATATCGTCGATGGGGTTATCCATCACTGCGTGCCGAATCTGACCGCGGCCGTCGCCCGGACGACCAGCTACGGGCTCACCAATTCACTGCTTCCTTACTTGTTGGAACTTGGCGAACTTGGCATGATAGGATTGCTTGAACATCGTCCATACTTGGCTACGGGAGTTAATCTGTACCGGGGGAAGGTCTCTAATTCCGAAATCGCCAAAGCATTAGGCAAGGAAGTGGAAGTAGTGCTTTCCCATGGGAACGGCGGGGCGGCCGCAGGTAATGGAGGTGGTAAGTGAATTGGGAGACGATCTACCGTCGGAAGGTAGTTGATGCCGCCACTGCGGTTTCCTACATCGACTCCGGCAATTTGGTCTACGTGGGAGGCGGGGCCGGCGCGCCGGCTGTTCTTGTGGATGCGCTCTGCGCGCGTGCCCCGGAACTGCGCGATGTGCAACTCATCCACATCTTGACGTTCATTGGAGCTCCCTATGTCGAACCCAAATATGAAGGATCATTCCGGTCGAACTCGCTGTTCATTGGTCACAATGTGAGAAAAGCGGTTCAGGCGGGGAGTGCAGACTTCACCCCTATATTCCTGTCGGAAATCCCGGGACTATTCCAGAAAAAGATTTTGCCGCTCGACGCGGCGATCATTTCCCTCTCGCCGCCGGATGAACATGGATTTTGCAGTTTTGGCGTGGAGGTCGGCACGACTAAACCCGCGGCCGATTCGGCGCGTATCATCATCGCTGAGGTGAATCGACAAATGCCGCGCACCCTGGGCGATAGCTTTATCCACGTCAGCCGGTTGACCCACGTCGTGGAGACGGACTATCCGCTGCCGGAAGCGCCGCAAGGGGATAGCTCCCCAGCCAACATGCGCATTGGCGAGCATATAGCCGAGATGATTCCCAATGGGGCGACGCTGCAGATGGGTATCGGCAGCATCCCTGATGCAGTGCTGCGAAATCTGCACACCCACAAGGACCTGGGAATCCATACCGAACTTTTTTCAGATGGTGTCGTATCCCTTTTCGAGATGGGGATTATCAATTGCAGTCGGAAATCATTTCATCCGGGAAAGATGATCGCCGGTTTTCTTTTCGGTTCTGACCGCCTCTACCGGTTCGTTGATAATAATCCCATCGTTGAACTGCACCCGACCGAATACGTCAATGACCCGTTTAACATCGCCATGAACGACAACATGGTCGCCATAAACGCCGCGCTTCAAGTTGACTTGACAGGTCAGGTCTGCGCCGACTCTATCGGTCCGGTTTTTTACAGCGGCGTTGGTGGGCAGCTCGATTTTATTCGCGGCGCATCCCGGTCCAAAGGCGGCCTGCCAATCATCGCCCTGCCGTCGACGGCCAAGAATGACACGATCAGCCGCATTTCACCGTTGCTGACCGAAGGCTCCGGCGTCACCACAACGCGAAACGACGTTCACTTTATCGTGACTGAGTATGGCGTGGCCTCGCTCTATGGCAAAACGATACGCCAGCGCGCTCGCGAGTTAATCAACATCGCCCATCCCAATTTTCGCGACGAACTGACCCACGCGGCGCTCAAATTGGGATATCTCTAATTTCGCTGTCATTCCCTATTTGAAACAACAAGAAACCGCCGCGGCTCATGAGCCGCAGCGGTTTCTTGTTGTCAGGTTGTCTCCTCTCGCTGATCAGCAAGTGGCCGCGAGCAGACGACAGAATTAGGCCTTCTTCAGGGTCGTCTCCGGTTTTTCGGCATCGCTTTTCTGGCCGGTCCAACTTGGCCGCAGGTAGATAAACCAGTAGACCAGACCAACCATCAGCGCTCCGCCGATGATGTTGCCGATGGTTACCGGCAGCAAGTTTCCGACGAGGAAGTTGTTCCACGTGATCGCGCCAAAATCGGCCGGGGTCTGCCCAATATTCGTCCAAAACTCCTCCGGCGCGCCATTCTTGATGAACAGGCCGATTGGAATGAAGTACATATTGGCGATGCTGTGCTCAAAGCCCGCGGCGACGAAGGCGCTGATCGGGAATATGATCGCCATGATCTTGTCCACCGTCGTTCGCGCCCCCATGCATAGCCACACGGCCAAACAAACCAGGGCATTACAGAAGATGCCCAGAACCAGCGCCGGAATAAAGTCGATGCTGGTCTTGGCGTTGGCTATCGTCAGCGCGTTCAGACCGACGGCACCCTTGCTGAACAAATATTGCCCGCTGAGGAACATGCCATAGGCGGTGACGATGGAGCCGACAAAATTTCCTAAATAGACGATGACCCAATTTCGCAGCAGCTTGGCGGTGCTAACCTTGCCGCCGGCCCAGGCCATGACGATCAGGTTATTGCCGGTAAACAGTTCGGCTCCGGCGACGACGACCAGGATGAGGCCCAGGCAAAAGACGAGTCCGCCTAAAAACCGGGTAACTCCATAGGGCAGCACGCCGGAAGCACCTGTCGTCACGGTCGTCATGAAGACGGCGCCCATGGCGATGAAGGCGCCGGCCAGAACGGCAAGCGCAAACATACGGAACGGACCAAGATTGGCCTTCGCAACGCCGACATTTTCGGCTTTTTTGGCCATGTCTGCCGGGATCAGGGAATCAAGCGAAGGCAAGGGGGGATTCTGATTCATTCAATAACTCCTTTACGATAGGGCGCGCGAAATTTTCAATGTTGACAGCGCACACCTTGTATTCCGGGATCTTGGCGGTCGGATCGACCGCGTCGATGGTTAACAGATTGACGGCCGCTTCGGCGTAATGGAAAGTCATGAAGATCATGCCGGGCGACGATCGGCGGGTGATCCTGGCCGCGGCGACCACGCTTCCGCGCCGGGAATAAACCCGCACCAGGTCGTCGTTTTCGATGCCTAACCTGGTGGCGTCGGCTGGATTAATCTCGGCCTCGGCCTCGGGCGCGATGGCATCAAGGCCGGGGGAGCGACGCGACATCGTGCCGCCATGCCAATGGAACAGGATGCGGCCTGTTGACAACAGGAAGGGATATTCATCGTCCGGCAGTTCTGCGGGTGGTCGGTAGTCGAGGGCCACGAACAAACCGCGACCGCGTGTAAATTTCCCAGTGTGGAGTACCGGCGTTCCCGGATGGTCCACGGTGGGGCATGGCCATTGAATCCCGCCCTTTTCCAGACGGTCATAACTCATGCCGGCATATTGGGGGGTCAGGGCTCTCATCTCGTCGAAGATTTCAAACGGATGGGTATAAAGCCAGTCCGCGCCAAGACGGTTCGCCAGATCGAGAATGATGCTCCAATCGGCGCGCGCCTGGCCGGGTGGTTCCAACGCCGGACGGATCAGTTGCACTCGGCGCTCCGTATTGGTGAAAGTCCCCCATTTTTCGGCGAAGCTGGCTGCTGGAAGGACGACGTCTGCGCCCTGCGCCGTTTCGTTCAGGAAGATATCCTGGCACACCAGAAATTCAAGTGCGTCGAATGCCTCCGCAACGTGACTCAAATTCGGGTCGGACAGCATGGGATTTTCGCCCATCACGTAGACGGCCTTGATCCGGCCGTCCAGAACGCCGTGGGTAATTTCGGTAACGGTAAGCCCCGGTTTCGACGCCAGTGATTCGTAGGGCACTCTCCAACCGGCAGCGAACTTGCGACGGGCTGCTTCATCGGTCACCGGTTGGTAGCCCGGGAAGACATTGGGTAAGCCGCCCATGTCGCAGGCTCCCTGCACATTGTTCTGGCCGCGCAGGGGATTGAGACCGGTGGCGGGGCGGCCGATGTGCCCAGCGAGCAAAGCCAGGTTGGAACAGGCCTTCACATTGTCAGTACCGGTCGTGTGTTGGGTAATGCCCATCGCCCAAAAGATCATGGCGTTTCGGGCGTGGGCATACAGATAGGCCGCGTCGACGATATCCTGGGCGCGAACGCCGGAAATGCTTTCGGCGCGTTCCGGAGTCCATTCTGCCACCGACGTCGCAAACGAGTCATAGCCTTCTGTACGCTCTTCGATGAAGCCGGCGGCCGTGAGGTTGTCACGAATAATGACGTGGCAAATTGCGTTGATGACGGCCACATCCGTACCCGGCCGCTGCCGAAGGTGCAGGTAAGCAAAGTTCGCCAACTCGATCTCCCGCGGATCCAGCAGGATGAGCTTCGCTCCGAATTGACGCACGGCCTTTTTCATCTCTAACCCGATGATCGGGTGAGCTTCCGTTGTGTTGGAACCAATAACAAACAGCAGATCGGCATCCTTGATGTTGCTGATCGAATCAGTCATCGCGCCTGAACCGAGTGTCGCGGCCAGACCGGCCACGCTGCTGCTGTGTCAGAGGCGGGCGCAGTGGTCAACGGTGTTTGTGCCGACCACCGCGCGGGCTACTTTCTGGAGCAGGTAGTTTTCTTCGTTGCTGCATTTAGCAGAGGTTAGGAACGCGATGCTATCCGGTCCATATTGCTGTCGAATGGATTGCAATCGGCCGGCCACGAAATCAAGCGCGGTATCCCAGCTCGCGTGATGGGTTGGACCAAATGGTTCGCGGCGGTCGCGGCGCAGCAACGGCGTGGTGAGGCGATCGTCCGCGTGAACGAAGTCAAAACCAAATCGTCCCTTTACACACAGGTTGCCGTGATTCACCTGATTATCGAAGCGGCCGTTTACCCTGTAAATCAACCCATCCTTAACGTGCAGGTCAATCTGGCAGCCCACGCCACAATATGGACATGTTGTTTGTACGATCCTGTCCGCATTAAGCATTGGAAACTCCATGAGAAGCCACGGCAATCGATGTCCTTATGACATTTGCCCCATAATCCATATCATACTTGAACACCTACCGAAATGATTAGTGATATATTTCACAATAGAGGATGACGAATGTCACATCATCCAATGACAATCGACACTTATACCCGGTTTGGGCCTTTGGTATGATATGCACACTGGTTCAGATGGCAGTACCCGCGCCGAGGAATAACAAGATGGCGATCAAGAAATTAGTAACGGTCGGATCGAAGCATTGCGAGATGATAGACCTGGATGTGGAATTAAAAGAACTGCGCGTCTATCCATCGTCCGATTTTCTTCATACTCAGGGTAACGACTATCGGGTTCGGATGTGCACCTGTTCGGCCGCCATCGATTGCAATCTGGCCGGTATTCCGTGCCACTGGGCGCTCAACAGCCCAGGGAACGACCGCTTTTAGCCGATTCTTTTTGATCTGATACCTCCGCTTCAGTCGGCTTTCTGACTGCATTACCTCCGACAGAAGAGGCCCGGGAGAAATCCCGGGCCTCTTCTGCTTTATCTAACACCCGTTAATCGGAGACACCGGAATGTGTCGATCAACGAAAGGTTGGCGCATACGATTTGACGATCTGGATATAGTTCGCCCGCTCGAACGCGGCCGGAGCGGCTACATTGATCTGGCTCAAGCTGCCGTGTAATTCACGTATAGAGAGGTATTCGCGTTCCTCCAACCACAAGTTCATTTCCGCGAGAATCTCGGAGAAGCGACCGATGCCGTTGAGGAGTATTTCCGAGGTCATCATCGCCACATTGGCGCCGGCCGCGATTGCCTTAAGTGCGTCTTCGGCGGTGTGCACGCCGGTGGTCAGCGCCATATCAGCCGCGATGCGGCCGTACAGGATCGCAATCCAGCGGAGCGGCAGGCGCATCTCATCGGACTTGCTTAAAATCAGATTCGGCACGACTTCCAGGTTCTCCAGGTCGAGGTCCGGCTGGTAAAAGCGATTGAACAGGACCAGCCCCTTCGCGCCTGCTTCGGAGAGGCGATGCATCATATTAGCCGTCGAGCTGAAATAGGGGCTCAGCTTGACCGCGATCGGAATATTGATCGACGCCTTAACATCGTGCACCAGGTCGATGTAAATTTGCTCCACTTCGGCGCTCGATAAATCGATCCTTGTCGGCACATAGTAAATGTTTAATTCGAGGGCGTCGGCCCCGGCCCCTTCCATTTCCTTGGCATACCGAATCCAGCCGCCGGATGATACGCCGTTCAGACTGGCAATGATCGGGATGTCCACGGCCTGTTTGGCCCGGAAGATGTGCTCCAGATAGGCGTCCGGCCCGATGGCTTTGTAGGAGGGCGCTTCCGGGAAGTAGGTCAATGCTTCGGCGTAACTCTCCGTCCCGTCGCTCAGATACCGGTCGAGCGCGTGGCTTTCCTGATTAATTTCCTCTTCGAAGAGGGAATTGAGGACTACCGCGGCTGCCCCGGCATCTTCCATACGCCGGATGTTGGATAATTCGCGGGCCAGCGGCGACGGCGACGCGACCAGGGGATTCTTTAATTCTAGCCCCAGATAGGTTGTTCTCAGGTCCATGCTGTGTTCTCCTGAATGTGAAAGCACCCATAATCTTGTGGAGTACCCAGAACCCCGGGTACTCCACAAGGTAGTAGGTTACGCTTTGCTCTAGTTGCTGGCCGTTACTCTTTCGGCCGCGTCTTGCGTAGCAGCCATCTTCTTGTAGGACTCCCAGCGCTGGGCTACGTCTGCCTTCGCCAATACGAGCAGCCGTTCCGCCGCTTCCGGATTGCTTTGCTGCAACATGCGATAGCGTCCTTCGCGGTAGATGTACTTCTCCAACGGTATCGAAGGTGCCTTCGAATCGAGCTGGAAGGGATTGTGACCGACTTTAGGTTCATGGCCGTTTGTTTCGGCTGCCGGCGGATGCGCCAGGTCGGGATTGTAACGGTAAAGAATCCAATGTCCCGAGTCAACCGCGGCTTGCTGTTGCTCCAGGCCATACTTGAGGTCATAGCCGTGGGCGATGCAGTGGCTGTAGGCGATGATCAGGGAAGGGCCATCATAAGCCTCTGCTTCCATTATGGCCTGTACCGTTTGCCGGTCGTTAGCGCCGAAGGCGATACGCGCGACGTAGACATTCCCGTACGCCATCGCTAAAAGGCCGAGGTCCTTCTTGGGCAATGGCTTGCCGGCGGCCGCGAATTTGGCCACCGCGCCCCGTGGCGTCGACTTCGACATCTGGCCGCCGGTGTTGGAGTAGACTTCCGTATCCAGGACCATGATGTTGACGTTGCGACCCGAGGCCATCACGTGGTCAAGTCCGCCATAGCCGATGTCATAGGCCCAGCCGTCGCCGCCGACGATCCAGACACTCTTCTTCACCAACACGTCCACCTTGCTCAATAAGTCGGACAAGGCCGGCTTAATTGGGGCGAAGGATTCGTCATAGCTATTAAGCATAAATTGCAGGCGCTCCCGGAGCAGCTGGACCCGCCGGCGCTGATTCAAAATATCGGCTTCGGTGATCTGGTCGCTGTACAGGATTTCGTCCGCCAACTCGGCCCCGATCAAGTCGCGCAACGAGCGCAACGTTTTTGTGGCCGCGTCCAAGCGCTGGTCGAGGGCCACACGCATGCCCAGGCCAAACTCGGCGTTATCCTCGAACAGCGAGTTCGACCACGCCGGGCCGCGGCCGTCGGCATTCTTGGCCCATGGCGTTGTCGGAAGGTTACCGCCGTAGATTGACGAGCAGCCTGTCGCATTGGCGACAAGCATTCGGTCGCCGTATAGTTGAGTAATCAGCTTCAGGTACGGCGTTTCACCGCAACCAGCGCACGCGCCGGAATACTCAAATAGCGGCTCCAGCAATTGGTTATACTTAACCTGGTTGAACGGCACTTCGGTCCGATCGACGTTCGGCAGCGCCTGGAAGAATTTCCAGTTGTTGCTCTCCGTCTCGCGGATCTCCGGCGTGTAGTCCACCATGTTGATGGCCTTGAATTTCGGCTGGCGCTTGTTCTTGACCGGGCAAACTTCGTAGCAAAGCGTGCACCCCGTGCAGTCTTCGGGCGATATCTGCAGCGTATAGGACAGGTCCTTGTATTCCTTGAAGCGCGCGGGCGTGGATTTGAAGCCCGCCGGCGCGTTTTCCAGATTGGTCGGGTCATAGACCTTCAGGCGAATGACAGCGTGTGGGCATACAAACGCACACTTGCCGCACTGGATACAAATTTCGGGATCCCAAACGGGGACCTCGGTGGCGATATTGCGTTTTTCCCATTGCGTCGTCCCGGTAGGATAAGTGCCGTCGACCGGTAGCGCGCTGACGGGCAGCAAGTCACCCAGCCCCGCCATCATGGGCGCAGTCACGGTTTGAATAAATTCAGGTGCGTAGACGGGCACGGTGGCCGGCCGCGTGAAGTTGCTGCTGATTTGGGCCGGAACCTCGACCTCGTACAGATGGGAGAGTGACGCGTCGACGGCGGCATAGTTCTGCTCGACGATGGCTTCACCGCGCTTGCCATAGGTCTTGGCAATCGCTTCCTTGATCTCGGCGATTGCTCTCTCGCGCGATAACAACGGTGTTGAAGTGGCGCGCTCAATAAGGGCAAAGAAGCACGTCTGCATCACCGTATTGATCCGGCGACCCATGTTCGTTTCTTCAGCCACGGCGTAGGCGTCCACCACGAAGAAGCGCATATTCTTTTCGATGAGCGCGCGCTGCGTTTCCTGGGGGAGATGATCCCAAACTTCTTCCGGACCGTAAGGACTGTTCAACAGGAACGTCGCGCCCGGTTGGGCCAGCTTCAGCATGTCGAAACGTTCGAGGAAGCCGAACTGATGGCAAGCAACAAAGTTGGCGGTGTTGATGAGGTAGGTCGAATGGATCGGCCGTGGGCCGAACCGCAGATGTGACACCGTCACCGATCCTGACTTTTTAGAGTCGAGAACGAAGTACCCCTGAGCATAGTTTGGCGTGTTTTCGCCGATGATCTTGATCGAATTTTTGTTGGCCCCGACCGTACCGTCGGAACCTAGACCGAAGAACACGGCGCGAACCACGTCGTCAGGCTCAGTCGAGAACGTCTCGTCGAACGGCAAGCTCGTGTGGGTAACGTCGTCGTCGATGCCGACTG
>WBZM01002221.1_pt1 | contig 16999 bp, 9 predicted proteins | sample 5204271 | NCBI WGS metagenome assembly WBZM01 (sample SAMN12344346, study PRJNA552823) | activated sludge metagenome | biome: Activated sludge suspended growth; feature: Nitrification reactor; material: Wastewater; isolation source: activated sludge from nitrification reactor of wastewater treatment...
CCAGGATCTGGTGGCGGAATCCCCCATGGCCCCCGTAGTCCTCTGGCTGGTGGCCTGTCTGACGGGGCTGATTGGCTTTCTCAATAGCCTGGAGAGCAGCCGCCTGCCTTTGGAGGCCTGGATCGAGCATTCGGGCTACCCCATCCTGCTCAAGACCCTCCTCATGGCGCTGGCCCTTGGGGCAAGCTGGTGGTTGCTCCGGCTGTCGTCTCGCTTGGCCGCTGGTCCCCAGGCCAGCCTCATGTCCCCCGCGGCCTGGATGGCCCTGGGGGCGCGGCCCCTGATCCCCCTCTTGCTGTTCAGTCACCTGGGCCATGTGGGCATGGAATTCTGGGAGGACGGCGGTCATTTGCTGGCGCCCCTGGCGTCGTGGTTCGCGGCCCCCGGCCTGGCCCTGCCCGGCTTGTGGGGAGCGGACTGGACGCGCTACTTCAGCGTCCTTTTTATTGGGCTGGGTCTGATGCTCAGCCTGGCGGTGTTGCTGTGGACCGCCCAGCGCGCGGTCGGCTTGGCGCGCACGCGGCTGGTGCTGAGCTTTGGGGTCTTTTATCTGCTCGTGGCGGGCTGGTATGGCTTCGCGGCCTGGCCCAGCGCGACCAGCGACCCGGATGAGGTCAGCGGTCGGGCGCAAATGGTAAGCGGACAGCCGGAAGGGGTGAACGGTCAGCCGGAATCGCGCGCCGTGGCGATCAGCCAGGTCGAGACGGGGGATCGCGTACCGCCAACCGCCGCCGGAACCCGGCCCTTCATGGCGGACCCTGAGCAGGGCGGTGACGATGGCTGGTCCATTTTGTGGCCCTTTATCGGCATCAATGTCGCCCTGCTGGCGCTGGCCCTGATCGTGCGCCAGGCCGGTGGCGGGGCAGGGGCGGAAAACGAGGATTTCAGCGCCACCAAGACCTGGAACCTCAACCCGGACAAAGGCGCCGACAGCCTCCACACCGAGTTGCTGGACTGGTTGATCGGCCAAACGGCACAAGCCCGGTGGCGGGTACCCGCCGCCGTCGCCCTGGCCAATGCCGCCCAGGAGGTGATTGCCTATCTCCAGGGCGCCTTGCCGGCCAACAGCAAAATCACCGTCCTGGCCATCCTGCGGAAGAACAAGGGGGTGATGACCATCTCCCATTCCGGCAAGCCCTTGTCGCTGCCTGATTATCGCGGCGAGCTCAGCCTGGAGGCTGCCGAGGGGGATAGCCTGGCGGGGATCGAGCTACGCCTGGCGGCGAAGCAGGTGGAGCACCTGTCCTACCATGCCCGCATGTCCGACAACAAATGCAGCTTCAGCCTGCGACAGAGTTTGTAGGATTTTCATGGTGCTGGAAAAGCTTGATGCAGCCTCGCGCCCCTACGGAGCATAAGACGAGCTACGGCGTTTCGGCAGGATCCGCTTTAACGGCTGGTTAGGTCCTGCATTGCTCCTTTGCTGGTCGGCAAGATGCAAACCGGACATCGGGCTGGCCGGTTCAAATACCACGCAAGACACTGAACTCCCTGAACAAACGGACCGGGAGCGGTACCCTGAGCCGCCAGACGATACTCATGGGCCGATCGCCTTCCGCCGATTCCAGCGCCACGGGCCCACAGGCCCAATAGGGCTCGCCTTTCCGTGACCGGACGAAGAGCTGGAATTGCCAGCCGTTATCCGGACTTTCGAGATAGCGACGGCCGCTCGGCGTCTCCTGGCCCGCGGAATTCTGGGTCTGCCAGTGAAACCGCTCCGTGCTGATGGCATAGTCGTGATAGGCAATGCGGTCGTGAAAGCCCGCGCTTTTGTCCAAGGTCACGAACAAGAGTTCGGTCTTGCGCTCCGCCAGGGGCAAGACCCCGGCCTGAAAGGGGGAACGCCGTTTCGCGGTCAGCCAGCGCACAGCCGTCAGGACCTCCCGTAAGCCGTAGGCGGCGTGCAGGCAGAGGGGGCTATCCTCCAGGCCGGGCACCGGTAGCCAAGGCCGACTGCCGCGGGCCTGGAGTATCCCGGCCAGCTCGGCCAATTCCGCACAGATCGCCGGGTGTTGGGCCAACCGGGCGCAGAAGGCCTGGGGTCCACCGAGCTGATCATGCCGGCCGTCCAGGTGATAGGCGAGCATCTGGATGGCCAGCCCGGCGGGGGCATCGGCCGCCAGTTCTTGACCCTGGCCGGCTCCCAGTGCCGCGAGCAGATCCAGGCGCTTGGGGTCATCGACGTGCAGCAGGTCGCCTAAGCGGCGGCTAAAGTAATCCTCCTCCGGACCCGGTTCCGCGACCAACAAGCCCGCATCGCGCTTGAGGGCCGTCCAGCCGCTGCGCCCCTGGCCGGTGGCCGAACGGTAGATGTCCGTCAATTCCAGACCCTGGTCATGGAGAAAGTCCGCCAGGCCCAGGGTCGTCCGGCCGCGCAAGGCGGCATAGGCCTGCAACTCGCTCCGCAAGCGGCGCCAGTTGTGCTGGGTCAGGGCGCGCAGATTCTGCAGGACCCGCGCGCGGGTCTGGGGCTGCAAGTGGATATGACAACCGGGCGGCAGACGCCCAAAGCCCTGCTCGACGCCCTCCGCCAGTTCCCGCCGCGAGAGGCCCGTAAGGCTCGATAGCAGGCGGTCGAAGCGGAACTCAGTCCGGTGTTGGCCAACGAAATCCAGGACCAGGCAGCTCTCCTTCCCGGGTGACAGGCGCAGGCCACGGCCGATCTGCTGCTGGAACAGGACCGGGCTCTGGGTGGGCCGCAGCAACAGCAGGGTGTCGACCAGAGGCAGGTCGATGCCCTCGTTGAAGAGATCCACCGTCACCAGGGCACAAAGTTCGCCGTTCATGAGCCGCTGAGGGGCGTGTTGACGCTCCTCATCCGGCGTGGTGCCCACGACGCAGGCGGCGGGCAGGCCGGCGCGGTTGAGCCAATCCGTCATGAACTCGGCATGGGCGACGGAGACGCAGAAGACCAGGGCACGCGAGCCGAGGGGATCGGGGGCCAGTCGCCGCCACTCATTCACGATCAGGCGCGCCCGCACCTGATTGCCGGTGACCAGCTTGTCGAGGACCTCGCGCTCGCCCGGTTTATCCCAGGGAACTGCCGAGAAATCCGTGGCATCGTCGCAGGCGTAGTATTCAAAGGATGCCAGCAGTTGCAGGTCCAGAGCCTGCCAGAGACGCAGTTCCACGGCGGGACTGCCGTCGGGGCGGCGGTCGAAGTAGTGATCGATGGGCTGGCCATCACTCCGCTCCGGGGTCGCGGTCAGGCCCAGCAGCAGCCGGGGCTCGATCGCCGTGACAAAGGCATGGAACCGGTCCGCGGCGAGGCGGTGGCATTCATCGACGACGACGGTATGCCAATAGCGGGCACCCAGGGTGCCGACCAGTTCACGGCTGCTGAGGCTGTCGATGGTGGCAAACAGATGCCCCTGCCGCAGGGGGTGGCGACCACCCGCCAGCAGTTCGCCGAATTCGGGGTCCCGGAGGACTTCGCGGTAGGTGCGCAGGGCCTGGAGCAGGATCTCTTCACGGTGGGCGACGAACAGCAGCCGGGGCCGCCCGCCCACGCGCTGGCAGGTCGACCGATAGTCGAAGGCCGCCACCACCGTCTTGCCGGTGCCCGTGGCGGCCACGACCAGATTGCGCCAACGGCCATGGTCCCGTTCCTGGACCAGTTGTTCGAGCATCTCCTGCTGATACGCCTTCGGCTGCAAATCGAAGAAGCTGAGCAGCGTCGCCGGACGACCGTCGCCACCGCCCTCCCGACCCAAGGCGATCGCCAAGGCACGGTGATGCTCCGGGTTGTGCGGGTCAAATGGCTGGAACTCGTTGTCTTCCCAAAAAGTCTCGAAATGGGCGACGGCACGGGCAAAGAGGGCCTCCTGGGCGCGTTGGGTCAGCTTGACGGTCCATTCCAGCCCGCCGGTGAGGGCGGCACCCGACAGGTTGGCGCTCCCCACGTAGGCCGAGCCGAAGCCGGTCCGGCGATGGAAGATCCAGGCCTTGGCATGCAAACGGGTGCGCCGGCCATCCAGGGAGACCCGCACCTCGCAACCGGGCAGGCGCGTCAGTTCGTCCAGGGCACGCGCCTCGGTGGCCCCCGTGTAGGTGGTGGTCAGGATGCGCAGGCGGGTAGTGGAACCGCCATCTGCCGCCAGGGCGGTGATCTGTTTCAGCACGTCCTGGAGCTTGCGCACCCCGGAAACGGTGATGAAACTGACCAGGATGTCGACCTGATCCGCCGAGGCCAACTCGCAGCGAATCTCTTGCAGGAGCGAGGGTGACCCTTTACCCGCCGTGAAGAGCCAGGGCACTGCGAGGCCGACGGCGGGCGGGGTGGGGAATTGCCGATCTCCTTTGATCCCGCGTAACTGGCGCAGGGGTGAGGCCACCAGGTCAACGAGGTTATCCGTGGCAATGCTAGCGGCCCTGCTCGCAGCCTTGGGGGCCAGGCGCTGTCGGACTTGTACCAACAGGGCGTTGACCAGATCGAGCTGACGTTTGACCTTCTCGCCATCGTCGCCAGGCAGATCGTCCAGGATCGCCACCAACTGGCGCGAGAGGGTATCGACCAGTTGCTCGGCGGCCCCCGTCTGGAGTGGCTGGATATCGGACCGCGCGGGATCGAGGCGGCCAGCGAGTCCCTCGGTGAGCAACTGGTCATACAAACCATCTGGCAAGGTCATGATGCTAGGCTTCTGAGATTCTAACTCTGCAAATCTGCCAACCCAAACGGGTGCTTGCCCTCAGGCATGGAATGCACCGTAAGCACAGCGCGCGCTCTTGGGGGGCGTCTGAATTTGCCTTGTTAGCATCTTTCCCCAAGAGTCTCTCTAATCCATTATGGATCACGACGCATTGGGAGAGCAGCAACAACAAATGCACTATTGTCCTTTACCTGATAGTAAATTGCATACGGAAAACGCTTTGACAACATCCGATGAAAGCCGATTTCTTCAACGTGGATTCCACCATAAATGACCAAAGATTCTACCTCCGACAACAAGGTGTCCCAGAAGTAATCGCCCAGACCGGGTCGTTGTTCTTCATAATGAGTCTGAGGATTCTCCGCGGGTCTTTCCCTTTACCCCCTACTCCTCAACCTATTATTGGGTACCGCAAGTACTTCTGAAGAATTTTCTAAATTTAACGAGCCACAAAATACTTCTACTACTAAATTGCCGTCATTCACCGGAGCCCCTTTCAGTAATAACGTCATGGTCAGCTTATCAGGGATGAATGGGTGAAAGCAAAGACGGCTTTGCCAGAAGTACCCTTTAAGTGCATTTTTGCTGAGTCTAAATAAAGCGTATCAGGGCAAATATCTTGCTCGTGTGGCCAAACCACTGTCCCATCACGCGCAGTTGCCAGGTTGAAATAGCTTCTGTCTTTTAATTCTTTGAATACCCCAAAATCAAGCAAGTGAGAACAATCATATACCCCTTGCTCACCGTTATCGAACTCAATTTTTAATTGATAGCCATCGATTGGAGTGACATGTTTAACTCTCGGATTCATTTTTTTATCTCAGAGGATCAATTTTGTATGGTTGTTCACCAGAAATAGCCAGTTTCTAATCAGCTAGGAGCTCTTCTTTGTGTAGTTCTATCCATGCTTGGAGGAGCTTCATTTTAGAATGCGGAATGCTTCCTTCAAGTATATTTCCGTCTGGAATTTGCACGATAACTTCATCATCTTGGTATGTGACATGAATATGCGGCAACTTATGTTGCTTATTGTCCATAAAGTACATGTAAACAATTAATCCATAAAACATTGATATCGATGGCATGTTTTTTCTCCTGATTGGCTTAAAGCCCAAACTAACGATTAACGGCTAACAGTGAATTTGACAGATTCCGTGATTGTGGTGCTGGACAGAATCCAACTTGGCATGACTAGACAGGATCTTTCTATCTCTTACGCTATTAATGCGCTAGATAAACCTCCAAGGATATCTTCTGTTCTGCCCCACTGTGCGGCCTATCTGGCCCGGAATCTAGCACATGACCAAGGCCCCGTCCACGCATGGGAGAGTGTCCGCTCCTTTTGGAATCGTTATATTACTGAGCCTCACGAACCAGACAGTAAGCAACCCCTCGACCGGTGGTGGATGGTGCGGTGCGCCGAGTACGACATCGCCGCCCACGCGGATCGTCGCCTTCCCGAACAAACCCCTGTTGACAGGGATGCCTATCTGGCGATAGCTCGGTTAGTTTCATATAAATCAAGTGAGTAACTGAACTCTCACAGCATGACCGCCTACATCCTCCATCGCGTCCTCTACGCCCTGCCGATCCTCATCGGGGTGAATCTCATCACCTTCGTGCTGTTTTTCGTCGTCAACTCCCCGGACGACATGGCGCGGATGCAGCTTGGGGCCAAGCGGGTGACACCGGAGGCCATCACCGCCTGGAAGGCGGAGCGGGGGTACGATCAGCCGCTGCTGTTCAACGACCAGGCCGAGGGGCTGGAGCGCCTGACCCGGACCATCATTTTCGACAAGTCCCTGCGGCTCTTCCTCTTCGATTTTGGTACCTCGGACGCCGGGCGGGACATCCGGCACGACATCGGTCAGCGCATGTGGCCGAGTCTGGCGGTGGCGGTGCCGGTGCTGCTGGTGGGGTTGCTGGTGAACATCAGCCTGGCCCTGTTCATCGTCCTCTTTCGCGGGTCCTATATCGACCTGGCCGGGGTGGTGGTGCTGGTGGCCATGCTGTCCATCTCCAGCCTCTTTTACATCATCGGGGGCCAGTACCTGGTGGGCAAGCTGCTGCGCCTGGCGCCCATCTCCGGCTACGATCTGGGGCTGGAGGCGTGGAAATTCCTCGTCCTGCCGGTGATCGTGGGAGTCATGGGGGGGATCGGCTCCGGGGCGCGGTTCTATCGCACCCTCTTTCTGGAGGAGGCGGGCAAGGACTATGTGCGCACGGCTCGCGCCAAGGGGTTGGGGGAGCGGCTGGTGCTCTTTCGCCACATCCTGGGCAATGCCCTGATTCCCATCCTGACGGGGGTGGTGGTGGTCCTGCCCCTGCTTTTCATGGGCAGCCTGCTAACCGAGTCCTTCTTCGGGATCCCGGGCTTGGGCAGCTATACCCTGGACGCCATCAGCAATCAGGACTTCGCCATCGTCCGGGCCATGGTCTTTCTGGGGTCGGTGCTGTACATCCTCGGCCTGGTCCTGACCGATATCTCCTACACTCTGGTGGACCCGCGGGTGCGGCTGAGCTGATTCGCGGTTGAATCCACTGACCTTTACCGTTCCCAATACCAGTCCCATTCCCAATCCCAATCCCGATCCCGCCACCAGGCTCGTTCCCATTCCCGCCGCCATGCCCGTCCTGCTCCTGACCGACGCCTTCATCTTCCTCCTGCTGGGGTTGCTGCTGGCCTACGGTTTCCATGCGGCGCGCCATGAACACCTGCGCGCCCCCTGGCGGCGGGTGGTCGCGAGCCGGGTGGGGCAGGTGTCACTGGTGGTGCTGGGGGCCTATGCCACCCTGGGTTTGCTGGATAGCGTTCACTTTCACCCGCGCCTGGAGTCGTTTTCGGAACCGGGGATGGCGACAACGACTGCCACTACGGACCAGGGTCCGGCGACCATGACCGCCGCCGAGGGCCAGGCGCCAGCGGTATCGACCGACGCCGAGGGCACGACGCCAGCGTCCCCTCTGGTCAAACCGGCCGCTGCGGGAGGGGAGGGGGCATCGACAGTCACGGCGGGTCAACCCGCTCACCCGGGTGAGGTGACTTATTCATCCGAGGTGCTGAGCCTCCTCGATCTGTGGCTGGCCCCCCTGCGCGACAGTCAGGAAAAGACCTATTCCGCCCCCTTCGCGACCCACCTCCAGGCCATGGAAACCCTGCGGCTGGCGGATGGCTCCAGTCAACGGGGCTATCCGCGCCTGCGCCATGGGGGGGCGCACCTGGTGGACCCCGCGGCGGACCGGGGGCCTGACATCGCCCTGACCCTGCTGGCCGGGATGGGGAAGGGCCTTATCCTCTGGGGCCTGGTGGTGATGCTGCTGGCGCGGGCGCTGCCCTGGCGGCATTGGCGGGCCGGGTTCCTAACCCTGGGGCTGATCCTGGTCCTGGGGTGGGGCATCGCCGATCTGGCGGTCAAGTATCACGTCCTGGGCACGGACAAGGTGGGGGAGGATGTCCTCTATCAGGCCCTCAAGAGCATCCGCACCGGCCTGGTCATCGGTACCCTCACTACCCTGGTCATGCTGCCGGCGGCCCTGCTGCTGGGCATCATGGCCGGCTATTTTCGCGGCCTGACCGACGATGTCATCCAGTACCTCTACACCACCCTCAATTCCATCCCCGGGGTACTGCTCATCGCCGCCGCCGTGCTCATGCTCCAGGTGCACATGGCCAATCACGAGGCCGAGTACGCCAGCCTGGCGCAACGGGCAGACCTGCGACTGTTTTATCTGTGCCTGATCCTGGGGGTGACGAGCTGGACCGGGCTCTGCCGCCTGCTGCGCGGCGAGGCCCTTAAGTTGCGCGAGGCGGACTATGTCCAGGCCGCCCAGGCCCTGGGGGTGGGGCATCTGGCCATCCTGGGGCGCCACATCCTGCCCAATGTCATGCACCTGGTGGTCATCACCCTGGCCCTGGACTTCAGCGGCCTGGTCCTGGCGGAGGCGGTGCTGTCCTATATCAACATCGGCGTCGACCCGACCATGAACTCCTGGGGCAACATGATCAATGGGGCGCGGTTGGAACTGGCGCGGGAGCCGGTCGTCTGGTGGTCCCTGACCGGGGCCCTGGTCTTCATGTTCGTCCTGGTGCTGTTCGCCAATCTGCTGGCGGACGTGGTGCGGGATGCCTTCGATCCCCGGCTCCAGGACTAGTCTGGACCTGAGGAACCCCTTGGGCCTTTTCGTGAGGCCCCCGCCTTCAGGGCCGGTCGTCGGTGAGAAGCGCCGGGTTCGATGGAATTGCCGATTCTGGGGGCGGGGAACTATCATTCGAGCCCTCAATGGTTGTTAGCTGAAGGACACCCTCATCATGCCCCTGGAAGACAAGGTCCGCCTGGCGGTTTTTGGCAGTTTTTATCGCGGTCGGGAGGTCTTGCGGGAGGCGTTGCAGGGTCGGCTGGCCCAGTTCGTCAGGGTCGTGGGGGTAGCAACGGATGATCCGGCTAAGTCCTATGTCAGCCCGGGTAAGCGAGTCTGGCAATATCCCCACGAGTCCTGGGAAGAGCGGATGGTCTCGGAACTGGCCGAAACCGCCGGGATCGAGGTCTTTAACGGCCGGGTCAAGACCGAGGAGTTCTACACCCTGTTCAGCCAGCGTTGGCAGCCGGACCTGTGCATCATGGCCACCTTCGGCCAGCGGATCGACGCCCGCCTGTTCGAGTATCCCCGGCTGGGGTTCTACAACCTGCATCCCTGTCTGGACGACGCCTGGCCTTCCCGCTACCGGGGTGGCAATCCCTTCGCCGCCCTGATGGCCGAGGGCCGGACCTACGGGGTGATCGCGCTGCATCGGGTCGATGCCGATTTTGATACCGGGGAACTGATCGCCTACTCCAGGCCCTTCCCCTTGCCCCCCGACACCGGCGTGGTCGAGTTGCATAAACTCACGGCGCCGGTCGCGGCGGAACTGGCGGCCGGGGAATTGGAACGGATGATCCTGGCCGCCCCCGCTACGGCGCCCGACCCGATTCAGAACCTGGCCAATCCCTCTGGCGCCTGACGGGGCTGACCGCTCAGCCTGGCCCCCAGTCCCTGCACGAAGAATACTCATGTCCCAGCCCCCAGCGGTACCGACGCCCGACATCGCGCCGGATCTGGCCGGACGAGCCACATCCCCCATCCATTTATTCCGGAATTACAACCGGGCCATCGCCCTCGCCTATGGAGGCATTCTCCTGGGCCTATTGGTCTTCTTCGGCTATCAGTTGCGGCTGAAACTGGATGACCAGATCGGCCTGATCCAAGCCAGTTTTACGCGCTACAGTCAATTCATCGAATTCGTGATCCGCTCTTCGACCGACCACCTCGAAACCCTGCGCATGCTGGCACAGGAGGGGGGGTTGTCCGACGGTCAGGAGGATGAGGGAGATGAAGAGGGTGGCAAGGGGGTCGCGGGCCCCGATCTGGAGATTTTTACGCGGAAGACCGATGGCACGGAGACGCGCTTCAGCCTCGACGCGGCCCCGGACTGGGACATGACCGGTAACCTGATTGGCCTGGGTCCCCTGGAAGGGCGTTCGACATTTTTTTATCGGGACCTGAATCTGGCCCTGGTCCTCAATGTCGGCTTCCGCTCGCTGGCCTTCACCCTGCCCAATGCCGTTCGTGCCCGCTTCATCTCTCACCAGGACTTCATGCTCTTCTCCCCCTGGCGTGCCTCCGCCACCCAGCCCTTCAGCCGGACCATCTATCTGGACCCGGTGTGGGAACAGGGCCTGCCGAACCGGAATCCTGACGGGGAAAAATACTGGGCGCCGGTCTATTTCAGCGGCCAGCAGCAGGGCCTCCTCATCCCGGTCGCGGTCCCCGTTTACCAGGAGGAGCACTTCGTCGGGGTCATCGCCATCGATACCAGCCTCGACTATCTGAATCGCATCAATGCCGATTTCGACTATCCCCTGGGGTCCACTTTTCTCGTGGATGCCCAAGGTCGGGTGCTGGCCCATCCCGGGCTCTATGCCAATCCCCTGACCGTGGAGGAGGCACCGCCTCTTGCGGATGCACTGCCAGAGGCGTTGAGGTCGCGGACAGACGCCTTGGCGGCACTGCCCTTTGACGTGCCCACGGATCTGGACGGGCACCTGGTGATCCGCCATCGCTTCATCTCGGCGCCCTGGACCCTGACCTACACTGTGCCGCGCGCGGAACTCTGGCGCAAAGTCCTGGCCGACTATGGACCGGCCATGCTGGCCATGCTCCTGGGACTTGCCGCGGTGATGGCGGTCACCTATCTGGTGACTTCACGTGAGTTCGTGGGTCCGGCCGCCAAGCTGGTTCAGCATCTGGCGGCGGAGGCGCGCTTTCAGGCACCAACCAAGATCCCCCTGGTGCCCTCGGCCTGGCGTCCCTGGTTCGACGCCGTGACCAAGGCCTTTCGCGAGTCCATCCAGCTCATGGCCTTGCGCCAGGAGCTCGATGTCGCCGCGCGGATGCAACTGGCCATGCTGCCCCATGCCTGGCCCAGCCACGCGACCTATGGCTTACGGGGCACCATGCGCCCGGCCAAGGAGGTGGGGGGTGACTTCTACGATCATTTCGAGCTGGCCGAGGGTCAACGCGGCATGGTGGTGGCGGACGTCAGCGGCAAGGGGATCGGTCCCGGTCTCTTCGGCATGATGGCCAAGACCCTGCTGCGCGCCCGGGCCACCCAGGGGTCCCTCGATCTCTCCCAGGTCATCGTGCAGGTCAACGATGAACTCTCCGCCGACAACGACAGTTGCATCTTCGTGACCCTCTTCTACGGGCTGTTCGATCCAGCCACCGGGGAACTGCACTTCGTCAACGCCGGACATCCACCGCCCCTGCTGGTCCATGCGGACGGTCGGGAGGAATACCTGCCGGTGCTGGGCGGCATCGCCCCTGGCATTCTGCCGGGGGCGACCTATCCTCAGGGACGAGTCCAATTACTGCCAGGCGATACCCTGATTATGTACAGCGACGGGGTGACGGAGGCCATGAACGCCGCGAACGAGGAATTCGGCATGGAACGGCTGGCCGCGGCCTTCCGGGGCCAGCCCGCGGCCTCGCCCACCGAAGCCGTGGAGCGGACCCTGGCCGCCGTCCAGGCCTTCGTCGCCGGCTACGAACAGTCCGATGACATCACCTGCGTCGCCTTGAGCTATCAATCCGCCGACGCGGGTGTGGCCACCGGCCAACGGGAGGTGGGGGCATGACCATCCTGACCGCTGAGGGGTTTCGCCCTCGCCCGCTGATAAGGACCGATTTCCCGGCGCAACCGGGTCAGGAGGCGCGCCCTGGGCAGGGGTGGCGGCGCTGGTGGGCGTTGACCCTGCTATGGCTGACGCTGCTGCCGCCCGCCGTCGGCCTGGCCCAGGAGGCCCCCGCCAACTCCCTGGAGGCGATCAAGGCCCGCGGGGTGCTCGTCGTCGGCGTCAAGAAGGACGTCCCGCTCTGGGGTTATCTCAATCCCGCGACGGAGGAGATCGAGGGCCTGGAGCCGGACCTGGCCCGGGACCTCGCCGCACGGCTCGGGGTGCGTCTGGAACTCAAGGGCCTGCTCACCGCCGAACGGGAGGACAAGCTCCGGGAACGGGAGGTCGATGTCCTGATCGCGACCGTTGCCGATACCCCGGACCGGCGCGACCGGATGACCATGGTCCGGCCCTATTATCACGCCTCGGGCACCAGCATCCTGGCGCGTCGGAGCGAGGGTTTCCGCCAGTGGTCAGACCTGCGTCACCGTCGCGTCTGTTCGCGCCGCGATGCCTATTTCAATCGTCCGGTGGCGGTGACCCATGGCGCCGACATCGTCGCCCTCTACAGCGCCAACCACGCCCTGGCCGCCCTGCGGGACGGCCGCTGCGCCGCCTTCCTCTACGGTGACACCCAGATCGTCTCCCTGCTGCGCGACCCCTTGTACCGCGACCGTTACGAAATGCCCCTGCCGCCCATCAACCTCACCCCCTGGGCGGTGGTCATCCATCCCGATGACCGGGGCAGCGACCTGGAGGCGGCGGTCTCCGCGGCCATCGTCGACTGGTACCGCGGCGGGCTCCTGACCCGGCTCGAGGACCACTGGGGTATTCCCGTCCCCGATTTTACCCGCCAGCGCGAGGCCCTCTGGCAGCGTCGGGAGAATGGTCGCTATTACTGCGGCGAGGGGGTGGGTCCGGAGACGCCAGCTGAATGCCTTTGATTTTGCGCGGCCTCTCCTGCCTGACACCGCGGCTGCCTCTCCTGCCGTTTCTGCTTCTTTGGCCACTCCTGTTCACCGCCTTACCCACCCCGGCGGCGGAGACGGGTTCGGTCCTGGCCGCCATTCGCGAGACCGGCATCCTGCGCATCGGGGTCAAGGCCGACTTTCCTCCCTTTGGCATGGTCAACGCCCTGGGTGAGCCCGAGGGCTTTGAGATCGACCTGGCCCGGGACGTGGCCCGGCGCCTCGGGGTCACCCCGCGCTTCGTCAAGGTGTCGACGGAGAATCGTCTTCACAAACTGGAACAAGGGGCGGTCGATCTGGTGGTTGCCACTACCGCCGATACCGCCGAGCGCCGCAAGATCGCCACGGCGATTGAACCCGCCTACTATGCCGGTGGCGTGACCCTGATGGTGGGCCCGGGGCAGCAGCGGCTCACCGACTGGGGCGCCCTGCGGGGTAAGCGCGTCTGCGCCACCCAGGGGGCATACTTCAATCGCCCCATGAGCGAACGCTATCTGCTCGACCTGGAGGTCTACCGTGACACCCGGGACGCCTTGCTGGGACTCCGGGACGGGCGCTGCGTCGGCTACCTCTATACCAACAGCGCCATCGACGGCTTCCTCGCCAAGGAGGAATGGGCGGGTTATCAGGCCCCCCTGCCGCTGGCACTGGTCGCCCCTTGGGCGATGATGATCGGCCGCGGTGAAAAGGGGAGCGAGTTCGAGCGCCTGCTCGGGGATATCGTCGCCGACTGGCACCGGACCGGGTTTCTGATCGAACGCGAACAGGCCTGGGGCATCCGGCCCGCGCAATATCTGCGCGACACCGGCGCCCTGTGGCAGGCGCGGGATGAGCAGGGGGACTACCTCTGCCAGCGCGGTCCAGATGGCAACTGGCCCCTCGGTTGCCGGGAGGCGACGCTGATAACGGCCGGCGATGTCGGGGGCCTGCACAATCTCGGTTTGAAGTTCAAGGAATGGACCGGGGTCGATCTGAGCTTTCTCTATGACCCCTTTGACCGGGCGCGCTTCCTCCGCGGCCTGGGGGTGACGATCCTGATGATGCTGTCCTGTGTCCTGGCCAGCCTGCTCATGGGACTCCTCTGGGCCCTGGTGGCGGATTCCCGTTGGCGCTGGCTGGGCATGGGCGCCCGCGCCCTGGGGGTCCACGCGCGGATGACCCCGCCCCTCTTGCAGATGTATCTCCTGTTCTTCGGGGTCGGGGGGCTGCTGTTCGCCCGGCTGGGGGTGAGCCTCTACCCCATGGCCATCGCGGTGTGGTGCATGAGCTATTACACCGCCGGCTCCATCATGAACAGCCTCTACGAGGTGGCCAACCACCAGCGCCAGATCCAGACCGGGTTCCGCCTCACCTTCCACTCGCTGGGCATGGCGGTCCTCCTGGCACGGGGACCGATCCTCGGCTCCCTGATCAATGTCATGAAGCAGACCGTCATGGCCTCCGCCATCGCCGTCCCGGAGTTGCTATCGGTCTCGCTGGCGATCATGGCCGACAAGGGCAACGTGACCGTCATGATGAATGTCCTGCTGCTGACCTATCTGCTGCTGATCAGCCTGGCCATCGCGGGCCTGAGCCGCGTGCAGGCCTGGCTCGATCGCCGGGTGGCGAACCTCTGATGGTTGTCGAGACCCTGGAAACCCTCTTGATCTGGACCCCCTATCTGCTGGGTGGCTTCGGCTGGAATCTGCTGATCGCCCTGACCGCCGGTCTCATCGGGCTGATCGTCGGCTCCCTGCTCGCCACCCTGCGCCAGTCCGGGTTCAAGCCGGTCGCCACCTCCAGTCTCGGCTTATCCCGGGTGATCCATAATCTCCCCACCTTCGCCCTGATTTTCTACACGGCGGCGATGCTGCCCGGCGAGATCGCCCTGCCGGGCACCAGTCTGATCTTGCCGGTGCCGCCCTGGTTCAAGGCCGCCCTGGCCCTCTCCGCCATGCAGATCGGCTACACCGCGGAAAACCTGGCCATCGCCCTGGGCGCCTGGCGCAAGGGGGACCAGGTTCGCGCCCTGCTGTTCATTCCCGGGTGGCTGAACGGGTTTCTCATCACCCTCATCGCCTCCAGCAATGCCTCCGTGGTCGGCGTCGATGAGTTGGTCAGCCGCTGTGACACCCTCATCAACGCCAGTGGTCACACCACCCTGATGATCCCCCTGTATCTGTATGCCTCGGTGATTTTCATCGCCTTCTGCCTGCCGATGACCATCGCCATGCGCCATCTCAAAAAGGCCATGCTACATCGGCATGGCCAGCTCTCAACTGGCCACACCACCGCTCTGAGCTGACCACCGGGGTGGTCTGAGCTGACCGGCGGCGGTTGCTTGGGACTCAGAGCCCCGGCGGCGGGATTAGCGGGGCGTTGAGGGTGTCCTGGACATAGTCGCAGACCTCCTGGCCGAGCATGTCCAGGCGGACGATCGCCTTGATGCGTTCCCGGCGGTTATCCACCTCATGGGGGCTGAAGACACGGCTCAGGAGGTCGCTGCCGTCGGCCAGGGCGATGAGGAAGGTATCCCGGGGGTCCGGGATCTCGTTGCTGAAGAGGATGTTGGAAATGCGGCGCTTGACCTCGACCGTCTCCCGGTTGTCGATCAGCGGATAGACGCGGGTGTTGAAGACCCAGAGAAACCGCTTGTCCTCCCGCTTGAGGATGCCCCGCTGGAGCAGGCGGTTCAGGACCATCTCGCGCAGGTCATCGCCATGCCGGGACAGTTCCTCCACCCAGTCATCGGCCTTCATGCTCTCCTGCCTGGCCGCGATCGCCGCCAGGCAGAAATCCAGGACGGGCTCACCGGTGGTCGACTCGTCGATCAGGATCAGGCGATCTCGATCCGTGTCGATGCGGTTGAGCAGGGCCAGGTCCATGAGGACCGCGCCGGCGAGGGCCGCGCTCATGACGGTGAAGGCGACATCGGCGAAATCACCCGACTTGTCATCATGGGCCAGCAGCAGAAATTCTTCGGCGAAAGTGAGCATCAGGGCACCAGAACAGTTGACTGAGGGGAAGCGGATTAACGGCGCGAACCTATCACAGCCCATCCTGGCTGGCAATTGTCCGGCTCGCAGGCGGTGATTTATTCGGGTGGCCGCCGGAGAGGGAGCCGTCAAGTGCTGACGGGTTTTGGTAAACTGCCGGGACTGAAAACCTCCCCGGTCCTCCTTGGCTTTTCTTAATCCTTATCCCATGCTTATAGACATCGCCTCTCAGTTTGCGGCATGGATGGGGAGGAGCGGGGCGCCGCGCGGCTGGCTGGCTGGCATCCTGCTGTTTGCCGTGCCGGCTGCCGGGGCGGGCGAGGGTCCGATCCCGGTCAACCTGGCCCTGCAATGGAAGCCCCAGAGCCAGTTCGCCGGTTATTACCTGGCCCGGGACAAGGGCTACTATCGCGAGGTCGGCGTGGCGGTGAGCTTTCTCCACGCCAATACCGACCGTGGCTCCCTCCAGATGTTGTCCGCGGGGGAGGCCCAACTGGCGACGGCCGCCCTCAGCGACGCCCTGCTGCTGGCGCCCCGCCTGGTCCAGATCGCCCAACTCCTGCGCCGTGACAGCAACCTGATCATTGGCTGGAAGGACATGGGCATCGAGCAGGTCAACGACCTGGATGGCAAGCCCGTGAGCTATTGGCAAGGGGTGTCCACCACCTTCGAGGCCTTTTTCAAGCTCCACGACATCCACCCCATCGCCATCCCCCAGTACTACTCCATCAATCTCTTTCTGGAGCGGGGGGTGGCCGCGTGCGCGGCCAAGGAATACAACGACCTGCACCGCCTGTGGCAGGCCGGCATCGACCTGGAGCAGGTCACCGTGTTCAAGATTCGGGATTACGGTCTGGGCTTCCCCGAGGACGGTCTCTATGCCGAGGCCGACTGGGGCGACCGGCACGCCGACCTGCTCGCCCCCCTGCGCCAGGCGACCCTGAAGGGGTGGCGTTACGCCCAGGCCCACCCGGAGGAGGCGATCGCGGTGGTGATGGCGGAGGCGCGCCAGGCGCGTATCCCCACCAATCTGCCCCACGAGCAATGGATGCTGCGTAATGTGTTGGAGGCCATCTTTGTCCCCGGGGCAACGGTGTCCGGTTCAGTTAGCCAGGCGATGCGTTTAATGTTCTCTCTGAGCGGTCGAGAGGGTCCAGGACGCCACTGTCGACCGGATTTGGTTTTTGATCCCCCCT
>WBZM01002222.1_pt1 | contig 16977 bp, 14 predicted proteins | sample 5204271 | NCBI WGS metagenome assembly WBZM01 (sample SAMN12344346, study PRJNA552823) | activated sludge metagenome | biome: Activated sludge suspended growth; feature: Nitrification reactor; material: Wastewater; isolation source: activated sludge from nitrification reactor of wastewater...
TGCAACCAAGGGTGGTTCGGCCGGTTCGCTCGGCGCCGGGCTCGGTGGTATCGCCGGTTCCGAGCAGGACAAAGCCGCGGGCCTGTTTGGCGGCAACCAGACCGCAAACAATAACGGCGGCGCAGGGAGTGCCAATTCGGGTGCCACGGGCGGTGCTACCGGCAACACCTCGGCTAGTGCGGCGGCTGGTGCGGGTACGGGCGGCGGCGTGAACGGCACCGGCGGGGCTGGCAGCGGTTCGGGTACCTCGTACTCCGGCACGGCATCGGCGAGTGGTGGTAGCAGCGGTACCGCTACCAACACTGGCGGCGCTGGCGGCAACAATGGATCCGCGACCAACGGCAGCGCTTCGACTGTCGCCACGAACGGTAGCGCCAGCACCGGGAACGCCGGCAATGGCGGAAACGGTGCTGCCGCTGGCGGTGACGGCGGCGACGGTGGTGCCGGTGGTGCCGGTGGTGCCGGTACCGGTGGCGTCGGCAATGGCGGCACCGGTGGCACCGGTGGCAACGGCGGCTCGATCGCGCTCAACGCGGGTACCTTCGACATGTCCAACAGCATGACCAACGTTGGCCAGTCCGCCGCCGGGATCATGGTGGCAGCCCAGAACAGCGGCATGAATGCGCTGGTTCAGCAAGCGGTCAACGTGCAGGCCAACCTGAACGTCGGCAAGTAAGTCGTAGTCGGTCCTGGGGCTGTCCAGCCTCAGGACCGTTACCCTACTTCAGGAAAGGGGAAGTGTCGTGAAAGCAATTGCGCATTCCCATTGGTTCGTCGTCACGACGTTGATTGGCAGCGCTTTTCTACCTCTTCAGGCAACCGCCGAAGCAGTGGACCCGGTGGCCAAGGTCGATGTCGGCGCAAGTAGCATGTTTGGCACTGTTGCGGTCGACGCCCAGGATTTGGCATTTTCCCGGGGGGGAGCCGAAGTCACCCTCAATGACCTCAAGAGCAATGGCGCCGTGATCGGCAACCAGGCCAACAACCTGACTACAGGCAGCAACTGGGTCGGGGAAGGTTCGTTCGCCGGCGCCAGCGGTTTTTCCACGGTGCTTCAAAACTCCGGCAACAACGTCTTGATACAAAACGCGACCATCATCAACTTGCAAGTGCAATGATGTCCACCGGTACTGTTCGGACCCTCTGCTTGCTTCCGCTCCTGGTTGGCGCGTTGAATGCGCTGGCCAGCCCCGGGGGGCGGGCAGAGATTCCCGTTCAGTCCGGTGGCGCATTTTCTGTTCCCGTCGTCAGCATGAAGGAACAGCGTTTCCAGAAAACAATCCATCAACAATACGATTTCAGTTGTGGCTCCGCTGCGCTGTCCACCTTGCTGACCCACCATTACAACTTCCCGGTCAGCGAACAGGAGGTGTTCCGCGAAATGTTCCAGCAGGGGGATCAGGCAAAGATCAGGAAGGAAGGTTTCTCGTTACTGGACATCAAGAATTTCCTTGCGAGTCGCGGTTTCGACTCGGACGGATATGTCGCCGAGCTCGATAAATTGTCGGTTGCCGGCGTGCCAGCCATCGTCCTGATCAAGGAGCAGGGTTACCATCATTTCGTCGTCGTGAAGGGATTGCGCGACGGTCGGGTTCTGATTGGCGATCCATCGTCTGGCACTCGTGTCATTCCCAAGAGCAAGTTCACCGAAATCTGGGCCAACAACATTCTGTTCGTGATCAAGAACAAACTGGAAATTGCCAGGTTCAACACGGATTACGATTGGAAGACTGCCCCCATGAGCCCCATCGCTGCGGGCCACCATCGCGGCACTGTCGATTACTCGCTGCCCAAGCGGGGACCGGCTGACTTCTGACGGAGAACCGAGATGACTCTCCGCCTGAAGCCCTCGAAAATCCTAATCGCATGCGCGGTTGGAGTGTCCGTCCAGTTTTTTGCGAGCTCCCTGGAAACGCTGCTGTTCGGGCATGTCGTCCACAAGGCGAATGCTGATGGCGAGGGAGCACAAACGGAATTCGGTAGCGCCGGCTTGCCGAACATGGCGCTTGCCGAGCGGAGTGGGTTGAGCTGTGAAGCAGCCAAACGCCGCGCGCTTACCGTGGCGCCAGAATTGCTCGCACTGGCCGACTGGCCCCTGGATGACCATTTGCCAGCCGAATGTTCGGGACTGCCTCATCCGATGGCTGCAATTGGCGATGCAGAGCCAGACACGATCGACGTTGCCGCCGCCCCGTCCGAGGCTTCTGTTTTGGCGACTTTACCTGGCGACCAGCAGGCCGGCGCAAAAAGATCCTCAATCCGGCAAGCAGCGGCAGATCGGCAGCATCCGCTGGGGCAGCAATTGGCGGCAGTGGATTCGGAAGCGCTGGATCAAATCCGTGGTGGCTTTGAAATTGAGGGAAGCGGACTGAAGTTCTCGATCGGAATCGAGCGGGCGGTATTCATCAACGGCAATCTGGTTGCCTCAACCGTACTCGTTCCCAAGGATCTCCAGGCGACCTCGGGTGGCGCCAGCGCGCCAAGCACGATACCCGCAGCCTCCACCGGCGGGCTTGCCATCGTTCAGAACGGCACCGGCAACAACGTAAGCGCCCAGATCAATCCGAACATGGCGGGAACCATCATTCAGAACACCCTGAACGACCAGAAGATCCAGAATGTCACGACCATCAACGCAACTGTAAACAGTCTGCAGACGATGCGCGCCATGTCGGTCCACAACACCATCCAGACTGGCATTATCAGTTCCTTGCGCCGCTGAAACGCCTACATCGCGCTTTCGCCGGGATTGAAACGAAAATGGGCCTTGCGGCCCATTTCCATTTTCCAGATTCGAACGCCCAGGGTTAGAACGACACCGGCAGACGCAAGCCAAGCGTTACATCCGGCGTGTCGCGCGTGACACCGACGCCGACCGTGAGGCCAAGCGAGGTCGCATTGGTCAGGCGCTGGGAATAGCCGAGAAGCAAGGTACCCAACTGGATGCGCGAGGTATTGATGGCATCCTGGCCGTTGATCTTGGTCTTGCCCATCGAAGCGCCATCGTAGCCCAGGCTGAACGATGAGCGTTCATTGAGCGCCAATCCCATACCAAAATTGAATCCGATGACGTCGCCCGGATCGACCTCACCCAAATTCACCTCGCCCTGAGTGGTATTCATCGTCACCCCGGAGCGCTTCATGTTGTACTGATAGTTCAGGCCACCAAAGAAGACCGCCGGATCGGTCGGATAAAGCACGGTCAGGCCTGGTTGCAACGTGTAGAAACCCGAGCCCGTCGGCAGTTCCGTTTCGACCCGGTTGGTGATCAGTTCGGGCGCCTGGGTGGTGTCGGTCAACACCTCGAACGGATCCTTGCCGGTACGGCTCTTGAAGCGGAGACTACCGATATAGACGGGCTTATCGACCGTCGTGTCATTGAACTGATAACGTGCAGTGGCCTCGACGTCGCCAATCCCCTGACCGGTGCTGTTGAAGAGTTCGTCGCGGCCTGCGCCAAGATTGAGCGGACGAGTCAGTTGATCGTCCGAACGATAAACATAGGGCACCTTCGCTTCGAGTTCCATGCGATTGGTCACGCCCCAGCGACCGGTCACGTTGGCGGTGAAGGTATTGCGCCGGACTTCGCGCACGTCGATCAAGCCGATCGTGATCGCCGGAATGATGGTATAGCCAACGAGTGATACCCGATTGCTCGAAGAGTACGAGTACTGCATCCCGGTCTCGAAGGAGAAGTGCCCGGCAGGCGTAAGCACGCCCGGCTGCTCGAAGATTTGAGCCACCTGTTGTACCCGTTGCTCCGGTGCCGCTCCGACCGGCGTCGATTCCTGGGCAGCGCCACCCTTCTGCGCCGGCGCTGCCTGAGCCACTTTCGCCATCCCATGTTCAGGTTGGGAAGGCTGAGCCTCCTGAGGCTTTACCGGCGCGGCGGCTACTGCAACGGGCGTCGCCGCACTTTCAACACCAAGCTGCTTCTGCATTTTCGCCAACTTGGCGTCGGCTTCCGCCAGTTGCTTGCGCAGCGTTTCCATGCGCTTGGCCTGCTCGCTGAGTTGCGCCTTGAGCGCCTTTGCCTGAGCCGGCGAGATCTCCGCCGCTTGTGATGCCGCGCTGCAGACTATTGCCAAGGCGGCGACAAGGACATTTTTCCGAAATGGAATGTGCAATTGCTGATCAACTCGCATTCCCCCATCCTCCAAACTTAAATAACGTTATTAATATTACATCGCAACCAGTTGATAAAACGAAAAAACTTAATACATGAGAACGGCCTGTAGTATTTTTGAGACACGTGTAAATTGAGTCGCAATGTTTCAACGATTCGCGCAGGACTCAGGCCTGGGTGGCAACACCATACAAGCGGCAATTACGCATGGATATCGGCATTACATTTTTGGCCACCCCGCAATGGGATAGACTTGGGCAGTCCATCTGTTGGGACACACCCGGTCTTACGCTGGGCCGAAAAAGCGAAAGCCCGGTCACAGGGACCGGGCTTTCGCTTTAATTTCTTGGTGGCCAATCGCGGAATCGAACCACGGACACGCGGATTTTCAATCCGCTGCTCTACCAACTGAGCTAATTGGCCAAGGGAGGGCGAATTATAGCGGGGTGTCTTGGCTGCCGCAATACAATCGCTGCAAAAACGTCCGTTCAGGTACCGATGGGCGGCGACTGGCGATAGAGCTCCGAAAAATCGTCTGGCAGCGGTGGTGGCGGAGTCGGTGGGCGCCAGGCCCGGAAGACGACGCGGGCGATGGCGCCGCGCCCGGCGGGGTTGGGTCGCAGCCTGGCGCTGGCATCGTGCTGGACCGCGATTTCCTGAACGATGGCCAGACCGAGACCGCTCCCCTCGGTCGACGCATCGTCGACCCGATAGAAGCGCTCGAACACCATCTCGGCCTGGGCTTCGGTAATGCCGATGCCATTATCCTCGACCTCGAAGATGATGGCGGCCTCGGTGCCGATGACGCGGCAGGTGACGTGCCCGCCCGCCGGGGTATAGCGGAGGGCGTTGTCGATCAGATTCTTGGCCAGTTCGCGCAGAAGGAAGGGATTGCCGCTGACCATCGCCGTCCCTTCCGCCTCGAACCCGAGATCGATCCGCTTTTCGAGCGCCAGCACGACCCAATCCTCGACCACCTCGCGGACGAGCAGGGTCAGGTCGAGCGGTTCGTGGCTTTGTTGGGCGGATTCGCCGCCCTCGGCGCGCGCCAGGGTCAGCAGCTGGTTGACCAGGCGCCCGGCGCGGTCGACCCCGACCGCGATCTGGCGCAGGGCGTGGCGCAATGCTTCGGGGTCGGCTTCGCGGATGGCGAACTGGGCTTGCGTCTTGAGCCCGGTCAGCGGCGTCCGCATCTGGTGCGCGGCATCGGCCACGAACCGCTGCTGCGCTTCGACGTTGCGCTTCATCCGTTCGAGCATTTCATTGAACGCCTCGACCAGCGGCTCCAGTTCCTCCGGAACGCGATGCGTGGCGATCGGTGAAAGGTCGGCCGGATCGCGGTTCTCGATCGTCTTGCGCAGTCGCGTCAGCGGACGCAGGCCGCGCGACAGGCCGAACCAGACGAGCATGACGGCCAGCGGGATGATGATGAACTGCGGGAGGATCACGCTGGCGACGATCTTGTTGGCCAGTTGCGTGCGTTTCTCCATCGTCTCGGCGACCTCGACCAGGACCCAGCGATCGCGCGGCATCTGCCCGTCGGCGACATACGAATAGGCGACGCGGACATCCTGTCCCTTGAGTTCGATGTCGCGGAAGTAGATCTCACCGGACAATGCCCCCGGGTCGATGTCCAGATCGGGCATCGGCAGATCGCGGTCGCCGGCCAGCAATTTCCCGTCACGGCTGACGACATGGAAATAGACGTTATCGGTCTCATCCGCCCGCAGCAGCGCCCGCGCCGACGCCGGCAGACTGAGCACCGGCTTGCCGTTGACCAGCTTGACCTGGCGCGAGATGGCCGTCACATGTTCCCGCAGTGCCTGGTCGTACGGAAAATTGGCGACGTTGTTGGCGAAGTAATGGGTGAACGCGATGCTCAACGGCCAGACGAACAGCAGCGGCGCAAGCATCCAGTCGAGGATCTCGCCGAACAGCGAGCGCTCGCTCTCGGAGCCGGCAGGACTACTCGGCCTGGGGTCGCTCAAGGCAGTAGCCCAGGCCGCGCACCGTCGCTATCTTGACGCCGCCGGCTTCGAGTTTCTTGCGCAGGCGATGCACATAGACCTCGATGGCGTTATGGCTGACCTCCTCTCCCCAGCCACACAGGTGATCGACCAGTTGATCCTTGCTGACCAGGCGCCCCATGCGAGTCAGCAAAACCTCGAGCAGGCCGATCTCGCGCGCCGAAAGATCGAGGGTCTGCCCCTGGATCTGGGCGATGCGCCCGACCTGGTCGTAGGTCAGCGAGCCGCACTGGATGGTCGGCGTCGTCCCGGCCGAGCGCCGCGTCAGGGCGCGCACCCGCGCTTCGAGCTCGGCCAGTTCGAAAGGCTTGATCATGTAGTCGTCGGCCCCCAGGTCGAGCCCCTTGACCCGGTCCCCGGTGCCGTCCAGCGCGGTGAGGATCAGCACCGGCAACTGCGAGTTGCGCGCCCGCAGACGCTTCAGCACTTCGAGGCCGGGCAGCTTGGGCAGGCCGAGGTCGAGGATCAGCAGGTCGTAGGCGACGGTGAGCACTGCCGCCTCGGCGTCCACCCCGTTGGCTGCCCAGTCGACCGCATAACCGCCCTGGCGAAGCGAGCGGGAAAGTCCATCGGCGATGATGGCATCGTCTTCAGCTATGAGAATCCGCATGTAACCTTGAGCGCCCCTACCGGCGTAAGTATTTTGTAAGGCTCGCACATTATTCTGCGCGGGCTGTTCTCCTTTTATGGTCTTCGGAGTCCGTGGCTCGCGCCGCGACTCAGGGGGTGGCCCGATCCTGCACTGGGCGCCCCCTACCGTTTTTTTCCCCGAAGCTGCGCAAGTTTATCAAATTCGACGCCCTGCGATTTCCGCAGTGCACAAGCTCGTCCCGACAAATCCGGGGACGGTTGCGGTCGACCGCCCAAAACACCCGAAAATGGACGAAAAAAAGCCCGGGTCGAAACCCGGGCTTTTTGCTGACGATGTTCCGTCGATCAGTGCGACGAGGCGGAAGCGGCACCCAGACCGGTTTCGGAACGGATGAGTTGATCCGGGAACAGGGCACGCTCCTTCTTGGCCTGCTCGGAGTTGTCGAGGATCGACACGAGCCAGATCGTGAAGAAAGCCAGGGACATCGAGAAGATGGCCGGCGACGAGTACGGGAACGGCGCGGAGCCCTTCGGGTTGCCGAGCACGGCTTCCCACACGTTGGCGGACAGGATGGTCAGGGTCACGGCGGCGATCAGGCCGACGAAACCACCGACGGTCACGCCGCGGGTCGTGCAGTTCTTCCACAGGACGGACATGAAGAGAACCGGGAAGTTGGCGGAACAGGCGATGGCGAAGGCCAGCATGACCATGTAGGCCACGTTTTCCTTCTCGAACAGGATGCCGAGGATAACCGCCAGGATGCCGAGGCAGATGGTGGTGATCTTGGAAACGCGCAGTTCGTCTTCGGAAGAAGCCTGGCCATGCTTGAACACGGTGGCGTACAGGTCGTGCGACACGGCGGAGGCGCCGGACAGCGTCAGACCGGCCACGACGGCGAGGATGGTCGCGAAGGCCACGGCCGAGATGAAGCCGAGGAACAGGTCGCCACCGACTGCCTTGGCGAGGTGCACCGCAGCCATGTTGCCGCCGCCCTTAAGGCCCTTGGCGATTTCGCCGCCGACGTAGAAGTCAGCCGGATTCTGGATCAGGTTGACGATGGCGCCGAAGCCGATGATGAAGGTCAGGATGTAGAAGTAGCCGATCCAGGTGGTTGCCCAGCCGACGGACTTGCGTGCTTCCTTGGCGGACGGCACGGTGAAGAAGCGCATCAGGATGTGCGGCAGGCCGGCGGTACCGAACATCAGCGCCATACCGACTGAGATGGCGGAGATCGGATCCTTGATCAGGGCGCCCGGCGCCATGATGGCGTCGTGCTTGGAGTGCACTTCAACGGCCTTGGCGAACAGCGCTTCCGGGTTGAAGCCGAACTGGAACAGCACGGCCAGCGCCATGAACGTGGCACCGGAGAGGAGCATGACGGCCTTGATGATCTGCACCCAGGTCGTCGCGGTCATGCCGCCGAACAGCACGTACATCATCATGATGATGCCCACCATGACCACGGCGTAGGTATACTCGAGACCGAACAGTACCTTGATCAGCTGACCGGCACCGACCATCTGCGCAATCATGTAGAAGGCGACGACGACCAGCGAGCCGGTGGCGGCAAAGGAACGGACCGGGGTCTGGGCGAAGCGATAGGCAGCGACGTCGGCGAAGGTGAACTTGCCGAGGTTGCGCAGGCGCTCGGCCATCAGGAAGGTGATGACCGGCCAGCCGACCAGCCAGCCGATCGAGAAGATCAGGCCGTCGAAGCCGTTGGCGAACACGAGACCGGAGATACCCAGGAAGGACGCGGCGGACATGTAGTCGCCGGCGATCGCCAGGCCGTTCTGGAAGCCGGTGATGCCACCGCCGGCGGTGTAGAAGTCGGCAGCGGACTTGGTCTTGGAGGCCGCCCACTTGGTGATGTAGAGCGTGCCGCCGACGAAGATGGCGAACATGGCGATCGCCGTCCAGTTGGTCGCCTGCTTCTGGGTGTTGCCGAGATCGGCACCGGCGGCGACGGCCGCACCGGCAGCCAGCAGGGCGAACAGACCGCCCAGGATGTACTTGTAGTTGGCTTTCACTTGCCTGCCTCCTTGAGAACCGCGGCGGCCTCGGTATCGAATTCCGTATTGGCGCGCCGGACGTAAATCACGGTGAGAACGATGGTGAAGACGATGACCCCCAGCCCCATCGGAATACCGATAGAGGTGACCATCCCGGCGCCCAGCTTGGTGGCCAGCCATTCCTTGTTGAAGGCGATCAGCAGGATGTAGCCGAAGTACACGACCATCATGAGGGTCGTCATGATGAAAGAGTACGAATTGCGCTTGGCTACCAGCGCCTGGAACTTGGGATTGTTCCGGATCTGCGCATATGTATCGGTATGCTGCGATGACATTGATTTGCTCCTCAGACTTTGATGTTTATAGAGGCATTGCTGCGGAGCGTAATTTAGGCGTGGGTTCTTACAGCCAACTTACAGACTGTTACAAAAGTTGTAAGCGCTTCCTTGATCTGCAATAAAAAAGCCCCGCACGCGGCGGGGCTTTTTTTCAGGCATCGAGCCGGCCGGGAATTACATCCCCATGCCACCCATACCGCCCATGCCACCCATGCCGCTCATGTCCGGCATGCCGGCGGCCGGCTTGTCTTCGGCCAGTTCGGCGACCATGCATTCGGTGGTCAGCATCAGGCCAGCCACGGAGGCGGCGTTCTGCAGTGCGGTGCGGGTCACCTTGGTCGGATCCAGGACACCCATCTCGACCATGTCGCCGTACTCGCCGGTAGCGGCGTTGTAACCGTAGTTACCCTTGCCGCGCTGCACCTTGTCGACGACGACGGACGGCTCGTCACCGGCGTTGGCGACGATTTCGCGCAGCGGCTGCTCCATGGCGCGCAGAACGATCTTGATGCCGGCGTCCTGGTCGTGGTTGTCGCCCTTCAGCTTGGCGATGGCGGCACGAGCACGGATCAGGGCGACGCCGCCGCCGGCGACGATGCCTTCTTCAACGGCAGCGCGGGTGGCGTGCAGGGCATCCTCGACGCGCGCCTTCTTTTCCTTCATTTCGACTTCGGTGGCGGCGCCGACCTTGATGACGGCCACGCCGCCGGCCAGCTTGGCGACACGCTCCTGCAGCTTCTCGCGGTCGTAGTCGGAAGTAGCTTCCTCGATCTGGATGCGGATCTGCTTGACGCGGGCCTCGATCGAGGCTGCTTCGCCGGCACCGTCGATGATCGTGGTGTTTTCCTTGGCGACTTCGATGCGCTTGGCCTGGCCGAGGTCCTTGAGGACAGCCTTTTCCAGCGACAGGCCGGTCTCTTCGGAGATGACGGTGCCGCCGGTCAGGATGGCGATGTCTTCCAGCATGGCCTTGCGGCGGTCACCGAAGCCCGGGGCCTTGACGGCGACGGTCTTGAGGATGCCGCGGATGTTGTTGACGACCAGGGTGGCCAGCGCTTCGCCATCGACGTCTTCAGCGATGATCAGCAGCGGGCGGCCGGCCTTGGCGACTTGTTCCAGCACCGGCAGCAGGTCGCGGATGTTGGAGATCTTCTTGTCGAAGAGCAGGACGAACGGGTTTTCCAGCAGGGCCTGCTGCTTGTCGGCGTTGTTGATGAAATACGGCGACAGGTAGCCGCGGTCGAACTGCATGCCTTCGACGACGTCGAGTTCGTTGGCCAGGGACTTGCCGTCTTCAACGGTGATGACGCCTTCCTTGCCGACCTTTTCCATGGCCTCGGCGATGATGTCGCCGATCGAGGAGTCGGAGTTGGCGGAAATGGAACCGACCTGGGCGATTTCCTTGGAGGTCGTGCACGGCTTGGAAAAAGCCTGCAGTTCGGTGATGGTGGCGGCGACGGCCTTGTCGATGCCGCGCTTGAGATCCATCGGGTTCATGCCGGCGGCGACGAACTTCATGCCTTCGCGGACGATGGACTGGGCCAGCACGGTGGCGGTGGTGGTGCCGTCGCCGGCGATGTCGGAGGTCTTGGAAGCGACTTCCTTGACCATTTGGGCGCCCATGTTGGCGAACTTGTCCTTCAGTTCGATTTCCTTGGCCACGGAAACGCCGTCCTTGGTCACGGTCGGACCGCCGAAGGAACGCTCGAGCACGACGTTGCGGCCCTTGGGACCGAGGGTGACCTTGACCGCATCGGCCAGGATGTTGATGCCTTCGATCATGCGGGCACGGGCGGAATCACCGAACTTGACTTCTTTAGCTGCCATTTAATAGCTCCTGAAATTTGATCTGTTTTGAACGTCGACCGCGGCAATCAAGCCTGCAGGACACCCATGATGTCTTCTTCACGCATGACCAGGACTTCCTGGCCGTCGACCTTGACGGCCTGGCCGGCGTACTTGCCGAACAGGACGCGGTCGCCGACCTTGACGTCCAGCGCGATCTGCTTGCCGTTGTCGTCGCGCTTGCCCGGGCCGACGGCCAGGACTTCGCCCTGATCCGGCTTCTCGCCGGCGGAATCGGGGATGACGATGCCGGAAGCGGTGGTGCGCTCGGCTTCAACGCGCTTGACGATCACACGGTCGTGCAAAGGACGGATATTCATAGAGTTGGCTCCTCTTGGTTTACTAAGGTGAAATTGGCCGGCACGCCCGAATGCGTCCGGGACGGGAGCGGGCTGTTGTTAGCACTCGTCTCCGGTGAGTGCTAAATAATAAGGACGGTCCCCGCCAATTTCAAGTCGACGACACCGAAGAATGTGAAGTAGTTGGCAATCGCGGCCCCGCGCCGGCCCGCAAAGGCACTTTTCGCCGGCACCGCTGTCTGTTGGCCAGGAGGAAACGCAGATGCCAGGCAACTCACCCGAATCGGCACCCCAATCGCTGGCCCATGTCGCCTCCAACTTCGCGGCGATCACCGCGGTTTCCGTGCGCGATCCCTTCCGCTGGCTGGCCATGGGGCTTGCCGACCTGCGCGCGGCGCCCGCCGCCAGCCTGTTTTACGGCGCCGCCTTCGCCCTGATGGGCTGGGCCATCGTCTTTTTCTACGGCCACGCCTATTCGCTCACCGTCGGCCTGATGGGCGGCTTCATGCTGCTCGGCCCCGGCCTGGCGATGAGGCTGTACGCGCTGTCGCGCCAGCGCGAGGCGGGCGAGGTGCCGCGCCTGCGCCCGTCGCTGACCATCTGGCGCGCCAATCTGTCCAACCTGGCGATCTTCGCCCTCGTCACCGGCGTCGTCTTCCTGGTCTGGGCGCGCGCGTCGCTGGTGGCCTTTGCCGTCTTCTATTCCAGCGGCTTGCCGACGGCGGCCGATTTCGTGCGCGAACTGCTGTCGTTCACCAATGCCGAGTTCGTGATCACCTACCTGCTGATCGGCAGCTGCTTCGCCGCCTTCGTCTTCGCCATCAGCGTCGTCGCCGTGCCGCTGATGCTCGATCGCAACACCGATGCGGTGAGCGCCATGCTGCTCAGCATCGCCACCGTGGCCAAAAACCCGCTGCCGATGCTGGTGTGGGCCGGCCTGATCGTCGCGCTGACCGGCCTCGGCTTCGCCACCGCCTTCGCCGGCCTGGTGCTGACCGTGCCGATCCTCGGCCACGCCACCTGGCACGCCTATCGTGCGATGATTCCGCCCGGCAAGACCTGACCGGATGCGCCGGGGCACCCGGCCCTTTTTCAGGAGATCAGCGAATGGCGGAGCGGGGCCACGTTTCCCGGGGTACCGATGCTTGAAGTCGTCGGTCTGTCGCGGCGCTTCAACGGCCGCAGCGTGCTGCGCGACGTCTCGCTGCACTTGCGCTCGGGCGAGTACGTCGCCATCGTCGGCGAATCCGGCGTCGGCAAATCGACGCTGCTCAACCTGATCGCCGGCCTCGACCGTCCCGACGGCGGACGCCTCGCCCTCGACGGCGTCGATTACGCGCAGCTCGACGAGGACGCCCTGACCCGCCTGCGGCGCGACAAGCTCGGCTTCGTCTTTCAGGCCTTCCACGTCCTGCCTCACCTCAACCTCCGCCAGAACGTCGCCCTGCCGCTCTGGTTGCAGGGCCGCCAGGGGGCGGCAGCGGAAACCCCGGCGCAGCAACTGCTGGAGGCGGTCGGCCTCGGCGACCGGGCGGCCGGTTGGCCGCGCGAGCTGTCCGGCGGCGAGTTGCAGCGGGTGGCGATCGCCCGCGCCCTGGTGCATCGACCGCGCCTGGTGCTGGCCGACGAACCGACCGGCAATCTCGATCCGGCCAACGGCGCCCGGGTGCTGGCCCTCCTCGCCGAGCGCATCCGCGCGGCCGGCGCCATCGGCATCCTGGTGACGCACTCGCCGGCGGCGGCGGCGACCGCCGACCGCGTGCTGCACCTGACGAGCGACGGGCTGCAGGCGTGAGACTGGCGCCCGTCTTCCTCGGTTCGCTGGCTAGGCGCCGGATGGCGACGCTCTTTTCACTGCTCGCCATCGTCCTCGGCGTCGCCCTCGGCATGGCCGTCCAGGCCGTGCATGAAGCGGCCCTGCACGAGTTCGGGCGCGGCCTGCGCACCATGGCGGGCGATGCCGACCTGCAGGTCGTCGGCCCGCGTCGCGGCTTCGACGAGAACCTCTACGCGCAGCTCGCCGCCCGCCCGGAAGTCACCGCCGCGAGCCCGGCGTTCGAACTGGAGGTCAGGCACGCCGGCAGCGAGGAAACCCTGCAGCTGCTCGGCGTGGACATCTTCGCCCTGGCTGCCGTGACGCCGGCCCTGCTGCCGCGCCCGGCCGCGGATGGCGAACGCTTCGCGCCGCTCGCCGAGGACCGCGTCTTCCTGAGCGCAGCGGCGCTCGCCGCCACCGCCCTGGCGCCCGGCGACGCCATCGATTTCCAGTCCGGCACCCAGACCGTGCGCTTCAGGATCGCCGGCGACATCCCCGGCGCCGCCGACAACCGCCGCCTCGCCATCGTGGACATCGCCGCACTGCAGTGGCGTTTCGGCAAGCTCGGCCGCCTCACCCGCATCGACCTGCGGCTGGCCGACGGCGTCACGCCGGAACAGGCCGCTCCGGCGCTGCAGGCGCTGTTGCCGGCCGGCGTGCTGGTCGAGCCCCCCGCGGCGGCAGCCGATCAGGCGGCCAACCTGTCGCGGGCCTACCGGGTCAATCTCACCCTGCTCGCCGCCATCGCGCTGCTCACCGGCGGCTTTCTGGTCTTTTCCGCCCAGGCGCTGTCCGTCGTCCGGCGCCGCGGCGAGTTCGCCTTCCTGCGCGCCCTCGGGCTGCCGCGCCGCAGCCTGTTCGCCTGGCTGCTGGCGGAAGGCGCCCTGGTCGGGCTGGCCGGCGGCCTCATCGGGGCCGCCCTCGGCCACGGGCTGGCCTGGGCGGCGCTCGCCCTGCTCGGCGGCGACCTCGGCGCCGGCTATTTCTCCGGACTGGCGCCGTCCCTGCACTTCCAGCCGGTAACCGCCGCCGTCTACGTCGGCCTCGGCGTGCTGGCCGGGGTCGCAGGCGCCTGGCTGCCGGCCCGCGAAGCGGCGACGGTGGCGCCCGCCCAGGCCCTGAAGGCCGGCGACGAGGCGGCCCTCCCCGGCGGCCACGGTCACCCCCGTCTGGGGCTGGCACTGCTGGCGGCCAGCCTGGCGGCGTGCGCCATGCCGGTCGTCGCGGGGCTGCCGCTCGGCGGCTACCTCGCCGTGGCCTTGCTGCTGGCCGGCAGCGTCATGCTGCTGCCGACCCTCGCCGCCGTCCTCGCCCGGCGCCTGCCGGCGCGCGGCCCGGTGCCGGCCCGGCTGGCCGCGGCGCGCCTCGGCGCCGCCCCGGGCCACGCCGTGGTGGCGGCCGCCGGGGTGCTGACCAGCGTCGCGCTGGCAGCGGCGATGGCGATCATGGTCGCCTCCTTCCGCGAGTCGGTCGATCAATGGCTGCACCAGCTCCTGCCGGCTGACCTCTACCTGCGCGCCGGCCAGGCGAAGGGCAGCGGCTTTCTCGACGAAGCCCTGCAGGCGCGAATTTCGGCCGTACACGGGGTCGACCGCAGCAGCTTCACCCGCCACGACAGCCTGCGCCTGGCCGGCGGGGCGGCGCCGGTGGCCCTGATCGCCCGGCCGCTGGCAGGCGACGGCAGCGACCTGCCGCTGGTCGGCAAGGCGGTGCCGGGCAGTGCGCCGGTGATCTGGATTTCGGAAGCGATGCACGACCTCTATGGCTGGCGCCGTGGCCAGCAGGTGACGCTGCCGCTCGCCGGCCAAAGCGTCGACCTGCACGTCGCCGGCATCTGGCGCGACTACGCGCGGCAGACCGGCGCCGTCATGATCGACCTCGCCGACTACCGGCGCCTGACCGGCGACCGCCTGGTCAACGATGCCGCCATCTTTCTCGCCCCGACGGCGAACGCCGACCAGGTGGCCGCCGCGCTGGCGGCGCTCGCCGCCCCCGGCCTGCTGGAAGTCGCCCGCCCCGGCGAAATCCGCGCGCTCAGCCTGCGCATCTTCGACCGCACCTTCGCGGTCACCTACCTGCTCGAAGCGGTCGCCATCGCCATCGGTCTGGCCGGCGTCGCCGCCAGTTTCGCTGCGCTGGCCGCCGCCCGCCGCCGCGAGTTCGGGATGCTCCGCCACCTCGGCCTGACGCGCCGCCAGATCGGCTGGATGCTGGCGCAGGAGGGCGCGCTGGCCGCCGGCGGCGGCGTGCTCGCCGGGCTGCTCGCCGGCGGCGCCATCGGCCTCGTGCTGATCGAGGTGGTGAATCGGCAGAGCTTCCACTGGAGCATGGACCTGCACGTGCCGTGGCGGTCGCTGACGCTGTTCGCCGTCGGCCTGGTGGCGCTCGCCGCCCTCGCCGCGGTGCTCGCCGGACGCCAGGCGATGCGCCGGGACGCCGTGCTGGCGGTGCGCGAGGACTGGTGATGCGGCGCCGCGACTTCCTGCTGGCGCTGGCCGGCCTGGCGGCGGCGCGAGTCGCCGCCGGCGAGACGACCGCCTTCGCGCCGGTGCTGCCGGGGCGCCCGCTGGCCTTCCCGCGCGACCACGGCGCCCACCCGGACTTCCGCAGCGAATGGTGGTACGCGACGGGCTGGCTCGCCTTGCCGGACGGCCGCCCGCTCGGCTTCCAGACCACCTTCTTCCGGGTGCGGACCGGGATCGGCGAGGCCAACCCGAGCGCCTTCGCACCGCGCCAGCTGGTTCTCGCCCATGCCGCCCTCGCCGACCCCGCGCTCGGCCGCCTGCGCCACGACCAGCGCGCAGCGCGCGCTGCCTTCGGCCGCGCCGGTTTCGCCAGTGCGCGGACCGCGGTCTGGATCGACGACTGGCGCTTCGAGCAGCAGGGCGACCGCTACCGGGCAGAGGTGCACAGCGCGGACTTCGCCTACACCCTGAACCTCGTCCCGGACGGCCCGCCGCTGCTCAACGGCGCCGCCGGCTTCAGCGCCAAGGCGCCCGACCCGCGCCACGCCAGCCATTACTACAGCCGGCCGCAGCTCGCGGCCGCGGGCAGCGTGACGCTGGCCGGGCGCACCCGCCCGGTGGCCGGGCGGGCCTGGCTCGATCACGAATGGTCGAGCGAACTGCTGCCCCCGGCGGCGCAGGGCTGGGACTGGATCGGCATCAATCTCGACGACGGCGGGGCGCTGATGGCCTTCCGCCTGCGCGGCAGCGAGGTGCCGGCGCTGTGGGCCGCTGCCAGCTACCGGGCGGCCGACGGCACCGCGCGGACCTATCCGCCGGAAGCCGTCGCCTTCGCCCCGCTGCGCCACTGGCGATCGCCGCGCACCGGCATCGCCTATCCGGTGGAATGGGAAATCCGGGTCGGCCGGCGCGACTTTCTGCTGCGCCCCCTGATGGACGACCAGGAACTGGACAGCCGGCGCACGACCGGCGCGGTCTACTGGGAGGGCGCCGCCCGCCTGTTCGAAGGCGGCCGGGAAGTCGGGCGCGGCTATCTGGAGATGACCGGTTACGGCGACCCGATCCGCGTCGGCTGACTCGCCCGGCGCAATAGAAGCTTGCGCGTCTCCTCGAGCACCCCGAAGCCCAGCGCCAGGAAGGCCATGACGCCCCAGACGACGGGCGCGAACGGCTGCGTCGCGAAGACCTGGTTGCCCGGCGCCGTAAACACGATGATTAGCAGCAACCCGAGTTCGACCGCGATGCCGAGCAGCAGCAGCGGGTTGGCCGTCAGCGGAAAGCGCAGCACCGATTCCCGCGGGTGGCGGCACATGAACACATTGACCACCTGCGCCAGCACGATGCCGGCCAGGCAGGCGGTGGTCGCCTGCAGATACAGCGGCTCGGCCGGGCCCAGCGCCTCTCCGTACTGCCAGCCGGCGAGGTGGAGGACGAGAAAGAAGCCGGCCAGCGCGACG
>WBZM01002223.1_pt1 | contig 16976 bp, 14 predicted proteins | sample 5204271 | NCBI WGS metagenome assembly WBZM01 (sample SAMN12344346, study PRJNA552823) | activated sludge metagenome | biome: Activated sludge suspended growth; feature: Nitrification reactor; material: Wastewater; isolation source: activated sludge from nitrification reactor of wastewater...
CGCTTCCGTCGAATAATGCAGCGCCGCATTCGGCATTTGCGCGAGCGCCTTGCCGAGCGCGGCGGTCGCGTCGCGCGGTTCGAGATGGGCTTCCTTCGGAAAGTACAGGCCATAGGGAAAGCGGTCGGCGAGATCGGGCTCGATCTCGCCGATGCGGCGCATGTCGCATTCCTCGAATTCGCTCGTGCGTTTGGAAAAGCTGACGACATCGGCGCGATCGCGCGGCGGCGCCACCACGAGCGAGCCGGCGATGGTGGCGACGGGCAGGGTCTTCGTCCAGAAGTCGAGCGCCTCGATGCCCAGTTCGGTGACGACGGGCTCGGCCGCCTGACGCTCGCACCAGGGGGAAATCATGCCGCCCGCGTAATAGGAGCAGCCGAGGCCCGGCCCTGAGCGGCGCTCGAACACGTCCACGTCGACGCCGCGGCGCGCGAGTTCGAAAGCCGCCGTGAGCCCGACAATCCCTGCGCCGATCACCTGGACCCGCATTCTTTCCCCTCGACGAGACCTCCCCTCCTCCTTGCGGGAGAGGGAACAGAATGGCGCCGTCCCAATCGTTGCACGCTCTGTGAGGAAAGATGGAAAGTGGGCCTCGGGCCCGCAGCCATCCCTCCGCCAGTGCGAACTGGATCAGGTTCTAAGGATCGCCGGGCCGCTTCAGCTTTCGCTGTCGCGCCGCCGGCCTCTCAGCCCCCTGGCGGGGATCTCCTTGGCAGGGGCTAATGTGGGCGTCAGGGGCGGGCGGCGTCAAGAGGAGCCGCGGCCCGCCCCCTCCCCGACCCTCCCCCGCTGCGCGGGAGAGGGAGCAGGCGCACGGCTTCACAAAGATTCGCGGAGCACAAATGTTCGCCGTCCCCTCTCCCGCGCAGCGGGGGAGGGAAAGGGAGGGGGTCTCGCCCTACCGCCCCGGCTTCGCCTTGCCGAACCCCACGCCCTTGGTCGTGAATTTCCCGCCGCGCTGCGGGCCGTTCTTGCGGCCGCAACGGGCGCCCTCGCCCGCCTTGCCCGTGCCGGCCGGCTGCCAGGCCGGGACGAGTTGATGCTTGGCCGGACCGATCAGATCCGGGCGGCCCATGGCTTTCAGCGCCTCGCGCAGCACCGGCCAGTTCTCGGGGTCGTGGTAGCGCAGGAAGGCCTTGTGCAGGCGGCGCTGGCGCAGGCCCTTCACCGCGTCCACCGCCTCCGACACGCCGCGCCGCACGGGCTTCAACGGATTGAAGCCGGAATGATACATGGCCGTCGACAGCGCCATCGGCGAAGGCAGATAGGTCTGCACCTGATCGGCCCTGTACCGGTTCTTCTTCAGCCATAGCGCGAGGTTCATCATGTCCTCGTCGCTCGTGCCGGGATGGGCGGCGATGAAATAGGGGATCAGGAAATATTGCTTGCCCGCCCGCTTCGCGGCGGCGTCGAACAATTGCTTGAAGCGGTCGTAGGAGCCGATGCCCGGCTTCATCATCTTCGACAGCGGGCCGTCTTCGGTATGTTCGGGCGCGATCTTGAGATAGCCGCCGACGTGATGCTCGACCAGCTCCTTCACATAGGCCGGGCTCTTCACCGCGAGATCGTAGCGCACGCCGGAGGCCACCATCACCTTCTTCACGCCAGGCACGGCGCGCGCCTTGCGATACAGCGCGATCAGCGCGTCATGGCTCGTCTGCAGGTTCTTGCAGATGTCGGGATAGACGCAGGACGGGCGGCGGCAGAGGGCTTCCGTCTCGCGGTCCTTGCAGGCGATGCGGTACATGTTCGCCGTCGGGCCGCCGATGTCGGAGATGATCCCGGTAAAGCCCTCGGTCTTGTCGCGGATATGCTCGATTTCCCTGATGACCGAGTCTTCGGATCGCGACTGGATGACACGGCCCTCGTGCTCGGTGATCGAGCAGAACGAGCAGCCGCCGAAACAGCCGCGCATGATCGTCACGGAATGGCGGATCATCTCCCAGGCCGGGATTTTCCGCCCTTCGTACGAAGGGTGCGGCGCGCGGGCGTAGGGGAGTTCGTAGACGCCGTCCATTTCCTCGGTCGTCAGCGGGATCGGCGGCGCCGTCAGCCAGACGTCGCGGTCGCCGTGTCGCTGCGTCAAAGGCCGCGCGTTGCCGGGATTGCTTTCCCGGTGCAGCACGCGCGAGGCGCGCGCATAGGCCTCGCGGTCGGCCTGCGCCTGCTCGCAGGACGGCAGGCGAATGACGACATCGGTCTCGCCGCGCCGCCGCGCGCCCTCGTCGGGCGCGTCGAGATCGTCGACCGGCGCCTCCGTCCAGCCCTCCGGCGTGCGTTCGCGCGAAAAGGCGAGGCCGCGAATGTCGGAAAAATCCTGCGCGATCCCGCCCTTGGCGATGCGATGGGCGACCTCGACCAGAGCGCGCTCGGCATTGCCGTAGATCAGCAGGTCCGCCTTCGCGTCGAGCAGGATCGAGCGGCGCACCTTGTCCGACCAATAATCGTAATGCGCGATGCGGCGCAGCGAGGCCTCGATGCCGCCGATGACGATCGGCGCCGTCGCATAGGCCTCCCGGCACCGCTGCGCGTAGACGATGGTCGCGCGGTCCGGCCGCTTTCCGCCCTCGCCGCCCGGCGTGTAGCTGTCGTTGTGCCGCAGCCGCCGGTCCGACGTGTAGCGGTTGACCATCGAATCCATATTGCCGGACGTGACGCCGAAGAACAGGTTCGGCTTGCCGAGCGCCTTGAAGGCCTCGGGCGAGCGCCAATCGGGCTGGCTGATAATGCCGACGCGAAAGCCCTGCGCCTCCAGCAGCCGGCCGATGATCGCCATGCCGAAGCTCGGATGATCCACATAGGCGTCGCCGGTGACGAGAACGACGTCGCAGCTATCCCAGCCGAGCGCGTCCATCTCGGCGCGCGACATCGGCAGAAAGGGCGCGACGCCGAAGCGATGCGCCCAGTGCTTGCGGTACGAGAACAGCGGTTTGGCGGCCGGGGCGCGCGACATGCCGGTCGCGGCGTGCGTTTTCCCGCTGGGAAGATGGGCGTGCGGCTGGGACATGAACCTGCCTGTACGGGGCGATTGCGCCCTCAATTAGAGCGCGGGGCGTCGAAACCAAAGGCGTCGCCCGGCTGGAGCGCTGCTTTTCGGCGGCGCGTCGACCTGCTACCTGACCATTTGCAACATCCGGCGGCCCGCCACAAGCCGTCGAAGTCACCGGCCGGGGGCGCATCCATGTCCGACAGCAATTTCGACATCAACGAAGGCGCGCAGGGCGCGGATGCGGTCGACAGCTTCACCGAGACGACGCAGACGTCGTGGCTCGCGCGCATCTGGGAATCGATCACGGGCGTGCTGTTCGGCCTGCTGCTGCTGCTCGTCGGCGTCATACTGCTGTTCTGGAACGAGGGCCGCGCGGTGCAGACCTACCGGTCGCTCGCCGAAGGCAAGGGCCTCGTCGTCAGCGTGGATCCCGCCCGCATCGACCCCGCCAACGAGGGCAAGCTCGTGCATGTATCGGGCGAGGCCAGGGCGCCCGGCCGCGTCAGCGACAGCGAATTCGGCGTGACGACGGAAGGCCTCGCGCTGGAGCGCAAGGCGCAGATGTACCAGTGGAAGGAGCAAACCCAGACCGAGAGCCGCAAGAAGCTCGGCGGGGGCGAGGAGACCGTGACCACCTACAGTTACACGCAGGTCTGGTCGGACCGGCGGATCGATTCCGCGTCGTTCAAGCGGCCGGCTGGCCATGCCAACCCCGAGATGCGCTTTTCGGGCAAGGAATTCTACGCAAGGGACGCCAGGCTCGGCGCCTTCCGGCTCGACGACCAGGTCCTGTCGCAACTCTCCGCGACGCGCGACGTGCCGCTCGACGCCGGCCTCGCCAACAGCCTGCGCGGGCGTCTTGGCGGGCAGGCGCAGCCCTATGACGGCGGCCTCTACATCGGCGCCAATCCGGCGCAACCGCGCGTCGGCGACCTGCGCATCGCCTTCGCCGCCGCGCCGGAAGGCCCGACAAGCGTCATCGGCCGGCAGGCGGGCGACGGCTTTGCGCCCTACCAGACACATGCCGGCGACAGGCTGCTGATGGCGGAGGCCGGCGCCAGGACTTCGGACCAGATGTTCAAGGAAGCCGGGGACGAGAACCGCATCCTGACATGGGTCCTTCGCTTCTTCGGCGCGATCCTGATCTTCGCCGCCTTCGGCCTTATGCTGAAGCCCCTCGAAGTCGTCGCCGACGTCGTGCCGATCATCGGCAATATCGTCGGCTTCGGCTCCGGGATCGCCGCCGCGGTCCTGACCGCCGTCGTCGCCCCGCTCGTCGTCGCAATCGCCTGGTTCTGGTATCGCCCGCTCGTGTCGCTGGCGGCGATCGCGGCGGGCTTCGGCGTCGGCTATGCGGTCAAACGGTACGGCGCGCGGAAGGCCGGCGCTCCGCCACAGGCGGCGCGGGCCTGAGGTCGGCGCTTCACTCCGCCTGGAGCGAGGCGTCGCCTCCGGCGGCGGCAAGCGAGACGCTGCGGGCGACGGCGCCCCGCCAAAAGGATTGCAGCGCCTGTTCGGCGTAGGGGTCCTCGCTCGGCATCGCCGCCGCGCGACGCACGAGATGCAGCGCACGTCCGCTCAAGCCTTCCGACTCGACCACGGCAAGCGCGTCGGCGAGCGCGTCGGCAAAAAGCGGACAATCCGAAAAGCCTGCCAGCCAGCGCGCGATGCGCAATTGCTCCACGGCTTCCTCGGGGGATTTGGGCGTCTGCGCCACGGCGGCCTGCGTCAGGGTTTCCGCGCGATCGAGATGCTGCGCCGCCGCGTCGAGATCGCCGCGCAGCCCGGCGTCGATTTCCGCGGCATGCAGCGCGCTGAGCAAGTCGAGCGTGACGAAAGTCGCGCGTCCCACGGGCTGCCTCCATTTCCGCGACGGCGCCGCAGGGGAAACGATTCGCCGGCGCGCGACAAGTCGTGACGCAGCGTCAGCTCACCGAGACGTGATCGCGTCATCCGCCCGGATTGATCGGCCGGTTTTCCGTCCAGTCCCACGTGCCCTGGTCGCGGTTGCGCACGGCCTCCTTCCAGCCGACTTCTTCCGCGCGGCGCTTGAAGTTGAAGCCTTCCGGCGAATGGCGCGTGATACCGTCGAACAGGGTCGCGAACATCTGCGTCTGCTTCAGGCCCATGGCCTCGATCGCCTGGTTGATCATCAGCTTCTGCATCATGAGCTGGTTGACCGGCACGCTGGCCATGCGTTCAGCCAGCGCCTCGACTTCCGCATCGAGATTTTCACGCGGGACGGCCTTGTGCACGAGGCCGATGCGGGCGGCCTCCACGCCGTCGATCTTGTCGCCGGTGAACAGCATGCGCTTGGCCTGCTCCGCGCCCAGGCGGTAGACCCACATGGCCGTCGTCGGACAGCCCCAGACGCGCGCCGGCATGTAGCCGATCTGCGCCTTGTCCTCCATGACGACGAGGTCGCTGCACAAGGCAATGTCGGAGCCGCCCGCCACCGCATAGCCGTGCACCTTGCAGACCACCGGCCGATACGAGCGCCACAGGCTCATGAAGAGCTCCGTGTTGCGCATCATGAAGGCGTAGTCCTGCATGGGATCCCACAGCGGGATGTCGTCCGCCGAATGGCGCTCCTTCGATTGCGCGTAATAGGTGAGATCGTAGCCCGCGCAGAAGCCGGGGCCGTTGCCGGAAAGTACGATGACATGCACGCCGCGATCGGCGTTGGCGCGCTCGACCGCCTCGGCCAGCTCGCGCGGCACGTCGTCGTCGATGGCGTTCATCGCCTCCGGGCGATTGAGCGTGATGCGGCCGATGCGGCCGTCCTTTTCGTAGAGAATTTTCGACATGGGTCCTCCCGGCGGGGAGGATCGGGGCGCGCGGGCGAGTTGGCAAGATTTGGGACGCGGCGGCGCCCCCTCCCCAGCCCTCCCCGCTCCGCGGGAGAGGGTAAAGGAAGGGGTCAGGCGGCGGTTTCCGTCGCCTTCGCCCCGAACCGCCCGAACACGCGCGGGTCGATATCGGCGACCGGCATGACGACGAAGACATCCGTCACGCCGAACTGCCGGTCGATCACAGCGCCGTCGCCGAAAGTCGCGCCGCAGCGCAGATAGCCCTTCACGAGCGGCGGCAGTTCGGCCAGCGCCGCGCGCCGGTCTATATGCGCTTCGTCCGGCGCGGACATGGCGACGCGGCGATCGGCGCGCGCGTTGACACGCCAGTCGGGGGCGCTCGACGCGCATTGCGCAAGATAATTCAGTGCGCGCATGTGACGCGCGGGATCGGCGCCCGCGAAGCTCGCGCAACCGAACATGACGTCGATCCTGTGATGCTCGATGTAGAGGCCGATGCCGCGCCACAGCAGGTCGAGCACACGCTTGTCTCTGTAAGGCCCGAGCACGCACGAGCGGCCCAGTTCGAGGAAACGCTTGTTCGCATGGCGCGCGAGCAGGGGCGCGATATCGTATTCGCCGGCGCTGTAGAAACCGAAATTCTTCTCCGCCGCATCCTGCCGCAGAAGGCGGTAGGCGCCGACGACCTTCGGCCGCGCGCGGCCGAAGCGGTTGAGCGCGGCGTGATCGACGACGAGCAGGTGATCGCAAACCCGATCGAAGGCGCAGACGTCGCGGCGGATCAGCGCCGCCGTGCGATCCGGGATCGCGCCGCCCTCCTCGTAGAACACCTTGTAGCGCAGGCGCTGCGCCTTGCGGATTTCGCGCTTGGTTTCGGCGAGCCGCAGCTCCAGCGCCCCCGCGCGCAGCAATGTTCCGCCGAAAGTCCCCCGCTTCCTGACGGATTTCGGAAAGCGCAGCAGCGCGCCGTCGTCGGCGGTCTGTGGTTCTGCTTTCTCGCGCGGCATGTCGAATCGTCTCCGGTAGGCAGTAGAGCCACGAAGCCAGTTCTTGCCAACGGGATTATGACAGTCGCGCCTAGGCCCCGACCGCTTGCCCGCGCGCCGACGCCGCGCGCGCGAGAAGCGCCACTTCGCGGGTCAGCGCCGCCGCGTCGAACGGCTTGACGAAGAAAGCGGCGAAGCCCGCCGCCTCCGCCGCGCGACGGTCCTCTTCGGCCGCATTGGCGGTCAGCGCGATCAGCGGCGTCAGCGCCACGCCGACGGTCGCCTGCACGGCGCGGATGCGGCGCGCGGCCGCCAGTCCGTCGAGGCGCGGCATGCGAATGTCCATGACAATTGCATCGAATGGCGTGCGCTTGCCGTTGGCGGCGTCCTCGATCTCGGCGAGCGCCGCAAGACCGTCGGCGACGCGTTCGGCCATCGCGCCGGCGCGTTCGAGGCAGCGCTGCGCAATCAGCGCGTTGATGTCGTTGTCTTCCGCCACAAGCACGCGCAGGCCGGCCAACGGGCTCGGCGCGGGCGCATCCGACGTCGCGGGCGCAGCGTCCGCGGCGCCGGCAAGGCGATCGGAAATGCGAGCGAGCAGCGAGGCGTGGCGCACGGGCTTGACCAGCCAGCCGTCGAAGGCGCCGAGCACATTGCGGCCGATGGTGCGGCGCTCGAAGGGCGAGACGAGCACCAGCGTACGGCCGGCGTGCGCTGCGCGCGCCGCTTCGGCGATACGGCGCGACGCCTGCTCGCCCAGCGCGCAATCGACGATGACGACATCGGGCGGATCGCGTTGCGCGAGCGTCAGCATCGCCGCGTCCTCGCCCTCCGCGCGGTCCACCTTGGCGCCGACCGCAGCGAGCTGTTCGCCCAGGAATGGCGCCTCGAAAGGAGATTGTGCGACGATAAGCGCGCGACGGCCCTGCAGCGACGGGGCGACGCCCTGCGGCGCGCATTCGGCCGGCAGAGGCAGCGAGAGCTGGAAGGTCGAGCCCGCCGCGTCGGAGCGCGCGAGCCTGAGCTCGCCGCCCATGCGTTCGGCGAGCGCGCGGGAAATCGCCAGTCCGAGCCCGGCGCCGCCGTGCGCCGCGGTGGCCGAGCCGTCGCCGCGCTCGAACTCCTGGAAAATGGCGGCGCGTCGTTCGGCCGGGACGCCCGGGCCGGTGTCTTCCACGCAAAAGAGGATGGCGTCGTTGTCGCCGCGTGCGACGCGCAGGCCGACGCCGCCGCGCTCGGTGTATTTCACCGCGTTGCCGGCGAGATTGATGAGGATCTGGCGAAGGCGCGCGGCGTCGCCGACAAGACGCGCCGGCACGCCCGGCGCGACATGCGCGGCGACCTCGATGCCCTTGCCCTGTGCGCGGGGGGCGACGAGCTCGACCACGCCCTCGACCAGTGGCGCGAGATCGAAAGGCGCGTTGTCGAGTTCGAGGCGGCCGGCCTCGATGCGCGAGAAATCGAGAATCTCGTCGATCAGCGTGCCGAGCGCTTCGCCCGACGTGCGGATGGCCGCAAGATAGGACTGCGCCTCGGCGTCGAGCTTCATGGAGGCGAGCAGGTCGGTCATGCCGAGGATGCCGTTGAGCGGCGTCCGGATTTCGTGGCTGACGGTCGCCAGAAAGCGCGACTTGGCTTCGCTGGCGGCTTCCGCGCGGTCGCGCGCGGCGGCGGCGGCCTTCAGCTCCCAGACCTCGTCGCGCAGTTTCTCGGTCTCCTGCTCGACGCTTGCCGGCGCCCGGCGCTCGCCGCCAACCGCTTGCGCGAGGCGACGGCCGAGAAGGACGCCGGCCATGAGGGCGGCAAGAGCGGTTGCGAGAAGAGCGAGAAGATGCGGCGACATGACCCGGGTTCCAGCGCCTGACGCAGGCGCGTCGCCAGAGTGACGCCGCGGAGTTGAGAAAGGCTTGCCGCGGGAATTCCCGCGATTTCTTCGTTAACGGGTTTTTGGCGATGCGACGCGCGATCTCACGCCGCCGCGTTGGCGGCGCGATCCATGCCGGTTCGATAGGCCAGAGCTTCCGCCAGATGCGGGCGGCGCACGCTGGAGGAGCCGTCGAGATCGGCGATCGTGCGCGCGAGTTTCAGCACCCGGTGGTATCCGCGCGCCGAGAGGGCGAACCGCTCGGCGGCCTCGCGCACCAGCGCCTGCGCGCCGGTGTCGGGCGCGGCGAGGTCCTCGATCGCGCGCGTTGGCGCAGCGGCGTTGGTCGTGACGCCGGACAGGCCGACCGCCGCGTACCGCTCGGCCTGAACGGCGCGCGCCGCCGCGACGCGGCGGGCGACCTCGGCCGAACCTTCGGCGGGGGCGGGCAGGATCAGATCGGCTGTAACTCGATAAAGCTAGCTGGACCCTGCAGGCTGTAAAGCGGCGATTCGAGTCAAGGTAGCTGGACTCAAGAAGCTAGATAGTTGGACTACTGCAAGAAGGAGCAAAAGCTAGTGGGACTAAGTGAACTCTTCCGTCAGCGCGCAATCCGCAGAAAACACACGTCTATTCGCGCTCACATCCCCCTGAAGTCACCATCAGGACCCCAGGAAACCGAGAGCCAGCTCGAGACCGACCTCGTGCTGCAACTCCAGTTCTCTGTCAGGGTGTACGATCTGATCACGCAGCCGATCATCGACTACGTCGACACCAACGGCAGGCCCAGACAGTACACGCCGGACGTCTTCGTGGAGCTCTATCCGGACGCGGAGGGCGACCTGCGCTACTACATGATCGAAGCCAAAATGGCGGACGCCCTTCGCGAGAACTGGAACGACTACCAAATGGCGTTCGATGCCGCTCGCGCCTGGTGCGCCGACCACCACGCGCATTTCCGGATCGTGACGGAGGAGGAAATCCGGACACCCTACCTGACCAATGCCAAAATGCTCTCCGAACACCTCGACCTCGACCCGGACGATGACGCGCTAGACGTGCTTTGGCAGCTTACGGATACGAGACCCACAACCGTATCCGCGGCCCTATCGGCAATGCGAGAAGCTGGCCTCGCTGAACCGAAAGCGAGAACCGCGATAGAGCGGGCAGTCGCCAATCGCTTCGTCGCGTGCGACCTAGGCCTGCCGTTTTCGGACGACACTCAGCTATTCAACGCGCCCGACCTTACCGAGCGAAACAGCGGTGACCCGCTACTCGAAAAGATAAACTTGTCGCCATGGCGATGACGAATCCGCTAACCCAAAACAATAATCGCGTAGTAAGACGCGATGACTAGCCTCCAAGGCATAGTTGGAGGTTGTCTTGAGTTTTATTGCTCGCAAGATCGGAGCGATCGTCCCGTATAACGGGGAAAAGATGCGGATCGCGGCCATTCCGGACTTCGACAGACTTACACTCAAGAACGATCAAAACGCATTTTTCACAATAAGCATCGACGAGCTTCTCGAACTTCAGGCGACCAGCGCGCCAAAGCAGCTCAAATCTGACCCGATCAGGTCGAGCAAGCACGCCCGCTATCTCGAAGCCTTCCGACCCGTCCTTTCCCGCTCTGGCCGGACGCGCGCGAAAGTCAAAACGGCCGCCGACAAGCTGGGCATTTCGATCTCAGCGGCCTACGAGGCGCTCAAACGCTACGAAGACAGCGGAAGCACGCAGAATCTGCCGCCACCCACTCGGCCCGGGGGTCGAGGCAAAATGCGCGTCTCGCAGGATGTCGCAAAGATCTTTTCCGACGAATCGAACAAGGTGCGCCAGAACCTCACCAAAACTCGCGCGGGTTTCGTCGCCGCTGTCAAAAAGCAACTCCTTGCTGCTAAGCTTACGGCCGCCGAGAGTACGATCAGGGCGGCCTACGACCGGATAAGCGATTTCGAAATTGTCAGAGCAAGGCGCGGTCTGGCCGATGCTGAACGCGAAGTCGACGCCAAGGGCGGGCGCCATCCAGACGTCCATGCGCCGTTCGAACTCATCCAGATCGACCACTGGCTTGTCGATGTGGAGATCCTGGACGACACGCGTCTCCACGCCATCGGAAGATGCTGGCTGACCGTCGCGATCGACCTTTTTTCCCGAATGATATGGGGCTGGCATGTCGGCTTCGATTCGCCAGGAACAGTGCCGCTCGGCTTGTGCATGATCAATGGGCTTACAAGCAAGCGACCGTACCTCAAAAGCCTTGGCCTTGATTACGACATGCCAATGTCCGGCGCGCCGAAAGAAATGCGCGCGGACAACGCCAAGGAATTCGACGGCAATACCATCAGATCAGGCTGCGACGCCTCGAACATTCTTCTCAGCTGGCGTCCAGTCCGGAAGCCGCAGTACGGCCAATACATCGAACGCTACAACGGCACGCTGGCGAGAGCGCTCAAGGAAGTTCCTGGAGCAACCGGCTCATCGCCCAAAGAGCGCAAAGAGTTAAAGCCGGAGAAAACCGCGGCGCTCACATTCAGCGAACTCTCGCGGCTCCTCTGCATGAAGATTAATGCGTACCACAACGACGTTCACGGCGGCCTAGGGGTGACCCCCCTCGAAAAATTCAAAAGCTACTATTTTAATGCCGATGGAACGCTGAAGCGTGAGCCGAAGACGGTTCTGGCCGACACGCTCCCTCTGAGAATGCCCTGGTTCCCAGTGCGCAAAAACAGCATCCGGCAGACCGGATTTCGTGTCGATTATCTCGATTACTATAGCTCGGCCATCCGAACGCTTGTGCAACGACGAAAGCGCTACAAGGGCAAAAAGATCAACGTCCGTCAGGACCCTTTCGACATTCGTCACATCTATGTCGAAGACCCAATCAGCAAGACGTGGGTCGAAGCCCGATGCAGCCACACCGGAGCTCCCGAAGCGTCGCTCTACCAATTGAAGATCGCCAGACAGATCGCGAGGCAGAAAAAACTCCAGCCGACACCGGCCAATCTCTTCAAGTTCATCCGAGAGCAGGACGAATTCATAGACGCCGCTATAAAGGCGACGAAGACCGCCCGCCGCCGAGCGAGGCAGAACAAGCATCACAAAACCATTCGGAAAAACTCGCCGACCGCTTACGCCAACAAAAGCATGGCTCCGGCGGCCACCGGCAAGCTCGATTCGAAACCAGCGAAACTCGATACCAAATCGATCCTGGCCTCGATCACAGACAAGGATATCGACGAATGCTTATAACCGAGCAAGCCAATTGCGAGCATGTCGTGGCGGATATGCGAAAATATCTCGCTATCAACGGCCGCGACCGGGTCGACGAATGCTGGGACAAGATTTGGGTCACAACGCCCGGTGCGAGAGAAGCATTCAAGGTTCTGAAAGATTGCTTGCGCGCGCCCAATTCGACAAAACCTGACGGCATAACAATCACCGGTGATCCGGACACCGGGAAGAGCTACATGCTCAGACGTTTCGCCGAGGAGAACCGCGTTCCGGACGATGTTCGCCGCGAATACTCCGAGCACCCCGCGGTCTACATACTTGCGCCTGCCCAGCCATCCTTCCCGATCGTTCTCGAACGAATCCTCGAAGAGCTCGGGCACCCCGGCTTCCACAATCAATCGAGCGAGATGATCGAACGCTACACCAAACGCATGATGGCCCGCTGCGAGGTTAAGGTCGTCATCGCCGACGAATTGTTCGATATCAAAAACAACCCGCGGATCCAGGCGCGGACCGTCGAGTTCACAGGCGCCCTCAAGAACTTCATCAACAGCACCGGGCGGCCGTTTGTCGCGAGCGGCGTCCCCGAGCTTGTGGACCTCCTGACCTCCGAATCGCAGCTCGTAACCCGGTTCGAAACGACGGTTCCACTAAAACCCATGACATTGAAAGATTTTATCCCGGTCCTCCTCGCGTATCAAAAACAGCTGCCTTTGCGCAGTCCATCGAACTTCGAGCAAGACGAGGAAATCATCAACCACTTGTTTGCGCGCTCGAATGGCTACATTGGACGATTGTCGCGCATCTTGAGGCGCGCTTGCCGTCTGGCCATCGAAACCAAGGACGAACGGATCACCTTAAGAATTTTGGAACGTGTCGACAGCCAAAGCATTCTGACTGCTGCTTGAGGTCGTCGATATGCGCGGCATCTGGTCCATGCCGACGATATGGAATTCGGGCCGCTGGCCTTACCGGCCGCGCCCGCTGCCCGACGAGCTGCTCAGCTCATATCTAACGCGTGCAGCCCATGGACTCGGCCTGAAGCCCATAACGCTGCTAAATGCGGCTCTCGGCTCCCGCCAGTCATTGCTGGCCCAGGACCTCGATAATTTCGCCAATCCGCTCATCGTCAATCGGCTCCTCACGGCCACAAATCTCGACCGAGACGCCGTCTTCGGAATGACACTCGCAGCATACGAAGGCCGCATTTCAACGACGTTTTACCCGAAGGGCCGCAAAGTCTGGATCATGCCAGTCAAGATCGCTGCCAACGATCGAAAAAGGCCGGGCCTGCAATATTGCCCGGAATGCTTTCGGACCGACGAGAGCCCGTACCTGCGCCGCACGTGGCGCCTCGCTTTCGCGACATGCTGCACCGTGCACGCTGTAGCGTTGCACGACCGCTGTCCGGAATGCGAAACCCATCTGCATATCCATCGTTCGGCCTTCATCCGCTATTGTTATTCCTGCGATGCAGATCTCGCTTCCGCGCCCAAGATTCGGGTCTGCGAAGAAACCGTCGCCCTGCAGCGCTCCTGTGAAGCAGCGCTATGCGACGGATGGGCGATGCTCAACGACCGGCCCGTGCCCTCGCACCTCTACCTGATGGTCATCCGGCAGATTGCCTCATTGTTGGCGAACGGGCCAAGAGCGACGAAATTGCGGGCCGCCGTTGTGGCCTCCTGCGGTGGCGAAGATCGCCCTTTCGAAAAATCTACCTGGCGACAGCCGATCGAATATCACGGGGTCAACGAGCGCCGGCGCCTCATGGAGCTTGTCGCTTACGTCATGTCCGATTTTCCGAGGCGGTTCGTCGCCACCTGCCGCACCGCGAAGCTGTCGAGATCGCACATCATCAAGGATATGCCGTACGTTCCCTACGCCTTTGACCTGGTGCTGCGGGAGCACCTCGATCGAAGCCCCTACTATCCGACTGAGGTCGAAGTTGCAGCTGCAGCGGCGTATCTTCGTCGCACGAAAGGGATCGCCACCTATCGCGCCCTGAAGGAAATGTTCGGCGAAAGCCGCGCGCTCCTCTATCGGCATATGACCTACGAGCGCGTGCCGAGCGCGCCCTCGTGGCGACGGACACGAGCCTCAGAAGAGGCGGGCGGCTCCGCCAATTGACGCCTCGATCCATCCGCCGATCAGCATCGAGTAAAAATCAGTATTCTCCCAGGCGTGAGGCGGCCGATCATACGCCACAATCGACATGCCCTCGGGACGCGCGGCAGGCGTGCCGCCCCAATGACCTTTGCACCGCGCTCCAAACGCCTTAATCGCTCGAAAATCGTTCGTGTCTGGCGGCGCACAATCGTCCTGGACGATAATGCCCAACGAGTGTCGAGCCTGCGGAGTGGTCCCCGCATCCATCAGTAAAACGTGACCATGTTCCGTCTGCACGCCAACGGCCAAAGAAAGAAACCTCTCAACGCCGTTTGCCGTGATCGGGCAGCAGTACATGTCCACGACAGGGTCGCCGTGCGGGCCCGTCACGGTCCACGCCCGCCGCCGGGCAACTGCATTGATCGCGTTGTACGTCTTCTCTACCGACGCCACCCAAGCCGGGTCTTGTTCACGAGCGTTCCTCGCTCTCACAACCTCGAGCGGCGTCACATCCTCGTCTCCGCCCGGCTGGGGATCGGCCGTCGACCCTGTCCCTCGCGGGAGCCTGTCGACAATGACCGGTGGCGCTTGTAAGGCAGCCGGACCGTCTGGCGGGCTGCGATCGACCTTGATCAGGCCTGGCAGGAGAAAAGAGGGCTTCGGCGAAACGACGATCGACGGCGCCCACGCCTTGCCGGCCGTCCGCTCGATTTGGACTGTAGCGGCGCGCGCTCGCCCTTTCCGCCTCTGCCGCCTCGACTCCCGCGTCAACGGATTTGGCTGCCTGCGAGGGGCATCCAGAACCACGTGCCTGATGCCGGGGTCATAGTCGATATCGAGAATCTGCGTGATCAGGAAGCGCCAGGCAACGCCGTCGGGCTTGGTCGGGGCGGAGACGCATATCCAACGCCCGTAAAATCGCCACTTGAGATCATGCGCGAACGGAAAGGGAGTTTGAACAAACGCCGGAAGACCGGCTATCCACTGGGCGCTTGTCCGCAACCCATTGGAAACGCCATCGTGCGCACGAAGCAGCCGCTGGTCTGTCAACATTGCGGCGGCGATCGCGGCCTCATCGTTGCGCATCGGAGTAAGCGATCGGAGACGAAACACATCACCATCAAGATGACTGCTCTTTCGATCGACAACCGGTCTATTCGGTAGCAACTCCTCGTCCCTGATCCCATCGAATGTTTGGCGCAGAAACCCCGAGCTGACACCGAAGACATGACGAACGACCTCCAGTACCGGGAGGATCGCAAACCGCTTCTCGGCGAAGGGCCCAAGCCGCACCAGATAGGCCGGCGCGTCCTTGAACGGTCTGGTCGGAAAGTATGCGCCGTCATCGGGCACAAGGCTCTCGCCGACGGTCCTGTTCTTTACAAACGAGACGTGTCCCTCGAGAGGTGCCTTCAGATCCACTTGATCTTCGTAGAATCCGCCTCGCCACCGTGAGCCGACCGTCACGAGATCGAGGTGACCGCAGCCAACGTACTGCGAAACGATTTCCGAAGCGGCGGTGAACCGATGCGGGGTGGCCGTATCCGACCGCGCGAAGAAAATTTCGACTTCAGTCTCCTGAGAGAAATGTGTCGAGTGGCGAACGCGGCCAAAGCCGATGACCTCCCACAAACCAGTGAGTTTCTTAAGTTTCTCAATTGAATCGATTGTCGAAGGCATGGTGTGTCACCATGCGGGCTAACTCTTAAACAGAGCTGAAGCTTCATGACAAGATCGTAGATTCGCTGCGAGAGTGCTTTCTCGCCTTTCAACTAGAAGCGACGATCTTATCGTTGGTACCCTACGCCCAGTGCTAATCTTGCGCGTCATATCGCTTCGCCAAGTCGGCCAATACCGCATTCGTCATTGCCAGATCGAGAGTTCCGCCTACCACCTGTAGTCGTCGCGCCTTGAGACTGTCGTGGACGTCAAATTGCGCGCCGGCCACGCTGACGGTCCAATCGGGCTGCTCGGCGGATTCGGGCATCTCGGGGAGCGCGGCGCGCCCGTGCGGCAAAATACGGCGCAGGAGGGCTATGGTCGTATCTAGGTCAGCCGCCGCAGCGTCGCGCTAGCGCGTCGGCCGCTGTCCTCGGAGCAAGGTCCACGCTCACGATGTAACCAAGTAGCAGGTGGGCGCGGCTACGCGAGTTCGTTAGACCTCGCGAGATCCTCTACCGCTCTACGCTGCGCCGCGCTGGAGATCGAATTCCAGCTAACCGGAGCCCATCAATGAAGCGGGATCGTGAGGCGTGTCACCGAAACGCCCAAGGATGATCGCATCCTCAAATTCACCAAGGTCCGGATCGCCTGTCCGGCTAAAAGCAAGAGCGCCGGCTTTTCCGCACGCAATCGATTGCGCCCGACGAAGAGCAGCAGGTGCAGAAGGTGCTTCAAGACCGGCTTCGGCCACGAGGTCACCATCGTCGTTCCGGACGAGCGGCAGGACCACAAAATACGTCAGGCTTCCCATAACGAACTCCTGGGCTACGCTAACTAGTAACAAACGCCATCTCTTCTTAAGGATCATTGGCGTCAAGAACATAAGCAGAACATAGGACAGGAGTCCAGTAGGCGTAGGATATATTTCACACCCAATCGATCGTCGCAGTGCTACAGAATCACCATTGGGAGAGAGCTGGATCACGCGTCAAAAGCGCGCGAGCGTTCTGCGTAGGAACTTTGCAGCATCGCGCCACTCCTCGAAGGCGCGAACCGTGTCGGCATTCTTCAGCTTTTTGCCGTTGCGATAGATGGCGATCCCGTTGGCGATATTGTTGATGGCCTTCGTCGCACCAAGCGGATCCATCGGGTTATACGAATTCGGAGCGCCATCCGTATTCACGCGCAGACCAGTTCGAAAGTAGCCATCCGGCGTAGGCCGCAGGCGTCTGATATTCTCATACGGGATGGAGGATTCCGTCCGACTTGAGAGTTTCGATAGCCTTGTCGAGCGTCAGGTTGTGATAGAGACGGAACCATTCGCCGGT
>WBZM01002224.1_pt1 | contig 16975 bp, 13 predicted proteins | sample 5204271 | NCBI WGS metagenome assembly WBZM01 (sample SAMN12344346, study PRJNA552823) | activated sludge metagenome | biome: Activated sludge suspended growth; feature: Nitrification reactor; material: Wastewater; isolation source: activated sludge from nitrification reactor of wastewater...
CTTCCTCGCGGACCCGACGTCGCATCGAGCGGTGCCTTCCGGTGCGGGGATGGGGGTGCGGCTAGGCGCCGGCCGACTCGAGGGGGTTGGTCTCGCCCGCGCCGCGGCGGCCCAGGAGGTTCTCCAGGCGCAGGGCGTTGTACTCGATCTCCTCGATCATGGCCTTGGCCTTCGAGGTGAGCATGAGGTGGGCCACGATGCAGACCACGGCGATGGTGAGGCCGAAGGCCGTGTTGTTCATGGCCTCGGAGATGCCCTTGGAGAGCATCACCTGCTTCATGTCCGGGGTGGCGGCGCCGAGGGACTTGAAGGTGCCGATCAGGCCGGTGATGGTGCCGATGAGGCCCACCAGGGTGGCGATGTTGGCCAGCGACCAGAGCGGCTGGATGCGCTTGGAGACCAGCGGCGTCACCTCGAGGACGGCCTCCTCGAGGGAGCGGGCCACCTCCTGCTCGCCGCGGTTGGCGCGGGTCAGGCCGGCGCGGATGACGCGGGAGAGGGCGGCGTTGGGGGCGGCGCCGCAGAGCTTGACGGCCCGGTCCACGTTGCCGGAGAGGACCAGCTTCTGCACCTGCTCCATGAAGGGGGCGGCGTTCAGGTTGAGCTTGAACGCGAGGACCACGATGCGCTCGACGATGATGGCGATGGCCACCGCGCTCGTGACCACGTTCACGAACATGAACGGGCCGCCCTCCTTGAAGAACTCGGCCAGCGTCTGGATCATCTCTGCCTCTCGATGCGGGGTGGGGAAGGCGCGCACCATGTGCGGCCTACCTGCTGATTAGACAGCGAAATTCCCTATCAGCACCCCGCCGAGGGTGTCAAGCAAAGCGGCTCCCCGCGGGCGCCAGGACCGCTCACGCCGACGGGGGGGGCGCCGCCGGCCCGCCGGGCGCCGGAGCCCGCCGGTACCCGCACTCCTTGTTCGGGCAGGCCACCTGGGCGCCGTCGCGCTTGGTGTACTTGTCCACCAGGAAGGCGCTGCCGCACTGCGGACAGGGCTCGTTGCGCGGCTTGTCCCAGGAGACGAAGTCGCAGCCGCCGTCCCGCTTCCAGTTGGAGCAGCCGTAGAAGTTCTTGCCGAAGCGGGACCGCTTCTCGGTGATGAAGCCGCCGCAGCCCTTGGGGCAGTCCACGCCGATGGAGACCTGCCGCTTGCCGTCGCAGTCCGGGTAGCGCGAGCAGGCGATGAACTTCCCGAAGCGGCCGCGCTTCATGACCATGGGCGCGTTGCACTTGGGGCAGAGGTCGGTGACGGGGATCTCCTCCTCCTTCACCGGGACGATGGTGCCGTCCTCCTCCTGCCGGAAGTTCATGGTGTTCTTGCAGTCCGGGTAGCCCGGGCAGGCCAGGAACTCGCCGTTGCGGCCCCACTTGATGACCATCGTGTGCTGGCCGCACTTGTCGCAGGTGATCTCGGTGGGCTTGGAGGTGTTCTTGACCCCGGGCTCCTGCTTGGCCCGCGCCAGGTCCTCCTCGAAGGTCCCCCAGAAGCGCTTCAGCACCTCCTGGTACTGGGCGCTCCCCTCCTCGATCTCGTCGAGCTGCTCCTCCATCCCGGCGGTGAAGGCCACGTCCATCTCGCGCGGGAAGCCCTTCACCAGCCAGTCGGTGACCAGGAAGCCGAGCTGGGTCGGCTTGAAGGTCCGCTCGACCTTCTCGACGTACTGCTTCTCCTGGATGGTGTCGAGGATGGCGGCGTAGGTGGAGGGGCGGCCGATGCCCTTCTCCTCCATCTCCTTCACCAGCGACGACTCGTTGAAGCGCGGCGGGGGCTGGGTGAAGTGCTGCTCGGGGAGCAGCTTGACCAGGCGGAGCGTCAGGCCGGCCTCGAGCGGCGGCAGCTGGCGGTCGCCCCTGGACTCCTTGTCCTCCGGGGCGGCCTCCTCGCCGGCCTGCGGCTCGGCGCCCGCCTCCTCCTCGGGGGGCCTGGCGCCGTAGACGGCCAGGTAGCCGGGGAACTTGAGGATCGAGCCGGTGGCGCGGAAGACGGCCCGCGCGCCGGCGGCGATGTCGGCGGTGGTCTGGTCGTAGACCGCCGGCACCATCTGGCAGGCCACGAAGCGGTTCCAGATCAGCTCGTAGAGCCGGGCCATGTCCCGCTCGTCGATGGCCTCGAGGAACGGGCGCACCCGCTCCGGCGGCCACTCCAGCGTGGTGGGGCGCACCGCCTCGTGGGCCTCCTGCGCCGCCTTGGCCTTGGTCTTGAAGACGTTGGGCACCTCGGGGAGGTGGGTCCGGCCGTAGTTCTGCTCGATGTAGGCCCGGGCGCCGTCCACGGCCTCGGTGGAGAGGCGCACCGAGTCGGTGCGCATGTAGGTGATGAGGCCGAGGGCCCCGGCCTCGCCCAGCTCCACGCCCTCGTAGAGGCGCTGCGCCAGCGTCATGGTCTTCTTGGGCGAGAAGCCCAGGCGGTTGGCCGCCTCCTGCTGCAGCTTGGCGGTGGTGAAGGGGGGCGGCGGGTTGCGGCGCCGCTCCTTCTTGTCCACCGTGGACACCACGTAGCGGGCGCCCTCCAGGTCCTTCACCAGCCCCTCGGTCTGGGCCTGGTCCTTCAGGTCGGCCTTCTGGCCGTCCACCTTGTGGATGTGGGCCCGGAACTCGGGCGGCAGGGCCGCCGCCAGGTCGGCGTCGAGGGACCAGTACTCCACCGGCACGAAGGCCAGGATCTCGCGCTCGCGCTCCACCACCAGGCGGACCGCCACCGACTGGACGCGGCCGGCGGAGAGGCCGCGGCGCACCTTGTCCCAGAGGATGTTGCTGATCTTGTAGCCCACCAGCCGGTCGAGGATGCGCCGGGCCTGCTGGGAGTCGAACTTGTGCCGGTCGAGGTCGATGGGGTGCTCGATGGCCTTCTGGATGGCCCCCTTGGTGATCTCGTTGAAGAGGACGCGGCGCACCCGCCCGTCGCCCCCCTCGGCGCCCAGCTCCTCGCTGATGTGCCAGGCGATGGCCTCGCCCTCGCGGTCGGGGTCGGTGGCCAGCAGGACGCGGTCGGCCGAGCGGGCGGCGCGCTTGATCTCGGAGAGGACCTTGGCCTTCCCCTTGATGACCTCGTAGGTGGGCACGAAGCCCCCCTCGATGTCGACGCCGTCCTTCGACTTGGGCAGGTCCTTCACGTGGCCCACCGAGGCGCGCACGTCGAAGGCGCGCCCCAGGTACTTCTTGATGGTCTTGGCCTTGGCGGGCGACTCCACCACCACCAGCGTGGCGCCGCGGCCGCCCTTGCGGGGCGCCGGGGTCTCGCCGCCCTCGTCGTCCTCCGGCCCGGCCTCGTCGAGGTCCTCGGGCGCCTCCGGCTCGGGGGCCCGGGCGGCCGGCATCCTGCCCTTGGCGACCTTGGCGGCGCCGGCCTTGGCCGCGGCCTTCGCCTTGGGCTTGGCCTTGGCCTTGGCCTTGGGCTTCGCGGCCGGCTTCACCGCCTCGGCCGTGGGCTCACCGGGGACCTCGTCGTGCTCGCTCTTCTTGGCCATGGATTCGTCAGTCCCCTCGGGTCACGCCGCGCGCCGCAGGAAGGTGAGCCCGGGGCGCTGCTCGCACAGCCCCGCCAGCTCGAGTCGAAGGAGCCCCGCCAGCGCCGCCGCGGGGGTGAGGCCGGCCGACCGCGCCACCAGATCGGCGTGGCGCGGCGCCGGGCCGAGGGCGGCCAGCAGCGCCCGGCCCGGCTCGTCCAGCCCGCCCGGGGCGCCGAGCGGCAGCTCCGGCTGCGCCCCGGCCGCCAGGCCCAGCAGGTCCAGCACGTCGTCCGCGCCGGTGGCCACCCGCGCCCCATCCTTGAGGAGGGCGTTGGGGCCGGCCGAGAGCGGCTCGTCCACGTCGCCGGGCACCGCCAGCACGGGGACGCCGCGGGCCCGGGCGTGGGCCGCGGTGATGAGGGCGCCGCTGCCCTGGCCGGCGCGGACCACCACCACGGCATCGGACATCCAGGCCACGATCCGGTTCCGCTCCGGGAAGGACCAGCGGGTGGCCTGGAAGCCGTCCGGGTACTCCGAGAGGAGCGCGCCGCCGGCCGCCAGGATGCGGCCGAAGAGGTCCCGGTGGCTGGCCGGGTAGGTCACGTCCACGCCGCAGCCGAGCACCGCCACGGTGTGCCCGCCCGCCTCCAGCGCCCCCTCGTGGGCAGCCGCGTCGATGCCCAGAGCCCCGCCCGAGACGATGGAGATCCCGGCCCGGGCCAGTCCGCGGGACAGCCGGTGGGCCGTGTCGCGGCCGTACCGATCGGTGGCGCGGGCGCCCACCACGGCCACCCGGCGCACGGGCCGGCCGAGGTCGCCGCGCAGCCGCAGCGAGGCCGGCGCGCCGGCGATCTGCGCCAGCGTGGCGGGGAAGTGGCCGTCAGCCGGCCGGATGGTGCGCGCCGACTCCATGGAGCGGGGGCATATACCCGTGGGGTCCCTGAGCGTCAAGCGACCCACCCTCGCGGCCCTTGCACGGCTCGTGCTCGCCGGGGCGCAAACGGCGACGGCCGCCCCAAGTCGGGCGGCCGCCGGATTCCCGAGGCGCGACGCGGACTCTCGCCCGCCGCGCCCGGCTCAGTTGGCGCCCGTGGCGCGCATCTCCACCCGGTCGCCGATGGCCAGCTCGGTGAGGCTCCGGGTCACCAGGGCCGAGGAGGTGGTCTCCTTCACGTCAATGACCATGAGGTCGCCCACCACCTCCGTGGGGAGCGAGGGGTCCCACTTGAGGCCGTCGTGGTCCTCGTGGCCGGAGAGGTCGCCGCTGCGGACCACCCGGAAGACGTTCCCCTCCTCCACGCCGTCGGCCTTGCCCTTGTCGAGGAAGACCACGTGCTGCTCGCCCAGCATGGTGAGGATGTCGATGGGGGCGCCCAGGATGCGGCCGCTGACGTCACGGGTGTTGGGCCGCTGCGTGACGGGGCGGAGCAGCCGCTCCGTCCACGGACCGAGGAGCGCGCCGCGCTCGATGGCGTCGAGGGCCTGCTTGATCACCACCGTGACCGCCTTGTCGTCCACCTTCACCGCCTTGGCGGTGCCGAGGATCGACGACTGGTAGCCGATCAGCTCCTTGGTGATGGGGTGGTGGATGGGGCGCTCGGTCTTGTAGATGACGTAGGTCTCGCCGGGCACCACGTCGGCGGTGGACTTGAAGCGGGCGTAGGCCTGGTCGTTGGTGGACAGCATGAGGCGCTCGTTGTGGGCGGCCACCAGCGACCCCGAGCCCTCCACCTCCCGCGGCGTGACGAAGGCGTCGCGGCGGGCCATCACGGTCTTGGCGGGCGCGAAGCCGATCTTGTACGGGCCGGCGACCAGCACCTCGTCGCCGTCGCCCACCAGCGTCGGCCCCCGGATGTCGCCGCGGGAGAGGTCCTCCAGCTCCTTGGGCGCCACCACCTCCGGCTCCTCGGCCACCTCGGGCCCGGTGACGACGGCCGCCACCGCGTCGGTCGGCTGGGCCGGCTCGACGCGGATGGGGGCCTCCTCGGCCGACGGGTAGAACTTGAGGACGTTGCCCGGCTCGATCCAGTGCGGGTTGGTGATGTCCGGGTTGAACGACCAGACCTTGGGCCAGTACCAGGGGTTGTTGAGGAAGCGGCCGGAGAGGTCCCAGAGCGTGTCGCCCGGCCGGATGGTGTAGGTGTCCGGCGGCGGCACGGCGCCCTGGCCCGGCGCGGCCGTGGCCGAGCCCTCCAGGCGCACCGCGGGGGCGCGCTCGATGGCCAGGCCGCCCGGGGCGGAGGTCTCGGGCCCCGTGGCGGCGTCGATGGCCTGGGACTTCTCCACGTTGGCCTGGTCGGCCTTCTTGGCGGCGTCCTTGGCCGTCCCGATGGCCTTGAACTGGGCCGAGGCCACCACCGGCAGCAGCGCGGCGAGGGCGAGGGTGCACGTGCGGATCATGGACCGCTCCTGGCTGGGTCGGCCGACGGCGAAGCGACGTCGGGACGCCCGGTGATGACGGCGAGCCGCTCGCCGGCCCGGTGGGCCGCGGCGGTGGTGGGGAACTCGGAGACGAGGCGGGTGAGGAGGCGGCGCTCGGCGTCGCCGCCGCGGGGCTCGCAGGCGGCGAGGCGCCAGAGCGCCTCGGGCGCGGCGTCGCCGGCCGGGTACTCGTCGGCGGCGCGGCGGGCCACGGCGCAGGCGGCGCCGGCCTTCCCCGCGTCGGCGTAGGCGCTGGCCGCCTCCACCAGGGCGTCGTCCGCCAGCGGGTGGTGCGGGTAGCGCATGGAGAAGTCCTCCATGGCGTGGGCGCGGGCCACGCCGCCCAGCTTGCGGGCGGCGCGCCACTCGGCCTCGGCCTCGGCGGAGAGCTCGCGGCCGCCGCGCGGGGCCAGGCCGTCGAGGGCGGCGGGGCCGGGCTCCACGATGGCCACGTCGGTGGCCACCGCCGGGGCGCGGCGCCCCTTCACCCTGGGCGCGCCGGGGGCCGGCGCCGGCGACGCGGGGGCCGCGACGATCCTCCGGATCGAGACCGGCTCGGGCTCCGCCTCGGCGACCGGCTCGACGCGGACCACCGCCAGCCCCTCGGGGACCACGGGGGGCGCGGCCGGCGCGGGCTGGGCCTGGGCCTGGACCGGCGCGGCGGGGCGGGCGACGCCCTTCTCCCGGGCGGGCCTGGCCGCGAGCGCCTCGACCCGCGCGGAGAGCGCCTCCACCTGCCGCGCCAGCCGCTGGTTCTCGGCGCGGGAGCGGTCCAGCTCGCCGCGCAGCGCCTCCACCTCGGGCGACGCCGGGCGCGCGCCGCCACCCGCGGCGGCACAGCCGGCGGCGAGGAGCGCCGCGGCGAGCGCGGCCTCTGGGCGGAGCAGGTTCAAAGCTCGGAAAATTCTAGGTGAGATCCCGCAGGGGTCAAGGAAGGGCGCCGCTCACGATATCGCGCAGGGTGCGACATAGGCCACCATGCGGCCGGTGCGGCCGGCGTCGCGGCGGTGGCTGAAGAAGCGGCGCGGATCGCAGGCGGTGCAGCGGTCGAGCCGCTCCACCTCCCCCACCCCGGCCTCGGCGAGCGTGCGGGCGTTGGCGGTCCAGAGGTCGAGCCGGGGGCCGTCTGCGCCGCGGCGGACCACCCCGGCGCCGAAGGCCGCCTCGAACTGGCCGGCCAGCGCCTCCGACACCTGGTAGCAGCAGGGGCCGATGGACGGGCCGATGGCGGCCCGCAGCCGCCCGGGCGACGCCCCCGCCCGGAGCAGGGCCGCCACCCCGGCCGCCGCGGCGCGGGCCAGCGTGCCGCGCCAGCCGGCGTGGACCGCCGCCACCAGCCCGGCCGCGGGATCGGCCAGCAGCACCGGCACGCAGTCGGCCACCGCCACGCAGGCGGCCAGGCCCGGCGTCCGCGAGAGCACCGCGTCGGCCTCCCGCGACGGGAGGCAGGGGCCGTCGGCCTCCACCACCTCGGCCCCGTGGACCTGCCGCACCCGGGCGAAGCCGAGGCCGGTGGCCGCGGCGAGCCGCCCCCAGTTCTCCTCCACCGCGGCCGGGTCATCCCCTACCCGGTCGCCGAGGTTGAGGGCGTCGAAGGGGGCGGCCGACGCGCCGCCGTCGCGGGTGGTGAAGCCGTGGGGCAGGCCGGCCAGGAGGCGGCTGCGGAGGATCTCCATGCACCCCAGGCATAGCGCGATTGGCGCCGCCGGGGGAGGCGCGCCGGCCGGGCTTGTCGGCCCGCCGGGGCCGGGGCTACCCTGTCGCTCCCTCGAGGGCCACGTGCTCCAGCCACTGCGCCACTCCATCAGCCGGAAGCTCCTCGCCGCCGTCGGCCTCCCGTCGCTGGCCGTGGCCCTGGCCGGCCTGGCCTGGCTGGGCTGGGAGGCGGCCACCCGGCCGGAGTGGCGGGTCGCCTTCCCCATCGCCGCCGCCGGCCTGGCGCTCTTCGGCACCGCCATGGTCTTCATCCACGCCCTGGCGGTCCGCTTCTACCTGGAGCAGCCGCTGCAGCGCCTGGGCGCGGCCATGAAGCGCGCCCGGGAGGGCGACTTCCTCCACCGCGTGGAGGTGCACGGCGAGGACGAGCTGGCGGAGCTGGCCCGCACCTACAACGCCACGCTGGCGGCCATCACCGACCTCCACGCCCTGCGCATCGACGACGCCGCCGAGCGCTCGGCCCTGCAGCGCGAGGTGGCGCTCAAGGCGCAGCTGGAGGCGCGGGTGCGGGAGCTGGAGCTCCTGCACCGGCTGGCCGAGGCGCTGGCGGCCGCCCCCGACCTCGACGCCCTGGCGCACCGGGTGGCCGACCTGGCGGCGGCCCGCGTGCCCGGCACGCGCTTCGCCCTGCTCCTCGCCGAGCCGGCCACCGGCGAGCTGGCGGTGCGCGGCGTGGCGGCCCTCGACGCCGCGGCGGTGGGCACCCGCCTCGCCCCCGGCTCGGGCCTGGCCGGGCGGGCGGTGGCCGAGCGGCGGATGGTGCACGCCGCCGGCCCGGAGCTGGACGACGCCCTGCCCGGCGCGGCCCCCGGGGAGATCGGCTCGGCGGTGGCCGTGCCCATGCTCCACCAGGACGCCTGCCTCGGCGCGCTGCTCTACGGGCGCGCCTCGGAGAAGGGCTTCCCCGACGACGAGCTCAGGATCCTCGAGTCGGTGGCGCGGCAGGTGGCCACCGCGGTGGAGAACGTGCGCCTGCACCAGACCATGGTGCGCCTCTCCCAGCAGGACGCCCTCACCGGCGTGCAGAACCGGCGGCAGCTCTTCGCCCGCCTGGAGCTGGAGCGCGAGCGGGCGGCCCGCTTCGGCGAGCCCTTCGCCCTGCTGCTCCTCGACGTGGACCGCTTCCGCGAGCTGAACGAGGCGGTGGGCCACGCCGCCGGCGACGGGGTGCTCCGCGAGGTGGCGGCGCTGCTGGCGCGCGAGCTGCGCACGGTGGACCTGGTGGCCCGCTACGGCGGCGAGGAGTTCGCGGTGGTGCTGCCGCGGGCCGGGGCCGAGGAGGCCCTGGCCACCGCCGAGCGGCTCCGCGCGGCGGTGGAGGGCTCGGGGTTCGAGGGGGCGCCGGGCGGGCGGGTCACGGTGTCGGTGGGCGTGGCCTGCTTCCCGGCGGACGCGCGGGACCAGGCCGGGCTGGTGGACTGCGCCGACGCCGCGCTGTTCGCGGCGAAGCGGGCGGGGCGGAACCTGGTGCGGCGCCACGAGGCGGAGATGCGGGAGGCGCCGGGGAGACGGCGGGACGTGAGGACGACGGGGGCGGCGTAGGGGGTGGCCGGGGGCGGGGCTGCGGCCGGGGCCGGGTCGAGGTCCAGGTCCAGGTCCAAGTCGAGGTCCAAGTCGAGGTCGAGGTCTTGGGCCAGGTGTGTGCTCGGCGTAGGAGCTGGTTCCGCGCGAGCACGCCCCCTCTCCCCCGGAGGGAGAGGGCTGGGGTGAGGGGGCGGGTTCAGGGCTCGGGCTTGGGCCCGGGCTGGGGCGCTGACTCGGGCTGGGGCTCGGCCGGGAGCACGGTCAGAGGCTCGGACGCTGGCTGGGCCTGGGGCTCGGAAGCGGCCTGCACCTGGAGCCGGAGCTGCAGCTGCGCGTCCGCCCTGCCCCGCTCGGCCTCCAGCTCGCCGCCCAGCGCCTCGCCCTCGGCGCGGGCGGCGGCCAGGTCGTCGGCCAGGACGCGGGCGCGCTGCTGGGCCTCGTCGCGGTCGCGGGTGGTCTGGGCCAGGATGGCCGCCAGCTCGTCGGCGTCGGCGCGGGCGCGGGCGGCCTCGCCCTGGAGCTCGGTCTCGCGCAGCATGAGGGCCTGGCGCGCCGCCGAGAGGTCGCCCTGCAGCCGCTCCACCTCGCGCCGGGCGGCGCGCAGCAGGCCGTCGCGCGCCTCGACCTGCTCCGAGAGATCCTCGATCCGCTCCGCCGCCTCGCGCAGGGCCCGGTCCAGCCCCTCCACCTGCCCCTCGGCCTGCGAGGCGCGGGAGCGGGCCTCCTGGCCCTCGGCGGAGAGCGCCTCGATGCGGGCGGCGTCGCGGGCGGCCGCCTCGGCGGCCCGGGCCAGGGCGTCGGCGCGCTCGGCGAGGGCGCGGGCCTGCTCGTGCACCTGGCGCTCGGTGGCGGCCACCACCTCGATGAGCGCCTTCTCGTCCTTGAACTTCTCCTGGAGCAGCCCCTCGATGGAGGCGCCGTGCCGGCGGTCCTCCTCCGCGGCGCGGGCCCGGGCGTCGGCGATGGCGCGGCGGGCCTCGTCGAGCTCCAGCAGGGCGCGCTGCACCTCCACGTCCTTGGCGTGGATGCGCTCGTCCACGCTCCGCACCTCGCGCTCGCGCACCTCCCAGAGCTCGGCCAGCCGGGCCAGCTGCGCCTCGCGCCAGCGCAGGTCCTCGCGCAGCGCGGTGAGGCGCCCCTCCGGCGTGGCCAGCAGGTCGCGCCGCGGCGGCGGGCGCCGGCGCTCGGCCTCGGCGGCCAGCGCCTCGCGCCGGTCGGCGATGGACTGGAAGGCACGGGCCACGAAGAGCCGGTCCTCCTCGGCGAGGGCGTCGCGGCGCGGGCGCCGGGGCAGCTGGGGCGGCTGGGGGCCGGCCGGGAGCGCCGGCGGCGCGGGCTCGGGGGCGGCGGCGGGTGCCGCGGGCTCGCCCTCCTCGATGATGGCGTCGTCGGCCAGCTCCACCGGCTCGGCCTGGGCCAGCAGCCGGCGCGCCACGGTGGTGAGGGCCGCGGTGTCGAGGGGCATGGCCAGGTAGGCGCTGGCGGCCCAGGGGGTGCGGGCGTGCTCGGCCAGCGAGGCCGGCGGCGTGTCGGAGCTGTAGAGGATGACCGGCAGGCGCGCCGTGGCCTTGTCGTGGCGCAGGTGGGCGCAGAGCGAGAAGCCGGAGAGGTCCGGCAGCTCGGCGCGCATCACCACCAGGTCGGGGCGCCGCGAGGCGATCTCCAGCTCGGCCTCGGCGGCGCTCACCGCCACGCCGGTCTGGTGCCCCTCCTCGCGGAAGAAGGAGGCCACCGAGAGGGCGAAGGGGGCGTCGGGCTCGACGACGAGGATGCGCTTCGGGGTCATGGACGCCGAGGCATCCTACCCCAGGACCTCGGCGGGCCGGGTCCGCACCCGCTCGGCGTCGGCCTGGTGCTTCAGGACCACGTCGAGGGTGTCGGCCAGCGCCGCGGCGTCCAGCCGCTCCGCGCCCAGCACCACCAGGGCGCGGGCCCAGTCCACCGCCTCCGCGATGGAGGGGGCCTTGCGCAGGTCGAGGCCCCGCAGCCGGCCCACCGCGGCCACCACCTGGCGGGCCAGCGCCTCGGCGGCCTCGGGCACGCGGGCCCGCACGATGGCCAGCTCGCGCTCCTGGGTGGGGAAGTCGAGGTGCAGGTGGAGGCAGCGCCGGCGTAGGGCGTCGGAGAGCTCGCGGGTGGCGTTGGAGGTGAGCACCACCCGGGGCACCACCGCGGCCCGGAGCGTGCCCAGCTCCGGCACGGTGACCGCCCAGTCCGAGAGGATCTCCAGCAGGAAGGCCTCCAGCTCCGGGTCGGCCTTGTCCACCTCGTCGACCAGCAGCAGCGCCGGCGCCCTGGAGGTGACGGCCCGCAGCACCGGGCGCGGCAGGAGGAACCGCTCGCTGAAGAAGACGCCGCCCTCGGCCCCGATGCGGTCCACCGCCTCGGCCAGGGTGGCGGCGCCGGCGATGGTCGCGCCCAGGCGGTCCTTCAGCAGCTGGGTGTAGAGCAGCTGCTTGCCGTACTCCCACTCGTAGATGGCCTTGGCCTCGTCGAGCCCCTCGTAGCACTGGAGCCGGATCAGCTCGCGGCCGGTGGCCCGGGCGAAGGCCAGGGCCAGCTCGGTCTTGCCGACGCCGGCCGGCCCCTCGACGAGGAGCGGCTTCTCCAGCCGGTCGGCCAGCCAGGCGGTGGTGGCGATCTCCCGGGAGGGGATGTAGCCCGATGTACCCAGGGCCCGGGACAGCTCCTCGGCAGAGGCGAACATGCCGTCATCTATAAGGATGTCGCTCGGAAACGGGGAGGCCATTCGTCGCAGGGTCGGCGCATCGAGGGTCGAATCGCACCCTGTGGCGCCGCGACCCCGGATCTTGTCTATCGCGCCCCTCGGTGAAATCGCTCCAACCCGCTGGAAACACTCAAGGTGGGAATTTCCGAGGCCGCGGCACGTGTCTTGAAATGATGCCTCCACGAGTCCCGCCGGAGGCCGGACGCCGTCCTCGCTGCCGAAGTTCCTACCGAACCACTCGAACCGCGAGGCAACCTCCCGTAGCACGTCTCAATCGAAGAGAGTCCGGAGCTTCGATTCCCCCCACCCGCCGAGCGACCGCAGCGACGGTCCAGCGCGGGAGACAGCAGAACGGGCGCGACCGCGCCGAAGCTGGAGAGGCCGACCGGGAGACCGGCGGCCTTTCGCTTTTCTGGGCTAGACTGCCCCCACGATGGAAGGCCAGGGCCCACTCAGCGAAGACATGTTCCACTCGCTGCTGCAGCTGGCGGTGAAGCGCCAGGCGAGCGACGTCCACTTCGAGGTCGGCTACCCCCCGACGTACCGCGTCTTCGGGGAGCTCCTCGCGGCGAAGTACCCGCCGCTCACCCACGCCGACACGGAGGCCATCGCCAACTTCGTGCTCCAGGCGCCCGGCTCGGGCTTCACCCCGCTCGACTTCCGCGAGGTGGACCGGAGCTACTCGCTGACCGGGGTCTCGCGCTTCCGCGCCAGCATCTTCAAGCAGCGCGGCACCTGGGGCGCGGTGATGCGCACCATCCCGTTCGCCATCCCGGACTTCGACCCGCTCAACCTGCCGCCGGTCATCCGCACCATCGCCGAGGCGCGCCGCGGCCTCATCATCGTCACCGGCGCCACCGGCAACGGGAAGTCGACCACCATCGCCGCCATCATCAACCACATCATCCAGCAGGAGCGGCTGCACGTGGTGACGGTGGAGGACCCCATCGAGTTCCTCTTCCCGGGCGGCAAGGGGCTGGTCATCCAGCGCGAGGTCGGCTCGGACACCGCCAGCTACTCCGACGCCCTGCGGGCGGCGCTGCGCCAGGACCCGGACATCATCATGGTCGGCGAGCTGCGCGACCGCGAGTCGGCGGACATCTGCCTCAAGGCGGCCGAGACCGGCCACCTGGTCATCACCTCGCTCCACACGCCGGACGTGCCGCGGGCGGTGGGCCGGCTGGTGGGGCTCTTCCCCTCCGACGAGCAGGACACGGTGCGGGCCCGCCTGGCCGACAACCTCCAGGCGGTCATCGCGCTGCGCCTGCTGATGCGGGCCGACGCCGCCGGGCTGATCCCCGCCGTCGAGGCGCTCCTCGCCACCTCCACGGTGCGCGAGCTGATCCGCAACGGCTCCAAGATCGACGAGCTGCGCACCTACATGGAGACCGCCGGGGCCGACCTCGGCATGCACTCCTTCGACCAGTTCCTCTACCGGCTCCACGAGCAGAAGCGCATCTCCCTCGACACCGCCCTGGGCAACGCGACCAACCGCGCCGACCTCGAGCGGCGCATCATGATGGAGACGGGGGGCCGCAGCGCGTGAGCCCGGCCGGCGCCACCCCGGTGGCGTCGCGCGTCCTGGTGGTGGGCTCGGACGCCGACGTCTCCATCGCGCTGCACCTGCACCTCGAGCGTGCGGGGTATGCGCTCTACTGCCTCCCCGGCCCCGGGGAGCTGGAGGCGCTCATGCGCGTGGTGGCGCCCCACGCCATCGTGCTCCTGCTCCCGGCGGCGCCCGACGCCACCTGGGGCTCGGCCCTGACCGCGGCGGCGGCCGCCGCCAAGGTGGGCGTGCGCATCGTCATGGTGGGCCCGGCCAGGGAGATCGTGGAGCCGCTGGCCGCGGTGGCCGGCGCCGAGCGCGCCATGTCGCGCCAGGAGGTGCTGGGACGCCCCCTGGCCGTGGTGGAGCGGCCCGCCGGCGCGCCCGGGGCCCTGCGCCCGACCGCGGCGGTGGTGGCCGCGGCGGCCGCGGCGGCGTCGCTGGCCCCGCCCGCCGGCGCCATCGTCCCCCCTCCCCCGCCCGCCCCGCCGGCGCCGCCGCCTCCGCCCGGGCTGCGCGGCCCGCCCTCGCTGGCGGAGCCCGGCTCCCAGCCGCCCCTGCGGACCCCGCCGGCGCCGGCCGTCGATCTCATGGCGCTCATCGACGAGGAGCTGGTGGACGAGCCCCGCTCCCGCCCGGTGCCGACGCGCGTGGAGGTCAACGTCTCGCTGGTGTCCGAGCACAACTTCTACGTCGGCCCCACCCGGCGGATCGACTCCGGCGGCGTCTTCATCGCCACCGCCATGCCGCCGCCGGTGGGCACCCGCCTCCAGGTCCGCCTCGGCCTCGCCGACGGGCGCAAGATCGACCTGGAGGGCGAGGTGGCCTTCGTCCGCGAGAAGAACGCCACCACCGGCCGCCAGCCCACCGGCTGCGGCGTGAGGCTCCTCGGCCTGCCCGGCTGGGCCAGCGACGCCATCGATCGGTTCGTGCTGGCGCGCCAGCCCATCGTCTACTCGCCGCGGTAGGGAGCACCGGCCTGGGGCGGGACCCCTGGGACCGATCCCGGCCCGCCTGCATCAGTACTTCGTGCGCTTCCGGCCGCGCCGGCCGCCCTTCCGGTACCGCGCCATCCAGGCCTCCCCGAAGGCCAGGCGCGCCGCCAGTTTGTTGTGGCGTTCGCAGAGGATTCTCAGGTTGGCCAACGTGCTCGGCCCGCCCTTCGCCCGCGGCAGGACGTGATCCAGCTCGAGTCGGTGGGTGGAGCCGCAGATTCCTCCCCCGTCCATCCTCCACTGGCACCGGGCCTGATCGCGCTCCCAGACCGCGCGCCGGACCTCGGCGGGCACGCCGGCCGAAGCCGCATCGGCCGGGGGCACCACCGGCCCTCCTGCCTCCCCCGGCGTCGGGCCTTCGACCGGTGCGCCCGTGACCGTGACCTCGGGCGCTCCGCCCGTCGCCGTGGGCGCCGCCTCTCCGGGGCCAACCTCCACGATCGCCGCCTGGACTTTCGACCTCCGCGGCCGCCGCACCTGGGCCCGCCGCTTCGCCTGGCGGGCCAGGATGAGATCGAGCCCCGCCTCCAGCACCGCCTCGACGTCCGCGGCGGGGTCCGAGTGGGAGAGCGCCTCGCGGGCCAGCTCCAGCTTCTCAAGGAAGCCCCGGGTCACAGTCACGTGGAGGCGGCGGAGGTCGGCCGTGAGGGGCTCGGTCACGGCGCGGTCGGCGCCGACCCGAGGGGCCCCCGCGAGGGTCGAGGCCTCACCCCCCGCCGGCCCGCCCGTTTCGGACGTCCGAAACGCAGCGGACGGTGAGCCCCCCGTCACCACCACGCGCTCGGGGAGTTCCAGCCGCGGGATCAGCTCGGCCACCACGTCCCGCGCCTCCCGGGCCGACCGGTGGAAGAAGCGCGGCAACACCTCCGCCTCGTTCTCCACGGTCAGGACCTTGGCCAGCTCCGCCACGCTGGAGAGGCACAGGCGGCCGTCTCGTAGGGGGCCCTCGACGGCAGGGACCCGCTGGAGGAGCCTGGCGGCGGCCGTGCGGCTGAAGGCCGCCCCCGAGGACAGGCCCAGCTCCCGATACAAGTAGTCCCAGAGGCTGACGTACCCGAGCGGCTCCCACAACCGCCAGCGATCGAACTCGGCCAGGGAGACCAGGAACTCGGCCATGTCCGACCGCTCCCGCGAGAGCAGATCGGCCAACCGGGCGGAGTGATGCCGTGCGGAGATGGTGTCCATGCCCGACCGGCCAGTGCATGCCCGGGGCCGGGCCGCACGACCCCGCGGCCCGCGTGAACACGGGCCCCTGGCGCCGCTCCATCCCGGCGAGGCCGGCCGCGCCGCGGACCAGGGTCCGCCCTCCGGCCCGGCGACAGGGGCTAGTCGTCCACCGCCCGGTCCGTCCGCCGCACGCCCATCAGCCAGGGCCGGATGAAGCCCTCGAGGTCGCCGGCCAGCACGTCCTCCACCTTGCCGGTCTCCACCCCGGTGCGCAGGTCCTTCACCATCTGGTAGGGCTGCAGCACGTAGCTGCGGATCTGCGAGCCGAAGTCGATGTCCTTCTTCTGCGCCTCGATGGCGTCGAGCTGGGCCTGGCGCTTCTTCTCCTCGTGCTCGTAGAGCCGCGCGCGCAGGATCTTCCAGGCCATGGAGCGGTTCTTCTGCTGGCTCCGCTCGTTCTGCATCGAGACCACGATGCCGGTCGGCAGGTGGGTCATGCGCACCGCCGAGTCGGTCTTGTTCACCTTCTGGCCGCCGGCGCCCGACGACCGGTAGGTGTCGATGCGGACGTCCGACTCCTTGATGTCGATGACGATGTCGTCGTCGATCTCGGGGGTCACGTCCACCGCGGCGAAGCTGGTCTGGCGGCGGGCGTTCTGGTCGAAGGGGCTGATGCGCACCAGGCGGTGCACCCCCTTCTCCGCCTTGAGGAACCCGTAGGCGAACTCGCCGCGCACGAAGAAGGAGCCCTGGCTGATGCCGGCCTCCTCCCCCGCCACCATGTCGGCCGGCTCCACCTCCCAGCCCTTGCGCTCGCAGTAGCGCACGTACATCCGGTAGAGCATGGCGGCCCAGTCCATGGCCTCGATGCCGCCGGCGCCGCTCTTGACCTCGACGATGGCCCCGGCCCGGTCGTGCGGGCCGGAGAGCATCTTCTGGAACTCCAGCCCCTCGACCTGGGTGGCCACCCCGGCGGCGGCCTGGGCCGCCTCCGCCCGCGTCCCCTCGTCCTTGGCCTCCTCGGCCAGCTCGTGGAGCGCCTGGGCGTCGTCGAGGGCGGCGCGGACCTTGTCCACCGAGCCCACCACCTGCTCCAGCTGGGCCTTCTCCTTCAGCAGCCCCTGGGCCTTGGCGGCCTCGCCCCAGAACTCCGGCTTCTCGGAGAGCGCGCCGATCTCGGCGACCCGGCGCCGCTTCCGCTCGACGTCAAAGCGACCCCCGGATCCCCTCCAGGCGGCGGTTCAGGTCGGCGAGGAGCTCGGCGGTGGGGGCGGCCATGGCGGTGCGGTCTCCTGAGGGGGCGGCGGCGGTGCGGTCCTGCGAGGCGGCGATCGGGTCTTCGCGTCCGGCTCAGGCCTGCTTGCGCCGCCAGGCCGCCCCGAGGGCGAGCACCGTGGCGGCCGCGCAGGCCTGGGCGAAGAGG
>WBZM01002225.1_pt1 | contig 16968 bp, 18 predicted proteins | sample 5204271 | NCBI WGS metagenome assembly WBZM01 (sample SAMN12344346, study PRJNA552823) | activated sludge metagenome | biome: Activated sludge suspended growth; feature: Nitrification reactor; material: Wastewater; isolation source: activated sludge from nitrification reactor of wastewater...
GGCCGGACATGCACCGTTCCGATGTGGACCGAGTTTTTCACGGGCCTGACGTGGGATCAAACCGGCGTCTTAGGCAATGGTAGACTGACACCAAAATCATTGTCAGATCTCGCAAAATACAATGAAAAAAATCATATAAATAAAGGGCTTGATTTTTGGGTGACGGAGTTGCCCCCCGATTGGTGCTTTGTCGATGATTTCCAAAAACTTGGATATGCAGTTGGGTGGTTTACTGCCAAGCGCTTTGTCAGCAACAATTGTGATTTTTCGCCCCTGTGTCATTGCGCTGAGCTAGCAGATGCCAATTTAATTGCCACACCTGCCATTCTTGATGATAATTCTGATCCAGATAATTATTTGTCAATTTTAACTGATGCCGCCATGAATTTTATATCAAATGCAAAGCAACCATTCCTAATATTTTTACACGTTGATCCAGACTATTATGGACATCATTATGGTGAAAACTCAGCTAGATATCTTGAGGAATTCGAGCGCGCTGACAATGTGCTTGGCCAACTTATTGATTCAATGATTGGAACTGATACGAAATTTTTAATCATAGCAGATCATGGTTTTGACGAGGATAAGAACAAGCACTATAATGCTCCAGACTCCTGGATGGCCGGCAATATACCCTTTCATCGTGCCTATTGGCTCGACGATGGACAAAAAGCTTTTGCCTCATTGATTGATTGGCGACCTACGCTACTGGAGTTTTTTGGAATCAACTGGAAAGATTACACGCCAATGCTGAGAGGGAAATCTTTATTAGACGCGGATGCGATCGGTCAAGCGCACCGTTAACTTGTTGAGAAATCCAACTTTTTGAGTTTTAAACTCCGACGTTTGACGAGTTTTTGACTTGGTGAGAGGATAGTTTCACGAGCCCCATGCTCTCAGATACCCCGCAACTTGATTGCGGGGTTTTTTGTTAGGCCGTTACCGAAAATGCCAAGCAGGGTGCTGGCTGGCATCGTTGACATCGTAAAACAATAAATATATATTGATATACGACGTTAAACGCAGGATTCTCGCCATGGGACAACCGCTCGATCCGGTCGAAACGCTCGGCCGGCGCTTCCGGCGCCTGACGCTCGCGCTCATCTTCATCACCCCTTGCGCGTTCGGGTACGCGGTTTGGCGGTTCGGGCCGCTGGCGCTGCTGTGGCCGGCTCAGGGCGTCCCGGTCGATGCGGCGGCCCTGGACGCTCTCCCCGCCCTCGGCTCGCTGGCGCTGCTCGGGATCGGTTCGCTCGTTCCCCTGTTGTGGCTGGCCGTGCTCGGGCTGCTGTATCGGCTGTTCGGGCTGTATGCGCGCGGCGAGGTGTTCGGGCTGGAGAACATCCGCCTGATCCGCCGGTGCGGGATAGCGCTGGTTCTGATCGATGTTGCCCGGATCGCGCAATCGATGCTGCTGGGTCCCGTTCTGGGAGCGCTCGGCGTCGCGCCCGCCCACTTCGCGATCGAGCTTCAAGCCTCGGTGGCCATCATCGGCCTTTTCATCGTGCTGATCGGCCATGTCATGGCGGTGGCGCGGGAGCTGGAAGAATCCGACCGGCTCACCATCTGAGGCGGGCGATGACCCTCATTGTCAATCTCGACGTCGTGCTGGCGAAGCGCAAGATGCGGATGGGCGACCTCGCCCGAGCCATCGGCATCACCCAGGCCAACCTGTCCATCTTGAAGACCGGCAAAGCCAAGGCGATCCGCTTTTCGACTTTGGACGCCATCTGCCGGCACCTCGACTGCCAGCCCGGCGACATTCTGGAGTACCGGCCGGGCGGGACCACCGAAGCGGCCGACGGGAGCCGGGAAATCTGACCGGCAGGCGACTGCCGGACCAACGGAGAACGCGCATGACTTTTCGATTGATTTTCTGGATTTTTCTTGCCGCCGCGCTGGTCGGCTGCACCGGTCAGGTTGCCGAGCCGACCCGCATCGACAAGGGCGACTCGAACGCGGTGACCGGCGCCCTGACGGAACAGATCGAGCGCGAGATGAAGAGCAAGGAGATCGCCGGATTGAGCGTCGCCTTGATCGACGATCAGCGCGTCGTCTGGGCGCGGGGTTTCGGCTGGGCCGATGTCGAAGCCCGACGGCCGGCGACGCCGGACACCCTCTACCGGGTCGGCTCGGTGTCGAAACTGTTCACGGCGCTGGAGCTGCTGAAGTTGCGCGACCAGGGCAAGCTGCAATTGGACCGGCCGGTCACCGCTGTCCTGCCCGGCTTCTCGATTCGCGGCCGCGCGCCGGATTCCCCGCCGATCACCTTGCGCGCCTTGGCCGCCCACCATTCCGGCTTGCCCACCGATCGCCTGAACGGCATGTGGACGCCTCGCCCCGCATCCCTGGCCGCGCTGATGGACGAGTTGCCCGACGAGACCCTGGCGGCGGTTCCGCAAGCCCAGTACCGCTACTCGAACCTCGGCTTTTCCGTGCTGGGGCGCGCGATCGAAGTGGTCGCCGGCCAACCCTTCGAGCGGGCGATGGAGCGAGACCTGCTGATCCCGCTCGGCATGAAACGATCCCGCTTCACCCAAGCGTTGCCGAAAGATGTCGAAGTGGCGACGGGTTATCGGAAAAATGTCCCGCTGCCTTGGCTCACGCTGCGCGACACGCCCGCCGGCGGGCTCACCTCGTCCGTGACCGAACTGGCCCAATTGCTGAAACTGGTGTTTGCGGAGGGCGCTGTGGACGGGCGCCGGGTCGTGTCCGCGCGGAGCGTGGCCGAAAGCCTGTCGCCGCAATTCGCCGGCCTGCCGGCCGATTTCGGCCATCGGGTGGGCTTGTCGTGGATGCTGAGCGGGGTGCAAACCGCCACGGGCGACGCGGTGGTCTGGCACAACGGCGCGGCGCCGCCGTTTCAGGCCACCGTCGCCATGCTGCCGCAAGACCGGCTGGGCGCGGTGGTCCTTTCCAACAGCGAAGCGGCGGGGCAAATCCAGTTGGACCTCGCCGCTCGCGCCTTGGGTCTGCTGAAAATGGCCCGGCAAGGCGGCGTTTACCGGCCCGTTCCGGCGGTCGAATCGCCCGCCGTGCCGCTCGCGCCCGGCAAGATCGAGCGTTATGCCGGCGACTACGTGGTGCTCGGGCAGATGTTGCGGGTCGAGGTCGAGGGCGACCGGCTCAAGACCAAGTTTCAGGGCGCCAATTTGGAACTGGTGCCGGTGGGAGAAGGGCGTTTTTCGATCCGGGCGCGGGTCATGGGCCTATTGTCGTTCGAGTTGCCGAACCTCACGGTCAGTCTGACCCAACTGGCGGATACCGGCGCGCCGGGCCTGTCGAACGGTTCGGCGGTCGGGCTGATCTCCGGTCTGCCCGCGCCGATCACCGTGACCCGCGTGCCGAGTGTCCCGATCTCGGACGCCTGGCGCCGACGCTTGGGCGGGTGCGACCTCGATACCCGCGACCAGTATTTCGAAATCCGAGAGTGCCGGCTCGTCGAGGAGAGCGGCCATCTGGTGGTCCGCGCGTCGATTCGCGGCACCGAGGCCGAGGCCGAGTGGGCGGAGTTCGCGCTGCCGCTGGTGCCGCTCGACGATGCGGCGGCGGTGGTGCCGGGCCTCGGCGCCGACGAGGGCGGAACCGCGCGGGTCGTCGCGGCGGGAGACGCCGAAACGCTGCGGTATTCGGGGTTCGAGATTCGCCTGCGGCGAGGCCGGCTTTGACGGTCTAACCGAATTTGGCGCTGCTGAGCGTCCGATGAGATTGTGTTACCCTTAACCGATCAAGCGCCGGCCAACCGCCGGCAATCGGTTTCAACCTGCCCAGCCCGCTGCGATAGCCGGCTGGGCAGTCGATTTTTAGTCGGTCCACTCATGAAAGCCTTCAATGTCGAGCGCGTGCTGGATGTCCATCACTGGAACGACACGCTATTCAGCTTCAAAACCACCCGCGATCCCGCGCTCCGCTTCCGCAACGGCCATTTCGTCATGATCGGCCTCGAAGTGGACGGCCGTCCGCTGATGCGGGCTTACAGCATCGCCAGCGCCAACTACGAGGAGCATCTCGAATTTTTTAGCATCAAGGTGAACAATGGCCCGCTCACCTCGCGGCTGCAACACCTCAAGGAAGGCGACGCCGTCCTGGTCGGTCGCAAACCGGTGGGAACCCTGGTGATCGACGATTTGTTGCCCGGCCAGCGGCTTTACCTGCTCGGCTCGGGTACCGGCTTGGCGCCGTTCCTGAGCATCATCAAGGACCCGGACACCTACGACCGCTTCGAGCGGGTCGTGCTGGTGCACGGGGTCCGGCATACCAGCGAGCTGGCTTACGCCGACTACATCGCCCGCGATCTGCCGGAACACGAGTTCCTGGGCGACGCCATCCGGGACAAGCTGATCTACTACCCCACCGTGACCCGCGATCCTTTCCACAATCGCGGGCGGCTGACCCATCTGATCGAGAGCGGCAAACTGTTCGCGGATCTCGGCCTGCCGCCGCTCGATCCCGCGCGGGATCGGGTGATGATCTGCGGCAGTCCGGGCTTGTTGAAAGACACCTGCGCGCTGCTGAACGCTCGCGGTTTCACCGTCTCGCCCCACATCGGCGAACCCGGCGATTACGTGATCGAGCGGGCGTTCGTCGAGAAATGAGCGGACCGAGCGGGGGGAATGTTCCGGGCGGAGCATTCCCCCTCAGACCGTGAAAGCGGCCCGTTCTCTCTTTCCGCCTCAACCGTACAGCGGTCCCAAGCCCAATTGCGCGTGAATCCCGTTGACGGTCTGGGGATCCAGGCCCAAGCCCTGCGCGAGCTGTTGCATGTAGCTGCTTTCGGCCGGCGTGTCGAGACTGATCGCCATCAGCGACGCGGCGTAGACCTGCAACACCATGTCCTGGGTGATGTCGGCGAAGAAATCGAAGTTCAGCGGCTTGTTCAGCTCGTCCTGAATGAAGGCCGCTTCCTGGGGACCGAGATCGGTCAGCTTGGAGACGATTTTCTGCTGTTCCTCGGCATCGATCTGGCCGTCGGCCTTGGCGGCGTTGATCATGGCTTTGACCAGAGCCAAGGCTTGCCGGTGAGCTTGGGTGGCATCCATCGCCGCCGGCGTCGCCTGTCCGGGCGCCAGCATTCCGGCCAGTCCAGAAAGCGACGATTGGCCCGCCGCGCCGCCGCCCTGGGCGAACATTTGCAGCGCGGCCATCACCAGGCCGCCGAGCAGCCCCGAGCCTGAACCGCCTTGGGTTCCCCCCGGTAGTCCCCCCCCTCCGGTCAGGTTGCTCAAGATATCGGTCAAGCCGCCCCCGGTTCTACCGGTTTGCGCGCCGCCGCCCATCAGGCCACCGAGCACGTCGGCCAGACCGCCCCCGCCCCCGGTTCTACCGGTTTGCGCGCCACCTCCGGTCAGACCGCTCAGGATGTTGCCCAGGCTCCCGCCGGTCCCGCCGCCTTGCGCGCCGCCGCCCATCAGGCCGCCGAGGATATCGGCCAAGCCGCCGCCGCCGGCTTGGCCACCCTGCGCGCCGCTCGCCAAACCGCCGATCAGTTGACCGAGAATATTTCCGCCTAACCCCGAAGATGTGGCGTTGTTGCCCAACAGGCTACCCAAAACTTTGAATGCGTCCATCCTTAACCCTCCTAAACATTTATTTTCGACGCATGGGACCGCGAACGGGCGGTCCCACAGTCAGTTATTCGAATATCAACCGACCGGAATGCGGATTTTCTGGCCGACGTAAATCTTGTCGGGATCTTTGATCACTTCTCGGTTGGCCTCGAAAATCTGGTGATAGGCGGAAGCGTTGCCCAGGAATTTCTTGGCGATGGACGACAGGTTGTCGCCCGACTGGATGGTGTAGTACTCCACCTTGCCCGCCTGCGGCGGGGCTTGTACCTGATCGGCCGAAACTTTTTCCACCCCTTGGACGTTGCCCGCCATCAACACGGCCTTTTCCATGGCCTCCGCGCTGGCGGCGTCCCCGGAAAGCTTGACTTCCCCGTCCTTGAATTCCACGTTCAGATTTTTGATGCCGGGATTGGCGGCCTCGATTTCCTGCTTGATTTTGGCGGCGGGGTCGTCGCCCGCGCCGAACAGCTTTTTACCTTGGTTGATGACGAAATCAAATAGTCCCATGGCGACCTCCTAAGGTCTTTGCGTTGTGTGAAAAACGGGGCTGCGAAAAACCAATGCCCGCTCGATCGCGTTGCTCAAGCATTGGGTAGGGGGGGCGGCATGTTGGCGAATAGCACATTTAATTCCATCACTTCACCGGCTGGAGTCCAGTTCGCCATGCCTTGGGTCCACACCAAGCTGGTGCGGGTCAATTGGCCGCTTTGCGCCTGTCGTTGCAGTTCGTCCATGCCGAACGGCCCGGTCTGCTGGTTGTTCGCCGCCACGAAATAGCGGCTGGCGGTGGGTAACGGCGGAGGAGTCGGCGTTGGCGCCGGCTGGGTGGGCTGGGCCGGGCGGGCCAGCGTTTCGCTCAAGCGCTGGGCCATCGCCAGCCCCAATCCCATGTTCATCGCCTCGGATCCGCCGCTCGGATTGGCGGCGGCATCGCGCATCGCCTCCGCCGCCTGAAACTGGGTGTACTGGTCGAGATTGCCGACGATGCCCATGCTGCTGCGTTTGTCCAAGGCTTCCTCGACTTCCTTGGGCAGCGAGATGTTTTCCACCAGCAGGTTGGGCAGCTCCAGGCCGACCGCTTCGAATTCCGGGGCGATGCGCTGTTGCAGGAACTGGCCGAGCTGATCGTAGTTGCCGGCCAAATCCAGGGCCGGAATCTTGGATTGACCGAGGATGTTGGTGAAGCGCGACACGATCATGTTGCGCAATTGGTTGGTGATCTCCTCGGTGGTGAAACGGCCGTCGGTGCCGACGATCTGGCGCAGGAAGACCGGCGCGTCCTTGACCCGGATCGTGTAGCTGCCGAAAGCCCGCAACCGGATCGGCCCGAATTCGGGATCGCGCAGCATCACCGGGTTTTGCGTGCCCCACTTGAGGTCGGTGAAGCGGCGCGTGCTGAAAAAGTAGACTTCGGCCTTGAACGGGCTTTCGAAGCCGTGCTGCCACGCCTGCAAGGTCGAAAGAATCGGCAGGTTGTTGGTTTTCAGCTCGTACATGCCCGGCTGGAAGGTGTCGGCGAGCTGGCCTTCGTTGACGAACACCGCCACCTGGCCCTCGCGCACCGTCAGCTTGGCGCCGTACTTGATTTCGTTGCCCTGGCGCTCGAAGCGGTACACCAGGGTGTCGTTGGAGTCGTCCGTCCACTGGATGACATCGACGAATTCGCCTAACAGTTTGTCCCACAGTCCCATGGCTAGCGACCTCCGGCGGGTTGGGGGGTACGGGCTTGCGCGGCGGACAGCGCCTGACGCAGCTCGGATTCCAGGGTTTCGAGTTGCGCGGTGGCTTCCTTGCGGCGGCGGCGACCCTCGTCGGCGATCTGCAAGCTGTCTTCGATGGTGGCGATGAGGGTCTCGTTGGCCTTTTTCACCGTTTCGATGTCGAACACGCCGCGCTCGATCTCGGCGCGGGTTTGGGCGTTCGCCTGCCGGAGATTTTCCGCGTTGGATTCGAGCAGGTCGTTGGTGAGGTCGGTGGCGGCCTTGACGGTTTTGGCGGCTTGGCCGGAACGGTAGATAGTGATGGCCTGGGCCAGTTGTTGGCGCCAGAGCGGCACGGTGTTGACCAGGGTGGAGTTGATCTTGTTGATCAGGCCCTTGTCGTTTTCCTGCACCAGCCGGATGCTGGGCAGGCTCTGCATGGTCACCTGCCGGGTCAGCTTGAGATCGTAGACCCGCCGCTCCAGATCGTCCCGGCTGGCGCGCAAGTCGCGCAAGCTCTGCGCCTTGACCATGTCCTGGCTGGCCGCGACTTCCCGCTCCAGGGCGGGCAATTCCTCCGCGTCCACCTGTTGCAGCTTGGCGTCGCCCGCCGCGATATACAGTTCCAGCGTGTGGAAATAGTCGAGATTGGCGGTATACAGCCGATCCAGCGTGGCGACGTCGGTCAGCAACTGGGTTTTGTGCCGTTCCAGCGAGTCGCTGATGGTGTCGATCTGGTTGCGCACCGTCTCGTACTGCTGGACGATCTTGACCAGCGGCTTGGCCTTGTTGAACAGCCGGGCGAAAAAGCCGGGCTTCTTGTTCGGGTCCAGCTCGTCCAGATCGAAGCCGCGCAGTACCGCCACCATTTCGTTCAGCGAGGCGCCGGCGGGGCCGGTGTCCTTGTTGCGCACCCCTTCCAGCATCTTGTCGGAAATGGTGGTCAACTGCTCTTGGGCCTTGCTGCCGAAGAAGATGATGGAGTTGCTGTCGCGGAGATTCAGCTCCTTGACCAGCGCATCGACTTGCTGCCGGTCCTGGGCGGGCGCCGGGGCGCGGGCGGCCAAATCCTGCTGGACTTGCGGCAAGGCCTGGGCGAAGACTTCGGGCAGCGCCGGTAGCGCGGGGGGCGTGGCGGTGGCGACGGGGACGGCGGAATCTGGCGTCGTGGTCATGGGGTTTGGTTCCTTTTAAAGCGGCTCGGGAAGATCATGTATTTGTTTGGCCGGGGTCGAAAGCGCGCGTTAGCGGAGGTCTGACCGGCCCGGTCCTTCGATCCTGCCATCAGACGACTCCTTCCCGTTTCAGTTGGGTGCTCAGCACTTCGATTTGCACGTCGAGATCGGTGACATCGGTTTCCAGCAGCTTCTGTTGCTGTTCCGCGAAGACTTCCTCGATGGTGGTCAGCACCCGGCGGAAATTGTCCTCCAGTTCCGGCGCGGCGACTCGCCCGTGGGTTTTGGCGTAACCCTCGGTGACTTGCTTGGCGCCGTCCAGATAGACGTTGAGGAATTTGCGGGCGCGACGCAGATCGCGCGGGTCTTCCTCCAGCATCTTCAAAATTTGCCGGGCCTGGGCGGCGATGCGCCGCAGCCGGCTGTTGAATTCGGCGTTGCGGATGTCGCGGGTGGCTTGCTCGATGGCGGCGATGGAGCTTTCGGCCTGCGCCAGCGCTTCCAAAACCCGGTCGGTGGTGTCCACGCCCTCGCTGTCGGTGAAGCGCTTGGCGCCGCGCGGATCGAAACCGTAGCTCAGATAACAACCGAGCAGGGCGACCAAGGCAAAAGCGCCCGCTATCACCGGCGGATAATGGGCGCCGCTCCAGGCGGTCAGGCCCGTGGCGAGAGCGATTAACCCGCCGCCGAGCGTTTTGAGCGGCCAAGGCGCCTTGGCGACCTGGCGGCGTTCGTATTCGGCTTCCGACCGCAAGCCGCGCCGCAGCAGCAGCGCGCCCCACAGGAAAAGCCCGTAACCGACGGCGTTGTCGAACAGGCCGCCCAAGTCGCCGCGCGCCAGCGAGGCGATAGCGGCGAACAGCACCGGCAGCGGCAGCAGAAACATCAGAATTCCCTTGGGAGAGGGAAAGCGGCCGGGGGTTTGCTGGTAGCGTTCGGCCATGAGGCGAATTCTCCGTTTGATCAGCAAAGTCAGGGCGGTCAGCGCGATCAGGGCGACGCCGGCCAGCAGCAAAAGGCGACCCATGGCGATGGCTCCACGCCGACTCCCAAAATTTAACGGGCCAGCATCGAGGGTATCATCGCCGTGCCGGACGAGCAGGACACCAGCAACGCCTGGCAGGCGGCGACGCCGACGGCGGCGAAGATCAGCAACAGACCGATGAATTTACGCAGGAAATCGGGCATCGACGGATTCGCTCGGTGGGGGATAACGCCACTAACTATAGCATGTCGCGCGTCGCGTCCAATCGAGCCAGCGCCCGGTCGAGCGCCGCCTCGGGATCGAACAGGGCCTTGGCCGGCGCCTCGAACGTCCGATGCCGGAAGTTGCCGTCCGCGGCGGGTTCGTACAGCGCCCGATAGTGGTCGGGCCGCGCCAGCAGATCGCGGATACCGGCCAGCAAAGCGGCCACGTCGTCGTCGCGGGTGTACAGGCCGAAACTGGCGCGCACCATGCCTTGCCGTCGTTCGAGCAGCGCCGCAGCGTCGGCGGTGTCGGGATCGAGGTCCAGCGCCCACAGCTCCGGCTTGAGCAGTTCGCGGACGTAGGGGTGAGCGCAGAAGCAGCCGTTGCGGACCGCGATGTTGTGATAGTCGTTCAAGGCGGCGGCGACCAGGCCGTGCTCCAGGTGGCCCAGATTGAAGGCGACGGTGCCGAGGCGCGGGGTGCGGTCGGGATCGGGGTCGCCGTAAATCCGCGCGCCCGGAATGGCCGCCAGCTCGGCGAGCAGGTAGCGCAGCCGTCGCTGTTCGGCGGCGTGGATCCGCGCCATTCCGACCCGCCGCAACACGTTCAGCGCCGCGCCCAGTTGCACCGCGCCGAGGATGTTGGGCGTGCCGGCTTCCTCGCGGTCGGGGAACCGGCTGGCGACTCGATAGCCGCTCAGATGCACATCGTCCACCATGCCGCCGCCCACTTCGTCGGGTTCCTGGTTCTCCAGCAGCATCCGCTTGACCGCCGCCGCGCCCGGCGATCCCGGCGCGTACAGCTTGTGGCCGGAGAACACCACGGCGTCCAGCTCCCGCTCGGTCGCGCCCGTGTCGCTGATCGGCAGCGGCGCGTGGGCGAGATGTTGCGAAGCGTCCACCACCACCCAGGCGCCGTGGGCGTGCGCGAGCGCCGCGATGTCGTGAACCGGATTGACGATGCCGGTGACGTTGCTGGCGGCCGACACGGCGACGTAGTTGACGCGGCCACGATGCCGCTCTAGCAAACGTTCCAGCGCCGGCAGATCCACCGCACCCAGCGCCGGCGCTTGGCCGGTCAGCGGAATGGGGAACGTTCGGCCGGCGTGCTTGCGGTGCGGCAGGTCGTTGGCGTGGTGCTCCATCGACGACACCAACACCGTGTCTCGCTCCGGCCGGCGTGCCGCCAGCGCCCGCGCCAGCCGATTGAGCGCGGCGGTGCAGCCGCTGCCGGCGAAGAAAGCGGTGTAACGCTCGGGGTCGGCGCGCACGAATTCCAACGCTTGTGCGTGCGCCCAGTCGTGGGCGTAACTGGCGATCCGGGCGGAAAAGTGCAGCTCGCTATGGGTGTTGGCGTAGTGGCAAAGCAGCTCGTCCGCGACTTGACGGGCGCAACCCAGCGCCAGCGTCGAAGCGGCCGAATCGAGATAATGGCGCCGCGTCACCCGGCCGTCGGCCAACCGGTAACGGGTGTCGAGGCCGATGAAGTCGCGGGAAAGGGTGTCGCGGTCGGAGAAGTCCCACATGAGCGTGAAGACCGGCGCGACCGCGACCGGGTTCCGAAGGGCGGGCGATTCGGAGCCCGGAGCGTCGGGCCGGTCGGGCGGGAGCCGGCCGTCGTATCAGCGCTGGGCGCGCGGCACGAAATGCTGGAGGGTGTTGCCGATGTAGACCTGCCGGGGCCGATTAATGCGCGACTTGGGATCGTCGTGGATCTCCTTCCAGTTGGCGATCCAGCCGGGCAGGCGGCCGATGGCGAACATGACCGTGAACATGTTCACCGGGATGCCCATGGCGCGCAGGATGATGCCGCTGTAGAAGTCCACGTTCGGGTACAGCTTGCGCTCGATGAAGTAAGGATCGTTGAGCGCCGCTTCCTCCATTTGCAGCGCGATTTCCAGCAGCGGATCGTTGACGTTCATCCGCGCCAGCATCTTGTCCGCCGCCACCTTGAGAATCTTGGAGCGCGGGTCGAAGTTCTTGTAGACGCGGTGGCCGAAACCCATCAGCCGCAGCTTGGTATCCTTTTGCTTCACCCTTTCGACGTACTCGGACACTTTCATGCCCGACTGGCGGATGAACTCCAGCATTTCGATCACCGCCACGTTGGCGCCGCCGTGCAGTGGCCCCCACAGCGCGCACACGCCCGCCGCGCAACTGGCGAACATGTTCGCCTGGCTGGAGGCGACCATCCGCACCGTGCTGGTCGAGCAGTTCTGTTCGTGGTCGGCGTGCAGGATCAGGAACAGATTGAGCGCGCGGGCCACTTCCGGGGTCGGCACGTACTCGTTGTAGGGCACCGAGAACATCATGTGCAGGAAGTTCTCGCAGTATTTGTAGTCGGATCGCGGATAGACCAGCGGCTGGCCGACCGACATCTTGTAGCTGGCCGCCGCGATGGTGCGCACCTTGGAGATCAGCCGGGCCGCCGCCCGCTCCAGCACCGCGTCGTCCTCGATGTCCATCATTTCCGGCTCGTGGCAGCTCATGGCGTTGATCATCGCCGAAAGAATCGCCATCGGATGCGCGTTGGGAGGAAAGCCCTCGAAGTGCTTGCGCAAGCTTTCGTGCATCATCTGGTTGCGGGTGAGCATCGCGCTGAAGCGGTCCCGATCCTCCGGCGTGGGCAACCGGCCCCAGATGACCAGCCAAGCCGTTTCCACGAACGAGCTGTTTTCGGCCAACTCCTCGATCGGGATGCCGCGATAGCGCAGGATGCCTTTATCGCCGTCGATGTAGGTGATGGCGGACTTGCAGGAGCCGGTGTTGCCGTATCCGTCGTCCAGGGTGATGTAGCCCGTGCGATCGCGCAGCGTGCTGATGTCGATCGCCAGTTCGTTTTCGGTCCCCTCGACAACCGGGAAATCGTGGGACTTTCCATCCAGTTCGATGCGGCACGTATGGCTCATGGCTTGGGCTCCGTTGGTCTGGGATGCAGTAGTGGGTGGTGATCGCGTGGTTTCTGGTTGCGGAGTCGCTTGGAGTTTCCATCGGTCGGGTCGCGACCGGCGAGACTTCTCGCGCGCCCGACGGCGGGTTGGCGGCCGGGCATCGCGCGACTGATTATACAGAGCTAATTGGGCTTGCAAACTCTAGGGATTTCCGGCCTCGGTTCCGGCTGCGGCGCGGCGGTGCCGCCAGTACTCGACGACGCCGGGCATGACCGACAGGACGATGATCGCCAGGATCACCAGAGTGAAATTTTGTTTGACGAACGGCAGGTTGCCGAAGAAATAACCGCCATACAGAAACGAGGCGGTCCAGGCCACGCCGCCGGCCACGTTGTACCACTGGAACCGGCCGTAGCTCATGCCGCCCGCGCCGGCCACGAACGGGGCGAAGGTGCGCACGATCGGCGCGAAACGGGTGATGATGATGGTTTTGCCGCCGTGCCGCTCGAAAAAGCGGTGGGTGCGGTCGAGATAGCGCTGTTTGAGAAACCGGGCGTCCGGGCTGAACGCTTTTTCGCCCAGGTAGCGCCCGACCGCGTAGTTGACCGTATTGCCGGCGATGGCGGCGAACGCCATCAGCAGGAACAGGACGTGAATGTTCATGGCGCTGTCGGCCAGGGCGGCCAGCGAGCCGGCCGCGAACAGCAGGGAATCGCCGGGCAGAAACGGGGTGACGACCAGCCCGGTCTCGCAAAACACGATCAGGAACAGAATGGCGTAAATCCAGCCGCCGTACTGGCCGGCCAATTCGGCCAAGTGGCGGTCGAGATGGAGAAAAAACGAGATCAGATCGGGGAGAAAATCCATGCTGGGCACTCGTTGAACTAAAATGGCGCGCGGACGGACAATGAGATGAAGGGCCGCGACCCGGCCCGAAACCGTCGTCCGGCTTCAATCCGCGCAGTTGCACCAGAGTTCGGCCGGGTCGGGATACCGATCGACGAGATAGCCGCCGCGCCGCAGCGCCGCCTCGGCGGCGGCCGGCCAGCGCAGCAGTTCCATTTCCCAAGGATCGACCACGGTTCCGGCGGCGTCCACCAGCACCGGCGTCTCGCCCCCGTTCGGCCGACGCAGGAAAAGTCGCCGGACCGCGCGGCCGTCGCTGGCCAGAATGGCGTCGGGAGGCTCGATATCGGACCGAATCATGGCGTACCCCGGAGTAACTGTCTAATCTCACGCTATACCGAATGTGACCACTATACCGGAATCGGTCCGCGACCGGCCATCCGAAAGCGCCCGAGTCGCGCCAAGCGGGCAACGGGTCGGGCGACGGAGACCGGAACCCAGGCATCGAACCATCGCAACGGGAGACTCAAACCGTGCTGGCTGTCAAACCAAGAAATCTGTTGGGCCATCCGAGCGGCGCCCGCTGGCGGCGCGGGCTGGTCGCGCTCGGCTTGTGCGGCGGGCTGGCGCTGGCGCTGGCGCCCGCGCCGGCGGATGCCGGTTGGACGGCGGCGGTCAAGCCCGATCCGCTCACCCGCCAATCTCGCTGCCTGCTGAGCAGCGACGTCGCGAGCACCCCCGCTGGCCACGACGATACCACGCCGGTTTCGCTGGTGTTCAACGGCGGCAGCCTGCTCGTGATCACCCAATCGGATCTGGACCCATCGTTCGCCGACCTGCAACTGATAGTGGACAAGAACCCGCCGATCCGCAGCGACAAAACGGCGCGCAAGACGATCCTGATCTTCGACCAAAACTTGCCGGAACTGGTCCGCCAACTGCGGGAAGGCCGTCAGGCCACGCTCTACCTGCGGTTCTGGCCGACCTGGCCGGAAACCCAATCGTTCCCGATCAATTTCAGTCTGGCGGGGTTCAGCAAGGCATACGACGCCCTGAACCAAAACTGCCAGCCGCCGGCGGGCTCCAGTCCGCCATCCCGCTGACCGTCTCCCGACCAACGCAATTCGAGGAATTCATTCATGGGTTTGCGCATGAAGTTCAACCTGGTGCTGCTGCTGGCTTTCGTGATCGGCATGGCGCTGGCGGCCTATCTGACCGACCGCATCCTCAAGCAAAACGCTCGCGAGGAAGTGGTCCAGAACGCCCGCATCATGATGGAAAGCGCGCTGGGCGCCCGCACCTATACCGCCGAACACGTCAAGCCCCTGCTGGACTTGCAGATGAAACGGCAGTTTCTACCTCAAACGGTGTCGGCCTACGCGGCGACGCAGAGCTTCAAGGCGCTGCGGACCAAATTTCCCGATTACACTTACAAGGAAGCCGCGCTCAATCCCACCAATCCCAACGACCGGGCCGCCGATTGGGAGGCGGACATCATCCACGAGTTTCGCAACAACGCGGATCGCAAGGAACTGGTGGTCGAGCGAGACACCCCGACCGGCCGGATGCTCAATCTGGCGCGACCGCTGGGAATCTACGACGAAGGCTGCCTGACCTGCCACGGCAAGGTCGAGGACGCGCCCAAAACCATGACCGATATCTACGGGGTCAACAACGGCTTCGGCTGGAAAATGCGAGAGATCATCGGCGCGCAGATCGTCTCGGTGCCCATGTCCGTGCCGCTGGCCCGCGCCCAGCAGACGTTCACCACCTTCATGATCCTGCTGGGCGGCGTGTTTTTGTTGCTGCTGGTCCTGCTCAACGTCCTGTTGCATTTCGTGGTGATCCGGCCGGTGGTGCGGATCGCCGATATCGCCAACGAGGTCAGCATGGGCAAGCCGGACGTGCCGGAGTACGTCCGGCCGGGCAAGGATGAAATCTCGTCTCTGTCGCAATCGTTCAACCGGATGCGCCTGAGCCTGGAAAACGCCATGAAGATGCTGGGCGAATAACGGCATGACCACCGACAGCGGCGACATCAGCAAAACCCGTCCGCCGCATATCGGCCGCTACCGGCTGATCAAAACGCTCGGCCGCGGCGCCATGGGGGTGGTCTATCTCGGTTACGACGAGGCCATCGACCGTCAGGTCGCGATCAAGACCATTCACCGCGCCCTGCTGGAAGGCGAGGACGGCGCGGAATGGCTGGAGCGGTTTCGCCGCGAGGTGCGCGCCGCCGGCCGCTGCCTGCATCCCAACATCGTCACGGTGTTCGAGTTCGGCGAGGAAAATGGGATTCCCTACATCGTCATGGAGTACGTGCAGGGCCGGGAGCTGCGCGATTATCTCAAGGAGCGCCAGCCGCTGCCGCTGGCCAACGCGGTGGCGGTGGCCGTCCAGGTCCTGCACGCGCTGGACCACGCGCACGCCTGCGGCGTGGTGCATCGGGACATCAAGCCGGGCAACATCATTCTGCTGCCGGACGGGCAGGTCAAAGTGTCCGATTTCGGCATCGCCCGGATGGAAGCCGCCAGCGGCATGACCCAGCACGGCATGACGGTGGGCACGCCGGCCTACATGGCGCCGGAACAGTTCGGCGGCCGGGAGGTGGACCGGCGGGCCGATCTCTACGCCACCGGCGTGGTGCTGTTCGAGACTCTGACCGGAGTTCGCCCGTTCGCGGGCGGCAGCGCCAGCGACCTGATGTACAAGGTCCTGCACGATCCCCCCCAGCCGGTGACGCGAGTCAATCCCCGGTTGCCGATCGATCTCGACGCCGTGCTCGCCAAGGCGCTGGCCAAGTCGGCGGACCAGCGATTTCAGAATGCCGGCGAGTTCATCGCCGCCCTGGAAAAGCTGCGGTTGGTGGAGCGCGAGGTGACGGTCGATGGCTCCACGCTGATCCGGGTGGCCCCGGTCCAGGCCCCGGAACCGCCCCCCTCCAACGTCCCGGCGGGCTGGGATCCGGTCATGCTGGCCCAGGCCGAGCGATTTCTGACCGAGATTCTGGGGCCGGTCGCCAAAGTGCTGGTACGGCGCACGGCCCTCCAGGTGAGCAGTCCGGCGGAGCTGGTCCAACGCTTGCGGGCGTCTGTCCCCAACGAACCGGATCGACTGCTGTTCGAGCGCCGGATGCGGGGGGTGTTGGGCGGCACCATCGGCGGCGCCAAGACGATGGGGAGCACCTCGGCGGCCAGCCAGATGAGCGCCTCCTTGGGCTCTTTCGATCAGGCCACGCTGGAAACCGCCCGGCGGGATTTGGCGGTTTATCTCGGCCCCATCGCCAAGGTGCTGGTCAAACAGGCCGCCATCAAGGCGGGAACGCCGCTGGAGCTGTACCAGCGGCTGGCCGAGCACATCCCCGCCGCCGCCGACCGCGCGGCCTTTCTCAAGCGCGCACCGGCCTTGACGGACTGAGGCTTGCCCATCCTGCTCAAAGCGACTGCCGCTCGAAACCCTATCCACTTGCGTGGATAGGGATGCCCACCGCGAGCGGATAACAGCCTCACCCCATCACGCTTTTTTCCACGGCGATTTATCGGTTCATTTTGGCCCATTCATTATTGGCCCATTATTTAGCAAAAAAATGTCGATCCTA
>WBZM01002227.1_pt1 | contig 16953 bp, 13 predicted proteins | sample 5204271 | NCBI WGS metagenome assembly WBZM01 (sample SAMN12344346, study PRJNA552823) | activated sludge metagenome | biome: Activated sludge suspended growth; feature: Nitrification reactor; material: Wastewater; isolation source: activated sludge from nitrification reactor of wastewater...
GGATCTCCTGGCGGCGCGCCTGGCCCACGAGGTGGCCGGCCTCGATCTCGCCCTCCAGGTGGAGGAGACCTGGTACCAGCTCCAGGCGGCCCTCGCGCTGGTGGCCGCCTCCCGCGCCTCGCTGGCGCAGGCGGAGGCCAGCCTGGAGGCGGCCGAGGCCCGGCGCCGCGCCGGGGCGGCCACCATCGCCGATGTGCTGCAGGCCCGCACCGCCCTCTCGCAGCTGCGCCTCGACGCCCAGCGGCTCGACGGCCAGGCGGCGACGCTGCGCGGGGCGCTGGCGTCGCTGGCCGGCCTGCCGCCCACCGCCGGGCTGGAGGTGGCGCCCCTGCCGGCCACGGTGCGGGCCGGCGCGGTGCTGCCGGAGGCCGAGCGGCTGCTGGAGGCCGCGGCCCGCGCCAACCCGGAGCTGGCCCGCGCCCGGGCCCTGGCCGGCGCCGCCGACGCCCGCGCCACCGCCGCGGCCCGCGCCGGCCTCCCCTCCCTCTCCCTCAACGCCGCCGCCGGCCGGAGCTGGCCGGTGGCCCCGCGCGCCGGCGCCAGCGACGCCTGGAGCGCCGGCCTGGTCCTCTCGGTGCCGCTCTTCGAGGGCGGCCGCACCGCCGCCGACGCCGCCGCGGCGCGCGAGGCGGCCCTGGCCGCCCAGGCCCGCGTCGAGCAGGCCTCCCGCCGCGTGGCCCTGGACGCCTGGACCAGCCTCCAGTCCCTGCGCACCTCCGGGCAGCGCGTCGAGACCTCGCGCGACCTCCTCGCCTCGGCCACCGCCGGGATGGAGGTGGCCGCCGCCCGCTACCGGGAAGGGGTCGGCTCGATCCTGGACCTCCTGAGCGCCCAGGCCGCGCTGGAGGGGGCGCGCGCCGAGGAGATCCTCTCCCGCGCCGACTGGCTGGTCTCGCTGGCCCGCCTGGCCCGCGCCACCGGCCGCGCCCTGCCCTCGCCCGACGGAGCCCTGCCATGACCCGCCTCGCCCTCCGCGCCAGCCCCCTGCCCGGCCTCCGCCTCGCCCTCGCCGCCGCCGCCGCGGTGGCCCTGGCCGCCTGCTCCAAGGCCGACCCCACCGCCGCCCGCGGCGGCCGCCCGGTGCCGGTGCGCCTCGCCGCCGCCGCCGAGAAGGAGGTGCCGGTGGAGGTCCGCGCCGTGGGGCGCCTGGTCTCGGCCGCCAGCGTGGCGGTGCGGGCCCAGGTCTCCGGCCAGCTCACCGCGGCCCGCTTCACCGAGGGGCAGGCGGTGCGCCAGGGCGAGGTGCTCTTCGAGATCGACCGGCGCCCCTCCGAGGCGGCCCTGGCCGAGGCCCGCGCCAACCTGGCCGGCGGCGAGGCCCGCGCCCGGAACGCCCGCGACGACGCCCGCCGGCTGGCCGAGCTGGCCGCCCGGGAGTTCGTGACGCGCCAGCAGGCCGAGGCGGCCGCCGCCAACGCCGCCGCGCTGGAGGCCGCCCTCGACGCCGCGCGGGCCGCCGTGCGGCGCGCCGAGCTGGACCTCGCCTGGTGCACCGTGCGCGCCCCCATCTCCGGCCGGACCGGCCGGGTGCTGGTGCAGCCGGGCAACCTGGTGGTGGCCGGCGCCGCCGAGCTGGTCACCATCGAGCAGGTGCGGCCGATCTTCGCCGGCTTCGCCATCCCGGCGCGCCACCTCCCGGCGCTGCGGGCCCGGGCCACGCCGGCCACCGTGCTGGTGCGCCCCGAGGGCGGCGCGCAGGACCTCCCGGCCACCGTGGCCTTCATCGACAACGCCGTGGACGCCGGCACCGGCACGGTGCTGCTCAAGGCCCGCCTGCCCAACCAGGACGAGGCGCTCTGGCCGGGCCAGGTGGTGGAGGTCCGGCTGCGGCTCGCCGACGGGGTCCGGTCGGTGGTGGTGCCCACCAGCGCGGTGGCCGCCGGCCAGCAGGGCGACTACGTCTGGGTGGTCCGGGACGGGGCCGCCGCGCTGCGCCCCATCACCACGGCCCAGGCCGGCGAGCAGGAGACGGTGGTGCAGGGCGGCCTCGCGGCGGGCGAGCAGGTGGTGACCGAGGGCCAGCTCCGGCTGGTGCCCGGCGCCCGGGTGGAGGCGCTGCCGGCCCCGGGCGGGGCCGGCCCGCCGGGCGGCGCCGGGGGCGGAGGGGCGAAGTGAACCTCTCGGCTCCCTTCATCCAGCGCCCCGTCGCCACCACGCTGCTGGTCCTCTCGGCGGTGGCCTTCGGCGCGCTGGCCTACCGGGCGCTGCCGGTGGCCGACCTGCCGGCCGTGGACTTCCCGACCATCTCGGTCTCGGCCTCGCTCCCCGGCGCCAGCCCGGAGACCATGGGATCCTCGGTGGCGACGCCGCTGGAGCGCCAGTTCAGCTCCATCGCCGGCCTCACCAACATGACCTCCCAGTCCGGCCAGGGGCAGACCTCCATCACCCTGGAGTTCGACCTGGCGCGGGACATCGACGGCGCCGCCCTCGACGTGCAGTCGGCCATCTCGGCGGCCAGCGGCCAGCTGCCGGCCGGCATGCCCTCGCCGCCCACCTTCCGCAAGGTCAACCCGGCCGACTCGCCCATCCTCTTCTTCGCCCTGACCTCGGCCTCGCTGCCCCTCTCCGAGCTCAACCGCCTGGGGCAGGACCTGGTGGCCCAGCGCATGACCACCGTGCCCGGGGTGGCCCAGGTGCAGGTCTTCGGCACGCAGAAGTACGCCGTGCGCATCCAGGTGGACCCGCGCAAGCTGGCCGCCCGCGGCATCGGCCTCGACGAGGTGGCCGCCGCGGTGCGGGCCCAGAACCCCAACCTCCCCACCGGCGTGCTGCAGGGGCGGGACCGCGCCTGGACGGTGGAGGCCACCGGCGGCCTGGCGGGGATCGAGCGGTTCCGCGACGCGGTGGTGGCGGTGCGCGGCGGCGCCCCGGTGCGCCTCGGCGACCTCGGCCAGGTGGTGGACGGCGTGGAGAACGACCGGACCGCCGCCTGGTTCGGCCGCGACGGGAAGTACCAGCGGGCCATCGTGCTGGCGGTGCAGAAGCAGCCCGGCACCAACACGGTGGGGGTGGCCGACGGCGTGATGGGGCTCCTGCCGGCGGTGGAGGCGCAGCTGCCGGCGGCGGCGCGCCTCTTCGTCATCTACGACCGCTCGGTCTCCATCCGCGAGTCGGTGGCCGACGTGCAGTGGACGCTGGGCCTGACCCTGGCCCTGGTGGTGCTGGTCATCTTCCTCTTCCTGCGCAACGTGCCGGCCACCGTCATCCCTTCGCTGGCCCTGCCGGTCTCGCTGGTGGGCACCTTCGCCGTCATGTGGGGGCTGGGCTACAGCCTCGACAACCTCTCCCTGATGGCGCTCACGCTGGCGGTCGGCTTCGTGGTGGACGACGCCATCGTCATGCTGGAGAACGTGGTCCGCCACCTGGAGATGGGCAAGCCGCCCCTCCAGGCCGCGCTGGACGGCTCGCGGGAGGTGGCCTTCACCATCGTCTCCATGACCATCTCGCTGGCGGCGGTCTTCCTGCCGGTGCTCTTCATGGGCGGCGTCATCGGCCGGCTCTTCCACGAGTTCGCCGTCACCATCGGCGCGGCCATCCTGGTCTCGGGCCTGGTCTCCCTGACGCTCACGCCCATGCTGTGCGCCCGCTTCCTCCGGCAGGCGCCCCACGCCCAGCGCCACGGGGCCCTCTGGCGGGCCACCGAGCGCGGCTTCGAGGCCACGCTGCGCGGCTACGACCGCGGGCTGCGCTGGTCCCTCGACCACCCGCGGAGCGTGGTGGCCTTCTCGGCGCTGGTGCTGGTGGCCATGGTCCCGCTCTTCCTGGCGGTGCCCAAGGGCTTCCTCCCCACCGAGGACACCGGCCGCCTCCAGCTCTTCACCGAGTCGGCGGAGGGGACCAGCTTCCCCGCCATGACCCGGGCCCACCAGGCGGCCGCCGACCTGGTCCTCAAGGAGCCCGAGGTCGAGCAGTTCATGTCCTCCATCGGCAACCGCGGCGTCACCGGCGTGACCCAGGGACAGCTCTTCCTCAAGCTGCGCGACCGGGCCTCGCGCCGCCACGTCACCGAGCTGGCCCCGGCGCTGCGCGCCACGCTCTCCGCGGTCCCCATGGTGCGCGTGGTGCCGGTCATCCCGCCCCCCATCAACCTGGGCGGCGGCGGCCGCACCTCCTACCAGGTGACGCTGGTGGACGCCGACACCGCCTCGCTCTACCGCTCGGTGCCGGCCTTCGAGAAGCTGGTGCGCGAGCTGCCCGAGGTGCAGGACGTCTCCTCCGACCTGCGCCTCGCCAACCCGCGCCTCACCGTGGAGATCGACCGCGAGCGGGCGGCCCTCCTCGGCGTCTCGCCGCTGGCCATCGAGGACGCCCTGGCCAGCGCCTACGGCTCGCGGCAGATCTCCAGCCTCTTCGCCCCCGAGGACCAGTACCAGGTGATCCTGGAGACCACGCCCGAGACCCGCGCCGACGCGGCGGCCCTGGCGCTGCTCCAGGTCCGCTCGGCGGCCGGCGCGCTGGTGCCCCTCGAGGCGGTGGCCCGCGTCGCCCCGGGCGTGGGGCCGCTCACCGTGGTGCACGCCGGGCAGATGCCGGCCGTCAACATCGGCTTCAACCTGCGGCCGGGGCGATCCCTGGGCGACGCGGTGGCGGCCATCGAGCGCACCGCCACCCAGGCCCTGCCCTCCACGGTGGCGCTCCGCTTCCAGGGGACGGCCCAGGCCTTCCGCGACTCGCTGGCCGGCCTCGGCGTGCTGCTGCTGGTCTCGGTGCTGGTGATCTACGTGGTGCTGGGCGTGCTCTACGAGAGCTTCGCCCACCCGGTCACCATCCTCACCGCCCTCCCCTTCGCCGGCTTCGGCGCCCTGGTGACGCTGCTGGCCTTCCGCGCCGAGCTCTCGGTCTACGCCTTCGTGGGCGTCATCATGCTGGTGGGGCTGGTGAAGAAGAACGGCATCATGATGGTGGACTTCGCGGTGGAGGCGCAGCGGGCCGGCAAGGGGGCGCGGGAGGCCATCCACGAGGCCTCGCTGGTGCGCTTCCGCCCCATCATGATGACCACCATGGCGGCGCTGCTGGGCACCCTGCCGCTGGCCTTCGGGCTGGGCGCCGGCGGCGAGTCGCGCCAGCCCCTGGGTCTGGCGGTGGTGGGCGGCCTGGTCTTCTCCCAGTTCCTCACCCTCTACGTGACGCCGGTCTTCTACGTCCTCATCGACCGGCCCCGCCCCCGCGCCGCGCCGTGACGAAGCGGTGACGGGCCACGCCCGGGTGATGCTGCCCGTGGCACGCGGCGCAAAACCACTTCCCTGCCGCCCGGCCCCGGGCCACCATGCCGCCTCCGGAGGGTTCCGCCCCATGCTGACGCAGAAGTTCCTCGAGCTGTTCAACCTCGGCTCCGAGTGGGTCACCTGGCTGCTCCTGGGCGTGTCGGTGCTCGGGACGGCGGTGGCCATCGACCGCGCCCTGCTGCTCGTCCGCACGCGGGAGGGGTTCCCGGCGCTGCGCGCCGCGCTGGCCGGGGCGCTGGGGCGGGGCGACCTGGCGCAGGCCCTCTCGCTGGTGCAGGGTGACACGCTGGCGCGCAACGTGCTGCGCGCCGGGCTCACGCTGGCGGCCGGCGGCGAGCGGCGCAGCGAGCCGGTGGAGCAGGCCATGCTCGGCGCCCTGGCGGCCCAGCGGGCGCGCTACGAGGCGCGCCTCTCCTCCCTGGTGACCATCGGCAACGTGGCCCCCCTCCTCGGCCTCCTCGGCACGGTCATCGGGATCGTCCAGGCCTTCCTGCAGCTGGGCCGCCTCGGCACGGTGCAGGCCGCCAGCAACACGGTGGTGATGAGCGCCATCGGCGAGGCGCTGGTGACCACCGGCGTGGGCATCGGGGCGGCGGTCCCGGCGGTGGTCATCTACAACTGGCTCCGCGCCGCGGTGACCATCCGCGTGCGCCAGTCGGAGGCGCTGCAGCGAGAGCTGATCGCGGCCCTCCCCGGCCTGGCCGGCCGCGCCGGCGCGGGGGGCTGACCGTGTCCGCCTCCTACGACCAGGGCGAGGGCGACGAGCTCATCGGCGGGGTCAACACCACGCCGCTCGTCGACGTCTGCCTCACGCTGCTCATCGTCTTCATCGTCACCGCCTCCTTCGTGGTGGACCGCTCCATGCCGGTGCAGCTGCCCAAGGCGGCCAGCGCCGAGACCTCCCCGCCCTCGCTGCTGACCATCGCCATCACGGCCTCGGGCGAGCTCTTCATCAACGGGGCCCCGGGCTCGCTGGAGGGGATCCCGGCGGCCGTCGAGGCGGCCCGCACCCGGGTGGCCGGGGGCGGCGGCCTGGCGGCCTTCGTGTCGGCCGACGTGGCCGCGCCGTATGGGACCTTCGCCGCCGCGGTGGACCGGCTGCGGCTCACCGGCGTCACCGAGATCGCGCTCGACACCCAGCCGCCCTCCCCGTGAACGACACGCGCACCCCGTTCTGGCCGCCGCTGGCCGCCGCCGCCGCCCTGCACGCGGCGGTGCTGGCCTGGCTCTGGGTGCGCCCGCCGGTCCCGCCCGCGCCGCCGCCGCGGCGCCCCACCACCGTGAAGCTGGTGACCCGGCCCCCGCCGCCGGCCCCGGCGCCGAAGCCGGCGGCCGAGCCGCCCCGCCCCGCGGCGCCGCCGCCGGAAGTCGCCGCCAGGGCCGCCACCCCGGCGCCGCCCCGCCCCACCGCGCCGGCCCCCGCGCCGGTCACGCCGCCTCCTCCGGGGCCGCCCCCGCAGCCGCGCCGCTTCGCCGTCTCCATGGGCGCCGTGGTGCCGGGCGGCGCCGGCGGCGTGGCCGTCCCGGTCACCGAGGGGGCCACGGCGGCGCGCGGCAACCCGAACGCCCCGGCCTCCGCCCCGGTGGGCGACAACACCGCCTTCGCCACCCGCGGCCCGGCCACCGGGCCGGTGGACGCCGTGGACGTGGAGGTGGCCGCGCGCCTCCTCCGCGGCCCCTCCGCCGAGCAGCTGCGCGCCCGCTACCCCGAGGCCGCCCGCCAGGCCCGGCTGGAGGCCGACGTCCGCCTGGAGCTGGTGGTGGACGAGGCCGGCCGCGTGGCCCAGGCCCGGGTGCTGTCGCCGGCCGGCAACGGGTTCGACGAGGCCGCGGTGGAGCTGGCCCGCCAGCTCGCCTTCTCCCCCGCCACCCGCGGCGGCCGCCCGCTGGCGGTGCGGACCCCCTGGACCTTCAAGTTCCGACTGGACGAGTGAGCGCATGACCCTGCGATCGACCCCGCCCCTCCTCGCCCTCGGCCTCGCCCTGGCCCTCGCGAGCACCGCCCGGGCCCAGGCCCCGAGTCCCAGTCCCAGTCCCAGTCCCAGCCCGAGCCCGAGCCCGACCTCGCCCCCCGACGCGGCCGAGCCCGTCCTGGCCACCCCCCCCGTCCTCCGCGAGCTCATCCCCGCCGACCTCCCCCCCGGCACCGCCTTCCCCGCCCCCTCCGTCGAGGTCCTCCTCGGCATCGACGTGGACGCCGCCGGCGCCGTGGAGGCCGTCCGCGTCGAGCAGGGGGCCGGCGAGCCCTTCGACGGCGCGGCCCTGGCCGCCGCGCGCCGCTTCCGGTTCGAGCCGGGCCGCCTCACCACCGGCGAGCCGGTGCCGGTGACCATCACCTTCAAGCTCACCATCTCCGCGCCGCCCCCGCCGGCCCCCGCCGAGGCCACGCCGCCGCCCCCCGCGCCGGTGCGCTTCGCCGGGCGGCTGGTGGAGCGGGGCACGCGCCGGCCCCTGGCCGGGGTGGCGGTGGCGGCCCGCGCCGGGGACCTCTCCGTGAAGGGCACCACCGACGCCGACGGCCGCTTCGCCCTCGCGGTGCCGGCCACCGCGTTCTCGGTGGTGGCGGCGCCGCCCGGGCACCAGCGGCTGGAGGCGCCGGTGGCGGCGCAGCCGGGCGAGGAGCGCGACGAGACCTTCTACCTGGAGGCCACCGGCGCCGGGAACGAGACGGTGGTGCGCGCCAGCCCGCCGCGCCGCGAGGTCACCCGGCAGGTCATCCCGGCCGAGGAGGTGGCCAAGGTGCCCGGCTCGCAGGGCGACACCGTCAAGGCGGTGCTCAACCTGCCGGGCGCCGCCCGCACCGCCTTCGGCGGCGCCGTCATCCTCCGCGGCTCGTCGCCGGGCGACAGCCGCTTCTTCGTGGAGGGGCAGGAGATCCCGCTGCTCTACCACTTCGGCGGGCTGCGCAGCACCATCAACCCCCGCTTCCTGGAGGCGGTGGAGTTCTACCCGGGCAACTTCGCCATCGACTACGGCCGGGCCACCGGCGGCGTCATCGAGGTGCGCCTGCGCGACCCGGCCAAGGACATGGTGCGCGGCGACGCCACCTTCTCGCTCTACGACTTCGGCGCCTCGGTGGAGGGGCCGCTCGGCGGCGGCTGGTCGGGCGGCGCCGCCTTCCACCGCTCCTGGATCGACACCCTGCTGCCGCTGGTGATCCCCTCGGACGCCAACCTCTCCTTCGACACCGCGCCCCGCTACTACGACTACCAGTTCATCGCCGCCCGGGAGCTGTGGGGCCAGAAGCTGCGCCTGGCCTGGTACGGCTCGATGGACAAGGTGGTGGTGATCCTCAAGCGGCCCAGCGACGACCCCAAGATCGCCGGGCGGCTGGCGGCGCGGACCATGTTCCACGCGCTCCAGGCCCGCCTGGCCGGCGAGGTCCGCCCCGGGCTGCGCCAGGACACCTCGGTGCAGGTCACCCTGCAGGAGTTCCGCACCCAGTTCGGCCCGGAGTTCTTCTTCGACCTCACCGGCGTGGCGCTGGCGCTGCGGAGCACCTGGACCCTCGACCTGGCGCCGGGGCTCCAGGCCCGCGCCGGCCTCGACTCCGACGTCACCGACGCCACCCTCGACCTCAACGTGCCGCAGGCCCCCAAGGAGGGCGAGGTGCAGACGCCGATCTCCACCTCCCCCACCATCGGCCTCAAGAAGAGCACCAGCCAGCGCCAGCCCGGGGCCTTCGCCGAGCTGCGCTGGGAGCCGGGCTGGGGGCTGGCGCTGCTGCCGGCGGTGCGGACCGACTACTACAGCCAGCTGGCCCGCTGGACGGTGGACCCGCGCCTGGCGGTGCGCTGGGAGGCGCGGCCGGGCACCGCCCTCAAGGCCGGCGTGGGGCTCTTCCAGCAGCCGCCCGGGCCCGACGAGAGCGACGAGACCACCGGCAACCCGGACCTCCTGGCGCCGCGGGCGGTGCACACCTCGGTGGGCGTGGAGCAGCGCCTCCTCGACGGGCTGGACGCCGACGTGACCGCCTTCCACAAGCGGCTCTCCCGCCTGGTGGTGCGCAACCCGGCCAGCAGCTTCGACCCCGCCGCCCCCAAGTTCCTCTCCGAGGGGACCGGCCGGGTCTACGGGCTGGAGGTGCTGGTGCGGGCCAGGCTGGGGGAGCGGTTCTTCGGCTGGCTCGCCTACACCTGGCAGCGCGCCCTCCGCCGCGACTTCCCCGACCGGCCGGAGCGCCGCTTCGACTTCGACCAGCCCCACCTCCTCACCGCCCTCTCCACCTGGACCTTCAACCCGCGCTGGTCGGTGGGGGCCCGCTTCCGGCTGGTCTCGGGCAACCCGGACACGCCGGTCACCGGGTCGGTCCTGGACGCCGGCAGCGGCACCTTCGTGCCGGTGTACGGCGCCGTCAACACGGCGCGCCTCCCCACCTTCTGGCAGCTCGACCTGCGCGCCGACCGGACCTGGACCTTCCAGACCTGGAAGCTGGGGCTCTACCTCGACGTCCAGAACGCCACCAACCGGGGCAACGTCGAGGGCTGGACCTACAGCTACGACTACGCCCGCCGCACCCCCGCCACCGGGCTGCCCATCCTGCCGATCCTCGGTCTCAACGCGGAGTGGTGACCATGCGCACCGCCAACCCCCGCCTCGCCCCGCTGGCCCTCGCGCTGGCCGCCGCCGCCGGCCTGGCCGGCTGCGCCGAGGAGTTCCCCCCGGGCTCGGTGATCCAGGACCAGCGCCTCCTCGCGCTCCTCGCCGACCCGCCCGAGCTGGACGGCCGCGATCCGGCGGTGAGCGTGCGCGTGGCCGCCGTCGAGGCCGCGCCGCCCGGCTTCGCTGCCCCGGCCGGCCTGGTCCGGGCCTGGTCCTTCTGCCCGTTCACGCTGGGCGCCGCCACCGCCTACCGCTGCGCCGTGCCGCAGTGCGAGGTGGACCTCCCGGCCGACCCGGACGGCGCCGTCACCGTGAGGCCGGTGGAGCTGGCGGCGGCCTGCCTGGCCGGCGCCGGGCCGCTGCCGCCCGACCTGTCCGGCGGGGCGCTCCCGGAGACCGTGGAGGTGGTGGTGCGCCACCGGCTGCTGGTCCCGGTCGCGGGCGGCCCGCCCACCGTGCTCCGCGAGGCGGTGCAGCGCATCCCGGTCTGGACGGTGGCGCCGACGCGGGCGCTCAACGGCGCGCCGCGCTTCGCGGCCGTGCCGCTCGCCTTCTCGACGGCGCAGGGCGGCGAGGCGCCGGCGGTGCCGTGCGCCGACCCGGCGGCGCCGGGCACCGCGGCCTGCCCCCGCGCCGGCACGCTGCCGCGCGGCGGCCGGGTGACGGTGGAGGCGGCGGTGACGCCGGACTCCTTCGAGACCTACGCGGTGGGCGAGCGGACCGCCACCGAGGCGCTGACCGTCTCCTTCTTCACCTCCGCCGGCCGCTTCACCCAGGAGCGCGGCGGGCCCTCGCCCGCCACGCCCACCACCGCCACCGAGCTGAAGCACGAGAAGATCGACGGGGACCCGCGCTGGGTGCTGGTCTGGGCGGTGCTGCGCGACCTGCGCGGCGGCGAGGCCGCGGCGGGCCCCTACCTGCTCGAGGTGGTGGCCCCGGCCCCCTGACCGCGGCCTACCAGCCGCACTGGCGCCCGGCGTTCTCCTTCTTCAGCCAGGCGCGCAGCGGGGCGAAGTAGGCCAGGAGCGCCGAGGCGTCGGCGCGGGAGCGGCCCGTCAGCGCCGCGTAGGCCTCCGGCCAGGGGCGCGACAGGCCCAGCTTCAGCATGGCGTCGAGCTTCGCCCCGGCCGCCTTCGACCCGTAGACCGAGCACTGGTGCAGCGGCCCCTTCCAGCCGGCGGCGTCGCAGAGCGCCTGGTGGAACTGGAACTGGTAGAGGTGGGCCAGGAAGTAGCGCGTGTAGGGCACGTTGGCCGGGATGTGGTACTTGGCGCCCGGATCGAAGTCGGCCTCGCTGCGCCCCACCGGCGGCGCCACGCCCTGGTACTTCCGCCGCAGGTCCCACCAGGCCTGGTTGTAGCGCTCCGGCGGCACCTTGCCGCTGAAGACGTCCCAGCGCCACTGGTCGATGAGCTTGCCGAAGGGCAGGAAGGCCACCTTGGCCAGGGCCAGCTTGAGCTGCACGTCGATGACCCCCTTCTCGTCGGCCGGCACCTGCTCGATGAGCCCGGCCTGCTTCAGGTAGCCCGGGGTGATGGAGAGGGCGATGGCGTCGCCGATGGCCTCGTGGAAGCCGTCGTTGGCGCCGTTCTGCAGCAGCACCGGCAGGCCGGCGTAGGCGCGCTGGTAGTAGTTGTGGCCGAGCTCGTGGTGGATGGTGACCAGGTCCTCCTCGGTCGGCTTGATGCACATCTTGATGCGCAGGTCGGCGTCGAAGGTCACGTCCCAGGCGCTGGCGTGGCAGACCACCTCGCGGTCGCGCGGCTTCACGAGCTGCGAGCGCGCCCAGAAGGTCGCGGGCAGCGGGGCGAAGCCGAGGGACGAGAAGAAGCCCTCGCCGAGCCGCACCATCCGCTCCGGCGTCCACTGCTGGGCGCGGAGGGCCGCGTCGACGTCGAGGGACGGCTGGCCCGGGAAGGGCTCGACGTCCTGGTAGAGGTTCTCCCAGCTCTGCGCCCACATGTTGCCGAGGAGGTGGGCCGGGATGGGGGCGTGGTCGGGGACGCGGGCCTTGCCGTACTTCTGCTGCAGCCGGCCGCGGACGTAGCAGTGGAGCTGGTCGTAGAAGGGCTTCACCTCGCCCCAGAGCCGGTCGGTGTCGGCCTCGAAGGCCTCGGCGGGCATGTCGTAGCCGGCGCGCCACAGGTCGCCGGTGTCCTTCCAGCCCATGCCGCGCGCCCCCTCGTTGGAGAGCTCGACCAGGCGGGCGTAGAGCGGGCGCATCTCGCGAGAGATCGAGTGCCAGCCGGCCCAGGCGTCGAGGAGCTCGTCCCAGGCGCGGGACTTCGCCAGCACCTCCTCCAGCTGGCCGAGGTCGCGGCAGGGGGCCTTCCCGTCGGCGCCGCACCACTTCCCCTTGCCGTAGAGGCTGTCCAGCCTGGCCGAGAGGGCCGCCAGCTCGGCCTGCTTCCCCGGGTCGGCCGGCGGGATGACCGGCGCGCCGCCGGGCAGCACCGAGGGGTTGCGCAGCAGCAGGAGCTGGCGGGCCACCAGCGGGTCGAGGCCGGGGGCCTTCGGGTCGAAGCGGAGCGACTGGCGCATCAGCCGCTCCAGCGCCGCCATGGCGTCGGCGTTCTGCTCGGCGGCCAGCCACTCGGTGTCGTCGGTGATGTTCGTCTGGCGGACCCAGTCGGCCACCGAGAAGCGGACCCAGGCCTTCTTGAGCTCGGCGTTGGCGCCGTCGATGAAGGCGGCGGCCTCCGCGGGCGTGGCCGGGGGCTGGGCGGACGTGGACGGGGCCGGTGCCGCGGCCAGGGCCGCGGCCAGCAGGAGTGCGCTGGTCATGTGGTTCTCGCTGGGAAGGTGAGGCGGAGGATCAGGCGCCGCGCCGGTCGTTGGCGAAGGAGTTGGCGTGGTCGCGCGGCTCCTCCTCGACGCGGAAGAGCGAGCACTTCTCGCAGGACCAGCTGTCCCAGTCGCTCTTCACGGCGACGTCGAGGCAGCTGTCGTAGTGGAAGCAGTACAGGTTGCGGTGGCCGGAGACGACCGTCTCGGACCGGATCAGCTGGGAGAGCGGCGAGGGGTTCGGAAGGAAGGTCACGGATGCTCCCAGGCGACGGCTCGAAAACGGGCGCTTTGGATCGCGCGGTGGCCAGAAACTGCCGCTGACCGAGCCTCGAATGAATACCCCGATCGAGGGATAGCAGCCAGGTACCTGGAGTAACAGGGTTATTGACCATTTCGCGGCAAGGCATGTACGCGTTCGGTCATGGGAGACTTGATCTGTCCAGCTTGTGACCTGATCTCGGGCAAGCGCCCCGTGCCGGGCGGGATCGTCTGGCGCGGCGGCGGCTTCGCCCTCCACGCCCTCGACGGCGCCTCGCCGCTGGCCGGCTGGCTGGTGCTCACCGCCGAGCGCCACTGCCGCGCCTGGTACGACGTCGATGACGAGGCCGCTGCCGTCCTCGGGCCGGTGGCGCGGCGGGTCATGCAGGCGCAGCGCGAGGTGCTGGGGGCGGAGCACGTCTACGCCTTCGCCATCGGCGACGTGCTGCACCACTTCCACGTGCACCTGGTGCCGCGGTACGCCGACACGCCGGCGAGACTGAGGGGGCGGGGGTGCTTCGAGGGGGCGGCGGAGGACATGCTGCCGGAGGCACAGCTGGCGGAGGCGGCGAGGCTGGTGGGGGAGGCGATGGGGAGGTAGGGGCTCGGGCTCGAGGTCGGGGAGAAGATCGCCTCAGCGCCCCAGGTGCCCGGCCAGCAGCCCTTCGAAGCCGTCCTGGAAGCTCGGGTACTTCAGCGTGACCCCGAGCTCCGACCGCGTCCGCTCGGACAGGATCCGCCGGTTGGGCCCCGGGGGACCCGGCGCGTCCCGGCGCGTGGGCTCGATCCCCAGCCGCTCCGCCATCCAGGTGACCACCTCGCGCCGCCGCGGGGGGTGGGCGTCGCTGCCGTGGTAGGTGGCGCCGTTGGCGCCGCGCTCCAGGGCGGCCGTCACGAAGGCCACCGCGTCCTCCAGGTGGCACCAGTTCATCCAGGCGTCGTCGCCCGGCCCGAGGGCCATGGCGCCGGCGCGGACGCGATCGAGGGCGCCGCTGCGGCCGGGGCCATAGAGGCCGGAGAGGCGCAGCAGGCGGCCGCCGGCGCCGAGCACCAGCCGCTCGGCCTCCACCAGCACCTGCGCCGTGGGGCTGGCCGGCGCCGGGGGTGTCCGCTCGTCCACGTCGGCGCCGTCGCGCTGGCCGAAGACGCCGGTGGAGCCGGTGTAGACCACCGGCACGCCGCCCAGGCGGCGCGCCGCCGAGAGGAGCGCCACCGTGGAGGTCACGTAGGCCGCCCGGTAGGCCTCGGCGCTGTCGAGCCCCGAGGACTGGCAGGCCACGATGGCGTCCACCTCCGGGATGGCCCCGGCCGCGTCGGCCGTGGCGAGGTCGAGGGCCAGGGGCTCCACGCCCCAGGCCGCCAGCGCCGCCGCCCGCGCCGGATCGCGGCGGATGCCGGTCACCCGGTCGCCGCGCGCCACCAGCGACCTCGCCAGCGCCGTCCCCAGCCAGCCACAGCCGGCCACCAGCACGTGCATCGCGCGCTCCTCCTTCCCCTGCCCTACCCGTGCACCGCCCGCCCGTACTCCCGCATCCAGCGCTGCTCCTCGTCGCCGAGCGGCCCCTGCTCCAGCGCCGCCAGGTTCTCGCGCAGCTCCGAGACGGTCTTCGGGCCGGTCAGCACCACGTCCACGTGGGGCGAGGAGAGGCAGAAGCGGTAGCAGTCGCCGGCCGTCATGGGCGGCCCCGTCCAGCCCTTCGGCGCCGTGAGCAGCTTGCGCCAGGAGGTGGCGGTGTAGGCCACCACCGCCGGGTGGCGCTTCTCCAGGCGCGGGAAGACGTCCTGCTCGGCGCCCGGGTGGGCGGCGTTGTAGCGGATCATGAGGAGGTCCAGGGGCGAGTCCTCGGCAAGCCGCCCGGCCCGCGGGCGGTCGTGGATGGAGACCCCCAGCCCCCGCACCAGCCCGGCCTCGCGGAGCCGGATCATCTCCTCCTGCATCCGCTCCGAGTAGCGCGACATCTTGCCGAGCCAGTAGAGCTGCAGCACGTCGAGGTAGTCGGTGTCGAGGATGAGGCGCGCCCGCTCCACGTACTTGCCGAGCTGCCCCGGGAAGTAGGCCAGCGTCGGCCCGCCCGCCACCACGTAGCCCTCGCGGTCCTTCTTGAGGGCCCGCTGCAGCGGCCGCGTCATCCGCGAGGCGCGGGGGTTCCAGAAGACGTAGCGGCAGCGGGTGAGCCCCTCCTCGATGCCCGCCTCGTCGATGCCGAAGCTGGGGGCCAGGCCGAGCCGGAAGAGCCGGGTCTTCCCCAGCGCCGGCACGTCGCGGTGGAGGAAGGCGTCCTGGGCCATGGCCTAGCCCTGGCCGAAGGCGGCCGACACCATGGCCCGGGCCTCCTCGAGGATGCGCTGCAGGTGGGCCTCGTCGCGGAAGGACTCCGCGTAGATCTTGTAGACGTCCTCGGTGCCGGAGGGGCGCGCCGCGAACCAGCCGTCGGCGGCGGTGACCTTGAGGCCGCCGATGCCGGCGCCGTTGCCCGGCGCGGCGGTGAGCTTGGCGGTGATGGGCTGGCCGGCCAGCGTCGAGGCCGTGACCGCCGCGGGCGAGAGCTTCTTCAGGATGGCCTTCTGCGCCGGGGTGGCCGGCGCGTCGACGCGGGCGTAGCGCGGCGCGCCCAGGTCGGCGGAGAGGGCCCGGTAGAGCTCGCCGGGGTCCTTGCCGGTGCGGGCGCGCATCTCGGCCGCCAGCAGGTCCATGACGATGCCGTCCTTGTCGGTGGTCCAGGTGGTGCCGTCGCGGCGCAGGAAGGAGGCGCCGGCGCTCTCCTCGCCGCCGAAGCCGATGGTGCCGGTGCGCAGCCCCTCCACGAACCACTTGAAGCCCACCGGCACCTCCACCAGCCGCCGCCCGAGCCGCGCCGCCACGCGGTCGATGAGGGCCGAGGAGACCAGCGTCTTGCCCACCCCGGCCGCCGCCGGCCAGCCCGGCCGGTTGCGGAACAGGTAGTCGATGGAGACGGCCAGGTAGTGGTTGGGGTTGAGCAGGCCCGAGGAGGGGGTGACGATGCCGTGGCGGTCGGAGTCGGCGTCGTTGCCGAAGGCCAGGTCGAACCGGTCCTTCATGACCACCAGGTTGGCCATGGCGAAGGGCGACGAGCAGTCCATGCGGATCTTGCCGTCGTGGTCGAGGGGCATGAAGCCGAAGGTCGGGTCGACCACCGGGTTGGTGACGGTGATGTCGAGCTTCAGCAGGTCGGCGATGACCGGCCAGTAGTGGGCGTTGGAGCCGCCCAGCGGGTCGACGCCGAGCCGGAGCTTCCCGCCGCGGAGCACGTCGAGATCGATGGCGCTGGCGAGATCGAGGACGTAGGGGCGGACGTAGTCGCGCTCGTGGGTGGTGGCGGCGCGCCGGGCCTGGTCGTAGCCGATGCGCCTCACCCCGGCGTTGCCGCCGGCCATCAGCTCGTTGGCCCGCTTCTCCATCCAGCCGGTCACGTCGGTGTCGGCCGGGCCGCCGTCGGGCGGGTTGTACTTGATGCCGCCGTCCTCCGGCGGGTTGTGGCTCGGCGTGATGACGATGCCGTCGGCCAGGCCGGTGGTGCGCCCCTGGTTGTAGGTGAGGATGGCGTGGGAGATGACCGGCGTGGGCACCGGCGCGCCGCCCTGCGAGACGATCACCTGCACGCCGTTGGCGGCCAGCACCTCCAGCGTGGTCCGCTCGGCGGGGGCCGAGAGGGCGTGGGTGTCCGAGCCGAGGAAGAGCGGGCCGTCGATCCCCTTGCCGGCGCGCCACTCCGCCACCGCCTGGGCCACCGCCAGGATGTGGGCCTCGTTGAAGGAGCGCTTGAGCGAGGTGCCGCGGTGGCCGGAGGTGCCGAAGGCGACGCGCTGCGCCGGGTCGGCCGGATCCGGCCGCTCGGCCTGGTAGCGCCGGAGCAGGTCGGCGACGTCGACGAGGAGGTCCTTGGGGGCGGGCTTGCCGGCGAGGGGATGGGCCATGGGCAGGAGTCTATCCCGCTGGCGCGAGCGCGCAGGCGGCTTGCCGGGGTACCATCCGAGGGATGCGCGCGGCGCTCGCCATCCTGGCCTTGCTGGCCTCGTCGCCGACCGGCGGTGGGAGCGCGGCCCCCTCACCCCGACCCTC
>WBZM01002230.1_pt1 | contig 16923 bp, 13 predicted proteins | sample 5204271 | NCBI WGS metagenome assembly WBZM01 (sample SAMN12344346, study PRJNA552823) | activated sludge metagenome | biome: Activated sludge suspended growth; feature: Nitrification reactor; material: Wastewater; isolation source: activated sludge from nitrification reactor of wastewater...
GTCTTCGCCCATGTCGCGTTCCAGCCGCAGAATGTCGCTCTCGCCTACTGGAGCGATCCGATCATCCTCGAATTCGCGCTCGGCATGGGCGTCGCGCTCGCCCATCGCGGCGGCGTCCGACTGTCGGCCATCGCAGCGCTCGCGCTCGCCATTCCCGCGCTCGCCGTGCTCGCCTACGACCCCATGCGCTCGGCCGGCGAAGGCTTCGACGCGCTCGATCCCAACGGCTTCCTGCGGTTGTTTTCGTGGGGCGCGCCGATGGCCGCGCTCTTCGCCGCGATCGTGCTTGGCGCGCAAGCGCAGGGAGCGAGCCTGGCCACGCGGATGGCCGCCGCCGTCGGCGACGCCTCCTACGCGCTCTACCTCTTTCATCCGCTGGCGATCATCGTTCTGCGCAAGGCCTGGCTCGCCGGCCATCTCGATCGTTTCGGCTTCTGGCCCCTGGTCATCGCCGCGACATTCGCCTCGATTGCGCTCGCGCTCGCCATCTACCGCTGGATCGAAAAGCCGCTGACGGCGGTGGCGCAGGGCTGGCTCGTGCGGCGTCCCGCGGAGCGCGCGGGCGCGGCGATCGCGCGTCCCTGACAGGGGCTGGCCTGTAGCCCGACACAGGCTAGATTTGGATCTTCGTCCCGCAGGAGCCCGTCATGATCGTCACCGTCTTCCGCTCGCGCCTGAAACCCGACGCACGCGCGGACTACGATCCGATGGCGGCGCGCATGAGCGAGCTGGCGCGCGCCATGCCGGGCTACGTTTCGCACAAGGTGTTCACGGCCGACGACGGCGAGCGCGTCACCATCGTCGAATTCGCCGACATGGAGAGCCACCGCGCCTGGGGCGAACATGCCGAGCATCGCGCCGCGCAGCGCCAGGGCCGCGCGGAATTCTACAGCGAGTACAAGCTGCAGGTCTGCGAGGTAAAGCGCGAGTCGCGCAAGACGCCGGAGTGAGGCGGCGGCGTCATAGAAATGGATTGACGATCCGCGTCGCGCCTACGGTCATCCCGTGCGCCATGTCTTCCGAATAGAGCGTGTCGCAGCCCAGCGCCTGCGCGGCGGCGACGATGGCGGCGTCCCAGTAGGACAGGCGATGTCGGGCCCGGATGTCGAGGGCTGACAGAATCAACGCTCCTGTCGCTTCCTGAAACCGGAACCGCATGAAGCCTCGAACAAGCGCCAGCGCATCGTCATGCGCAATGGCGCCGGGTTTCTTTGACCGGGTCGCCTGCCAGTAGAACTCTTGGATGACCTGAGCGGAAAGCGCGCAATGCACGTTACGCAGAATCTCTATTGATCGTTCGCGCTTCGTCTTTTCATCCGGCGCGTCGCTGATCGAGTAAAGCAGGATATTCGTGTCGACGAAGCTGCTGTCTCTCAACGGCGACGCTCGTAAAGCTCGTCACGCGCAAGGCGGTCGCCGGCGGAGAAACCGACGATCTTGGCGCGCGTCTCTTCCTCCAGCCTTTGCAGCCGCTCGAACTCGCTCTCGCTCGCCGCAAGGCCTGTCAGGTAAGACTTCACCAGAGCGGACACGGATGTGTCCATCTCGGCCGCCTTCACGCGCGCACGGCGATAGGTCTCGTCGTCCACGGAAACTGTGATATTTTTCATTTCTTCACAGTATCACAGAAACTGTGAAGATCAATTCGGCTTCGGCCCCCGCTTGACCTCGACCTTGATCGTGCCGTCGCCGCCCGGTCCGATATTGATCCGGTCCTGCGGCCCCAATTCGCCGAGCTGTTTGTCCTCGTCGGGCAGGACCAGCGTCGCCGCCTTGTTGACGAACACCAGCGTTCCCCGCGCTCGCGGCAGGCCTTCCGACGACCAGCGCTTGATCTGGCTGTAATAGGGCTCGCGCTTCCACGCGTCCGGACTGCCGGGATCGACCTGAAACATCAGGTACCCCGAGGTCGGATCGATGGTGAACACGAATTTGGCGATGTCGGGCCGCCATTCCTCGTTCAGCCAGTCGAGCGTGATCCAGTTGCAAAAGAATGTGCGGCAGAAATCCGGCCGGCTGTTCCAGATCCCGCAGCCCTTGCCGGGCTCGCAATGCTTGCACCAGGCGCCCACCGGGCTTTCGGTCGCAGGTATCCCATAGACCTTGCAGCACAATGTGCAGGTTCCGCATGTGCGTTTGAAGGTCGGCCCGCTTTGGGCGGCGCCCTGCCCCGACATTTGCCCTGTCATGACGACTCCTATCCGCGGTCGCGCATCAGGCGCCCCTTTTCGCGCGCCCAATCGCGTTTCTTCTCGGTTTCGCGCTTGTCGTGCAACTGCTTGCCGCGCGCGACGGCGATCTCGATCTTCGCCCGCCCGCGATCGTTGAAATAGACGCGCAGCGGCACCAGCGTCATGCCCTCGCGCTGCACCGCCTGCGACAGCTTCGCAATCTCCCGCTGCTTCAGCAGCAGTTTGCGCGGGCGCTTCGGTTCGTGATTGAAGCGATTGCCGCCGCCGTATTCGGGGATGGTGGCGTTGACCAGCCACATCTCGCCGTTGCGATCGACGCTGGCGTAGCTCTCCGCGATCGTCGCCTTGCCCGTGCGCAGCGACTTGACCTCGGTGCCTGTCAGGACGAGCCCGGCCTCGATCTTGTCGCCGATCTCGTAATTGTACCGCGCCTTGCGGTTGTCCGAGGCGACCTTGAAATTGGATTTGGGTTTTTCGGCCAAGGCGGCATTCCAGATCGAATGTCATGCCCGCGCAGGCGGGCATCCAGAAGCCGCGCCGGCTGGATTCCCGCTTTCGCGGGAATGACAGGCGGAATCAGGCGTTCAGCACGCCCGCATGGACCATCGCTTCGCGAATGGCCTTCTTCGTCGGCTCCGTCGAGGGCACGAGCGGCAGCCGCACCTCCTCGCCGACGCGGCCCAAGAAGCTCAGACCGGTCTTCGCGCCGGTCACGCCGGCTTCCAGGAAGGTCGCGGCGTGCAATGGAACGAGCCGGTCCTGGATCTTCAGCGCCTCGTCGTACCTGCCGGCGAAGCAGGCTTCCATCAGCTCGGCGGTCGGCTTCGGCGCGACGTTCGCCACTACGGAAATGCAGCCGTGCGCGCCCGCCGCCATGCAGGACAGCGCGGTGATGTCGTCGCCCGACATCTGGATGAACTCCGGCCCCATCGCCTGACGCTGCAGCGAGATGCGGCCGATATTGCCGGTCGCGTCCTTCACGCCGACGACGTTCTTCAGCTCGTAGCAGCGCTTCATCGTGTCGACGCTCATGTCGATCACCGAACGCGGCGGGATGTTGTAGATGACGATCGGGATGCCGATGGCGGCGTCGATCGCCTTGAAGTGCTGGTAGAGCCCTTCCTGGTTCGGCTTGTTGTAATAGGGTGTCACGATCAGCACGCCGTCGGCGCCGGTCTTCTCGGCGTGCCGGGCGAGCTCCACCGCCTCGCGCGTATTATTGGAGCCCGCGCCCGCGATCACCGGCACGCGCCCGCGCGCTTCCTTGACGCAGATTTCGACGACACGGTTGTGCTCGTCGTGCGACAGCGTGGGGCTTTCGCCGGTCGTGCCGACGGGCACCAGCCCGTGCTGGCCGCTCTCGATCTGCCAGTCGATCAGCTTGCGATAGGCGTCCTCGTCGACAGCGCCGTTCTTGAACGGCGTCACCAGCGCCGGCATCGATCCCCTGAAATTCGCTCTGGCGCCCATTTTCGCGTCCTGATCCTGTCGGCGGCCTTGCCCAATCCGCGCCGCAATCGCCCGTTTTTGTGTGGGCGTAGACATAGCCTCTGGCGCGCGCGCCGAAAAGGGGCGCCGCCCGAAGGCGGCAAGTCGTGCAACGAGCCGGGCCAAAGGGCCGCGTATGGTTATCGATTCGTTAATCAACGCGCGGCAGTCTGGGTCTGGATCGTCAGGAGCGTTCGTCGCGTGACGAAGGAATCCGGGGCAAAGGCTGGGGCGCTACGCGCTCGGAACCGAAACGCCGTCGCCATGATGGCGCTTGCGGCGGGCTGCCTTGCGCCCGCAACTCTCGGCCACATCGACCTCGTCCAGCGCCCGGTCGGCGCGCGGTTGGCGGTCGATATTCCCTTGCCGCCTGAAAATACGTTCGTTTTCGACCTCGGCGACGACCGGCATGCCGATTTCTCCAGATCGACTTCCTTGCAGCCGGATTCTAGGCCGGAGCGGCCGCAGCCCCTCGACGCCACTGCCGCCATCGAGACCGCCGCGCCCCGGGCCGTCCGCCGCACCTCGCTCGATCCGCCGCTGGTCAGCGCTTATGCGCGCGCCGTCGATCCGGCTTACCCGACCGGCGTCGTCGATCCCGCGGCCGGCCTCGGCGTCGATCTCACCAGCCTGCGGGAGGGGTTGGAGGCCTACAAGAAGGGCGATCTCGCCAAGGGCGACGCGGCGGCCGCGGCCGCGAAGGACCCTCTCGTCTCGACCGCGCTCGAATGGACGGCGCTGCGTCTGAGGCCGATGGAGGCCGGCCATCGCCGCCTCGCCCGCTTCATCGCCGCCCATCCCGACTGGCCGGCGCTCGACTGGCTGCGCAAGAACGCAGAGCTCGCGCTCTATGCCGCCCGTCCGCCGGCAAAGTCGGTCATCGACTTCTTCCGCGCGAGCGAACCGACGACGCCATCCGGCCGCGTCGCGCTGGCGGCGGCCCTGCTCGAATCCGGCGAGACTGCGCGCGCCAACGAGCTTGCGCGCAAGATCTGGCGCGAGGACGAACTCAACATGTCGCAGGAAGGCGCGCTGCGAAAGAGCTTCGGCGCCGCGCTGACCGCCGCCGACAGCGCGCGGCGCGCGGCGCATCTCGCCTATGAAGAACAGTTTTCCGCCGCCCAGCGCGCCGCCTCGCTCGCTGGCCCCGACATCGTAGCCCTGGTGCAAATCCGCGCCGCAGCGGAACGCGGCGTGACCACCGACAAGACCTTCGCCGACGCGCCGCCCGCGGTGAAGGGAGACGCGGGTTTCATCCTCGCGCGGATCAAGCACTACGTCCGCCAGAAGAAATACGCCGAAGCCGGCGCGCTCATGCAGACCGCCCCGCGCGATCTCGCCGCCGTCGTCGACGGCGACACGTGGTGGGAAGAACGGCGCAATCTTGCGCGCAAACTGCTCGACGCGGGCGACGCGGCCAGCGCCTATCGCATTTGCGCCGGCCATGCGGCGGAAGCCAACGACAAGCAGGTGGAAGCGGAATTCCACGCCGGCTGGATTGCGCTGCGCTATCTCGACAAGCCCGACCTCGCCGCGCCGCATTTCGACAAAGCCATGCAGATCGCGCGCACGCCGATCTCGCGCGCGCGCGCCGCATACTGGCGCGGCCGTGCGGCGGAGGCGGCGAAAAGCGAGACAGCGACGGCCGACGCCGCGCCCTTCTACGAGAAAGCCGCTGCGGAATCGGCGACCTTCTACGGCCAGCTCGCGCGCCTGCGGCTCGGCAGGAGCGATACGCCGATCCGCCTCGCCCCCCTGCCCGCCGACGGCGCGGCGCGCGCCGAAAGCGTGCGCGTGATCGAGCTGCTCTACGCCGCCGGCGCGAAGGACCTCGCCGTGCCGCTCGCCTATCTCGCGGCGAAGTCGATCGAGGCGCCCGAGCAGATGGCCGCGCTCGCCAGCGTCGTCGTCAAGGATCGCGACGCCAAGGTTTCGCTCAATCTCGGCAAACTCGCCTCGCAGAACGGCCATCCGATCGACGACGTCGCCTTCCCGACCTATGGCGTGCCGCAGTTCTCGCCCTTCTCGAATTCCGCCTCGCTGCCGGTCGTCTATTCCATCGCGCGCCAGGAAAGCGCCTTCGACCCGAAGGCGGTCTCGCACGCCGGCGCCATGGGCCTGATGCAGATGATCGCCTCGACCGCGCGCTCGACCGCGCGAAGGGTCGGCGTCGGCTTCGAGGCGAGCCGCATGACCAGCGATCCCGTGTTCAACGCGCAGCTCGGCGCCGCGCATCTCGGCGATCTTCTGAAGGAGCAGCGCAATTCGCTGATCCTGACCTTTGCCGCCTACAACGCCGGCGGCAAGCGCGTGAAGGAATGGATCGCCGCGCATGGCGATCCGCGCGAGACGAGCGTCGATCCGATCGACTGGATCGAGCGCATCCCGATCGCCGAGACGCGCAACTACGTGCAGCGCGTGCTCGAGAACCTCACCATCTATCGCGCGCGTCTGGGCATGGCGGAGACGAAGGCGATCGATCCGCTGCGCAAGGAAGCGCGGATGTAGCCTAGACCCGCGTGACGGCGGGCGGCTTCCACGTTCCCGCGCCGGCCGGCAAGATCGACGGGGCTTCGGTTCTCGGCCAGTAGAGCCGCATGACCAGGTAAACCGGGCCCGCCGGCGCAGGCAGCCAGTTCGATTCCTTGTCCGTCCCCGGCGACTTGTTCTGGATGTAGATCGTCAGCGATCCGTCGGCGTTCTTCTTCATGTTCGACAGCATCGGCGAGTTGATCAGATACCGGTCGATCGGGTTCTTGATCAGCAACTGCGTCTTGCCGTCGTACATCGTCACCGACCAGAAGGCGTTGACAGGCGGAAGCTGCCCTGCGGGGAAGGTCAGCGTGTAGGCGTTGCGCGAACAGTCGAGCGTCTTGCCGTCGCTGTCCGAGCGCGTCATCGGGTACATGGCTTCCACGGCGTCGTTGCCGTAGATGCCGGCTTGCGCCGCGGCGGCGCGCAGCAGCCAGTCGCCGTTGAAGAAGGCGCTGTCGCCGAACGCAGCGGATACACGCCAGCCGTTGACGCTCTTGCCGACGTTCTTGACGGCTTCGTCCACCTTGCGCTGCCCCGCCAACATACCGGCCGCGATTTCGAGCTTGTCCTTCGCAGACAGGTCCCTGAAGTTGAATGTCTTGCCCGGCCCGATGCCGATCTTCGCGAGCCTGGCGCGAATGTCGGCCTCGTTGGGCTGCGGCGGCGCGAACTGCAACGCGAAATCGAGATATTCGAAGAAGTTCGTCTTCACGAGCTTCTTGTCGATCTTCGGGAAGTTCACCGGCGCAGGCGCAGGCGGCGCAGGCTGCTTCAGATAGGCAGACAGCGGCTGCGCCTTGTAACCGGCCTGCGCCTTCTTGACGTTGTCCATATCGTCCGGGCCAAACAATTGCGTCCGGAAGATCGACAGCCCCATCTGCGTCGTGGCCCGGAATACCTTCTTGATTCCGGGCGGCGTCGCGCCGTTCCAGTTCGGCCCGACCACCATGTAGTCGCCGGCGTCGCTGCCCGTGGCCCTGCTGCCGATATAGCCGTAGTTATAGGTGTTTCCGTCGCAGAGCATGACCGAGTAGTAGCGTTTCGGATCGATCGCCGGCACGGAGATGACCACCGGCTCGGCGCGCAGGTCCAGCCACAGCATCGAATATGGCGTATCGCTGTTCGGCGTGATGACCGACGTGTCCTTGTAGGTGAACACGCGCGCCTCGTTGACGATCGCGTTGAAAGGTCCCTTGTACTCGGCCGAAGTCTTGTCGATGACGAAATCGTAGAGAACCGCGTAGTTCATCACGATCGGCAGGCCGTAGATGAACCCGGCTTCGGCTATCTTCGCGGCTTCGATGATCCCCGGGCGGGAATCGGCGAAAGCGGCGGATGGCCCGGTGGCCGCTCCAGCCGCAAGCCACGCGGCTGATTGAAGAAGTTCGCGCTTGCTGAACATGAATGATCCTGTGCATCGAAAGCTTGATCTTGGCACAACGGACCGCGGACTTCTTGACCGCGGACGCCAAGAAGAGGTCCTTTGCGGACACCGCCGCTACTGCCTCGCCATTTCCGTATTGCCGACAGCTTCGCCGTCGAGCGCCTGATCCTCGTCCATCGTCACGATCACCTTGCGCAATTCCCCGGTGAAGGCGAACGGCGCGGCGTAGTCGCCGACCGGGCTTCCGCGATCGAAGCCGATGTCGAGGCCCGACCACGAGATCAGCGTGACGAAGCCGAGCGGCGTATCGACCGAACCTGCATCCTCTCCATCGATCAGCAGCGTGTAGCGGCTCGTTCCCTGCCCCACGCCCATCTGCGGCGGCGCGACCTTGGTCAGACGGCGCACGCGCACGCCGAGTTTGCGGTCGCCCGCGGGAACGGCGCGATCCGACGTGACGACCGTATGCGTCCCGCCGATGTTGAGGTCGTGAACGAGGCGCCCGTCGCGCAGATAGAGCGCATAGCCCGACGTCGCGTCGCCATGCGAGATCAGCACGCCGTCCGCGCCGTCCTGCACATGCGCGTCGGCTTCAATAGTATAGGACCGCGAGCGCACGTCGGGCGCGACGTCGGTCGGCACATGGCCCATGCCGCGATGGAAGGTGAACTTGCGGCGTTCGCCATGATAGCGCGCCGCCGTTTCTGCAAAGCGCGGCCCGAAGCGATCGTCGAGCGGCAGCACCTGATTGGATTCAGCTTCCTGCCACCAGAGATCGACCAGCTCTTTCAGGAGTTCGGGCTTTTCGGCCGCCAGATCGTTCGTCTCGGAAAAGTCCCGATCAAGATGGAACAGCTCCCACTTGTCCTTCTCGAACGGCGTGCCCGGCGGATGATAGGCGACCGCCTTCCAGCCGTCGCGCCACAGGCCGCGATGGCCGAACATCTCGAAATATTGCGGCTTCGAGCGCGACGGCGCATTCGCGTCAAAGAGACTCGCCTTGAAACTCACGCCCGTCATCGGTCGCTGCGCAACGCCATTGACCGCGGCGGGCGGCGCAACGCCGATGAGATCGAGCAATGTCGGCGCAAGGTCGCTGGCGTGCGCGAACTGATGCCGCAATTCGCCGCGCGCGGAAATTTTCGCCGGCCATGAAATGACGAGCGGGTCGCGAATGCCGCCGCCGTGCGTGTTCTGCTTGTAGCGCCGCAGCGGCGTATTGGCGGCCATCGCCCAGCCCAGCGGAAAGTTGGAATGCGACTTCGGCCCGCCGATCTGGTCGATCAGACGCTTCTTCTCCTCCATGGACTCCCATCGGAAATTGTACGGGCCCATGGCGTTCAACATGCCGAGCGGCCCGCCCTCCTGGCTCGCGCCATTGTCGGACATGACGATGATGAGCGTATCGTCGCGCACGCCGGCGTTTTCGAGGAAGGCGACCAGGCGCGCGAGATGTTGGTCGGCATGGTCGAGCATCGCCGCGTAGGCGCCCTGCAGCCGCGTGAACACCATGCGCTCGTCGTCGGAATGGTCGGCCCAGGCGCGCACGAAATCGTTGCGGCCGGGCATGCGCGTATTCTCAGGCACGACGCCGAGCTCTTTCTGCCGCGCGAGACGGCGCTCGCGCTCCTCGTCCCAACCGTGGCCGAACTGCGAGTCGTAGCGGCGGATAAGGTCGGCCGGCGCCTGATGCGGCGCATGGCAGGCGCCGAGCGCGAGCCAGGCGAGCCACGGGTCCCGCGGCCGGTCGGCAATGTGATCGGCGATGAAGCGGATCGTGCGATCGACGAGATCCGATGTCAGGTGATAGCCGCTTTCATAGGAGCCGGGCGCTTCGACGTGCGAATTGTCGAGCACGAGTTCGGGCGCGTATTGATCCGTCTCGGCGTCGAGAAACCCGTAGAACCTGTCGAAGCCTCGTGCGAGCGGCCAGCCGTCGAACGGTCCCGTCGCGCCGCTTTCGGTCAGCGGCGTCACGTGCCATTTGCCGATCATGTAATTGCGATAGCCGTGCGGTCGCAGCATCTCGGCGAGCGTGCCGGCCTCCTTGGCGATCTTGCCGCGATAGCCGGGAAAGCCTGAATCGAAATTGGCGAGACAGCCGACGCCGACCGCGTGATGGTTGCGCCCCGTCAGCAGCGCCGCGCGCGTCGTCGAGCACATGGCCGTCGTGTGGAAGCCCGTGTAGCGCAGGCCCTCCGCCGCGAGCCGGTCGATCGTCGGCGTCGCGATCGCCGAGCCGTAGCAGCCGAAATCGGAGAAGGCGACGTCGTCGAACAAAACGATCAGAATGTTCGGCGATCCCTCGGGCGCTTTCTTCGCTTCAGGCCACCAGGGTTGCGAATCCTTGACGGTTGCGCCGATCTTGCCCTTGAAGCTCTGTCCGGACATTGTCGTCTTTCTTCCACCCGAGGCCAGGAGCCTTCGGGCGAAGCTCGCACGAATGGCTGCGCTGCGCTATAGGCGACGCCGAAGCCGGCCGCATGCGGAACACGGCTGCCGTGTGAGGCGCGGGACCGCTGGAGCAGCGACGTGAAACCATTTCAGTTCTTCGAATATATTGCGCTGGTGATCGCGGGCCTCCTGCCGATCATGAACCCTTTCAGCACGGCGCCGCTGTTCATGAGCCTGACGGCCGATCTCTCGCCGGCAGAGCGCAATCGGCAGGCGCTGCTCGGCAGCGTCTACGCCTTCGGCATTCTCGCGGTCTTCCTGATCGCCGGGCGTTACATCATCGATTTCTTCTCGATCTCGCTGCCCGGCATAAGGATCGCGGGCGGCCTGCTGATTGCGACGCTGGGCTTCCGAATGCTGTTCCCGCAGCCCGCGGCTTCCGGCGCCGGCGCGCAAAAGAAGGTCGACATCGCATTTTCGCCGATCGCCATGCCTTCGCTGAGCGGTCCGGGCTCGATATCAGTGGTTCTCGCGGCCTCTGCAAGAATACCGGACGACAAGGAGATCGCCGGACACCTGATCATTCTCATCGGCATTGCGCTGACTGCGGCCATCGCGTGGCTGGTGCTGCGAACCTCCGCTTCGTTCGTTCGGCTTTTGGGCCCGACCGGAATTGACGCATTGACCCGCATTTTCGGCTTTCTCCTCGTTTGCATCGGCGTTCAATACGTCCTGAACGGCGTCAGCGATTTCTATCTCCCGCTGCTGCAGGCCAAGTGAGGCAGGCCAAGTGAGGCAGACCAAGCGAGGGACGCAAAGGCGTTGCCTTTGGCCGCGCGACCCGTTTGAATTTGCGCATGCGTATCTTCACCGCCATTCTCGGCACCGAGACCAACACCTTCGCGCCGCTGCCCACCGGCCTCGCGCAATTCGAGAAGATCGAACCGACCCCCGGCGGCGCGCCGGACGAGGTCAGGCATCCCTTCGGCCAGATCGTGCGCGCCGCCCGCGAGCGCGCGCTGCGCGACGGCCATGAGGTGCTGGTCGGGCGCGGCGGCTTCGCCACGCCGGGCGGCGTGACGACACGACGCGCATACGAGACGTTGCGGGACAATCTGCTCGAAGACCTCCGGCGCGCGCTGCCCGTCGACCTCGTCGCGCTCGGCGTCCACGGCGCGATGATCGCCGACGGCTACGACGACGCCGAAGGCGACCTCATCGCGCATATCCGCGCGATCGTCGGGCCGGACACGGTGATCGCCGTCGAACTCGACCTGCACGGCCATCTGACGCGCGACAAGCTCGACAATTCCGACATCCTCGTCTTCTTCAAGGAATATCCGCACACCGACATCTACGAACGCGCCGTCGAGGTCGTCGATCTCGGCGTCGCCGCGGCGGAGAAGCGCATCAAGCCCGTCATGAGCGTGTTCGATTGCGGCATGATCTCGGTGTTTCACACGTCGCGCGAACCGACGCGCGCCTTCGTCGATTCGCTAAGCGCGCTCGAAGGCAAGGATCGGGTCCTCTCGATTTCGTTCGTGCACGGATTCCCGTGGGGCGATTGCCCGGAAATGGGCACGAAGATCCTCGTCGTCACCGACGATGCGAAGGCGAAAGGCGACGCGCTGGCGGAACGGCTCGGCCGCACGGTCGTCGCGCACCGGGACAAGACGCTCGCCGCCTATCTCTCCGCCGACGACGCCATCGACGCCGCCCGCGCCAGCAACGGCTGCGTCGTCGTCGCCGATTCCGCCGACAATCCCGGCGGCGGGGCGGCTGGCGATTCAACCTTCGTCCTGCGCCGGCTGATCGAACGCGACGTGGACAGCGCCGCGCTCGGTCCGCTCTGGGACCCCGGCGCCGTCGAGCTCTGTTTCGCCGCCGGCGTCGGCGCGCGCCTGCCGCTGCGCATCGGCGGCAAGACGTCGCCCGCCTCCGGCGACCCTGTCGACGTGGAAGCCGAGGTGCTCGCCTGCGTCCCCCACGCCCACATGGTCGACACGTTCGGACACGGTCCGCAGGCGACGGCGCCGCTGGGCGACGCCGCCGTCGTCAGGGTCGGCGGCATAGAAATCATCCTCAACCAGCACCGCACGCAGGCGCTCGGCGACGTATTCACGCCGCTCGGAGTCGACTGGAAAAGCAAAAAGCTCGTGGTGGTCAAATCTTCGCAGCATTTTTACGCTGCCTATGCCCCTGCGGCCGACCAGGTGCTTTATGCGGAAACGCCGGGTTCGATGACCATGGACTGGGGCAAGCTGCCCTACCGCAAGCGCCCTGCCGGCCTCTGGCCGTTCAGCAAGTGATCCGCCGATGCCGGACCATCAGCCTAGGCCCGCAGAGCGCTTCGTGTCCGCCCCGGACGGACTGAGGCTGCGCTACGTCGAATATGGCTCCGCGCTCGACGCCGGCGCGCCGGTCGTCTGCCTGCCGGGCCTGACCCGCGCGGCGGAGGATTTCGAGCCGCTGGCGCGCGCGCTCGCCTACGGCGGCCGAAAGCGTCGCCGCGTGCTGGCGCTCGACTACCGCGGCCGCGGCGGGTCCGAATGGGACCGAAAATGGGAGAACTACAGTGTCGCAGTCGAGAATGCGGACATTCTGAGCCTGCTCGACGCAACCGAAGTCCATCAGGCGATCGTCGTCGGCACGTCGCGCGGCGGCCTGCACGCCATGACCTTCGCCGCCACCCGCCCCACGCTGCTCACGGCTGTCGTGCTCAACGACATCGGGCCCGTGGTCGAGCCGCTCGGCCTCATCCGCATCAAGGGCTACGTGGGCAAGATGCCGCAGCCGCGCAACTGGGACGAGGCGATCGACATCGTGAAGGCGACGATGAGCGCGCACTTCCGCGATCTCTCGCCGCGGGACTGGGAGGGCTACGCGCGGCGCACCTTCGAGGAGAAGAACGGCAGGTTCGTCGGCCGCTTCGACCCCAAGCTCGCAAAGACCCTTGCCGAGGTCGGGCCAGACATGAAGCGCATCGAGCTCTGGCCGCAGTTCGAGGCCATGGCGCAGGTTCCCACGCTGGCGATACGGGGCGAGAATTCGGACATCTTGTCAGCAGAAACGCTGGAGGAGATGACCCGCCGCCGCCCCCTGTGCGAAAGCTGGGTTGTTCCCGGCCAGGGGCACGCGCCGCTGCTGACCGATTCCATCACGATCGAGCGCATCCGGACTTTCGTCGAGCGCGTCGGCTGATCAGATCAGCTTCTCGGCGCGCGCGGCTGCGCCACTCGAGGAGGTCGGCACATCGCCGGCCTCAACCCTTTTCGCGAACTCGGTCAGCTCGCCCCTCGCGAGGCTGATCGCCTGCTCGATCCAGCGCTCGCGGTCGATGCGGCCGGGAAAGGCGAGATAGGAGCCGATCCATTTGACGTTGGCGGGCGTCCAGGCCGCGATCTGGTCGAAATGCCAGACGCCGAGCTTGTGCAGTCGCTCCTCGTTCTGCCGTCCGATCCCCTTGATGAGCTTGAGATCGTCGGCCTTGTCCGATTTCGGCGCGGCGAGCCCGAGAGGCCGCGCGCCGGCATAGGCGTGCTCGTCCTCCACTTTCGGCGCCTGCTGCGGCAAGGCGCGCACAAGTTGCGCCGCCTCCGCCTCGCTCAGCGGCGCATCCGCGCTGTCGTCGATCCGGATCGCGCCGGATTTGACGGCCGCCGCGTGAGGCGTCTCGATGCCGGCGGCCAGAAGCCTCGCCTGCGCGACCCAGTGCTCGCGCTCGATTCGGCCGGGAAACTCGATGAAATGACCGACCCATATTTCGTTGTCGCCGCTCCAGTCGGCGATATCTGCGAACCGGCGCACGCCGAGGCCGTTGAGCGCCGCCTCGTTCTTGGGGCCGACGCCCTTGATGAGCTTCAGATCGTCGGAAGGCGCGTCCGGACGGGAGTCCGCCGCGGGCCGCGATCCTTCCGTGCCCGCAGCCGCGACGTTCGCGGCGGGCGCTTCGGCCTGCGCTGCGGACAAAGCGGCGCTGGCCGCCTTTTCCGCCATCTTCCGGCGCGCGGCGATGATCGAGCGTTGACCGTCCGTCATGCCGGACCGCGGCGCGGGCGCGCCGCGCACAAGCGATGAGGCCGGAGCGGCGACGGGCGCGGGCGGAGCTTCGGCGCTGGCGGGCGTCGGCGAAACGGCGGCCGCCGTCGCCGCCTTGGCCCGCTGAAGCGCCAGCTTTTCCTTCGCCGCGAGGATTGAGCGCCGGCCGTCGGTCATGCCGGCCTGCGGCGGCGCAGCGATTTCCGTGGTTGCGGCGAGCGGCGCCGCATTCTGCCGGGCCGCGGCGTCCGGGCGCGCCGCAGTTTCGACGGCTGCAGGCGTGGCTGCAATGGCGGCCGGCGCGGGCGCATTTGTCTGCACGCCCGATCCATGCGCTTCGCCGCCGGCATGATCTGGCGCGCCTTGATCTGCGCCGTCTTCGTGGCGATGCGCGCCATCGTCCGTCGCCTGGCTGCAACCGCACCCGGTCAGGCAGCCGAGGATATAGGCGGCAAACAGCAGCATCGCGACTTCGAGCAGATGGCCGGGCAGGCCCGGGATCCACTTAAAGCCCGCCAAAAACAGTCCGGCGAGAAACGCCGCAGTCGCCCAGCCGAGCCAGTCGCTACGCCGGCCATCCTCTACTCCGCCGCAAGTCGCCCATCCCACGAACAGGCCGAGCACGAAAGCGAGGGCGACGAAAATCCAGTACTGGGAAAGAACGTAGATCATGTCGTCGCCCTCACTTCACGACGAATTCGGTGCGGCGGTTCTGCGCGCGGCCCTCGCGCGTGTCGTTCGAGGCGACCGGCCGTTCCTCCCCATAGCCGGCCGCGCTCATGCGGTCGGCGGCGACCCCCTGACCTTCCAGCGCCTTCACGACGGACTGCGCGCGTCGCTGCGACAGATCCTTGTTGAACTCCGGCGGCCCGACATTGTCCGTATGGCCGGCGACCTCGACTTTCACGCCGGCGCAGCCTTTCAAAACCGCGGCGAGATCGGCGATCACCGACGCCGAATCCGCCTCGATCTCGTCGGAGGACGTGCGGAACTTGATCGTGTTCTGCGCGAGGCGATCGACCAGCTGCTTCTGGCAGGCCGATTCTTCCGCTGTCAGCGGTCGCCGGGGCTCCGGCGCAGGTGCGGGTTGCGGCGCCGGCTGCGCTGGCGGCGGCGAAGGCGCCGCTGTCGCCGTGAGGTCGGCGAGCCTGATGCGCACCCCGGCCGGCGGGCTCGACAGCGCGGCGCGGACGGCGTCGACCGGCCCCTGGTCACCGACGCCGCGGATGGTCAGACCGTCCTCGTCGAGAATCATTTCCCCGCTCTTCAGTCTGCCGAGCGCGGAAAGCCCAAGCGCGGACGAAGCGCCGAAGTCGATCGAAGCCGGCAGGCCGGAGGCGATGGCCGCCTGGCCCGACACGCCCGATCCGGCTGCGTTCGCTGCGGCGAACGCGGCTGCGCGAGCCGTTTCGGTCGGTGCAAACCCGCTTATCTCGATTCGTCCGTCGTCCGACTTCCTGGCCGTGAACAGATAGGGATGCTGCTCCGGCGCGCTGAGATCGGCGCGCAGCGCGTACCCGCGCGGCAACAGGCCTTTCAGCCAGGCGACGACCGCCTCCGCCGATTCTTCGACCTTGACGAAACCCGTCATCGAGAGCTGCTGATCCGTCAGGCTGAGCTTGCCGCCGCCGAGCCGCGCGAGAGCGGCGAGCGCCGCCTTCGCGGTCTCGAGGAAGTCGCGCGACGCGCCGCGGGCAATCTGCATACGGTCGACGATTGCAGCGCCAGGCGCCGCCGCCGCGGCCGCCGCGACGATTGTCGCGCGCGCCTCTTCCGTCGGCGCAAAGCCTTCGAGCGTGACGGTCTTGCCGTCGAAATTCGCCGACCACGTGTAGGGCGCAACGACAGGCGCGTTGATTTCCGCCTTGCCGAGCGACAGGCCCGCCGGCAATTGCTTCAGCGCAGCAAGCGCGCTGGCGTGTCCTGCCGTGTCGCCGGCGTCGCCGGACAGCGCGAGACCGGCGTCGGTAAGGCTCGCCTTGCCGAAGGCGAGCTTGCCGAGCGCCGCAAGTCCGGCCTTCGCCCAGCCGGGGAACCCGCCCGCCGCGCCGTTCCCGAGTTGCATGCGGTCGACGATCTCCCGCCCAGGCATTGCGGCGCGGGCGGCGGCGACGATTTCCGCTCGCACGGCGTCGTCGGGAACATAGCCGTCGAGCGTCACGCTCTTGCCGTCGCTCGTGGCCGACCAGACATACGGTGAAATCGCCGGCACGACGATGTCGTTGCGAGCCAGCGACAGGCCCGGCGGAAGCGTCTTGAGCGGCGCGACGGCGGTCCGATAAGCAACCATGTCCTTCGCGACGCCGGACACCGACAGCGCGCCGTCCGTCAGGCTGGACACGCCCTTGCCGACCGAAGCGAGCGGCGCCAGCGCGATCTTGGCCCATTCCGCGAAGCCCGGCGCCGCGCCGCGCGCGAACGTCGTCCTGTCTTCGACCTTGGGCGCGATGGCGCTGGCCGCATCGACAATCTTCGCCCGCGTTTCAGGGTCTGGCACAGAGCCCGTCAGCACGATCGTGTCCGCGTCGCGACTGGCGACGAAGGCGAAAGGCTTTGCTTCCGCCGGCAGCGCGACGCCGTTGGTCACCAGACGAACGCCATCGACCGCATCTGCGACTGCGACTGCTTTCGACTGGTCCTCCGCCGAGAAGGCCATGCCCCGCAGGGTCACGTCGCGGCCCGCGACCGACACCGCGTTTTTGGCGAGGCCGACGGCGGCGACCGCAGTTGCCGCGCGCGCGCTCAGATCCTCGCGGATTTCGTGCGGCTTGATGACGATCGCGACCAGAAACAGCAGGAAAAGCGGGATAAGGCCCGCAAGCCACTTGTGGGGACGGCACATGCTGAAACCCGAGAAAGAATGAACGACTTCACCGAAAAAAATGACGACCG